>Ga0302311_10002418_pt1 | contig 21245 bp, 18 predicted proteins | sample III_Palsa_N1_3_FD_200449 | JGI IMG/M metagenome (GOLD analysis project Ga0302311, IMG submission 200449) | Peat permafrost microbial communities from Stordalen Mire near Abisko, Sweden - III_Palsa_N1_3 | ecosystem: Environmental > Terrestrial > Soil > Palsa > Peat permafrost | place: Sweden... | reverse complement strand
GGGTCGTGATGGCGAGGAAGATCATCGCCTGCTCGTAGTCGTTGTCGAAAGCAGCCACGACCGGCAGCGCCGTCCGCTGGACGAATTCGGCGACGAAGTAAGCGAACAGCCGCGAATACGGCGCATCCATCGCCGGATGGCTCATCCCGATTCTCTCTCGCCCTACCCAGTTTGGGTTTGGCATTGACCATGCCATTTCTTCCGCGGCAAGGCACGGCGACATCGTGCCCACCCAGACTGGGTAGGCGTGATCGCGTGTTGAGCCGTGGCGGCGATGGGCCCATGCTTGGAGGCGGGCGAGCGGAGATGCCGATGCCGATCGAGACTGAGTCCGAGCAGGTCCTCGTCGTCGGGGCCGGCGTCGCCGGCCTGTTCGCCGCCATGATGCTCGCCGACCCTAGCCGGACCGTGGTGATCCTCGAACGCGATCCGCCGCCGGGCTCGGCCGATGCGGACGACGCTTTCGCGCACTGGCACAGACGCGGCGTCGGTCAGCTCAGGCACAGCCACGCCTTTCTGGCCCGCCTGATCAACATCGTGCGCGAACGGCACCCGGCGCTCGTCGAGCAGCTGATCGCCGCCGGCTGCCGGGAGGTGGCCCTCGCCGACCTGCTGCCCTCGACGCTGAAGGATCGCTACACGCCCGAGCCCGGCGACGCGTCCATGTCGATCCTGATGAGCCGCCGAACCACCTTTGAGCTGGTCGCCCGGCGCTATGTGGAGAGCCTGCCCGGCGTTTCGATTCGCTCCGACGCCTTCGTCGCCGGGCTGGTCTTCGCCGAGGGCGCGGCGACCCCGACGGTGGTCGGCGTGACGACCGAAGCCGGCGAGACCCTGACGGCGGCGCTGGTGGTCGACGCCGCCGGCCGGCAGACCCAGGCGCTCGACCGGCTGGCCGAGGCCGGGGTGAAGGTCGAGGAAAGCGGCGAACCCGCCGGCATCCTGTATTACACGCGCCATTGGCGGCTGAAGCCGGGCCAGAGCCCGCCGCCGCGCAACGGATCGCCGGGCGCGGGCGATCTCGGCTATTTGAAGTTCGGCCTGTTCGAGGCTGACAACGGCTGGTTCTCGGTCACCCTGGCCGTGCCGGAGGTGGAGACGGAGCTTCGCCAGGCCATCGTCCACCCGGAGGCGTTCGACGCGGCCTGCGCCGCGCTCCCTGGAATTGCGCCCTGGATCGAGCCCGACCGCGCGACGGTCGAGACCAAGGTCTTCGCCATGGGCGATCTCAGGAGCCGCTGGCGGCGGCTGGTGAAGGATGGGCAGCCCGCCGTGCTCGGCCTCGTCCTGATCGGCGACAGCCTGATCCAGTCCAATCCGCTCTATGGCCGGGGAACCGCCTTTGCTGCGGTCGAGGCCGAGGCTCTGGCCAGGGCGGTCGGCGCGGGCCGGGACGCCGCGGCGCGGGCCGTGCTCTACGACAGCCTGGTCGAGCAAGCCCTGAAGCCGTTCTACGACGACATGCAGGACCAGGATCGTTCGGCCATCCGGCGGGCCGCAGCGGCGCGGGCCGGCGGGGCCGTCTCCTTCCGTCAGCAGCTGATGCGGAGTTTCATCCGCGACGGCGCCGGGCTGGCGGTGCGGGGCGACCTCGCCGCCTTCCGCGCCGCAATGCGCGCCTTCCATATGCTGGATCCGCCGCGCGCCTGGTTGCGCGAGCCGCGCCATATGGGCGTGGTGCTCAGAACCTGGGCGCGGGGCAAGAAGCGCAACGCCCACCTCTATCCGGGCCGGATGGGTCCGGAACGGGCCGAGATGCTGTCGCTGCTCGGTGTCGCCGATCCGGCCGCCGCCGACATCGCCGCCTAACTGAGCCGGTCGATCCGGCAGGCGTAGCAGCCGTACTTGGCGAAGTGGGCGTGCAGATAGGCGGCGCCCGGCGCGGCGAGCAGGGCTTCGATCGCCGGCGCGACATCGTCACCCTTGCTGAGTTCGGCGCCCACGATCATGCCGTCGCGATCGAAGGCGCGCAGCGAGATCGTCCGGTCCGCGAAATAGGGCGGCAGGACGTCCGGCGGCAGGCGCGCCTCGGCGGCGTGTGGGCGCACATAGACGGCATGGCTCGAACGATAGGGGCTGTCGGCGTCCTGGTGCTCGAAGTTGACCAGCAGCAGTTCGTCGCCGGGCTCGGCGTCGGCGAGGCTGATGCGGCAGGGAAAGCCGGGCTTCGCGTCGGCTTTGACGCGCACGGCGCGCCGTGCGGCGAGCGCGTCGTCGGGCAGGTCGAACAGGGCGGCGAAGATATCGCGGGACAGGGGGACAACCTGAAAGCTCATGGCGCGGCTCCTTTGCCCGTCATGATCCACCCGGCCGGGGCGGTCCTCCACCCGAAGCTTGCGATTGGTCCCGCGATCACTCTTTCGCCGGGCGAGCCCTGCCCGTAGAAGCCGGGCATGCAGGTGTTCAACCTCATGCTGGCCAGGGACCGGGGCGGGGTCGAGTCGATGGCCGTTCGCTATCACGAGGCGCTGGCGGCGGACGGCTACCAGGTGACCAGCTTCGGGCACCCGAAGGGGGTCCTGGCCGAGGAGGTCCCGGCCGCGAGCTTCCAGCCGCTGGTCGCGCGCTTCGACTACGATCCGGTTTCGGCCCTGCAGCTCGGCCGCTGGATCCGGCGGCTGAAGCCGGCGCTGATCCTCACCCACGGCGGCCGCGCGGGCGGTCTCAGCCTGCTGGCGGCCGGCGGACGGCGGACGGTGCAGGTGATGCACAACCAGTTCTTCAAGTCCTACACCCGCGGCGTCCGGGCCGGCCTCTGTGTCAGCCGTTCGGTGCTGGACGCCGCGCGGGCGGCCTATCCAGAGCTGCCGCTCTACGAGACCACCAACTTCACCCATCTCGAGCGGCGACCGGTGAAGGCGCCGCCAGCAGGGCCGCCGGTGATCGGCGCCCTGGGCCGCCTTCACGAGCAGAAGGCGTTCGACACCCTGCTACGCGCCCTGGCGCGGCTGAAGGCGGACGGCGTCGCGTTCAGCGTGAGGATCGCCGGCGAGGGACCGGAACGGGCGGCCCTGGAGGCCCTGCGCGCCGCCCTGGGGCTGGAGGCCGAGGTGAGTTTCGTCGGCTGGGTATCGCCGGTGACCGACTTCCTGGCCGGGCTCGACCTGTTCGCCATGCCGTCCCATTACGAGCCGTTCGGCCTGTCGCTGGCCGAGGCCCTGGCCGCCGGCGTCCCGGCGGTGGCCGCGGGGATCGAGGGGCCGGAGGAGATCCTCGGCGGCGGCCGCTTCGGCCGGCTGTTCCCTAACCGGGACGAGGCGGCCCTGGCCGCCGCCCTGCGCGCCGCCATGGCCGACTGGCCGCAGACCCTGCGGATGGCCGAGGCGGCCCAAGCGCACGCGCTCTCGACCTACAGCTTCGATGTGGGGCGGCTGCGCCTGGCTTCGGCGATCACGGATATCCTGAAGCGCTAGCGCCCGGCTTCGGCCAGGACCCCGCCGATGTCGTCCTGGGGATCGATCCCCAGGACGCGAGTGGAGTGCCAGAGCGCGTAGAACAGCAGGCTCCAGGCCGGCTGGTCCTGCTGGCGGGCGTCGCCGATGATCCGCTCTACCGTCGCCGGGTCGAACACGGCGCGCACGCCCGGCTGGCGCGCCACCAGGGGCGCGATCTGCGGCGCGCGGTCGGCGATCCAGCCGCCGACCGGGGTGTTGAAGCCGCGCTTCTTGGCCATCGCCGGATAGTGCGGGTCAGCCTTGGCCAGCCAGCGCCGCGGCACGATCTTGCCGAGGTCGCCCCGGGTCCTCAGGCCATCGGGAAGGGTCACCGCGAACTTCGCCACTGCGCGATCGATGTAGGGCGTGCGCCCCTCCACGCTGTGGATCATCAGGCAGCGGTCGAGCTTCAGCAGCAGATTGTTCGGCAGGGCCTCGGCGACGTCGACCGCCTGCAGGCGCTGGGCGCGACCGGACCAGCGGATTCGCGCCTCCGCCTCGACGGCATTCAGCCCGGCGCGCCAGCCGGGACGGATGCCGATTCCCAGCTTCTCGAACACGCCCTTGCGCGCCGGCGAGCCCAGGGTGTCGCGCAGCCAGCCGCCGCGATAGCGGCGATAGCCGCCGAACAGCTCGTCCGCGCCCTCCCCGCATAAGGTGACCTTCAACCCGTCCGCGCGCGCCTCCCGGCCCAGGATGTAGGTCGGCAGGACCGCTGCGTCGCAGGTCGGATCGTCGATCGCCGCGGCGATGCGCGGGGCCAGGTTGAAGAAATCGTCGGCGTCCATCGCCACCCGCCGGCACTCCGCGCCGTGGCGCTCGGCGAACTCCAGCGCCGCCCGGCTCTCGTCCATGCGCGGATCGCCCGCATAGCCGACCGTGATGGCCCGGATCGGCGTCTTCGAAAGGCGCTGCATCAGCAGCAGCAGGATGGAGCTGTCGATGCCGCCCGACAGGAACAGGCCGTAGGGCACGTCGGTGTGCAGATGCTGCTCGACCGAATCGCTCATCACCCGGTCGAAGGCGGCGACCGCTTCGTCCGGCGCGGTGCGGCCGGCGGGCGCCGGCAGGGCCTCCTGGCGCAACCGCCCGGTGATACGCCCATCCTCGACCACCAGGGTCTCGCCCGGCAGGACGCGCCGGATCCCCTCGAAAAGGGTCTCGCGCCCGACCGTGTATTTCAGCTGCAGCAGCTCGTCGCGCAGCGCTTCGACCACCTGGGCCTTGGCCAAGCCGGCCGCGATCAGCGCCTGGGGCTCGGAGGCGAAGAAGAAGCCGTCGTCATTCTCGATGTAGTAGAGCGGCTTGATCCCGAACGGATCGCGGGTGACCACCAGCCGGCGCTTGCCCGGATCCCAGATGGCGATGGCGTACATGCCGCGCAGGCTCGTGGCGTAGCCGGGTCCGTCGCGTTCATAGAGATGCGCCGCCGGTTCGCAATCCGAGCCGGTCTTGAACGCGTGGCCGGCCAGGGCCGCGCGCAGGTCGGGGTTGTTGTAGATCTCCCCGTTGGCGACCAGCACCGAGCCGTTCGGGCCATAGAGCGGCTGATCGCCCCCCGCCACGTCCATGATCGCCAGCCGGTCGCTCAGCAGGCCCACCGGGCCGTCCAGCCACAGATCGGTCGAATCGGGGCCGCGATGCAGCAGGGCGTCGGCCAGCCGCTGAAGCGTCGAAGTCTCGGCGGCCGCCTCGGCGCGCCGGTAGATGCCTGCGATCCCGCACATGCGCGCGCTTTTGCACGCAGAGGGGCGAATGGCAAACCGTCGGCGCGATCGATGAAAGGTCCTCTTTCACAGAGCGGCGGGTTGAGGCATTCAAGCGACATGCGAAGCTTGGTGATTTTCGGCGCGACGGGCGACCTGGCGGCGCGGATGCTGCTGCCGTCCCTGTATTTCCTCGAATACGATGGCCTGTTGCCCGCCGACCTCAGGGTGATCGGCTCGTCGCGATCGGAGATGGACGATGCGGCCTTCGCCGAGCTGGCGCACAAGGCGATCGCTGGCCGCGCCGAAGCTTATTTCGATGCGGTCGTGTGGGATCGGCTGAAGGCGCGCCTGTCGTACGTCATGGCCGACGCCGGCCGGCCCACCTCGTTCGAGGCCCTGGCGAAAGCGCTCCAGGGCGATGAGGAGACGGTGTTCTACCTCTCCACCTCGCCGACCCTGTTCGTGCCGATCGCCACGGCGCTGGGGGCCTCGGGCGCCGCGACGCCGACCAGCCGGATCGTGATCGAAAAGCCGATCGGCCGGGACCTGAAATCGTGCCAGGCGATCAACGACGCCATCGGCGCGGTCTTCTCCGAGCGGCGGATCTTCCGGATCGACCACTATCTCGGCAAGGAGGCGGTGCAGAACCTCCTGGCCCTGCGTTTCGCCAACACCCTGTTCGAGCCCCTGTGGAACAAGGTCTCGATCGATCACGTCCAGATCACCGTGGGCGAGACCGTGGGCGTGGAGGGCCGGTTCTCGTACTACGACGACTACGGCGCCATCCGCGACATGGTGCAGAACCACGTACTGCAGCTGCTATGCCTGGTCGCCATGGAGCCGCCGGCCAGCCTGGACGCCGACAGCGTGCGCAACGAGAAGGTCAAGGTGCTGCGCTCGCTCCGTCCGATCGCCGGGCGCGAACTCGAAAAGCGAACGGTGCGCGGCCAGTACACGCGGGGCGTCGCCGACGGCCACACCGCGCCGGGCTATCTCGAGGAGCCCGGCGCCAGTCCCAGCCAGACCGAAACCTTCGTCGCCCTGCAGGCCAATGTGGACAACTGGCGCTGGGCCGGCGTGCCCTTCTACCTGCGCACCGGCAAGCGGATGGCCGAACGCGCGTCGCAGATCGTGATCCAGTTCCGCGACGTGCCCTATTCGATCTTCCAGGGGCAGGACCTGCTCGCCAACCGGCTGACCATCCGCCTGCAGCCGGAAGAGCAGATCTCGCTGTCGCTGATGAACAAGACCCCCAGTCTGCAGCAGGCCGGCGGCATGCAGCTGATGCCGCTGGCGCTGAACCTCAGCCTGGACCAGGCCTTCCCTACCCAGCCGAGGCGGCGGATCGCCTACGAACGGCTGCTGCTCGAGGCGCTCAACAACAACCCCACCCTGTTCGTCCGCCGTGACGAGGCCGAAGCCGCCTGGATCTGGATCGACGGGGTGGTGGAGGGTTGGGCGCAGCACGCCATGGCGCCCTCGCCGTACGTGGCCGGCGGCTGGGGCCCTGCCGGCGCCTTCGCCCTCACCGAGCGTAACGGGCACAGCTGGTACAGCTAGTATGGGCGCGAGCGGCCAGAGGCGCGATCCGGCTCGTTCGGCGATCCTGTTCGATCGCGACGGCGTCCTGAACGTGGACGAGGGCTACGCCTACGATCCCGCCGGACTGACCTGGGTCATGGGCGCCCGCGAGGCGGTGCGCGCGGTGAATGCGGCGGGGGCCCTCGCCCTGGTGGTCACCAACCAGTCGGGCATCGGCCGCGGCTACTATAGCGAAGACCAGATGCATGCCTTCCACGCCGCCATGTCGGCGTCGCTGGCCGAGATCGGGGCCCGGATCGACGCGTTTTATTTCAGTCCCTTCCATGAGGATGCGGTGGAGGACCGCTATCGCCGGGCCGACCATCCCGATCGCAAGCCCAACCCCGGCATGCTGCTGCGGGCCATGGCCGAGCACGGTGTCGACCCGCGCCGCGCGGCGATGATCGGCGACAAGCCCTCGGACATGGAGGCCGCGGCGCGGGCGGGCGTCAGGAGCGCGCTGTTCGCCGGCGGCGACCTTCGGCCGGTCGTCACGCGGCTTCTGGCGGAAATCGGGGCCTGACGGATCAGCTTTTCAGCGCGTAGGCGCGGATGGACCTGATCTTCCACACCATCGGCCACGGCGTCGTCCCGTCCGGATCGCCGGTCCACGCGCCGCCGATCTCGAGGGTGGCCATGATGTAGCAGGGCTTGTCGACACCGGGGTTGCGGATCATGCGGATCAGCTTGTCATCCTGGTACCAGGCCATGATCTCGGGGGTCCAAAGCAGTCCGAAGCGGGTGAAATGGTCGCCGGAGGCGGCGTGCCTGATCGCGCCCTGGTCCTGCGCCGGTTTCCCCTCCGGTCCGGTGTAGTGCAGCGTGAAATAGGCCTGCTCGGGATTGCCGATCTCCTCGGCGACGTCGAGCTCCGGAGGCCAGGAGGCGTCGGTCGGCACGAGCCAGAAGCCGGGATGGGCGCCTTTGCCGCGTGGCCACTCGGCGTCCATCTCGAAATAGCCGTAGCGCTGGGCGAAGGAGCGCTCGCTGGAGATCATGCCGGTGACGTACCGATACCCCCAGAGCTTGGATTCCAACGGTGTGGGCGTCGGCCAGCCCTTGATGGTCAGCACGCCGTTCGAGATGTTGAAAGGATCGAGGCCCAGGGGCGCGTCGCCCAGGCCCTTGAACGCAGCGTCGACCCAGATCTGCTTGTCGGCGTTCGGGATCAGGGTCCGGCTGGAATAGACGCCGTAGCCGGACTGGTCGCCGGTGAGCAGGCTGGTCTTCCAGCGCCCGTGCGGATTGAGCGCCGGATCCCATCTATCCAGCGTGTCGCCGCGAAAGGTGTCCTCGAAGACCAGGCGCAGGTGCGATCGATCGAGGGTCTGGTGCGGCGTCGAGACCACCGCGGCGGCGACCATGAGCGCCGCGCCCAGAACGGCCGCGATCGGCGCCCACGCACGATTGCCGTCGCCGCGAGGAGAGAACGGCCAAGGCCTCATGGCAGCACGCTTCCGGTTTTCAGCCCGGAGTCATGGCCTGCCCAAGGCTACCGGGTCAATGCCGGCCCGCTCAGCGGAGCGCGGTGACTTTCACATCGCGGATCTGAAGAACAGCCGGGAAGGGTGTCGAAGCGTCGGGCGGATGTTTGGCGTCCATCGCGCCGCCGATAGCCAGGTTGATCACGATGTTCATCGGCAGGTTCGGCACGCGATCGGTGGTGGAGAAATAGGGCCGGCCGTCCAGGAGCCAGGTCGCCTGGGTCGGCGTCCAGATCACACCATAGGTATGGAAACCCTGGGTGAAGTCCCCTGAGCCGGGGATGACCGTAACGCGCCCGCCGCACGGGTCGGAGCCTGGCCAGGCCGGCGTGCTGGCGAAGCGGACGAGGGCGCAGGACTGATCGAGATGTTTTTCGCTCTGCCAGTGATGGATGGTGCTCTGGTACTCGCCCGGCCGCGCGCCGCGCTCTTCCAGCAGGTCGAGTTCGCCGTTGATCGGATAGGGGGTCCTCAACCAGAGCGCCGGCCACACCCCGTTCCCGCCGGGAATCCGGGCGGTGATGAAGAAGCAGCCATAGTGGTAGGTCTGGGTCGATTGCACCCGTCCGGAGGTGAATCCCTTTGAACCGCCGCGGGTCGCCGTCAACGCCAGGCCATTGCCGTTCAGCGAGACCGCGCCGGGCTGGTAGTCCTCGAGTTCGCCCCCCCCCATTTTGGTGTTGGTCAGCGGCGCCCAGGCCGGGCTGAGGCCGGGTTCGTTGAACTGATCCTCGAAGACGGTCGCGCCACAGGCGCTGGCGGCCGTGTCGCCGACGGGATCGGCGTTCTGGAGGCGGCGGGCCTGAGCGCCGGTTGCGGCCAGGGCGGCGCAGGACAGCGCCAGCGCGCTTAGGAGGAACGGCTTGGTCATCATGGTCTCCGTCTGATCCCCGCCCGCGCGCCATTTGATGGCGCCGCAAGGTCTCCGCAATAACATAGAAGGCGCGGGGAAGTTCAATGACGCCCCGCCGCCGCGTCAAGATTTTACGTTGTTTGCCGTGGTCGGCGACTTTCAGTCGTTCCGGCGGCGCCGAGCATGAGCCAGACCGAGTTCGAGCCAGTAAGCGCCTATAGGTCTAGCACCGAGCCGCCTCGGCCGCGCGCCGGAGGATATCCACCTGCTTCGGCAGGCATTGCGCCAGGCTGTAGCGTTCCAGGATGGTCGCCCGGGCCGCGCGCCGCAGGTCGGCGGCGCCGGGATGTCCGAGCGCGCGGACGATGTCTTCGGCGATGAGGCGTGGGTCGTCGAACGATGTCGTCAGGCCGTTCACTCCGTCCCGCAGCAGCTCCAGGACGGGCGCGCTGCGTGAGCCGACCACCAGGCAGCCGGCGGCCATGGCCTCGAAGAACGACCAGGACAGCACGAAGGGCGTGGTCAGGTAGACGTGCACGCTGGAGACCTGAAGCAGGGCGACGTAGCGGTCGTAGGGTATGCGGCCCACGAAATGGACCCGGCTTGGATCGATCACGCCCTCACGCTCCACAAGGGCGCGCCAGCTGTCGTCCGGCGCCGGCCTTGCGCCATAGTAGGGTTTGTCCTCTCCGGCGATGACCACCTGCGCGCCCGGTCTCGCCTTCAGCACGGCCGGCAGGGCGCGGGCGAATTGCGGGAACCCGCGCTGCGGTTCGAGCCCGCGGGAGACATAGGTGATTATTTCGTCGCCGGCCGTGAGGGCCTGACCGTCCGGAAGGACGAATCGGGCGGCCGGGCCTGGCCGCAGCCGCTCGGTGTCGACCCCGTCGAACACCACGTCGATCTTCGGCCGGTAGAGTTCGGGAAACCGGCTTTGCTGCCAGGCCGTCGGGCTCCAGCCACGGTCGCACGCGTCCAGCGCCAGCAGCAGATGGGCGTTCTCGACGCGGGTGCGGAGCTTCTGGTCCAGCGTCGCCGCCGTATCCGCGCCGACCACGAGACCGCTGTCCGCCTGGAAGAAGAACTCGCAGTAGGCGACCAGCCCGGAGCGCGGGAAGATGTCCTTGGCGAACAGGGTCTCGCCCCAGCCCGGGTGACCGACGATCACGTCCGGTTCGAAGCCCTTGTCCTTCAGCGCCATCATCACGCGGGCGACGGCCTGGCCGTTGAGCACCGCTTCTTCGATCAGGCGCAGATAGTGGTGCCCGCCCTCGGTGGCGGCGCGCGCGGGTTCATACGGCAGCTTGCCGACGCCGGGCAGTTCGCGGTCCTTGCGCTGGGTGGCGAACAGAACGGTGGATCCGGGCTCACGCGCCAGGGCCTGGGCCAGATGCCCGAACTGGCCCGGCATGTTCTGATGCGCGAAGAGGACCTTCATTCCGGTTCGGTCAGATCGGCGGCAGGCTTCGGGCGAGGTGCAACTGGAGCCCCAGGTCCGCCGATTCGAACAGATCGGTGATGGCCTTCCGGTCGTAGGCGCCGGTGACGGGCAGCCACAGGGCCTCGCGCAGGGCTTCGCTTTTCAGATTCGGCGAGGCGATGTCCCAATTGCGGACCACGCCGCTGACCCGCCAGAAGCCGCCCGACTTGGAATAGGGCTGTACCGCGTAGCTGCGCTCGAGCACCTCAAGAACCGCGGCCGGCCTGGCGCCCGGCGCGAGGGAGGCGGCGTAGGCTTCACGGATGGCGACGGGGCCGTTGAACGGTTCGGCGGCCCGCGCCTTGCCGAGGTCCTTGCCAGCGCGCGCCAGAAGCGCGCCTCGCTGGTCGCCGGGGAGCGCCGCCGCCGCCGCCAGGCGGACCGTCGCCGCCGCGTCCAGCACCCGCGGCTGGCAGGCGAACAGGCACAGCGCCTCCACCTGCGCGAGCGGCGCCAGCTCGCTGGAGGCCGAGCTTCCCGAGGCGATGGCGTCCGAGGCGAGCGCTTCGGCCCGCGAGGCGACGATCTCGGTCCAAAGCGCGTAGCCGGAGGTCAACAGGGCGCTGACCAGGAGGACCGCCACGGCGCACAGGGCCGCTGTCTCCCGTATGCCGAAGCGCCGGGCGACCGGATCGTCTGGGGCCTCGTCCTGCGCTATGGCCGCCATCATCCCTCCAAAGCCGTCCTGGCATGGTTAAGCGGAGATGGTGAAGCGTTTGGAAACGCATCGCCGGATTGTGCGGTCAGCGGTTCGGGCGGCCGAACCCGGCCTTGAGATGGTCGGCGAGACGGAAGGCGAGCGCGACGATGGTGAGCGTCGGATTGGCCTGGCTCGATGTTGGGAATACCGCGCCGGAGACGACGAAGAGGTTGTCGACGCCGTGGACCTTCAGGTCTTCGTCGACCACACCGTCTTCAGCCCGGGTGGACATCCGCGCCGCGCCGAGATGGTGGCCGCCGTAGGCCCCGGCCTTGAGGGTCGCTTCGGCCAGCGCCTGAGGGTCGTAGTCGAGCGTACCGACGCCCGTCCGCTCGAGCTCGCGGGCCAGCAGGGCATAGGCGGCCTGGATGCTTTCGATATCGAGCGCGGTCGCGCGCCAGTCGACTTTCAGCCGGGGAACGCCATAGGCGTCGACCGTATCGCCGAGGGTCAGCCGGCTGTCAGGGCTGGGCGCCTGCTCCGCGTGGAACTCGAGGGCGTAGCGGCTTCCGACCGAGTCCAGGACGACGGAGGGCAGCTTTCGCCGGGCCAGGATACGGTCGGTCAGCCAGAGTCGGCCGAACCGCGCCAGCCGCCACGGATCGCGGGCGATGTTGCCCACGTGGCGAAGCCGTCCCGCCCAGGTGACCTGGCCTTCACGGAACCGCCGGCTGTACTCGTAGAGCACGAGGTCTTTCACGAGATACATGGCTGAAAGTATGCTGTCGCCGTGCGCGGGATCCATGGGATCGGGCGGATGGGTGCGGAAGATCACGTTGAGCAGGCCAAGCTCGCGCTGTGCTTCGGCGCGGATCGCCAGTCGGCGCCGGACATAGACCCCGCCGGCGTCCCGTTCGTAGTTGTGCGCGATCGCCGACGGCGGCCCGGAAAAGGCGATGTGGCCGGAGGTGGTGGCGAGGTGGGTCATGTAGTACCGGCCCAGCTGGTCGTGATCGTTGCCGACGCCCGCCGGCTTCACGTCCCGCGAGGCCAGCATCAGCCGCACCGTTTCGAGGCCGCCGAGCGCGAGTACATAGCGCCGCGCCTTCAGCGTGCGTCGGCCGCCGCCCGGGCTGGCGATCTCCAGATGATCCACACGCGATCCGTCGGCCGAAAGTCGGACCGCCAGCACCGGCGTTTCCGAAGCGACCCACACGTCCGGCGCCGCCGTCAGCGCGTCGGCATAGCGCGCCCAGAAGTCGGTCGGTCTGGAGAAGCGTTCGAGACGGGTCTCCAGCAGGGCGCCGTCCAGGCCCGGCGCCCACTCGACCTGCCGGCCGGGAAGGGCGGTGCGGGGATCGTAGTCGAACGGTCCGGCTTCGGCCGCCGTCTGCGCCGCGGCATAATACGGGGTCAGGCTCTGCAGCGATATCGGCCAGCCGGGGCCGGGAACCCAGTCGCGCTCGGCGAAATCGATCGGATCGAACGGGATGCATCGGCCGCCCCATATGCGGCTCGAGCCTCCAAGGGCGCGGATGCGGTAGTGATGCAGGTAGGGGTGGGCCGCGGGATTGGCGAGTTCGCCCTCGTATATGGCCTGGGACGCCTTGGTCTGCTTGGTCCCGCCCGCTTCGAGCACGGCGACCTTGAGGCCGGCGCCGATGAAGGCCGACGCCAGCGAGAGCCCGGCCGCGCCGGCGCCGACGATGCAGAGGTCGATGGTTTCAGAGTCGCTCGTCGCCGGCGGCAGGCCTATCATCCACATCTCCCGCGCCGGCCCCGTCCGGTTCCTTCGTCCGGTGCGGAAGTTGAAGGGCGGCGTATTGTCTGTATCGGAATGGCGCGCGTATGGGACACTGTGCCGTATTTTAGGCCATCGTCCCGCGTTTATAGAATTACGCCGCACCGCACAATTTGTGTTTTGGCGCCGGCCGCCCGGCAAGGGTAAAGACGTGGAACGTTCGAGAGGTCAGCAGCGTGAGTGGCGATAAACCCAGAGGGGTCGACGGAGTGGCCCTGTACGCCGTTGGGGATGTCCACGGCCGTGCGGATCTGCTGCGCGACCTGCTGACGCGCATCCGGAACGAGGTCCAGGCCGACGCCCGTCCGAACCAGCCGATCCTGCTGTTCGTCGGCGACTATGTCGACCGTGGCCCGGATTCGCGGGGCGTGCTGGCCGAGATCCTGGCCGAGCAGCGGCGCGACACCTTTCGGATGATCTGCCTGCGGGGCAACCACGACGCCTACCTGCTCAACTTCCTGGACAACGGTGAAACCGGCCCGATGTGGATGAATGTGGGCGGCGCGGCCACCATGCTGTCCTACGGCGTCACTCCGCCGCGATTGAAGACCGACATGTCGGCCTGGCGCGACGCTTCGGCGCAGCTGAAGGCCGCCATGCCGAAGGATCATATCGAGCTTCTGAGCAACGCCAGCCTGATGGCCAGCTTCCGCGACTATGTGTTCGTGCACGCAGGCGTGCGACCGGGTGTGGCCCTCGACCGGCAAACCGAGGAGGATGTGATGACCATCCGCAGCCGGTTCCTGTCATCCGACGATCCGGCGGACGGAAAGGTCGTGGTGTTCGGGCACACGCCGTTCGACGAACCCTACGTCAGGACCAGGAAGATCGGGATCGACACCGGGGCCTACTCGTCCGGCGTCCTCACCGCCCTGCGGATTTTCGAGGATCAGATCACCTTCGTTCGGTCCGGCCGCAGCACTGGGCAGAGGCCGGCGCAAGTTCCGCCCGCGCCTGTCTACTCGGCGTCGGTATAGGCGCGGTTCCTACAGCGCCGCGATCAGTCGCCAGGCGCCGGTCGCAGCCATCGCCCACAAGACACCTGAGCCGCCGACGATGATGGCGAGGCGCATGGCCCCGTTGTAGCGCTCCACCTGCGGGTCTTCGGCCGCGAGGAAGTGCTCCAGCTGGCGGCGCTGGGCCGACAGGGCGGGGTTCATGCCGCCGAGGTCGCCATCGTCAGCAAGGCGTGGACGAGGCGTCCCAGCCTCGACCCGCGATGGCGCGGCCGACTGCATCTGATCCTGAACGTACTTGCGTTGGGCGGCCATCGGCGTTCTCTCCGGAGACGCCTCACTATGATCGATCAGCCTTTATCGCCGGTTTCGGAGCACGGTTAAGCGGCGGTGAATCCGAGGTCTCCGGCCTAGAGCGTGTTCCGATCTGATGGAATCAGATCGGCGCTCTAGGCTTTTGTTTTGACGCGCGTTTGATCCGAAAACCGGTTCCCACTTTTCGGAACGCGCTCTAACGTCTCCGGGCCCCGCGCTATTCGGCGTAATACTTCCCGTAGTTGCCGTAGTAGTAGAGCGAGTCTGACTGGGTCAGCGCGCCCCGATCGTTGGGGTTGACCATGGTCAACACGACGCCGGACACGTTGGCTCCGTCACTCAGCAACCGCTGAAGCGCCGCGCGGACGGCCACGCGGGAGGTGCTCTTCCACCGCGCGACCATGAGGGTGACGTCGGCCAGTACGGCCAGTTGCCGCGCATCGGCCACGGCCATCAGAGGCGGCGCGTCGAGCAGGACGCAGTCATAGCGGCCCCGCAGCACTTCAAGCAGGTTCTTGGTCGCTTCGCTGCCGAACACGTCGCGGGGGGTGAAGGTGACATGGGCCAGCGGAAGCAGGTCCAGTCCGGGAACGGCGTCCGGCACCAGCACATCGTCCAGCTGGGACTTGCCGCGGAGCACTTCGAGCAGGCCGTTCTCCGGCTTGTCGGTGAGCAGCGAGCTGACGATGTCCCGTCGCAGGTCGCAATCCACCAGGCACACGCGATCGCCGGCCATGGCCATGGTGCGCGCCAGTGAGATGGCGGTGACCGTCTTGCCCTCGTTGGGAACCGCCGAGGTCAGGCAGATGATGTGCGCCGACTTGTGCTCCAGCGGCAGCAGAAGCGCGCTGCGGATGGTGCGGAAGGCTTCGCCGAAGCCGGACATCGGCTTCTGCATCAGGAAGTCCCACGGTGTCTGCACCTTGGCCGCCGAGAGCTGCTTGCTGGCCAGCAGCGGGATCGAGGCGATGAAGGGCACGCCGAGTTCGCGCTCGACCTGCTCCACCGTACGCAGGCCTCCGTCCATCACCTCGGCCACCAGAACCGCGGCGACGCCAAGAACCAGTCCGAGGACCAGGCCAAGCGCGGCGAACAGGGGCTTGTTCGGGAACACAGGTTTGTCCGGGGCGTCTGCCCGCATCATGATGCGGCCAGGGGTCTCGTCGATATGCTCTTGTTGGGTGGTCGACTGGGCGGTCTGCGCGACCTGATTGTAGATGGTCCGGCTGGCCTCGGCACGGCGCTCCAGGCTGTCGGCCTCGACCGAGGCGGCGCTATGCGCCGTCTGTTCGCCCTTCAAAGCGTTCATTTGAGTGCGCATGGCGGTGACCCGCGCCTCCGATGCCCGGGCGTCGTTGTCCAGGCCGGAAATGATCCGCCGGGTTTCGTCCTGAATCTGCTGGTCGAGACCTTCGACCTGCTGTTGCACCTTCACGGCCTCTGGGTGTTTCGGACCGTAGCGGGCGTTGATCTGGGCCTGCTCGCGCCCGACCTCGGCGCGCTGGCGGCGAAGTTCCGTGATGGTGGGCGAGCTCAGCACCTGGGCGACGGCGTCCATGCCGCCATGCGCCATCTGGTTATGGGCGGCGTTGGCGTTGGATGCGGCGGCGGCGGCGTCGGCCTCCGCTGTCGTCAGGGCCGTCGTGATGGCGGCGATCTGCTGGTCGTTCACCGTACCGGCGCCGGTGCCCGAAGCCACGCTTCCGGAGACGAGGCCGGTGGCCGACCGGTAATGGGCGAGGGCCGAGTCCGCCTGCTGCGCCTGATCACCGAGCGCCGCGAGACGCTGGTTCAGCCACGCAGCGCGCTGGGAGGCTGCGTCCACACGGGTCTTCAGGCTGAAGCCGATATACTCGTCGGCGAAGCTGTTGGCGATGCGCGAGGCCTTGCCGGCGTCCTTCGACTTGACGACGACATCGATCAGGAAGGTGGTGCCGTCCCGCTGCACGGTGAGCGATTTCTGCACGCGGGTGACAGAGCGGTTGAAGGCGTCGTCGCCGGGGGCCTTCGCCTGCTGGTGATGGCCGATCAGCCAGTCGAGCGGCCCTGGGTGCTCCCCGAATTCGGGATCCTGCACAAGATTCAGCTGCCGGGTCACGGCCTCGGCCACGGAACGCGAGCCCAGAATCGATACCTCGGTATCGACGACGGACTGATCGGGCGGGGCGCCGTTCACCGCGGAGTTGACGTCGAGCAGCGGTCGCTGCGTGGGGTCGACCTTGATCGTTGCCGTGGCGGCGTAGATCGGCGTCATGACGAGCGACGCCAGCACTGCGATGAGGGTTACCGACAGGGCTATGGCTAACAACAGCGGTAGCCGCCGGCGGAATACGCCGATCAGCCCAGCCAGATCAAACGGTTCGTTCAGGGCGCTAGGAACCATCCGCGGCAATGGCCGCGGGACAGGCGTTTCGGAAATGGACATACCCTCGCTGCTCCAGTCCCGAACTGCGTGTCGAGCGGCTTTGATATACCTTACGGATGTATCAAATCTTACCGCTGCAATACCAGCCCGATGAACAGTCGGTTTACATTGAATTGAGGCCCGATGAGGGTGGGAATCGCTCGGGATTCGCGCTTGGCGTACGAATAGCTGGCGTTGATTCCGACGCCTCGGCTCAGCAGGTATTGGAAGCCGATCCGCGCGTTGCCGATGATATCGTGACGCGCCAGCTGGTTGTATTCGTCGTACTCATAGGTCACCGCCGCGTTCAGCAGCAGGTTCCGAAGGAGTTCATGGTCAACCTTGAGGCCGACGAGGTTCGAGAAGTAACCACCTGAATTAACGATGACCGCGTCCTGGATCGACCGGCTCGCGTTCACCGTGAAGGTGGTGAGCGGCGTCGGGAAATATTCCACCTGGCCCCGGAACGCGAAGCCCGAGATGGAGCCGTAGGTCGACGAGTTGTATTCGCGATCGACGTAACCGCCGCCCACCTCGCCGCGGATCAGGGCGGTCAGGTCGAAGTCCGTGCCCACAAGAGCGCGATACTCATGCGAGCTGCGATCGGGCACGCCGACCAGGCTCCTGTAGTCCGAACTCACATACGCAAGCTCGCCGAAAACGCCTGTATCCGGTGTCGGGGCATATTCGCCGCGGCCGGCGACGGTTGTCACCGATTCGTCGCGGCTGCTCTGGCTGATCTTGCCGCCTCCGGCCGCAGCGGTCGCGTCGACACTATCGAAATTGAAGCCACGGAAGTCGACCGAGCCGCTCGCCCGAATCCGCCCCTCTTGATAGACGCCCCGACCAAATACTCCATAAGTCGTATACGGGACCGGCGTGGCCGCACCGACCGGGAAGCCCCCATCGGTGCGCTCCTCGTAGGTCCGCTGGATGTCGGCGCCCGCAAGGGCGTAGCTGGCGCCGGCGAGATCGAAGCGGCCCGTGGCGCGCAGATGCCCGCCGTCCTCGTCCTCGCTGCTCTTGCTTGCGAATTCGCGGAACAGGCCGCCGGCGTCGATCAGGAGCGAGTTCCGCGACCAGGTGGACTGGGCGATGATCTGCGGATCGATCTCGGCGTATTCGTCAGAGCTCTTGGAGCCGGTCGTCGCAAACACGTTATCGGTGTAGCCCAGCCCCGAGACGAGCCGCGGATAGAGGATGAAGCTCGAGAACGGGATGCCGATGGCCGAGTACTCGGGGCGCTCCCGCTGCAGGACGCTGACGTTGCGACCGCGGTTATAGTCGTTGAAGGCGCCGAAATCCTCGAACGAGCCGAACGCCTGCAGGCCCGAATAGAAATCGGTGTTCCCTGTCGCCGTGGGGCCCGTGGGAGGGGATGACTGCGCCCAGGCCGATCCTGTGACAACGAACGCGAAGATCGACGCCGAGGCCGCTATGAAGGCGCGCGTTCGATTCATGATTAACCCCCGAAAACCGTTCGATCCGATCGGACCCCAGTCGCGTCAGTGACCTTAATGATTAGTGACTATAGTCCGAGGCGCCGCCGCCGCCGACAAATCCGGGGCCGCCGCTCCCGAAGCCGCCCAGACCGCCGCCGCCCAGGGCGCCAATGTAGTTGCGTTTGCGGGTCCTGATAAGCCGCTTGAGATTCTCGATCGCCGTCCTGGCGTTGGGCGAAAGGCCTGGAATGGCTTCGGCGACGTCCAGCGCCTGGAGCGCGATATCGCTACTGACGCCCGATTGCTCGATCACCAAGGCCAACTGAGCCTCGATCGTGGCGACTGCCGCGGCGGCGGGAAAACCCTGAACCGCCTTGACCAGCTCCTGCCCGAGTTGCGCCGCCGCATCGACTGGCGATATGGCGGCGACGGCGGGCGCCGTCGTGACCGACCAGGTCGCGGTACTCGCGACGATCGCAAGGGCGATCATACGTCCCGCATTCATTTCAGCACCCCAGAGTTAGGTCGCCCTCCTGCAACCTGACAGGAAAGGATACATTCGGAAACGATCTTGCGCTAGCCCCTGCAAGGCTTGTGCCGGATTCAACCCAACGCGGCATCAAAAATATCGTTCCTTAATCCGAATAGTGTCCCCAGGCGAGACGGGCGTGTCGGTGGTGATCTTATATTCGTGCTCGCCCGCGTCGCCTTCCTTCTTGATGAAGACCATCGACTTATTCGCGCGATAGGTGAATCCTTCAGCCGTGGCCACGGCCTGAAGCACGGTAAGACCGTTGATATACGGATACTCGCCGGGCTTGTTAACCTCGCCCAAGATGAAGAATGGGCGGAACGTCAGCACGTCTATGCTCACTTGCGGCGCGCGAAGATATCCCTCGCTGAGACGGCCGACGATCTCCTTGCTGACTTCGGTGGTCGTGCGGCCTTCAGCCTTCACGTCCCCGATCAAGGGGAAGGCGATCGCGCCATTGGAGTTGACGTTGAATTCGCCCGAAAGGGTGGGTTCGTTGAACACCAGGACGCGAATCTTGTCCGAAACGCCAAGCTTGTAGTCGCCGACCACCGAGCTGGCCGCCGGGGCAGCCTGTCCTTGCGCAACCCCCGAGAGCGGCGCGGTCGAGAGCGCCGCAAGAGCGATCGCGAAGGCGGTTGCCGGTAGACGCTTCATATTCATAGGCTGATGCTCGCGCTCAGAGGACCGGGGAGGGGAAATAGCACGCTGGTGGATCGTTGCACTATCATGTCCCGAGCCACAACAATCGGACAGATCGGTCGGGTCAACGCGATCCGGCGCCTCCGGCGGCTGCGGGGATGCGATTTTGTGCCAGCAAAATCGGCGCCACGACGGCGGTGGGCGCGGCGACCAGATTGGTCCAATGCATCGGGTCGCCCAGGGCCTGCCGCTGCACATAGGTATAGGCCGCCTCGTACCACGGGGTAACCCAGGGTTGGCGGCTGTCGAGCGCGTAGTCGCCGCCATCGAGATGGGCCATCAGCAGGGCGTGCAGGCCGATGTCTTCGCGGAACACCACCGCATAGAACAGCCGGTCGGCAGGAAAGCCGGCGGCGATCAGGCGTCGGCGCTTTTCGGCGGCGAAGCTCTTGCAGTCCCCGACCAGGCCGTTCGCTGTCCGCGCCGCCGGCGCCCAGTCGTCCGCCGTGTTGATCAGCAGGCTGGTGTCGCGCGCCATGACGCCGTTCACCGCATTGTTGACCGTCTGCAGCAGCCGCAGGGCCGCGCCGTCGTCGAACGCCCCACTGGCCGCGCCGGCCGCAGCGGGCGCTTTCATATCGATCAAGACGGCGATGTGCAGACCGTCCGAGCCGCGGACCCGGTAGGTCGTGGCCATGGCGAGCGTCGCAAGCCGGGCTGCGGCGTTCACGCGGTCGTCGGCCGTCGCGACCTTCGCCGTGTCGGGCGCGCCGCACAGACTCGGCGAGTGGGTGCAGGTCGCCGTGAAGCTGGAGGGCGCCCGGTCGGGGACCCCCACCGGCATCACCGGGCCGGCGTTGGCCTGCAGGGATGCCGGCGCTTCGGCGCAAGCGCCGAGAAGGCCGAGCAGTGCAAGCGTGAGCAAAGCGAGTGGGCGCATGGATATTCTCCCGTTGTGGGAGATAATCCGCCACATCCACTACATCATCGATAATTACCGTGGTAAAGGAAAAGTAATTGTATCTTTGAAATCATGGTTTACTTAAATAAATGAATGTATATGGCGGTTAACCACGCTACATGGGGGAAATTGGATCGCCTGCACTCACGTTCACTCATCGTCTCTTGAGGGTTTGCGATCAAATATAGGGTGGCGGCGAAGTTCGATGTGGGCGCCACCAGACAGTCTCTCGCACGTTCCGATGCGCTGGGCAGGTTGTTGCGTAGCGAGGGCTATGGTGTGATGAAAGAACAGCAGGGGGGCCAAGTGTCGATATTGCCGGTCATTATGTCGGGCGGGGCGGGCACGCGCCTCTGGCCAACATCCACCGACGAACGCCCCAAGCAATTCCACGCCTTCGGATCCGGCAACGCCATGCTGCAGGAGACGGCGCTTCGTGTCGGATCGCCGGAGTTCCTCGATCCGCTGATCATCTGCAACGCCAGGCACGGCGCGATCGTTCGCGAACAGCTGCGCGAGATCGGCATGCGGCCGGCCGAGGTGATCATGGAGCCGTTCGGCCGCAATACCTGCGCCGTCGCCATCGTCGCCGCCGACTGGGCCGCCCGACATGCACCTGGCGCCGCCGTGTTGCTCATGCCGGCCGACCACGTGATCCGCGATGGCGAGCTTTTCAGGGCGAAGGTATCGGCGGCCATGGCCGCGGTTCAGGACAACATCGTCACCTTCGGCATAGCGCCGACCGGGCCGGAGACCGGGTATGGCTATATCCAGAGCGGCGCCGCCGTCGGCGACGGGATTCACCGGATTTCCCGTTTCGTCGAGAAGCCGGAGCGATCGGATGCGGAACGCTATCTGGCCGAGGGCGGCTATTCCTGGAACGCAGGTATATTCCTCTACCGGCCCGCCTTGCTCCTCCAGGAGGCGCAGCGTTACTGCCCCGAGATCGTCGACGCCTCACGCGCTGCGCTCGCCACGGCCGCGACAGACCCCAGCGGCCTCATCCTCGAC
>Ga0302311_10002415_pt1 | contig 21255 bp, 18 predicted proteins | sample III_Palsa_N1_3_FD_200449 | JGI IMG/M metagenome (GOLD analysis project Ga0302311, IMG submission 200449) | Peat permafrost microbial communities from Stordalen Mire near Abisko, Sweden - III_Palsa_N1_3 | ecosystem: Environmental > Terrestrial > Soil > Palsa > Peat permafrost | place: Sweden... | reverse complement strand
TGAGACGCCGAAGATGCTGGCTGGCGGGCAGCCGCGCCGCAACGCGGAGTGCGGGCGGTGTCGAGAAAATAAAATTGACCCACCACCGTCTTTCTTGACGCGGGACAGCCACTTCGGGCCTTCTTCCGCGCTCCGCGAAGGGCAAAGCGCGCTTTTCGGGCGCGCAAAGGGAAGACGATGAGACACCGCGCCATAGCGCTTGCAGCCCTTCTCGCCGGCCTCGGCTGCTCGTCGAGCTCGAGCACCACCTCCGGGCCTCCGAGCGAGTTCATCGACAACGCGCCCATCCCCGGCAGCGGCACCACCAATCCCGACTGCTCCTGGACACAGCTCGGGGGGAACGCTGCACACACGGGCGTCGCCTGCGCCCCCGCCCAGGGCTTCTCAACCGTGCTGGCCACCCTCACCTTCGACCCCTTCGTCGAGCAAGAGGTGCTCGACGGAAAGGCCTGGTTTGGGGAAGCGGCGCTCTTCGTGCACTACCAGGCCCCACTCGTCATTGGCGATGACGTCTACGTCGAGGTGAAGAGCGGCACGTACACCGCCTGCGTCAGCGACGGGAGCGCCGATGGCAGTCCCGAGTCTGCCGATGGAGGTCCCTGCGGTCTCGAGGCGTGGGACACGCAGGTGTGGGGCGAGACGCATTACCAGTGGCAGAACGGTTCGCTGGTGCAGCTGGCCTCCTTCCAGAGCGACTGGAAGCCCGAGGCCGGGGACCTGGCCATCTGGGAGCCGCTCTTCCACGCGGCCATCGATGGCAACTCGCTCTGGGTGCCCGGTGCGCAGGGCTCCGTGTACCAGGTGGACCGGACCACCATGCTCCAAGTCTCGCAGGTGTCCCCCTTCTCGGCGACGGCGGACCCCTACCGCTACTTCGTCTCGGGGCCCATCACCGTCGGCCCGGACGGCAGCATCTTCTACAACGTCCTGCACGTCTCCACCGACCTCTCGGATGCCCCCGGCACGTTGGTGCGCATCGACGCAGACGGCGTCACCGTGCACACCGCGGCGTACGCGACGCTCTGGCCCACTGGGCCCGCCCCAGCCGACATGTGCCTTGGCACCTACAACAATGAGGCCCAGCAGCCCGCTGGCCCTTGGCCTCCGGTGGGCGCACCCACGGTCAACATCGTCTGCGGGTCTCTGCGCCCGGGCATCAACATCGCGCCGGCGGTGGGAGCGGATGGAACCATCTTCACCGTGGCCACTCCCCACAATGCGCCCAACGCCGCCGCGCTTCTGGCCTTGAATTCCGACCTCAGCCCGAAGTGGAGCACCCCGCTGCAGGAGATTCTGAACGATGGCTGCGGCGTGCTCATCCCTGCCGACGCCCAGGCCAATGGCGGCCTTCCGGACGGCGGCACGGACTTGAGCCACTGTCGGGTGGGCACGCCGCAGGGCGTGGACCCGTACACCGGGAAGATGCCCTCCGTCGAAATCAGCGACGAGTCGACGTCCTCGCCAGTGGTGCTCCCGGATGGAGCCGTCCTCTACGGCGGCTTCACCGGCTACAACAACGACCGCGGGCACATGGTGAAGTTCGACGCCACCGGGAAATTCCTGGCCAACTACGACGACGGCTGGGACCAGACTCCCGGGGTGTGGTCCAACGGCTCGAGCTACAGCATCATCATCAAGGACAACCATTACTTCAGCTGGTACAGCGACGTCGTCGGTCCGTACGACATCACCCAGCTGGACGCGAACCTCCAGAAGCAGTGGAGCTACACCGCAACCAACACCTACTCCTGCCAGCTTGGCGACGCCGGTGCACTGGCCTGCACGTCGGACCACCCGCAGAGCTTCGAGTGGTGCGTCAACGCCCCAGCCGTCGACAGCAACGGCACGGTGTACGCCAACAGCGAGGATGGGCGCGCCTACGCCATCCTCCAGGGCGGGACGGTGGCCCAGAGCCGCTTCCTCCTCGAGTCGCTCGGCGCGGCCTACACCCCCGTCGTCGTCGACGGGCAGGGGCGGACGTACACCATGAATGGCGGACAGCTGACGGTGGTGGGCAGCGCGTCGCCCTAGCAGCCCCCGGGGCGGTCGGGAAGTAGCCCCCTGCCCAAGCACGGCTAGCATTCTCCTGCTTCCACCATGGGTGCCGCACACCTCCTTCCGTCTCGTGGGACAGCAGCGCTCCTGGCGCTGGGGCTCCTCGCTGCTTCGTGCAAGCGCGAGGAGGAAGGCGGGCCGACGCGCGCGGTGGCGCCCTACCTCGAGTGGTGCGAGGCACAGGGCGCGGCGCGCAACAGCTGCCTCGTCTCGGCGGCGCGCGTCAGCGGTGACGCGGCGGCGTGCGCCAAGCTGAAGGGCGGCGGGCCCGAGCGGACGGCGTGCCTCGTGGCCGCGGCGAAGACGTCCGGCCGCTCCGACGTCTGTCGGCCCCTGGCGGACCGCGACCTCGTCCTGTGCGCTCTCGGGGTGACGTCCGAGACTGGACGCGCCTCCGCCTGCGACGTGCTGGAGAGTGTCCACTGGCAGGGCGGTGGTGCCCGGGCCGTCTGCGCCGCCATCGCCCGCGGGGAGCCCTCGGCATGCTCGCCCCTTCCGGGTGGCGAGCTCGGCGAGCTGTGCCTGCGCTTTCTCGCGGTGCGCCGACGAGACGCCGGGCTGTGCACACCCCTGGGCAAGGAGACGGCCGCCTTCCAGCGCTGCGCGGTGGCGGTGGCGTTGGCCCGCGGGGCGCCCGAGGCCTGCGCCACTGCCTTCTCCGTGGCCGCCGACATTCCGGAACAGCGTAAGTGCGAGCAGGACGCCGCGGTGGCCAAGGGCACCCTCTCGCCCTGCTTCAGCGAGCCCCTCCTCTGTGAGCGCTCGCTGTGGGTGGCGCGGCCGTGCGAGGGGGCGACTGGGACGTGGGCCGACGACTGTCACATCCACGAGGCCGTCTTCGGGACGGGCCCCTTCGGCTGCGGCGCGGTGCGGGACGGGACACGGCGAGCGCTCTGCGCGCGCCTGCGCGATGCGCAGGAGGGCTACACGCGGGCCCGTGGCGTCGACGCGGGGACGGTGCTCGTCCCCCCGTAAGCCGGGCGCGGTGCAACTTGAAGGGGAGAGTCAGAAACGCCCCCCTGCGGCAACGGGCGCGCACGCCTGGGGACTCGGGCGGTTTGCCCAAACCCGGCCCCTCGCGGTCCTTCTGGGCTTCGCAACTCTCTCTCCTCTCCGCGGAGCTCACCTCAGGATGCGCCCTCTCGCCTTCGTCCGTCCGCTGCTCTCCTGCTTCGTGCTCCTCTTTCTCGCCGCGTGCTCCAGCAGCACGACCAACCCCCTCCTCAACCCGCCAGGGGTGGTGCACCAAGTCACCCTCACCACCTTCAGTGACTGCAACGCGCTCGACTCGGCCATCGTCGACACGGTGGTGCTCCAGATGCAGAGCCAGCTGCAGATGGTGGAAGAGGGCTACTTCTACCCGGTGCCGCTGGCCGGCGGAGGCCCGGTGCCGGCCAGCGCGGCAAACGCCGGCGGGCCATCGGCCTACACCACCACCACCGCGCAGGTGGCCGGTGTGGACGAGGCCGACTTCGTCCAAAACGACGGGACGCGAATTTTTGTCCTCTCCGGCGACTCGCTCTACGCGACGTCCAGCTGGCCGCCCCAGTCCCTCGCGCTCGAGGGGCAACTCCCCATCGAGGGCTGGCCGCGGGAGATGTTTCTCTCGGGAAACCAGGTGGTGGTGTTCTCCTCGCTCTACGTCCCCCGCCCCATCGACAACGACGACCCCATCGCCTGTCCCGCCCTGTCGACGTCGGAATGGGCCTGCGGCTACGCCCTGGACAACGTCACCAAGGTGACCACCGTGGACGTCAGCAACCTCAGCGCCCCCACCGTCACCGCCCAGCTGTACCTGCCCGGCAGCTACCTCACCTCGCGCCTCATCGGGAGCCAAATCCGGCTGGTGCTCAATGACCCGCTGGCCTTCCCGCAGGGCGTGTCCTTCTGGCCAAACCTGCCCCCCGACGCCACGCCGGCCCAGCGCAGCCAGGCCTTTGCCCAGCTGGAGCAAGCCAACGAAGCCCTCATCCGCAGCTACCCGCTGCAGGACTGGTTGCGCGTCCCCTCCTACAAGCAGCCCAACGGGACGGTGGTCCCGCTCAGCTACAGCTGCACGGACTTTGCCCGCAGCAACGCGCCCACCCGGATGGGCATCGTCACCATCGCCACCTTCGGGCTCGGCGGCCAGGGGCTGACGTCGCGCACCTCGGTGCTGGAGCAGGCCGACCTCGTCTACGCCTCGCTTGGCACCCTCTACATCGCCGCGCAGCACTGGTGGTGGTGGCCCGAGCCGGGCCAGGACGACGCCACCTACGTCCACGCCTTCGACATCACCCAGCCCGACTCCGTCACCTACCAGGGTTCGGGCGTCGTCAACGGGACGCCCCAGAGTCAGTACAGTTTTGACGAGTGGAACGGAAACCTCCGCGTGGCCACCCAGCTGGCCGAGCGGGTGGCGGACCCTGCCAATGGACCCTTCGGGGACGTCGTGACCTCGAGCCAGGTGAGCGTCCTCACCCTGGACGGCGGCGCCCTCGTCAACACCGGCACCAGTCCGCCGGTGGCCCAGGGCGACACGCTGCTGGCCTCGCGCTTCGTCAACTCGCGGGGCTTCCTCGTCGCGGCACGAGACGTGGACCCCCTCCTCACCTTCGACCTGTCCAACCCGGCCAACCCCAAGGAGGTGGCCGAGCTGCAGGTCGCGGGCTTCAGCAATTACCTCTACCCCATCGACGACACGCACCTTCTGAGCATCGGGAACATGAGCGGCCCGGACGACGCCAGCTCGCAGCTTCAGCTCGTCCTCTTCGACGTCACCAACCTCTCCGCCCCAGTCGTCCAGAGCCAGGTGCTCGTCGGCCAGGGTTATGCCAGTAGCCAGGCGCTGTGGGACCCCAAGGCGCTGACGTGGTTTCCGGACAAGAAGCTTCTGGCGCTCCCCTTCGTCGACTGGCAGCCCTCTCCCGACTGGACGGGCTTCATCAGTGACTTGCGCCTCTTCGTGGTGGACACCACCGCGGGCATCACCGCCGCGGGCAGCCTCTCCATGGCCGACGTCTACGAGAACACCGGCGACCAGAGCTGGAGCTACTACTGGTCGCCGCTCATCACCCGCAGCATCCTCGCCGACGACGCCGTCTACGCCATCTCCAGCGCGGGCATCCGCTCCGCTTTGGTGCCAAACTTGCCGAGCTGGCTGGCCACGGTGCAATTCAACCCGCTCCTGCCGTCCGGCCCTTAGAGACTTGATGCGGACACGGCACTGGCCATGGTGGCTGCTCGGTGTGCCCCTCTTGGGGGCCGCGGGGTGCGATGCGCAGGTGGCACCGGACTACCCGGGCGAGCCCCTGGTGTCGCTCGACGGCCAGGTGACGGGCACCTCCAGCGTGCCCTTGCCCGCGGTGGAGGTGGCGCTCCTCTGGCAGCGGGGTCCGCCGCCCAGCACCGGCGACGAGCAGCTGGCCAGCGAGGCCGCAGTCCAGGGCGAATTCCCCGCGCAATTCGTCCTTCACCTCTACCACCCCGCGCCCGAGGCGGCCCGGCAGCCCCTCCTCGCCGGCGAGGTGCGCTTTGCCCGCGCCAATGCCGCCGTGCTGCCGGCGGGCTCCGTCACCCTGCCGGCAGCCGCGGCGTCGACGCCTTTTACCAACCTGTCCAACGGCGCCTACGCCCTCGACACGCTGCACTGGTTCCTCTTCCTGGAGGAGGACGTGCCGGCCAACTCCTTGACGGAGTGGTGGCTGGGCGCGGCACTTTCCGCCGGCTACCACCTCCTCAACGTCCTTCAAACCAACCCGGTGTGCCTCGAGCCAGCCCAGGTGGCGAGCTGCGTGGCGGAGCTCGAGCAGCGGGGCGTGCCCGACGTCCCGGCCGGGGCCGGGGAGGCCACCGGCTTCTGCACCGCCACCTACCGCTTGCAGGCCGTCTCCTTCGCCGAGGGCATCACGCTGCAAATTGGCGGGACCCTGACGCCAACCGTCGCCGGTTGCCCATGAGGGGAACCATGGGCGCGGTGGAGGCCCTCTACCGCTCGCATGGCCACGTCGTCCTGCGGCGCGCCCGACACCTCCTCGGAAGCGAGGCCGACGCCCGCGAGGCGTTGCAGGACGTCTTTGCCGAGCTCCTCCGCACGCCGCTCATCCTTCGGGCCCCGGGCGCGGTGGTGGCCTGGCTGTACCAGGCCACCACCCACCTCTGCCTCAACCAGCTTCGCAACCGGCGCACCGGGTTACGGCTGCTCGACCGGCACTACGCCCCGTCCCAGCCAAGCACCGAGGGCCCGAGGGGCGAGTCCATGGCCGCCGTGCGTCAGCTGCTCGGACGGCTTCCGGAGCAGCTGGCGGCCGTCGTCGTCTACCACCACCTCGACGGCATGACGCACGAGGAAATCTCCACCGTCCTCGGCTGCTCGCGGCGTCAGGTGGGCTACTTGCTGGAGCGCGCCGTCGCCTCGCTCCAGTCGGAGGAACAGAGCGCATGAATGCCTTGCTTGAGGACGTCCGCTGGAAGGCGTGCCTGTCCGCGTTTCGCCTGGACCGCTTCCGTCTGGGGGAGCTCCCGCCCGAGGAAGCCCAGGAGGTGGAGGCTCACCTCCAGGGCTGCGAGCGCTGCCGCGCCGCCGACGAGGTGCTTGCCTCGGCCGAGGCCGAGTTCCACACCTCGGGCGCACCTTTGTTGCGGCTTCGACCCCCGGCGCGACTCGTCGTCGGCGCATCGCTGGCCGCCGCGGGGCTGGCCGCCGTCCTCGTCGTCGCCCTCGTGCCCGCCACGGGCATCCGCAACAAGGGCGCTCCGGTGTCGGTGGGGATGTACGTCCAGCACGGCCAGGCCGTCCGCCGCGCGCTTCCCGGAGAAGCGGTGGCCCCCGGCGACTCGGTGCGCTTCTCCTACTCGAGCCGCACGCCGGCCTACCTGGCCATCCTCAGCGTCGACGGCGCCGGCGTGGCCACGGTGTACTTCCCCGACGGCCCGGAGACGGTGAGCGTCCCCGAAGCCTCCGAGGCGGCACTGCCGCTTGCCACCCAGCTCGATGGCGTCCTCGGCGAGGAGACGGTGGTGGCCCTCTTCTGCCGAAGAAGCCGGGCGCTGGAACCCGTCCGCCAGGCACTGCAGGCGTCCGGGGCGGCGCTGCCCGAGGTGCCGGGCTGCACGCTGGCCACCTTCCACTTCACCAAGCGGGCTCCGTGAGAGGGGGCTTCACCCTCGCTCTTCTCTTGCTCGCCACGCCGGCCCGGGCCGCCGTGGAGCGCTTCGCGGTGGTGGTGGGCAACAACATCGGCGCTCCGGAGGATGGGCCCCTGCGCTACGCCGAGACGGACGCTGGCCGGGTGGCGGCTGTCCTCCGCGAGGTGGGGGACGTGCGACCGACAAACCTCGTCCTCCTGCGCGGCGAGGACGCGGACACCGTCCGCCGCACGCTCATCGCCATCAACGAGCGCGTCCGGGCGGCCGGGGACCAGACGGTGCTTCTCGTCTTCTACTCCGGCCACGCCGATGCCGAGGCCCTGCACCTGGGCAACTCGCGCCTCGAGCTCGCGGAGCTGGAGCAGCTGGTGCGGGGTTCCGCGGCCCGCTTCCGGTTGCTCATCCTCGACGCCTGCCGCTCCGGCGCCCTCACCCGGGTGAAGGGCGGGACGCCGGTACCACCCTTCGACGTCCAAGTCAGCGAGCGCGTCCCTGGCGAGGGCGCGGTGTTTCTCACCTCCAGCTCCGCATCCGAGGACAGCCAGGAATCCGACGAGTTGAAGGGAAGCTTCTTCACCGCGGCCCTCGTCTCCGGGCTCCTCGGGGCCGCCGACGCGGACGGCGATGGCAAGGTGACGCTGCGCGAGGCGTACGCCTACGCCTACGTGACGACGCTGCGCGCCTCCAGCCGAAGCCTGGCCGGCACGCAGCACCCCACCTTCCAGTACGAGTTTCGCGGCCAGGGCGACTTGGTGCTCACCACCCTCGTCGACCCGCGCGGGAGCCGGGCCTGGGTGGTGTTTCCGGAAGGCCGCACCTACCTGCTCTTCTCGGACTCACCGGACGGCGCCGTGGTGGGCGAGGTGGGCGCGGGCGACAGCGTGCGGCGCCTCAGCGTGCGCCCGGGACGCTACTTCGTACGCGGGCGGGCGCCGGACGTCCTCCTCGAGGGAAGCCTGGAGGTGCAGGCCGGAAGCACCGTCCTCATCGACGAGTCGACGCTCACCCGGACGGCCTACGCGCGCCTGGTGCGCAAGGGCGAGGGCAGCCGCGACTCGGTGCAGGGGCTCCAGGCCGCCCTCGTCGCCAGCACGGCGCTCTCCGACGCCAGCGGCGCCTGTCTCGGCGTCGTCGTGGGCGACGCCCTGGAATTCAAGGCCCTCACCATCATCCCGCGTCTGGCCTACTGCCATTCAGGCTTCACCAACCCCAACCTCAGCGCCAGCACCAACCAGGTGGACGCCGAAGTGCGGGCCGCCTACGTCTGGGATTTGTCCTTCGTCTCCGTCGAGGTGGGGGTGACGGTGGGCGGCGCCTGGCTGGAGCAAAGCTTCCAGACCACCGGGCTCGCGCCGCCGCGATCGACGCTGGCGCTCCAGCTGAGCCCGGACATCGCGGTGAGCCGCGACCTCGGGGAGCGGGCCTACCTCTTCCTCGAGTTCGCGGCTGCCACCTACCTCTACGACATGCAGGACACCGCCACCGGAGCTTCCCACTTCGGGCCTTTCTTCAGCGGCCGGCTGACGCTGGGGAGCGGGTGGCGGTGGTGAGCGGCCTTTCTCAGGGCTTCTCGATGGGCGCCCCGATGAGGTTGCCGTACTCCGTCCAGCTTCCGTCGTAGTTGCGCACCTTGGGGAAGCCGAGGAGGTAGCTGAGGACGAACCAGGTGTGGCTGGAGCGCTCCCCGATGCGGCAGTAGGCGATGGTGGCCTTCTTCGGGTCGAGCTTCTTCTGCTCGACGTAGATGCTGCGCAGCTCCTCCGGGCTCTTGAAGAAGCCGGTCTCGGTGTTGACCGCCGTGCTCCAGGGGATGCTGGCCGCGCCGGGGACATGGCCGCCGCGCTGCGCCGTCTCGCTCATCCCCGGCGGAGCGATGACCTTGCCCGTGAATTCATCGGGGCTCCGCACGTCGACCAGCGCCTCGCTCTTGGTCTTGCTTGCCGCCAGCACGTCCGGCGCATAGGCGCGCAGGGAGAGGTCAACCTTCGCCACCTTGTAGTCGCTCGGTGTCACCTTGGCCACGTCCGGGGTGAGCGGGGCTCCGGCGGCGTTGAGCCAGGCGGCGCGACCGCCGTTGAGGAGGCGCACGTCCTTGTGTCCGTAGATTTTGAAGAGCCAGAAGCCGTAGGCGGCGAACCAGTTGCTCGCATCCCCGTAGATGATGACGGTGTCCGAGTTCTTGATGCCCGCCTTTCGCAACAACCCCTCGAAGGCCTCCTTGGAGATGATGTCGCGGGTCACCTGGTCCTGCAGCTGCGTCGTCCAGTCGAAGCCCACCGCGCCGGGGATGTGGCCGGCGGCGTAAAGCTTCGGGTCGACGTCGACTTCCACAATTCGCACTCCGGGCTTGTCCAGGTTCTGCTTCAGCCAGTCGAGCGACACGAGTACTTCGGGATGAGCGTAGTCAGCCATGGGACGAGACTTCCTTTCTTGGAGTGGAGAGACAGCGCCTCGCCTTCAAGCTGCCGGCGAGACATCCGACGGGTAGAGGCAGAGACGGCGGGGGCAGGGAGGGAGGGGCCGGAATCATGCGTCCACCGCCAGCTCGGGAAGGTGCTTCACCATGTTGGAGGTGTACTTGAAGACGTTGTCGCAGAAGATGAGGACGCCGCAGCCCACCGGCTCGCGCTCGGCCACCAGCCGGGCTCCCTCGAAGATGAGGCCCGAGCTCGGGCCAGCGAGCAGCCCCTCGCTGCGGGCCAGGTCGCGGGCCCGGGAGTAGGCCAGCTCGAAGTTGATTTCGAGAATCTCGTCGATGAGCTCCGGCTCGAAGAGCTTGCTCACGTCGAGCTCGGAGATGTTGCGCAGGCCCGGGACGTCGTGCCCGGGCGAGGGCTGCACGGCGACCACCTTCACCGCCGGATTCTTCGACTTGAGGTAGGTGGCCAGGCCAGTCACCGTTCCGCACGTCCCGAGGCTGGTGAAGACGTGGGTGACGCGGCCCGACGTCTGGCGCCAGATTTCGGGGCCGGTGGTCCGGATGTGCGCCTCGACGTTTTGGTAATTCTCGTACTGGTTGGGCATCACGTACTTGTGCCCCTGCGCCTTGGCGTACGTCTTGGCCAGGCCGATGGTGCCGTCCTCGCTCCCCGGGAGCGGGCAGAGGGCGTCCTGCACCACGTCCACGTCCGCGCCGAGCACCTTCAGCAGCACCTTCTTCTCCTCCGGCACCTTGGAGGGCACCACCGCCCGCATCGGGTAGCCACGGACGGCGGCCAGCGCCGCGAGGCTGATGCCGGTGTTTCCCGAGGTGGGCTCCACCAGCCCCCGGCCGGGATGGGCCGGACCGAGCTCCCCGCGCTCCTCGAGGTCATGCACCATGGCCCAGGCGGCGCGGTCCTTCACCGAGCCAAAGGGGTTGAGCCATTCGAGCTTCGCCCACAGCTCCGAGCCATTCTTCGGGACGAGCCGGTGCAGCCGCACCATGGGCGAGGGGTTCTCCTCGGTGGGGAGCATCTCGAGGATGTCGTTGTAGACGCGAGCGGAATGGTCCATGGGGAAGCCTTCGTCTTTCGAGAACCTCAAAAAAAGGGGGGCACGGAGGTGGCGTCGGAGCCCCCGAAAGAGCGTCGACGGCGAGAAGAGATGCGGCAGGCGGGCGAACGGTTCAGCGCCGACAGCGGCCGTCGGGACAGCGACAGCCCCCACGCACCACGGCCAGGCGGCCGGGCACCGGAAGTCGACGCGTCCTGTAGCCGGGGCGATTCATTCGAGCGTGGCGCAAAGCTTAGCGCCGGAGGACACGGACTGCACAGGCCCTCGACTCCAAGCCACCCTGGGAGCTCCCTGGACGGCAACTTGTGCCTGGGCCCAAAAGCCGGCAAGTGTCGGCGTTTTCGTCACACCGAGCCAAGGAAGGGAGCGCCATGCGCCACCTCAAAGCCGCCATTCTCGCCGTCGTCCTGGGAGGCTCTCCCGCCGGCGCAGACGTCCTCGGGGACTGGACGGACATCCTCTTCACCACCGCCGCCGCGGCGAGACAGCCGCCCTACCTGCAGACGCGCACCATGGCCATGGTGCACGTGGCGATGTTCGACAGCATCAACGCCGTCGACACCCGTTACGCCCCTTATAAGGTGCGGGCCATTCCCGCCCCGGGCACCTCGCCCGAGGCGGCGGCGGCCGTGGCGGCCCACGACATCCTGGTGTCCATCTTCCCGGCCCAGGCGCCGAGCCTCGATGCCGCGCAGGAACGCTCGCTTCTGCAGCTCACCAACCAGGATGGCCGGGCCAGCGCCCTCGCCCTCGGCCAGAGGGTGGCTGCGGCCATCCTCGCCCTCCGGGCTCCCGACGGCTCGGACGCCCCCAACACCTGGAAGCCGGTGACGGCGCCCGGCGTCTACATCCCCACCGGGCTTCCCGGCGGCTCGACGTGGGGCAAGGTGACGCCCTGGCTTCTGGAAAAGGGCGACCGGTTTCACCCGGCCGCGCCGCCGCCACTCACCAGTGCCGAGTGGGCGCGCGACTACAACGAGGTGAAGTCTCTTGGAGGCAAGGACAGTACGACGCGCAGCGCGGCCCAGACGGAGACGGCCCTCTTCTGGTCCGTCCCCACCCCGGTGCTCCTGAGCGGCGCGACGCGGGCGCTGAATGACGTCCCCGGGCGCTCGCTCGTCCAGAACGCCCGGCTGTTGGCCCTCACCTCGATGGTGCAGGCCGACGCCTTCATCGCCGTCTTCGAAGCGAAGTACACCTACAACTTCTGGCGCCCCGTCACCGCCATCCGCGATGGGGACCTCGACCAGAACGACGCCACCGCGCCGGACCGCGCCTGGGAGCCACTGGTGGAGACGCCCCTGAATCCCGACTACCCGAGCGCTCACTGCATCAGCGTGGCCGCCGTGGCCGCCGTCCTGGACAAGGAATTCGGAGGCAAGGTGCGAAGCTTCCGGCTGAGCAGCCCGGGAGCGCCCAAGGCCGTGCACTCCTGGGGGCGGCTGGCGGACTTCGTGGAGGAGGTCGCCAACGCCGGGGTGTGGGGCGGCGTCCACTACCGCAACTCGACGGCGGTGGGCGTGGCTATGGGAAAGAAACTCGGCGACTACGCATTCGAGCGGGTGATGAGGCCGGTGAAGTAGCGCCTGTCTCCGTCGGGCCAACGCCTGCGACTTCCTCAAGCACCCGCGGCGCGCGCACGCTAGAACGCCGGGTGCGTGCCTTCCCCCATCGTCGACGCGCACACGCACCTTTTCCCGGAGCGGCTCGCGGCCGCCATCCGGGCATTCTTCGTCCAGTACATCTCCGGCGACGCCTTTCACTACCCGTACGCCTGGAAGGATGCCCGCGCCGTCCTTCAGGCCTCGGGCATCTCCCGCTGCTGGACGCTGCCCTACGTGAGGCAGCCCAACGGTGCCCGCGCACTCAACCGGTGGATGGCGGAGACATTCGGCGAGTCGGACTTCGTCGAGCCCGGGGCGACGGTCCACCCCGGCGATGACGTCCGGCAACTCGTCGACGAGGCGCTCGACGTGCTTGGCCTGCGCCTCTTCAAGCTGCACTGTTCCGTGGGGGACTACCCCATCACCGACGAGCGCCTGGAGCCTCTCTGGCGACGGCTCTCGGAGAGTGGGACGCCGGTGGTGGTCCACCTCGGACACTCGGTGGCCGGAAATACCGAGGCCTCGGAGCTCGGCGAGCTCGAGGTGGTGGCGCGTCGCTGGCCCGAGGCTCGCATCATCCTCGCCCACTGCGCGGCGCCGGCGGTGGACGAGGCCCTGGCACTCCTCCGCCGGTGCTCCAACCTGTATGCGGACCTCACACCCGTCGTCTTCCACCTCGCACCGGTGAAACCCGGAAGTCTCGCCGGCCTCGAGGAACGCATTCTCTTCGGTTCGGACATGCCCAACGTCGTGGTAAGTGTCGAGGAGGCGGTGGCGGCCATCCGAGCACTGGGGCTGAGTCCCCAACACGAGGCGCTTGTCCTCGGAGGAAACGCCAATCGACTCGTCCCGCCGCGTCCGCGCGGGCGGAGCACGCCGGGCTGACACTTCCCGCACGCTTCGCCTGCCGTTGTCCGCACCATAAGAGGGGTCGCGCACCGAAGGCGACTTAGACGTTGAGTTATTTCGCCCTTTTTGTAGAACGCGCAGCGCGGTGCCCGCTGACTCAGGGGCGACCTCCCCCTTTCCGCGGCAGGCGCGAACGATGCCCCTCTTCCCTCGGTGGACAAACACAGTCTCTCGGCTGAGCGTGGTCATCATGCTCGCTGTGCCGGCAGTGGCCATCGGCGGGTTGCTCATCCTCGTGCGTTCTCCCTACGGCACGAAGCAGCACCGCGAGATTGTCCAGCCGATTCAGTTCGACCATCGCCACCACGTCGGTGACGAGGGCATCGACTGCCGGTACTGCCACTACACGGTGGAGAAGTCGCCCAGCGCTGGCATCCCGTCCACCCAGGTGTGCCTCAGCTGCCACGCCCAGGTGTGGAACAAGAGCCCGCTCCTGTCGCTGGTGCGCGAGGCCTACTTCAAGGACCGGCCCATCCCCTGGAACAGCGTCCACAACCTTCCGGACTTCGTCTACTTCAACCACTCCATCCACGTGAACAAGGGCGTGGGGTGTGCCAGCTGCCACGGCCGCGTGGACCAGATGCCGCAGGTGGAGCAGGTGTCGCCCCTCACCATGTCCTGGTGTCTCGAGTGTCACCGAGACCCGGCGAAGAATCTCCGCCCGGTGGAGTACATGACCAGCATGACGTGGAAGCCGGACCCCGGCGTCGATGGCGAGAAGCTCGGGGCGGATTTGGCCAAGCTGTACAACGTCCACACGCGGACCTCGTGCGACACATGCCACCGATGACCCCCACGCGATTCCCGCTGCCCGTCGTCGCCGACGAGAAGAGCGTCCCGCTCTCGGCGGCCGCCACCGAGGCACCGCTCGATGAGGCAAGATTCGCCCCGGAGAGGACACCCGGGGAGCACGGCTACGGACGCACCTACTGGCGCACCCTGGAGGAGAAGGCCCTCGGGCCCGACGCCATCCTCAACCGAGACCGTGAATTCTCCCCGGGCCAGCTCGACGTCCCCACCGGCTTCCAGCGGCGCGATTTCCTCCAGCTGATGGGGGCCTCGCTGGCCCTGGCCGGCATCACCGCCTGCACCGAGAAGCCGGTGGAACGGGTGCTGGCCTACACCAAGACACCGGACGGGATTGCTCCGGGAAACCCGCTCCACTACGCCACCGCCAGCTCCCGCGACGGCCTCGCCACCGGCCTCCTCGTCACCTCCTGGGAGGGACGGCCGACGAAGGTGGAGGGAAACCCCTCCCATCCCGGAAGCCGCGGCACCACCGGTCCCGCCGAGCAAGCGCTGCTTCTGCAGCTGTATGACCCTTCGCGCGCCCGGGTGCTGAAGGAGCGCAGCGCGGGCAGGGCCTGGCACAGCTTCCGCGAGTCGATGAGCCAGCGCGCCGCGGTCTGGGGGCCGGCCGGGGGAGCGCCTTTGCACTTCCTCGTCGAGCCGAGCAGCTCCCCGACGGTGCTCGCGCTTCGCCAGGAGATTCTCACCCGGTTCCCCAAGGCGCGCATCCACGCCTATGCCAGCGCTCCCCGCGACAACATCTACGAGGGGACGCGGTGGGCCTTCGGCGCTCCCCTCGAGCCCCACCTCGACACCGAGCGGGCCGACGTCATCCTCTCCCTCGACTCGGACTTCCTCGAGGCGCGCAGCGAGAACCTCGTCGCCACCCGCGGCTTCGCCGCCCGCCGCGACCTCAAGTCCGCGGCCGGGATGAATCGCCTCTACGTGGTCGAGCCCCGGCTGAGCATCACCGGCGGGATGGCGGACCACCGGCTCCGGGCGCGGAGCTCGGACATCGAGGGCATCGCGGTGGCCGTCCTCGCCCAGCTGGCCAAGACGGTGCCCGCGCTCTCGCGTTTCTCCTCAGTGGCCGGACCCGCCCTCTCCCCGGAGACGGCGCGCTGGGTGAAGGCCGTGGCCAAGGACCTGGCCGGAAAGGCTGGACATTCCCTGGTGGTGGCCGGCGAGCGGCAGAGCCCGCTCACCCATGCCGTGGCCCACGCCATCAACGCCTCCCTGGGAAACCTCGGGACGACGGTGCGCTTCACCGAGCCCGTCCTGGACACCGTGAGTGGCCCGGCCTCCTGGCAGCCGCTCCTCGACGAGCTCCGGGCCGGGCGGGTGGACACGCTGGTCATCACCGCCAACAACCCCGTCTTCAGCGCCCCGGTCGACGCCGGGCTGGGCACGCTTCTCAAGCGCGTCCCCAACGTCGTCTACCTCGGCCAGTACGACGACGAGACGGGACTGCTCGCCAACTGGTTCATCCCCGCGGCGCATCCCTTCGAGAGCTGGGGCGACGTGCGCGCCCCGGACGGCACGGCGAGCATCGTCCAGCCGCTCATCTCGCCCATGTTCAACGGCCTCACCGAGATTGAGGTGCTGCAGGCCTTCGTCGACCGGCCCGAGCTGAAACCCTACGAGGCCGTCCGCGCCACCTGGAAGGCCAAGGCCGCTGCCGACTTCGACAACGCCTGGGAGACATGGCTCTCGGCCGGAGTGGTGCCGCAGACGCAGAATCCCTTCGCCGCGCCCGTCTTGCGCGCGGACGCGGTGGCCCAGCTGGCGGCGGCAGCCAAGCCGGTGCCCGCGGGCCTCGAAATCAACTTCGTCACCGACTACAAGGTCTTCGACGGGCGCTATGCCCAGAATGCCTGGCTGCAGGAATTGCCCGACCCGGTGTCCAAGGTGGTCTGGGACAACGTCGCGCTCATGAGCGAGGCCACCGCGGCCAGGCTTGGGGTGAAGACGTACGACCCCATCAGCCGGACCTACGACGTGGTGACCCTCAGCGTGGAGGGGCACTCGGTGGAAGCGCCGGCCTTCGTGCAACCCGGCTGCGCCGACGACGCGGTGACGGTGCAGCTCGGGTACGGGAAGCAGATTGTGGAGCTGCTCTTCGAGGCCGACCGGCCGGCCGTCGTCGGCTTCAACGCCGCCCGCATCCGCACCAGCACCGCTCCCTGGTTCCGGACCGGGCTGGTCCTCACCCCCACCGACAAGACGATGACGGTGGTGACGACGCAGACGCAGCCCACCGCCGCCGACCGTCCGGTGGCGCTGATGCAGACGGTGGATGAGTTTCAGAAGGACCCCGAGGCGGTCGAGCACCGCCGGCCGATGGGCAAGCTGAAGGGCAACGCCCTGCCCTCGGTGCAGAAGCCGGTCGACTACTCGGAGCAGCAGTACAAGTGGGGAATGAGCGTCGACATGAGCCGCTGCACGGGATGCAGCGCCTGTGTCGTCGCCTGCCAGGCGGAGAACAACATCCCGGTGGTGGGCAAGGAGCAGGCTGGCAAGGGCCGGGTGATGCAGTGGATGCGGATGGACCGCTACTACTCCGGCACGGCGGAGGACCCGGAAGTGGTTAACCAGCCGATGCTCTGCCAGCACTGCGAGGCCGCCCCGTGCGAGTACGTCTGCCCGGTGAATGCCACCGTCCATTCGGACGAGGGCCTCAATGACATGGTCTACAACCGGTGCATCGGCACCCGGTACTGCTCCAACAACTGCCCCTACAAAATCCGCCACTTCAACTACCTGCACTGGACGGCGGACCGGAGCCAGGTGGAACGGATGATTTACAACCCGGACGTCACCGTCCGGGCCCGTGGCGTGATGGAGAAGTGCACCTATTGCGTCCAGCGCATCGAGCGGTCGCGGATTGTGTCCCGGCTGGAGAACCGGACCATCCGCGACAGCGAGCTCTTGACCGCCTGTCAGCAGGCCTGCCCGAGCGAGGCCATCGTCTTCGGAAGCCTCAATGACCCGAATTCGCGGGTGAGCCAGCTGCACGGCGACCAGCGCCGCTTCGACGTGCTGCACGACCTCAACACCAGGCCGCGCACCGCGTACCTGACGAAAATCAAGAACCCGAATCCGGAGCTTGCCTGATGGCTGCCGATCTCGCCGCCGCCCCGGCAATCGATGGAGGCCCCCTCCTCCTCGGCAAGAACGACAACACCAGTCTGACCAAGAGTCTCTTGGCGCACGTCTGGGCCCGGCCCGACCGGGGCTGGCTCTTGTCCTTCATGATTGCCCTCTCGGGCACCGGCGCGCTCACCCTGGCCATCGTCGTCACGCTGGCCCGGGGCATCGGAACGTGGGGAAACAACATCCCCATCGCCTGGGGCTTCGGCATCATCAACTTCGTGTGGTGGATCGGCATCGGCCATGCCGGGACGCTCATCAGCGCCATCCTCTTCCTCTTCCAGCAGCAATGGCGGACGGCCATCAACCGCTTCGCCGAGGCGATGACCATCTTCGCCGTCCTCTGCGCCGGGCTCTTCCCCGCCCTGCACACCGGACGGCCGTGGTTCGCCTACTTCATGTTCCCCTACCCCAGCGACCTGCAGATGTGGCCACAGTTCAAGAGCCCGCTGGTGTGGGACGTCTTCGCCGTCTCGACCTACCTCACGGTGTCCGTCCTCTTCTGGTTCGTGGGCCTCATCCCGGACCTGGCCACCCTGCGCGACGCCTCGACGAGCACCATCCAGCGCAAGGTGTACGGCCTGTTCGCCCTCGGCTGGCGCGGGTCTGGCCGCCACTGGCACAACTACAAGGTCGCCTACCTGTTGCTTGCCGGCCTCTCCACCCCGCTGGTGGTGAGCGTGCACACCATCGTCTCCTTCGACTTCGCCGTCTCGCTGCTGCCCGGGTGGCACACCACCATCTTCCCGCCCTACTTCGTGGCCGGCGCCATCTTCTCCGGCTTCGCCATGGTGATGACCTGGCTCGTGCCCGCCCGGCATTTCCTCGGGCTGAAGCACGTGGTCACCATGCGGCACCTGGAGGCGATGAACAAGCTCATCCTCGTCACCGGGATGGTGGTGTCCTACGGCTACATGATGGAGCACTTCATCGCCTGGTACTCAGGAAACCCGGACGAGTGGTTCGTCTTCTACAACCGCGCCACCGGGCCCTACCGCGCCATCTACTGGCTGATGATGTTCTGCAACGTCCTCACCCCGCACATCTACTGGTTCAAGTACATGCGAACCAACATCGCGGTGATGTGGATTGCCTCCATCCTGGTGAACATCGGCATGTGGTGCGAGCGATTCGTCATCATCGTCACCTCGCTCCACCGGGACTTCCTGCCGGCCAGCTGGGGCATGTTCCATCCCACCTGGGTGGACTTCACCCTCTTCGCCGGCACCATCGGCTTCTTCAGCACCTGTTTCCTGCTCTTCTTGAAGTACCTGCCAGCCATCGCGGTGAGCGAGGTGAAGGAGCTCAACGACGAGCTCTCGCACCCGACGCACTCGGTGCAGGTGGTGACCGCATCATGAGCTCCGAGAGCATCCCCAAGGGGAGCACCTACGTCCTCGGCCTCTTCCCGACGGGCGAGGCACTGGTCAAGGCCTGCCGGAAAGTGCGCGAGAAGGGCTTCACCAACATCGACACCCACTCCCCCTACGCCCTGCACGGTGGCGACGAGGCGCTGGGGCTGAAGCGCTCGGTGGTCCCCAAGGTGGCCCTGGCCGGCGCGATGACGGGAATGTTTGGCGGGATGGGGATGATGGTGTGGATGAACGGCCTCAACTGGCCCATCAACATCGGCGGTCGTCCGCCGGTGAGCCCGCTGGCCTACATCCCCATCACCTTCGAGACGACGGTGCTCCTCACCGCGCTCTCCATCTTCTTCGGCCTGCTCATCATGATGCGGCTGCCGCAGCCCTACCACGCGGTGTTCGAGCTGGAGGCCTTCCGCAGCGCGGTGGTGGATGGGTTCTGGCTCAGCGTGGCCCAGCCACCAGGCAGCGACGGCAAGGAGGCCGTCCGGCAGCTGGAAGCCGTCGGCGCCACGCAGGTGAGTGTGGTGACGGAGGCCGTGGAATGAAAGCCTTCCTTCCATTGGCCGCGGTGGCCCTCTGTGCCAGCGCCTGTACCTGCGGTGACCTCCAGTCCAGTCAGATTTTGCAGAGGATGGAGACGCAGGAGAAGTACCAGCCCTATGCGGCCAATGACTTGTTCGCCGACGGCCGCTCGATGCGGACGCCGCCCGAGGGCACCGTCCCCAGAGAGCGCCTGGTGGGGCAACCCTTCATCACCTCCGGCGAGCTGGCCGACGGAGGCCCGATTGCCAACATCCCGGTGCCCATCACCGCCGAGCTGCTCAAGCGCGGGCGGCACCGCTTCGAGATTGTCTGCGCCAACTGCCACGGCCTGGTGGGCAACGGTGACAGCATGGTGGCCGACAACATGGCCACCAGGCTACCGCCCTCGCTGGTGGTGTTGACCGACAAGCCGGCCGGCTTCTTCTACAAGGCCATCACCCAGGGGTACGGGTTGATGCCCAGCTTCGCCGGAGAAATCCCCATGGACGAGCGCTGGGCGGTGGTGGCCTACCTCAAGGCGCTGCAGCTGAGCCAAAACACGCCCATCCAAGCGCTGCCCGACGACGTCCAGCGCCGGCTCCGGGAGGGCCAGACATGGACCCAGTAGCCGGCCACGGAGAAGAGCTCTCCAGCATCACCCAGAACCGCAGCCGCGGCGGTGGGCCCCTCTTCGCCTGGAGCCTGGGCCTCGGCATCCTGGCCCTCCTGGTGACGGCCGAGCTCTACATCTTCGGCGACCCGGCGCAGCACTCCACGGTGCTGGCTGGCTACCTGGTGGCCTTCGTCTACTGGGTGGGCATCGCGGTGACGGCCACCATCTGGAATGCCATCTTCCACGCCGCCGCGGCGAAGTGGATGGTGGTGCTGAGGCGCGTCCTGGAAGGCATGGGCGCCTCGCTCCCCATCTTCATCTTCCTCTTCGTCCCCATCCTCTTCGGGATGTCCATCCTCTTCCCCTGGGTGTCGCCCTCCTCGGCGATGAGCGCGGAGCAGCTGGAACTGCTCAGCCACAAGGCGCCCTACCTCAACGTGCCCTTCTTCCTCGTCCGCGCCGTCATCTACTTCGCGGTCTGGGCTGCGGTGAGCGAGCTGCTTAGGCTCTGGTCCTTGAAGCAGGATGAGATTGGCGGCACCGAGCTCACCCGGCAGATGCGCCGCTTCGCCTCTGGCTCACTTCCCTTCCTGGCGCTGACCATCACCTTCGCCGCCTTCGACTGGCTGATGTCGACCGACCCCTTCTGGATTTCCACCATCTTCGGCGTCTACTACTTCGCCGGAAGCTTCCTCTCGGCGATGTGCGTGGTGGCCATCGTCATCGCCATCAACGAGAAGAATGCGACTGGCCTGGGCGGCGCGGTGACGCACCACCACCTCTACAACGTCGGCAAGCTGATGCTGGCCTTCACCGCGTTCTGGACCTACTCCGCCTTCAGCCAGTTCATGCTCATCTGGATTGCCAACATCCCGGAGGAGGCGGCCTGGTACGTCATCCGGATGAAGGGCGGCTGGACCAACGTCGGCATCTTCCTCATCGTCGCCAACTTCTTCGCCCCCTTCTTCACCCTGCTCTCTCGCTCGCTGAAGTTCCGACCGCGGGCGCTGGCCGGGGTGGCCATCTGGCTGATGGTGGTGCATTACGTCGACATCTACTGGCTCATCATGCCTGCGCTCTTCCCCTCCGGGCCCCATCCACACCTGGCGCACCTCACGGCGCTCATCGGCGTGGGCGGAGTCGCCGTGGCCACGGCGCTGTGGCGCGCACGGGGCCACTACGCCATCCCGGTCAAGGACCCGAACCTGTCCTACTCGCTGAGGTACACCCAAGCATGAGCTCTTCAGCGCACGGCGCCGCGGTGACGCAGCCGCCCGGCGACCTCGAGGACAAGAACCTCCCCTACCGGAAGATTGTCGGGGTGGGCCTGGGGGCCATCGTCATCTTCGCCGTCTCCATCGTCTGGTCGACGCTGCTTCTGCGCGGGGCCGAGCAGGAGATGCACCCGGCCGGGCCGCCGCCGCTTCCGCCGGGCGTCAACCAGTACGAGGTGGGCATCGTCAACCAGCGCATGTTCAGCCTCGACCAGCGAGCGGCGCAGAAGCGGCTGCAGCAGATGACGCGCCTGAATACCTACGGCTGGCTCGACAAGCAGGCCGGGGTGGCCCACATCCCGGTCGACGTGGCCATGGACATGCTCGTCCAGGAGCAGAAGAAGTGACGA
>Ga0302311_10002413_pt1 | contig 21263 bp, 22 predicted proteins | sample III_Palsa_N1_3_FD_200449 | JGI IMG/M metagenome (GOLD analysis project Ga0302311, IMG submission 200449) | Peat permafrost microbial communities from Stordalen Mire near Abisko, Sweden - III_Palsa_N1_3 | ecosystem: Environmental > Terrestrial > Soil > Palsa > Peat permafrost | place: Sweden... | reverse complement strand
TGGCTTCGATCGCCATGGGTTGCGTCTCCTTTGTGTTGGCGATTGAAGTAGACACCCGGGAGACGGCGTCGTCAGATCACATTCCGGTGCGATCTAGCGTTAACATTGGGGCGCCAAAATCGCGGGCGTGTGCGGACGATTCCGCGTGGAGAACAGGCTTGGCTGCAACGGGCGCGCCCAGATTGATTGTCGGGGTTTCAGGGGCTTCGGGGGCGGCCTACGGCCTGCGCGTGCTGGACGCCTGCGCGGAGCTGGGGGTCGAGAGCCATCTGGTGGCGTCCAAGTCCGCGGTCCAGACCCTGGCGCAGGAGACCGGCCTGACCCTGGCCGACTTGAACGCCAAGGCCGCCGTGGCGCATCGGGTGGCTGACATCGGCGCCGCGATCGCCTCCGGCTCATTCCAGACCCTGGGCATGATCATAGCTCCGTGTTCGGTGCGGACCATGTCGGAGATCGCCACCGGGGTGACCTCGACCCTTTTGACCCGGGCCGCCGACGTGACCTTGAAGGAACGCCGCACCCTGGTGCTGATGGTGCGGGAGACGCCGTTCCACCTGGGTCACCTGCGCACCATGGTGCGGCTGGCGGAGATGGGGGCGATCATCGCCCCGCCCTTGCCGGCCTTCTACGCCAAGCCGCAATCCGTCGCCGAGATGGTGGACCAGTCGGTGGGGCGGGCGCTGGACCTGTTCGGCCTGTCCTGGTCGCCGGTGAAACGGTGGGGCGAGGATATGGGACCGATCGTGAGTCCCGATACTGGCGACGAGGCGTGAGGCTGTGGGCCTTCGCCGTCGCCATCCATGGCGAGCCGGGCGTCGATGCGGGGCTGATCGATCTGCAGGACAGCCACGGCCAGTGCGCTTCCTATCTGCTGTGGGCGGTCTGGGCGGCGCGGCATGGGCGCCCTGTTAGCGAGGCGGAACTGGCGGCGGCCGCCAGGTTCGCGCGACGCTGGGAAGCCGAGGTCACTGGCCCGCTGCGAACCGCGCGGCGGACGTTGAAAGCCCCCTCGCCGCCGCTGGCCGACGCCAGGCGGGAGCGACTGCGATCGAAGGTGAAGGCCGTCGAACTGTCGTCCGAGCGCACCATGCTGGAGGCGCTGGAAGCCGCCACCCCCAGGCGCGGCGCCTCGGGTGGGTTGGATGTCGCCAAGGCGCTTGAGGCGGCCATGGCCGCGTGGTCAAGGCCCGCGCCCATGGCCGCCCTTGCGCCATTACTGCCAATTTTCGAGCGCTTCGCGATTTGATAGACTATGGGGTCTAGAGACACTCGTTTGAGGCGCGATAAGCCAGTCCATGTCTGACCAGCCCGCCGCCGCCAATGACGATGCGATCCAGATGCGCCTGGCCGAACTGCGCCAGCGCCACAAGGACCTGGACGACTCCATCACCGCCCTGCAGGCCGTCGGCCCCATCCCGGACCAGTTGCAGGTCGCCCGCCTGAAACGCCAGAAGCTGGCGCTGCGGGACGAGATCGTCGCCCTGGAAGACCGGCTGACGCCGGACATCATTGCCTGACCGGCCAGGCCGCGACACAGAGGCGCTCTGGACACCGCCTTCCGGCATCACGCAAAGACACGCGCGGGCCGGGGGATGTTTTGGATGAGCGGTATCTTCGGAATTTTTCGCTTCGACGGCGCCGAGGTCTCCAGGGGCGATCTGGACCGTCAGCAGCGCGCCCTCGCCCATCTGGGGCCTGATCGCGCGCAGATCGAGCGCGATGGCTCGATCGGCCTGGGCGCCCTGTTGCTGCGGATCAATCAGGAGGACCGTTACGACCGCCAGCCCTTGCGTGACGACGGGGCGGGATCGATCTTCGTGTGCGACGCCCGCATCGACAATCGCGAGGACATCGCCGCCGCGCTGGGCATCATGGATAGCGATGCGTCCGTGATGGCCGACAGCGACCTAGCCTTCGCCGCCGTCCGGGCCTGGGGCATGGATGGGGTCGACCGCCTGGTCGGCGATTTCGTCATCGCCTTATGGGACGCGGCGAAGCAGACCCTGACCCTGGCGCGGGACCATATGGGCCAGCGCAACCTCTACTACTATATGGGCGACGGCTTCATCGCCTTCGCCAGCGAAATCAAGGGACTGTGGGCGCTGCCGGACGTCCCCCGGACCCTGCGCGAAGAGGGGTTTATCCATCGCCTGCTGATGCAGCCTGTCTCGATCTCCGGCGAGACCGAGTTTGAGGGGGTCAAGGCGCTGCTCGGCGGCACGCTCCTGACCGTCAATGCATCCGGGGCGCTCACCACGCGCCGCTATTGGGAGCCCCACGCTGATCCCGCGCACGTCGGTCGTGACGAGGCCTATTATATCGCCGCCTATCGCCGGGTGCTGGGAGAAGCGGTCGCCTGCCGCCTGCGACGTGCGACCGCGCCGGCGGGCATTTTCATGAGCGGCGGTTTCGACACCGGCGCGATCTGCGCGCTGGCTGGCCCGGCGCTGGGCCCGCGCGGAGGCAAGCTGATTACCGTCTCGTCGGTGATGCCGGAGGACTATCGCGGCACGATCAAACAGGTGCGCCCCTGGGTCGAAATCTGCCGGCGGGCCATGCCGCATCTCGACGTGCGCTACGTCACCAGCGAAGGCCTGGATATTCTGGAGGGTATGGAACAAACGTTCCTGTCGAACGATGGCGCGTCCACGGACTATCGCTGCATCGTCGACGCCATGCTGAAGGAGATCGCGTCGGCTGGCGGCGGCGTGGTGATGGACGGCTTCGGCGGCGACTACACCCTCAATCCCCGCGGGGCCGACGCGCTGGTGCGTCTTCTGCGGCGGGGGCTTCTGCGCAGGTTCGTGACGGAACTCGCCGCGACACGCCGACATCTGGGCCAGACCTGGAAACAAACCCTGGCGCGCAATGTGATTGTCCCGGGGCTTCGCGTGGGCCTCTTCGCCCGTTTGCAGCGCTTGCGAGCGGGATTGGTCGCCTTTGGACACACCACGCCGGTGTCGGCGGATATCCTGGCGATGGCCCGCCGAGACAAGATCGCCCCTCGCGGCGCCGGCGGCCCTCGCGCGGGCGACAGCGTCACGGCGCGCAAGCTCCAACTCCTCAAGCGAATGCAAAACCAGCCGCGCGCCGGCTACTCCGTCCCGGCCTCGGCCTTTGGTCTCAAGTTCACCGAACCCTTCCATGACAAGCGCGTGGTAGAGCTGGGTCTGGCCATACCCGAGGAGCTCGAGTTCAAGAACGGACACACGCGCCACCTTGCGCGCATGGCGCTGGCCGATCTCTATCCGCCGGGGTTCCAGGAGCGCCGGCCCGGCAACGAAGACATGGCCCCGGGCATGCTGGCGCTGGCAAACCGCGCCACGCCGCGCATCCTCGCCGAGATCGAACGTATGGAGACGGCGGGCCGGCTTAAGGCCTATTTCGATTTCCCGCGCATGCGGAAGATGCTCACCCAGCGAAGCGCGGACCAGCATGCGTCCGGCAACGAATATGACACGCGCCAAGCCGTGAACGCCTTCATGTCGGCGCGATGGCTGGAGCATTTTCGGGGAGACAACAGCTGAACCGCAGCCTCGGCGGCTTGTAGGCCTTGCCTGTTATTGCTAAGCTTTCACCCTAAGTTACAAACCGGAAACTCTTGGCATGCCTCGCGAACCGAAGACCAAGACCAACCCTGCGTCGCAGCGCAGGCCATGGCGGGCGCCGCTGGTCATTTTGGCCGAGGACGCTCGCGATGCGGACAGAATCACCAACGAGTTTCCCACCGACGCCCACACCGCCGCGTCGATTATTACCGGGCAGTCCTGACCTCGCTGCTCGCGAGCCAGCCTCTCGCCTCCGCGCGTTATTCTAACTGTTCGCCGGTGAACCAAAACGGATAGAGCTTCTGCCGGTCAAACAGCCTGGCCTGGAGCGGCGCCTTGTCGCGCAGGGCGCCGACCGTCGCCTGGCAGCTGGTGCAGGGGCTGGCGTTCGGCAGCGGCGCCGGCGGGTTTTCCATGTGATCGCGGATCGTCGCCAACGGGTTATGGGCGATAAATTGCAGAACCGGATCGTTCTGCATGCTTTTGACCAGGGCGCGCAGGTCCTGCTTCCCCAGGCCGCCGATGACGACGCCGTGGTTCTCGTTGTTCAATCCGCAGCAGGGGCGTGCAAGCCCATCGGCGTCGAACACGATCTGGTTGATGTCGTGGCACGGGGCGTCGACATGGGCGGACTCCTCGCTCTCCAGGTCGGCGGCCCGGCCCAGGGGCGCGATCGGGCGAAACCCGACTTCCACCATTCCCCGCACGCCCTCGGCGGTGATCCGACGCGCGTAGTCCCGGACGAGGCTCTTCTTGTCCGCCGGCAGTTCGACGTCGAGCTTCATGCGGCGGCCGAACATGGCGTGATAGGTTCGCGCGGCGATCAGGGTCCGGTCAAAATTGATGAATTCCTGATGATAGACCCCCGAGATGAGTTTGAGATAGTCGCCCGGCCCCTGCATGAAGCCGGCGTCCGCCAGCCGCGTCAGGGTCTGGCGCGCCTTGGCCTCGCTGGTGGCCCAGAAACCGTTCGAGAAGATGCTGACCTCACGCAGGCTCGCCCCGCGCCCGGCGGCGATCATCGCATCCAAAACATCGGGATAGAGGAAGGGTTCGCCGCCTGACAGGTTGAGCGCATCGATCCCGACGGCGGGCATCTGCCCGACGATGGCGAGCATGGGCGCAAGGTCGAGCCGCTGGACTTTCCGGTCCGGGCCGGAGTCGTTGTAGCAATGGCGGCAGGCGATATTGCAGTGGTAGGTGAATCGGAAATTCACCCGCTTGACGTCGAACGCGAAGTTCGAGAGCCGGCGCAGGCAGCCTTCGGCGCTGTCGCCGATCCGCGCCAGATCCAGCCAACGCGCCAGCCAGGCCCAGTCGTAGGATAGGGCGATCGCGAAGGCTTCGGCCCGCACAGCCTCGAGCGAGGCGATCTTGTCGACATGGCGCGCGCCAGGCGCGGGTGGGCGGCGCGAAAGACGGCGGCGATAGAGCTTCTGCAGGCGGCGGTCGACGACGTTGACGAACAGATCGCGCAAGCTTTCGATGGCGGCCGCGCTGGGTGTGGCTGGCGGGCCGGGAAGGGCTTCATACAGAGCCGCGAGCGTCACGAAAGCCTTCGGAGGATGGCGGCCCAGCAGGGTCATCACCGTCATCAGCTCGGCTCGGAGCGCCTTGTCCTTGCCGGCGATCCGCGAAAAGCCGACGATCCGGGGAAGATCCAGGATGTCGTCATGGCCAAGGCTATAGGCGCCGAAGCCGTCTTCCCGGTCCGCCGTTAAAACCTGCTGATCCACGGGCTATTTCGCCCGCTTGCGCGCGTACATGGCCTGGTCGGCGTCAGCGAGGATCTGTTCGGCGCCCACGCCGGCCTCGATCTGGCGAACGCCGAAGCTGATCTTCAGCGGCGCGAGCCATTCGCCGCATTGGATCGGCTCGGCCTCCACCGCCGCAGCCAGGGCCTCGGCCTTGGCCAGGGCCGCGCTGAGGTCGGCCTGGACCAGGATGACGCCGAATTCGTCGCCGCCGATGCGGCCGATTACGTCGGACTCCCGCACCTGCGCCGACAGCCGCTCGGCCACCGCCTTCAGGGCGATATCGCCGGCCGCGTGGCCGAACCGGTCGTTGACGGCCTTGAAGCCATCCAGGTCGAAATAGATCAGGCTGGCCGGGCCGCCGTAGCGCTGGGCGAAGGTCAGCACCCGATGCAGTTCGCGCAGAAAGGCCCTGCGGTTCAGCAGCGGCGTCAGCGGGTCGGTGTCGGCCAGGTCCTCGGCCTCGTTCAGCCGGGCCTTCAGCCGGCCGACTTCCACCCGCAGCTCCTCGATCTCGCTCAGCAGGGTGGTCAGCGCCGCCTGCACCGGCGGCGTCAGGTCGGTTTCGCCCAGTCCCAGGAAGGCGGCGTTGTCGGCCTGGCGCGCGCCGCTGGCGCCCTGCGCGGACGCAGCCTGCTGCAGGGCGGCGCGTCGGCGCACGCCGTACAGCGGGTCGGTCTGGGCGCCGGACACCTTCATGGTCGACTTCGCTCCTCGGCGCGTGATCCAAGCTTGGCCAGGGATTCGCACGCCTTGTTCATGAATCCTAACGCCATCGGTTGCGGGTGCAAAGCTGGCCCCTATACTGCGCCGCTTTCCGCGAGTTCAGGAGAGCGGTCATGAGCGCCGAGCGTGCGCCCGTTGCGATCATCATGGGCAGCCGCTCGGACTGGCCGACCATGCAGAAGGCCGCCGAGGTCCTGGACGCGCTTGGCGTGGCCTATGAGGCCAAGGTGGTCTCCGCCCACCGCACCCCCGACCGCATGTATGACTTCGCCAAAACCGCCCGCGAGAACGGGGTGAGGGTGATTATCGCCGGCGCCGGCGGCGCGGCGCATCTGCCGGGCATGACCGCCTCAATGACCAGCCTGCCCGTGCTGGGGGTGCCGATCGAGTCCCGCGCCCTCAAGGGGCTGGATTCTCTGTTGTCGATCAATCAGATGCCCGCCGGCATCGCCGTGGCGACCCTGGCCATCGGCGAGCCGGGGGCGGCCAACGCCGGCCTGCTGGCGGCGCAGATCCTGGCCCTGTCGGACCCGGCGCTGGCGGCGCGGCTGGACGCCCGCCGCGCCGCGCTGACGGCGTCGGTGGCTGACACCGTGGCGGACTGATCCATGCTGTCATCTCCGCTTGCCCCGGGCTCGACCATCGGCATCCTCGGTGGCGGCCAGCTGGGCCGGATGCTGGCGCTGGCGGCGGCGCGCCTGGGCCTCGACACCCTGATCCTGACCCCCGAACCGGAGGCCTGCGCGTCCCGGGTCGCGACGCGGTCTATTGTCGCGGCCTATGACGACATGGAGGCGCTGAAGGCTTTCAGCGAGATCGCCGACGTCGCCACCTTCGAGTTCGAGAACGTCCCCGCGCGGGTGATGGAGTTGCTTCAGATGGTGGCGGTGGAGGTCGCGCCGGGACCCCTGGCCTTGGCGACCGCCCAGGACCGGGTCGACGAGAAGACCTTCCTGAACCGCTGCGGCGCGCCCACGGTGAAGTTCGTCGCCGTGGACGGGGTGCAGGACATCGTCGCCGGCCTGGAGCGGCTTGGCGCGCCGGCCCTGCTGAAGACCCGGCGCGAGGGTTATGACGGCAAGGGGCAGACCTGGGTCGCCGGTCCGGCCGATGCGGCGGCGGCCTTCGAGCGCATCGGCGGCAAGCCGGCCATTCTGGAGGCCCGCGCCGCCTTTGTCCGCGAACTGTCGGTGATCGCCGCGAGAGGCTGGGACGGGGACAGCGCCTTCTTCCCCTTGGGCGAGAACCATCATGAGAACGGCGTCCTGCGCCGCACCCTGGCGCCGGCCGAGGCGTCCGACCGCACCATCGCCGACGCCAAGGCCATCGCCGCCCGCATCCTGGACGGCCTGGACTATGTCGGGGTGATGGGGGTGGAGCTGTTCGAGCTCGAGGACGGCAGCCTGCTGGTCAACGAGATCGCCCCCCGAGTCCACAACAGCGGGCATTGGACCCTGGACGGGTGCGAGGTCGATCAGTTCGAACAGCATATCCGCGCCGTCGCCGGCTGGCCGCTGGGTCCGACCCACGCCCTGGCGCGGGTGGAGATGGAAAACCTGTTGGGCGCGGAAATCGACGCCTGGCCTGCGCTGGCCGGCGAGGCCAATGCGCGGTTGTGGCACTACGGCAAGGGGGAAGCGCGGCCGGGCCGCAAGATGGGCCACGTGAACAGGCTGAGCCCTCTCACCTAACGCGCCGGAGACAACAGCGTGCACGACGGGGCGGAGGTTCGTTATTCACCGCTAAGGGCGCGAAGGCGGGCTTCGCCCGCGTTAAAGCCTTGAGGCCGTAGCGCGGATTGATCGCGCTTCGCGCCCCTTAGCGTCCTTAGCGGTGAAACCGACGCTCTATGACCGGCCGTATCTCAGACGGCCCAAAGCCCCCGCGATATCGCGGGCGAGGTCGCCGGGTTTGACGCCGGCTTTCCACTTTTCGAACGCCATCACATTGTCGATCCGCGCGCCGAGGTAGTCGCTGGCGGCGTCCCGGCCGGCGCTCAGACGGATGGCCAGGGTGGCGATGAGGATGCCGGAGAGAATGGCCCGTTTGGAATAGTGGTTCTCGTCGGTGGCGGTGTCGCCGGCCCAGCGCCAGATCGCCTCGGCCGAGTCCCAGGTCAGTTTCAGCGCCAGAGGCATGTTGTGCGGCAGGGACAGAAAGCCGGCCCAGCGGCGGACAGCCGGCGCATCGGCGCAGGCGGCCTCCAGCCGGGCTTCGACGCCCTGGCGGATGCGTTCGCGCATTTTCAGGCTCGCCGGGTCGACCTTGGTCATGGTCTCAAGGGCCATGCGGTCATGGCGCGCCGACAGCAGGGCGGCGAGGTCGCGCGGACCGTTGGGCAGGACCAGCATGGCCTCGCCCTTCGAAAACCCCGCAAGCGTGGCCGCCCGGGCCAGCATGCCGGCGCTCCAGCCGAGATCCGGCGCGAGCGTCACGGCGGCGTCCAGAATGGACTCTTCCGCCTGGTCGGCCCAGTCTGCGGTCTCGTCGGGTTTCGGAGCGGGGTTCTCGGCGATCATGAAATCAGTTTATACGGCTTGCGCCGCGTCGTCTCTGCATAGACAACGAAACTCCGCTCTGGTATTGGCTGCCGCGATCGCCGCGAGAGCTTCTCGCGGCGTTTGAATTTCTGTCCGCAAGGCGCGCTGATGAGGCGCCGGCGGCGCTCCCGGAGGACTAGGTCATCGTTCAGATTTTCGTCCGCGACAATAATGTCGACCAGGCGCTGAAAGCCCTGAAGAAGAAGATGCAGCGTGAAGGCTCGTTCCGCGAAATGAAGCGGCACGTCCATTACGAAAAGCCGTCGGAAAAGCGCGCCCGTCAAAAGGCCGAAGCTGTCCGTCGCGCTCGCAAGCTGGCGCGCAAGCGCCTGCAGCGTGAAGGGCTGTTGCCCGCGCCGAAGAAGGTGGTTCGCACCTAGTCTTCAGCGAATGCTGACGTCGAAAAGGCCCCGTGAGCGATCACGGGGCTTTTTTCGTGCCTGGCGAATGCGCGCTCCCGCCAACAAAAAGCCCCGCGATCGCTCGCGGGGCTCAAAGTCTCTCAGACGTTCAGGAAGACCTTAGGACAGGAAGGTCCCGCCGCCACCCTTTGAGGGGGTGATGGAGCTGACCTTGGCCTGGGCCGGGGTCGAGGCATAGGCCGGGCCGTCCATGACCTTCTTGAAGGCCACCTGGAACTTGGCCATGTCGTCCGGGCTTCCGACGGTGACACGGACGGCGTTGGGCCAGACCGGCCAGATGCGGCCGATATAGACCTTGTGCTCCTGCAGCGCCGCGATCACGCCATGGCCGTCACGGCCGGTGTCGATCATGAAGCAGTTGCTCTGCGGATCGCCGATGACCTTGTAGCCATTGGTCTTCAGCCAAGCGACTGCACCAGGTCCGGATCGTCCAGGGAGGCCTGAGCGGCCGCCAGGGCGGTGATCGGCAGGGGGTTCTGGCCGTAGTTCGACAGCTTGGCCAGCAGGTCCGGCCGGCCGATGGCGAGGCCGCAGCGGATGCCGGCCATGCCGTACACCTTGGAGAAGGTGCGCAGAACGATCAGGTCCTTGCCGGCCGCGACCTGGTCCAGCACGTCCTGTTCGCTGGACAGGTGGGTGTAGGCTTCGTCGACCATCAGGATCGAACCGGCGGGCTTGTTTTCCAGCGCCCACAGGATGTCCGCGCGCGGGGTGATGGTGCCGGAGGGGTTGTTCGGGTTGCAGATGTAGATCACGCCGGCGTTCGGATCGGCCGCGACCATGGCCTTCACGTCGTGGGCGTAGTCGCCGTTCAGGTGGACCTTGTGGATCTTGGCGCCGGCGTAGGTGGCCGCCAGCATGGCCGACTCATAGGACGGGTCGGCAATCACCAGGCTCTTGGTCGGGCCGGTGTAGGCCAGCACGGTGTAGTGCAGCGGCTCGGACGAGCCGGCGTAGACGATAATGTTTTCCGGCTTCAGGCCATGCTGGGACGCAAAGGTGTTGATCAGCTTGTCCTGGGCGTCGAAGCGATCGTAGCGGCCGCCCATGGGCAGGCAGGCGGAGATGGCGTCGCAGGCGGCCTTCGACGGGCCCAGCGGGTTTTCGTTGGCGTTGATCAGCACCGCGTCCATCGGCGGCACGCCGCCGGTGTTGCTCAGGCGGGCCTGGGCCATGGTCGCCTCGGAGACGATGGGCAGGGCGGCCGCGAACGCCGCAGTCATCAGGAACGAACGACGACCGAGGGTTGGCGTTTCCGAATTGTTGTCTGTCATGGGGGGACTCCGTCCTGTTGAATGTCCCGAACGGCGGATCCCCGTCGCTCGCTGGAGCGTCGACCGGTAGTATTTGAGAGGCCGGCGCCTTTCACAACAAAAATTTCACAACCGCGGGAACCGGCGAACGGGGCGCCTAAACCGCACGCAGCACTTGACGCCGAAAGGTTCAGGCTTTGGAAGACTCAAAGCAGAACGCCTTGTGCGGACGAATCAGTCTCATGGAGACCGTCATGAAGCCCGCCCCGATCAAGCCCACGATCACACTGGAAGAACTTGCGAAAGTCGACATCCGCTTGGGAACCATCCTGTCGGTTGCCGACGTGCCGGACGCGGACAAGCTCGTGCAACTGCGCGTGAGCTTCGGCGATCATGAGCGCACCATCGTCTGCGGGATGAAGGCCGAACGCGCCAACCCGCGGGAGATCGAAGGCAAACAGGCCCTGTTCGTGGTCAATCTTGCGCCCCGCAAGATGAAGGGGGTCGTCTCGGAAGGGATGGTCTTCGACCTGGGCTATGAAGACGGCGTGACGCCGATGCTGGCCGTCCCCGAAAGGCCGGCGCCCAACGGAACACGGGCTGGCTAGGCCTATCCGGCCCGGCCCATAAAGGCTGCCACGATCGCCTTTCGGTCCACCTTGCCGATGGACAGGGCGCCGGCGCGGAACGCCCGGCCGGAAATCCACACCACCACCGCCGTCGTCGCCAGCATCAGCAGCAGGGTTCCCACGACCTGCCAGACGGGCGGGTCATTGGCCACGCGGGCGGCCATCAGGAAGGGGGTGAAGGGCGGGATCCAGGACAGGGCGGTCAGGATCGGCGCATCCGGGTGGTTGATCGACTGGCCCATGAAGGCCACGGGGATGGTGAGGATCAGGATCAGCGGCCCGAGCAGGGTCTGGGCCTCCCGCACCGTCTCGCAGAAGGCGCCGACGGCGGTGAAGATCGAGGCGTACATCAGATAGCCCAGCACCAGATAGAGGCCGAAATAGAAGATCAGCCCCTTACCGACCAGCACGGCCATCAGCTGGCCAAGCAGGCCTGGCATGGTCGAGGCGGCGACGATGGCGCCGACGCTGAGCCACACCGTCAGCACAGTCCCGGTGACGGCCATCACGCCCAATATCTTGCCGCCCATCACCTCCGGCACCGAGGCGGATGTCAGGAGCACCTCCAGGATGCGGCTGCTCTTCTCCTCGATCACGCTGTTGAGCAGGATGCCTGCGCCGCTGATGATGGCGCTCCACAGCAGCATGCCCATGGAGAAGCCGATGATCTGGGGCAGTTCGTCCTGCAACGACACGCTTCCGTGCGCCTCGGCCTTGGGCGAATAGACCACCAGCTTGGGCGCCGCCTGGTCGGCGTCGTCGATCAGCCTGGAGCTGACCCCGGCGTCGAGCAGGCGTTGGCGGCGTTCGAGATCGCCGAGATCGTCGTGCAGTTCGGCCTGCAGCCGCCCGTCGATCAGGTTGGTGGTCCACAGGTTGAGGGTCAGCGCCTGACCCTGGCGGCTGATCACCGCGGCGGCGTCGAAGGAGCGCTCCGCGCGATCGTGGGCCGCATCCCCGGTGAGCCGCTGATGCAGCCGCTCTCCTGCCGTCGCCGCGTCGGGCGCGGCCAGAACATCCGAAGGCGCGGCCACAACGCTGTAGCTCTTTCCAGCCACCTCCTGGTTCAACCGCGCCGTCAGCGCCGCGCCGTAGCCCTGGTGCGTGAGATCGACGATGGCCAGCCGGGTCGGCGGCGCGGTGCGGTCCATCATCGAGGGGATGGACAGGCTGGCGGCCAGCACCAGGGGCATGGCCACCAGCGACAGCCAGAAGCCCACCGTACGGACATAGCTGAGGTATTCGCGGGCTGCGATGCGCAGCAACCGGCTCATGCCTCGCCTCCGGTGAGGACGATGAAGGCGTCGTGCAGGGTGGGCTCGCGCAGGTCGAAGCGGCGCAGGTCGAGTTCTCGCTGGAAGGCCGCTTTCAACGCCGCCTGCGCCTCCGCGCCGGGCGCCAGGGTTGCGGTGATCCTGAGACCGCCGCCCTCGGCCGGCTCGGTGGTCTCGATGCCGGCGACGCCTGGCAGGGCGGCGGCGTCGGCTGGCGTCAGGGCGCCCTCAAGCACCAGCCGGCGGGGCGCGGCGGCGCGGGCCTCGGCGACGGTGCCGTCGAAGGCCTTGCGTCCGCGCGCCAGCAGCACGACCCGATCGCACAATCGTTCGGCGTGCTGCATGACGTGGGTGGAGAAGACCACCGTGGCGCCGCGTTTGGCGATGTCGCGGATCATGGTCTCGAGGGATTGCTGGTTGACCGGGTCGAGGCCGGAGAAGGGCTCGTCCAGCAGCACCAGGTCCGGCTCATGGGCCAGGGCCGAGAGCAGCTGCACCTTCTGGGCCATGCCCTTGGACAGGGCCTTGATGGGCCGGCGCGCGGCCTCGCCCAGGCCCTGGCTCTCCAGCATGTCGATGGCTCGCTTGTGCGCCACGGCCTTCGGCACGCCCTTCAGGCCGGCGAAGAAGACGATGGCGTCGATGGGGGTCATGCGGCGATAGAGGCCGCGCTCCTCGGGCAGGAAGCCGATCCGCGAGCGCACCTGGCGGGCATCGCAGGCGCCGAGGACGCTGATCGCGCCGTCGGTGGGCTCGACCAGGCCCAGGATCATGCGCAGGGTCGAGGTCTTGCCGGCGCCGTTGGGGCCGAGGAAGCCCAGGATGCGGCCGGTGGGCGCCGTGAAACTCAGGTCACGCACGGCCTCGAAATCGCCGTAGCGTTTGCTGACCCCTTCAAGGACCAGGGCGTCGGTCAAGCGGCGGCCTTGGCGACGAAGTCGATCGCCCTGACCACCGCGTCGGCGTGGCGGCGGCCGATCAGGCTGGCGTGGTTGGCCTTGCGGACATTCTCGACGTAGCCCTTACGGGCCTTCCACGCCGGGTCGGCCTGGATGGCGCGGGGCTTGAGATACATGGGCGCGGGCCCGGCGGTGACCACCACCACCGGCCATTTGGGATCGAGCGCCCCGGCCGCGGCGGCCTGGGCGACGGTCGCGTCCCACTGGATGACTTCGTCGGCGGCGGTGCGGTTATGGGCCGGATGACCGAAGGCCCAGCGCTTGTGCGGCGCGACCTCGGGCGACAGGCCGATCTGGTCGCCCAGGGGGCTGATGGCGCGCAACACGCCCTTTGACGCCGCCCAGGCGGCGGCGCGGGACAGCCGCACATACTGGGCCGCGCCGTGGCGGACGGCCACATCGGCGGCGACGGTGGGGGTCACCGCGTCCACCAGCACCAGCCCCACGACCTTGGCCGGATTGCGCCCCGCGAACAGATGAACATGTAGTCCCGCCATCGAGTGACCCACCAGAATGAAGGGACCGTACTCGCCCAGGGTTTCCAACAGCTTTTCGAGATCGGAAACGATGGCCAAGCCGTCCCGGGGCGCCGGGCCGGGATCGGACAGGCCCATGCCGGCGCGGTCGTAGGCCAGGGACCTCATGCCGAGCGCGGCCAGCTTCTCCTGCACCACGCCCCAGTCGGCGGAGAAGCCGAAAGAGCCGGCCTCGAGCAGGACCAGCGCGCCCGACACCGCCGGACCGGCGCGGACGATGTGCATCCGTCGCCCGTCCAGGTCGATGAAGTCACCCCTTGGAGCGGGCGCGGTCTTGCTTGAGGTCATGACCCCGATTTGGCGGCTGCGTCGCGGACATGGTCAATCCCGCGCACCACCGCATCGCTATAGGCGAGGCCGACCAGGGTCTGGTGGGTCGCCAGCGGGACGTTCTCGCTGTAGCCGGCGCGGGAAGCGCGAGCGGGCGCGTAGGTCAGGCCGCTGAGATCGGCGCGGTGCTTGCCCGCGGTGATCACGGCCACCGGCCATTTGGGATCGAGCGGGCCGGCGGCCTTGGCCTCTGCGGCGGAGGCCATCCATGTGTCGACCTCGGCGGAGGCCCAGCGATTATGTTCGGGGCTGGCGAAGGCGCGGCGCTTTTCCGCCGAGGCTTCGGGCGGCAGGCCATATTTGTCGCCGAGCCAGGTGCCCTTGAGCGGCGTGAACAGGCCGAGCCGTGCGCCGAAGGCCGCCAGGCGGGACGCCTTGCGGAAGGCCTCGGCGAACTGGCGGCCGGACGGGGTTTCGCTCATGTCCGGCGTCGCGGCGTCAACAAAGACCAGGCCGGCGATCTTGTCCGGATTGCGAGCCGCGAACAGGGGCAGGTAGAGGCCGGCCATGGAGTGGCCGACGACGATGAAGGGGCCGTCCTCATGCGCGGCCTTGAGCAGTTTTTCCAGGTCGCTGACGACGGCGTTGGCGTCGCGGGGCTCGGGGCCTGGATCGGACAGGCCAAGGCCAGCGCGGTCATAGGCGCAAGCGTGCAGCCCCTGGGCGACCACCTTGGGCTGGGCCGCGCCCCAGTCAGCCGAGAAGCCGAAGGCGCCGGCTTCGAACAGGATGGTGGGTGCGGCGGTCTTCGGGCCTTCGCAGACGATGTGCATCCGCCGCCCGCCGCCGATGTCGATCAAATCTCCGCGCATCGGCAACCCCCCCGCTGTCGCGACCATGACGCCGCCTATCGCGATATAGGCGAGCAGGGCGAGGATTACAGCGGCGAGGATTTTGAGGATGAGGCGCATAGGGCCGAACTCACAGCGCCTTGACGATCCCCTCGACCATCTTCTTGGCGTCGGCGAACAGCATCATGGTGTTGTCGCGGAAGAAGAGTTCGTTTTCGACGCCGGCGTAGCCCGCAGCCATGCCGCGCTTGATGAACAGCACGGTGCGGGCCTTTTCCACGTCCAGGATCGGCATGCCGTAGATGGCCGAGGTCGGGTCGGTCTTGGCCGCCGGGTTGGTGACGTCGTTGGCGCCGATGACGAAGGCCACGTCGGCGGTGGGGAATTCGGCGTTGATATCGTCCAGCTCGAACACCTCGTCATAGGGGACGTTGGCCTCGGCCAGCAGGACGTTCATGTGGCCGGGCATGCGGCCGGCGACGGGGTGGATGGCGTATTTCACCTCGACCCCCTCCTCCTTCAGCTTGTCGGCCATCTCCCGCAGGGCGTGCTGGGCCTGGGCGACGGCCATGCCGTAGCCGGGGACGATGATCACTTTGGAGGCGTTCTTCATGATGAAGGCGGCGTCTTCGGCGCTGCCCTGCTTGACCGGACGGGTCTCGACCTTGCCGGCGGCGGCGGCCACGTCGCCACCGAATCCGCCCAGGATCACCGAGATGAAGCTGCGGTTCATCCCCTTGCACATGATGTAGCTGAGGATGGCGCCGGACGATCCCACGAGGGCGCCGGTGATGATCAGGGTGGTGTTTTCCAGGGTGAACCCGAGAGCCGCCGCCGCCCAGCCGGAGTAGGAATTCAGCATCGACACCACGACCGGCATGTCGGCGCCGCCGATGGGGATGATCAGGGTCACCCCCGCGATCAGGGCCAGGGCGAAAATGCCCCAGAAGGCCAGCTTCAGCGAGCCGCCGCTGATCACCAGAAGGACGATCAGGCCGACCACGATCACGCCGATGGCGATGTTGAGCAGGTGGCGGGCGGGCAGCAGGATGGAGGCGCCGCTCATATTGCCGTTGAGCTTGGCGAAGGCGATCAGGGAGCCGGTGAAGGTTGATGGAGCCGTCCGGCAGGGCGATGTGATAGGCCGCCGGGGTGTAGATGGCCGCCACGGCCACGAGGCAGGCGGCGAGGCCCACCAGGGAGTGGAAGGCCGCCACCAGCTGCGGCATCGAGGTCATTGGCACCCGCCGGGCGATCACCGCCCCGACCGTGCCGCCAATCGCCACGCCGCCGACGATCAGGCCGATGGTGATCGGATCAAGGGCGATCTGGCCGTTGCTGTCCGGCAGGGCCAGGGTGAGCACGGTCACGCCCACGGCGATGGCCATGCCGATCATGCCAAGCTGGTTGCCCCGGCGACTGGTCACGGGGCTGGACAGCCCGCGCAGGGCCAGGATGAACAGGACGCCCGAGATCAGATAGGCGATGGCGGCGATATTGGCGTTCATTGGGTCTGCCTGACCTTAGGCGCCGGGTCGCCGGGGCGTTCGGCCCGGTGCAGCCGATAGGCGTGGCCGAACAGGGCGCCGACGCCCAAGGAGACCGCCGCGAGCATGATGGCGTCCATCGTCTCCACCAGACCCGTTGCGCCACCGGCGAGGCCGGAGAGGCAGAAGACCGCGCCAATGGCGGTCGAACACCCCATCGACAGGGCGCCGCGCTTGCTGAGGTTGGTGGTGAAGAGGGCGGTCACCGCGATCGCTACGCAGGCCAGCGCTACGATCCAGTGGAGTATGTCGGCGGCGGTCGCGTTCATGATCATTTCCGCCTCGGGGTTTGCGCAATGCGGCGGGCCAGGGTCGTCAAGCCGACAACGTCCCCGGTCATCACCAGCAGTCCGCCAACAAGGAGCGGCAGGCCAAAGGGCGCGACGAGATAGGCCGCCAGGCTAAAGGCTTCACGGGGCGTGGCGCCGTACAGGTTGCCTGGACCCAGCACGGCGAGGTGAAGGTAGAAGGATGCGATCAGGATCGCGGTCATGAGGCCGTAGGTCATGGCGACCCGGGCCGGCATGGCCAGGTTCGGGACGGTTCGGGCCAGTCCGATCGACAGGCCGATGCGCAGGACCAGCGCCCATCCGATCGCCCAGGCGATCCAGGCCGTCAGGGTGAGCAGGCCGAACAGGTTGGAGCTGTCGCTCATTTGCCCGGCTCCTTCTTCTTGTACATCGCCAGCATGCGCTGGGTGACCAGGAAGCCGCCGAAGATGTTCACCGCCGCCAGCCCCGCCGCCACCGCGCCGGCGCCCTTGGACACCCAGACGGTCGCGCCCGCGCCCGCGCCGTCCACCCCGTGGGCGGCGGCGGCGAGAAGCGCGCCGACGATGATCACCGAGGAGATGGCGTTGGTCACCGCCATCAGCGGCGTGTGCAGGGCGGGCGTGACGCTCCAGACCACATAGTAGCCGACGAAGATCGCCAGCACGAAGATGGCCAGGCGGAAGACGGTGGGGTCGACCATGTCAGAGGCTCCGAGCGGGAAGACGGTGCGCGGGATAAATTGCTCCCCCGCTGGGGGAGCCAGTCGGCGAAGCCGACTGAGGGGGCGAGTAAAGAGAAACGCCAGCGTAGCGGCGAGGCCCCCTCCACCACCCTGCGGGTGGTCCCCCTCCCCCATCGGGGGAGGAATTTAGGCTTGAGCCGCTCATCCCTTGAACGCCGGATGTACGATGGCGCCGTCCTTGGTGATCAGGGCGGCTTTGAGGATTTCGTCCTCGTAGTCGGGCGCCAGGGCGGCTTCCTTGTTCACCAGCAGGCCGGCGAAGGCGAGCAGGTTGCGGGCGTAGAGGCTGGAGGCGTCGGCGGCGATGCGGCCGGCGAGATTGGTGATGCCGACAATCTTGACCCCGCCGATCTCGACGATCTCGTCCGGCCTGGCGCCGGAGACATTGCCGCCCTGCTCCACCGCCAGGTCCACCAGCACCGAACCGGGTTTCATCGAGGCCACCTGCTCGGCCGATACCAGCCTGGGCGCGGGCCGGCCGGGGATCAGGGCGGTGGTGATGACGATGTCCTGCTTCCTGATGTGGTCGGAAACCAGGGCCGCCTGTTTGGCCTGGTATTCGGCGCTCATCTCCTTGGCGTAGCCGGCGGCGGTCTCGGCGGCCTTGAACTCCTCGTCCTCGACAGCGACGAACTTGGCGCCGAGGCTTTCCACCTGTTCCTTGGTGGCTGGACGCACATCGGTGGCCGTGACCACCGCGCCCAGGCGGCGAGCGGTGGCGATGGCCTGCAGGCCGGCGACGCCGACCCCCATGATGAATATCTTGGCGGGGGCGATGGTGCCGGCGGCGGTCATCATCATCGGCAGGGCGCGGCCGTAGACCTCCGCCGCCTCGATCACGGCGCGATAGCCGGCGAGGTTGGCTTGGCTGGACAGGGCGTCCATCACCTGGGCGCGGGTGATGCGCGGCACGAACTCCATGGCGAAGGCCGAGACCTTGGCGCCGGCCAGGGTGGCCAGCAGCGGCTTTTCATTGTGCGGATTGAGCAGGGCGACGACGATGGCGCCGGGCTTGAGGGCGGCGACCTCGGCCTCTGACGGGCCGCGCACCTTCAGCGCTACATCGGCGTCCTCGAGCGCCGTGGCGGCGGAAGGCGCGATGGTGGCGCCGGCGTCGAGATAGGCCTGGTCGGTGATGGAGGCGCCGAGGCCGGCGCCGGTCTCGATCGTGACTGTAAAGCCAAGCCCGATCAGTTTCTTGACAGTATCAGGGGTGGCGGCCACGCGCGGTTCGCCCGCGCGTTCCTTGGTGACGGCGATTTGCGCGGTCATACGCCTCTCTCAATCCCCTATCGCGACCTCTGCCGGATCATAGTCCGGACCGTCGCGTGACGATCCGCCCATCAAGGCGTTGGCCCTAGTGCGCGGGCGCGGCGCGTTGGCGCAGGGCGAAGATGCCGATGGCGCCAAGGACAACGGCGCTCAGTAAGGCGGTTCCGAAGCCGGCGGTGGTGCAGAACCACAGGGTCAGGAAGGTCACCCCGACCGCGATGGCCAGCGAGGCCCACTTGGTCATGATCATGACCGAATGGAAGGTCTGCGCCTGGGCGTGGATGTCCATCTCGCCGCGGTGATACTCTGAAGCCTGACCGGACATGTCGCACGTCTCTCAAATTGGCGCCTGTGACTGTCCGCCGACTATAGCAATGCGGCGCGCCGCTCAATCCCAGATTCCGCGCTGGGCGGCGCAAGGGCGGTTCTGCCGCGGATTGATGCGCGATCAGTTCAAACTTTCTCTGCTCGTCATCCCGGCCGTAGCGCAGCGAAGAGCCGGGACCCAGGCGACTGGACCCAGTCCCCAGGGTCCCGGGTCGCCCCGTTGGGCCGCCCGGGATGACGATGAATAGTGCTGCTACCCTCGCGGCCAGCCGGTCAGCACGCCGCGCATGGCGGAGATCAGCGCCAGGGGCTGGTCGACCATGATGTGGTGCTCGGAATCGGGGATCACCACCTGCTTCAGGCCGCTGAGCAGCTTCTGGCCCGGGGAGTCGTTGGACCGGCGCATGACCATCGAGTTTTCGCCATAGATGTGCAGCATCGGGCACCAGCTGGGCTCGAGGGTCAGCGACGCCATGGCCGTGCGGTCCAGCTTGCCCCACAGGAAGGGGTCGAAGCGCCAGGTCCAGCCGTCGGCGCCATCCTCGGTCTTGGCGGACTTGAGCGAGCGGCGGGCGATGAAGTCGGCGATATAGGGGTTGGCGCAGCCCTGTGGCGGCATGAAACGGAACCGGGCCAGGGCCGCCTCCAGGGTCGGGTAGACCCGGTTCGGCTGGGTGCGGGTCTGGGGCTGGCGGAACCCCTCGGTGGCAGGGGGCGGGCCGCCGAAACCGGTGTCGATCAGCAGGGCGCCGCTCATCCATTCCGGATAGGCGCGAGCGGCGTAGAAGACCTGGGAGCCGCCGAAGGAGTGGCCGCAGAAGATCGGCTTGACCGGGCCTTCGTACAGGCCGGCGGCCTGGGCGCCAGCGTACATTTCCTGGGCGAACACCTCGAAGGAATAGTTCTCGCGCCAGTCCGAGGCGCCCATGCCGGAGAGCGAGATGGCCGCCACGCGATAGTCCTGCGCCAGATAGGGGGCGATGAAGCTCCACCAGTCGGCGTGGGCGCTGTTGCCGTGGATCAGCAGAAGGCCAGGCTTGCCCTTCTGGCCCCAGGTCAGCATCTCGATCTTGGCGCCCTGCACCTCCACGAACCCGCGTTCCGGCTCCTGGGCGATGGCCCATTGAAACCAGGCCGGCGACGGCGGTTCGCGGCCTTCGAAGGCCCCGAGTGGAGACTCGATCTGGGCCTGAGACGTGGGTTTGGCCTGGGGCTGGTCGTCAGCCATGGAAGATCCTCGAAATAAGCAGCGTGGTTTGAAATCAGGGTCGCGATGAATGAAGCGGAACGCCGGCTTTGACTAAACCGCACCTCGCGAAACGCAAGCCGCGCGTAGCACGTCGAGTGCGGCGCCTGTGATTGGCCCATGCGATTTCACCACGAAGCACACGAAGAGCACGAAGGAAGAGGATCAGACGCAAAGGCGCGAAGGGCGCTAAGGCGGGCATAGCCCGCAAGAAGGCCGTCGAGAGCCGTGCAAATTGGATCGCGCTTCGCGCCTCCTTTGCGTCTTCGCGCCGAGCTACGAAAACACCGGCCCCTTCGTGGCCTTTGTGGGCTTCGTGGTGAAATTCTTGCTCAGACCAGCCGTTCGAACTCGTCCACCAGACGCTCCAGGCGCAGACAACCCGCGGCCCAGAAGCTTTTTTCGCGGGGGTCGAGGCCGAAGGGCGCCAGGGCCTCGACGTAGGTCTTTGTGCCGCCGGCGGAGAGGAGCTGTTCGTAGAGCGGGGTGAAACCCACAGGGTCACGCTCGCGCGCCGCCATCAGCGCCTCCACCAGCAGGTTCCCGAAGGCGTAGGCGTAGACATAGAAGGGCGCGTGGACGAAATGGCTGACGTAGGCCCAATAGTATTCGTAGCCGGGGTTCAGTTTCACCGCCGGGCCGAGGCTTTCGCCCATGACCTCTAGCCAGATTTCGCCGATCTGTTGGGTCGAGACCTCGGATTCCGCGCGCAGGGCGTGGAACATGGTCTCGAAGCGGTGGAAGGCGATCTGGCGCACCACCGTGTTCAGCCCATCCTCGATCTTGCCCGCCAGCAGCGCGCGGCGATCGGCGGGGGTGGCTTCGGCCAGCAGGCGTTCGAACACCAGGCCCTCGCCGAAGATGGAGGCGGTTTCGGCCAGGGTCAGGGGGGTGTCGGCCAGAAGGGTGCCCAGGGGCGCGGCCAGGGTCTGGTGCACCGCGTGGCCCAGCTCGTGCGCCAGGGTCAGCACGTCCCGCCGCTCGCCCATATAGTTGAGGAAGACGTAGGGGTGGGCGTCGGAGCTGACCGGGTGGGAATAGGCGCCGGAGGACTTGCCGCTACGGGGCCGGGCATCGATCCACGGGTGGTCGAAG
>Ga0302311_10002411_pt1 | contig 21268 bp, 13 predicted proteins | sample III_Palsa_N1_3_FD_200449 | JGI IMG/M metagenome (GOLD analysis project Ga0302311, IMG submission 200449) | Peat permafrost microbial communities from Stordalen Mire near Abisko, Sweden - III_Palsa_N1_3 | ecosystem: Environmental > Terrestrial > Soil > Palsa > Peat permafrost | place: Sweden... | reverse complement strand
TATGGCGGATGGGGTGGAGCCAAGACCCCACGCAGGTTCGGTTCGGGCGCGCTCTTCAAAAGAAGAGCACCCGCGCGCCCGAACTAGTCGCGCAGCGACTAATCCCACCCGATCCCCAAACTCGCGACCCCTTCGCCCTACCTAATCTTACCCTTCCATTAAATCCGGTTAATTCACCCGCCGGGATACCTCTTCGTTGAGGAATTTTAAACTCTCGGCTGCTACCGTGCGGGCTCCAATTTTTTTAACGGGGTGCGGTTATGACGGTTACGCAAATCGGCCAGGCTTCGGGCGCTATCGAGGTTGTCGGCGATAGCGATTGGTTCAAGGTCACGCTGACCGCGGGCACGCAATATGTGTTCGATCTGGCCGGCGGCACTTTGCAATCGGGTCAGATCTCTCTCTACGACGCCAATGGCAATCTGCTGACCACGGGCTCCTCGGTCTATCCGGGTGGCGAGGCTCAGACCGTTTTCACCGTGACCACCACCGGCACCTATTATGTCGGAGCCGCCGGCGTCAGCGGTTCGACCGGCACCTATAACGTGACGGAATCGACCACCGCCCTCGACAATACCGGTAACACCGCGACGACCGCGACCCTGGCCGTTGGCGGCACGTCCACCGGCAACCTGACCGTGGCGGGCCAGAACGATCTCTACAAGATCACGCTGGCCGCCGGTACCCAATATGTCTTCACCGCCAACGGCGCGCCGAGCGACGTGCAGGTGACGCTCTATAACAGCGCCGGCCAGGCGATCGCCAGCAGCAATGAGAGCGGCAACGCCAGCGACAATATCGCCGTCTTCGAGACCACCGCCGCCGGCACCTATTATGTCGGCGTCTCGACGACCCAGGGCGGCACCGGCGCCTTCAGCCTGTCGGCCTCCACCTCGCCCTTCAATTATGCCGGCAATACCACGACCACCGGCGCCATCGCCGCGGGCGGCACGATCAACAGCACCCTGAGCGCGCCAGGCCAGAGCGAGTGGTTCAAAATCACGCTCAACGCCGGTACCAATTATGTGTTCGACGTCGCCGGCAGCGGCGGCTTGTCGGCCAGCGTCAATCTCTATGACGCCAACGGCAATCTGGTGGCCCAGGGCTATAATGGCGGCGCCAATGGCAGCGCCGAAACCTCCTATGAGGTGGCCACCAGCGGCACGTATTACGTCGCGGCCTCGAGCTTTCTGTCGACGACCGGCAGCTACGCGCTGACCGTCAAGACCTTGACCCCCGACTATGCCGGCACCACCGCCACCACCGGCACCCTGTCGACAGGCCATTCGGTCACCGGCACCATCGCCGTCCCCAACCAGAGCGACTGGTTCAAGGTTACCCTCACCGCGGGCACCGCCTATGTGTTCGATGTGGGCGGCGGCACGCTGGCCGCGCCGGAGGCCACGCTCTATAACAGCGCCGGCCAGGCGGTCGCCTCGACCACCATCGGCCGCAGCGGCGGCGGCGCGCAGCTCGTCTTCGATCCGACCACCACCGGCACCTATTATATCGGCGCCTCGGGCCAGACCTCGCTGTCGACCAGCGGCACCTACACCGTTTCGATGTCCACCGCCAGCTACGGCGTCTCGAGCAACACTTCGACCTCCGGCGTCCTGGCGGTGGGCGGTCATTCCTCGGGAACGCTGACCACGGCCGGGCAGGGCGAATGGTACAAGGTCATTGTGACGGCGGCCGGGAACTATGTTTTCGACGTAACCGGGAGCTCCCTGTCCGACGCGCAGATCTCGCTCTATAATTCGGCCGGCACCCTGATCAGCTCCGGCAGCGGGACCGAGGCCTCGGTCGCCGCCACCGCCGCCGGGACCTATTATGTCGGTGTCAATAGCAGCAACGACTCGACCGGAACCTTCACCGTGTCGGCGGCTACCTATAGCGACCCCTACACCGACACCACCAGCACCACCGGCATCATCTATGCCGACATGACCGCCGCCGCGGCGATCGCAGCGGCCAATGCCGGCAGCCTGACCCAGCCGGTGGTCGTGCTCGACAGTGCCGCCGACGTCCAGGCCAATCTCGACGCGCTGGAGGCCCTGTCGACCAAGGGTCTGCTGCACGCCATCCAGACCACCGATTCCAGCACTCCGACGCTGACCGTCACCGAGACCCAGCTGACCACCGACGCCACGGTGCTGGCCGACATCACCAACGCCTACACGCTGAATGTCACCAATGTGGTGGTCGCCGACGCCGTCAAGGTGTCGAGCGAAACCAATGTCGTCAACATCAGCGTCACGGACACCGGCGCCAATATCGGCGCGGATATCGACGGGCTGCAGACCCTGGTCAATTCCGGCGTGCTCCAGCACATCACCGTCAGCGACGGCGCTCTGGTGGCGGTCACCCAGGATCAGCTGCTGAACGACGCCACCGCCCTGGCCGAGATCACCGGCAATTACGGGATCAGCGTCAGCGGTCTCGACGTGCAAACCGCCTTGTCCGACGCCGGCATGAGTCATGTCGCGCAGGTGTCGATCACCGACGTGGCGGCCAATATCGGCGCCAATCTCGATTCGTTGCAGGGCCTGGCCACTCAGGGCAAGCTGGGCACGGTCGCGGTGACCGACACCAGTTTCGACCCGATCGCGGTCACGGCGGCGCAAATGACCAGCGATGCCACCGTGCTCAACAAGCTGACCGGTAATTTCTATCTGGCGATCGACGGCTCGGCCTCGAACATCACCGTCGCCGGCCTCGCCAACCACGGCAATATCCTCGATTTGTCCGGTTCGGCCAGCCAGTACACCGTCACCCCCAGCGGCGACGGCACCAGCTTCACCCTGACCGACACCGCGACCGGCAGCGTTGACCATCTGTCGGGCATCACCGCCCTGCAGTTCTCCGACTATCTCGACATCGTCGCGGCGACCCCGGCCGAGGGCAACGTCACCACCGGCAACATCACCGAGCTCTATGGCGCGGTGTTCAGCCGCCAGCCCGACGTGCCCGGCCTGGCCTTCTATCTGCAATATCTGAAGGCCAATCCCGACACCCCGCTGGTGCAGTTCGCCCAGTTCTTCCTCGCCTCGCCGGAATATACCACCAACACGGCGCACAATTACGCCCAGAGCTCGGCGGGCGATGCGCAGTTCATCACGGACTCTTATGAGAACCTGCTGCACCGCGCGCCGGAGGCGGGCGCCATCCCTTATTACGAGAACGTGATCGACGCCTTCACCAACGGCCTGACCCCCGGCACGACGGCCTACAAGGCGGCGCAGACCCTGGGCCACGCCTGGGTGCTGACCTACTTCTCGGCCTCGCCGGAATTCCTGTCCGACGTGCAGGTCACGGCCACCACCCCGGCCGATGCCAACCATTGGCTGATCACCATCTGAGCCGGTGGAGAAGGTAGAGCGGACGTGACCGAACAGTCGACGGCGGACCAGCGCAACGAAGACATTGCCTGGCTCGCCGCCCTGGCCCGCGAAGGAAGCAAGGAGGATCTGGAAGCAGCCGATCCCGACGAGGTTCGGGATCGGCTGCTCCGCTTGCCGTTTTTCGACCTGCTGGGCACCCTGGCGGCGGAACCGGGGCGAAACAGGGCTCTCGGCGCCGACCTCTACCGCCGGTGGATCGACCTCCAGCCGAACTCGCCGGTGCGGCATGCCGCCTGGTTCAATATGGGCGTCGAACTGGGCGCGTCCCACGATCTGCACAACGCGGCGATCGCGTATCGGAATGCGCTGATCGCCAAGCCCGACATGCATCAGGCGGCGATCAATCTCGGCCTGATGCAGGAGAATGTGGGCGATAAGGACGGGGCGCTGGAAACCTGGCGCAAGGCGCTCCAGCCCGACGACGTCCGCGTGATGCTGTACAATCATCAGGGGCGGCTTAACGAAAATCTCGAGCGGCTCGACGCCGCCGAGGAGGCGCTGCGGAACAGTCTGCTGACCTCGCCGCATCAGCCCGACGTCATCCAGCATTGGGTGCATATCCGCCAGAAGGCCTGCCAGTGGCCGGTGCTGGCGGTGCAGCGCGTCTATGAGTTGGACGCTCAGCGTCTGGCGGTCAATGCCGGTCCGCTGACGGCGCTGGCCCTGTTCGACGACATCGCAACCCAGCATCGTATCGCCGAAGTCTGGGTTCACCGCAGGATACCGGCGGCGACCCATCTCGCCCCACCGGAGGGATATCGGCATGACCGTATCCGCGTCGGGTATCTGTCGTCGGATCTGCGTCCGCACGCCATGGCCTTCCTGGTCGCCGAACTGTTCGAGCGCCATGACCGCGAGACCTTCGAGATCTATGGCTATTGCATCACGCCCGACGATAACAGCACCATCCGCCAGCGCCTGATCGCGGGCTTCGACCATTTCCGGGTCCTGGCCCATATGAGCGACGACGCGGCGGCCCAGCGGATCCGCGACGATGAGATCGATATCCTGATCGATCTCAACGGGCTGACCGCCGGGGCGCGGGTCGATATCCTGCGCCGCAAGCCGGCGCCGGTGCAGGCGACCTATCTCGGCTATATCGGCCCGCTTCCGGTGCCGGAGCTCGATTACCTGCTGTGCGATTCCTATGTGGTGCCGCCCGACCTGGCGGAGGGCTATGCCCCCAAGCCGCTCTATATCGAGGGCGTCTATCAGGCCAACGACACGCAGCGCCCTATCCGCGAAGGGCTGACCCGGAGCGATGTCGGCCTGCCCGAGGACTGCTTCCTGTTCTGCTGCTTCGCCAATCATTACAAGATCACCGAATCCACCTTCCGCACATGGCTTCAGATCCTGCTGCAGACGGAGAACACCGCCTTGTGGCTGGTGGACGATACCGAGGCGTCGCGCCGCAATCTGCTCGCCTACGCCGCCAAAAACGGGGTGGCGCCGGAGCGGCTGATCTTTACGTCCCGGGCCGAACCGGCCGACTATCTGGCGCGGCTGCGTCTGGCCAATCTCTATCTCGACACCCATCCCTACAATGCCGGCACGGTGGCCAGCGACGCATTGCGTGTCGGTCTGCCGTTGCTGACATTGCAGGGTCAGAGCTTCGTCGCGCGCATGGCGGGTTGTCTGCTGACCGCCGTCGGCCTGCCGGAACTGATCGCCCCGACGCCGCAGGATTATGTCGCCATCGCCGTCGATCTCATCCGCGATCCCGCCCGCTATGCGGAGCTCCGGCGCCGGATCACCGGCGACGCCTGGATGCGCACGCTGGGGGATGTCGAGGGCTTCACCCGCCGCTTCGAAGCGGCGCTGCGATCCGTCGTCAAAGTGCCCGGAGCGCCGGAATGAGTGGAACCCCGGCGCGGGAGGCGATCTTTCTGGCCGATTGCGCTCATGTGAAATTCATCCAGGATGTCCTGCCCGAGACCTTCGCGTCGGGAATGCTGCTGGCCTTGACCGCCGACGCCCATGGCGCGGCTTTGCGGTTCGGGGCGAAACAGGTGGTGGCGCCCTATGACGCGGCCGATTACCGGCGCTCCCTCGAGCAGGATTGCGCGCTCAATCTGCGCCTGTCGGAGGAGTGGCTCTCGGAACTGGAGCTCGCCATCGTCATCGAGGGCGTTAATCTCGCTGAGCTCGACCGTCTCAATCAGTTCCTGTTCTTTCAGCAGGCGATGTATATCGCCCGCACGGCGGAAGCGATGATCGCGTCCCTGCCGCGCGAGACCGTGCTGAAGGTTCCGTTCTGCGCGACGCCGCTGGCCGCCGACTTCTATCTCGATTCGGATATCGCCGCCGCGATCATCCTTTATGTCGGGGCGACGATGGGGTTCCGCGTCGAACCCCTCTCCATCGGCGACCGTCCGCTGCGCTTTGCCGCCTGGTCGGACCGCCGGCCCTTTCTCAATGACCGTGTCCTGGCCTCGGTCTTCCGCCGCGACACCACCGATCCCGCCACCCGGCGGCGGGTCGGCTTCGTCCCCTCGGTCGTCGCGGGCATTTCGGACTATTACGTCGCCTTCAACACCATGACCGACGACGAAGTGACGATCTTCGATTCGCCCTGGTCCGACCGGCCGTTGGGGCCGCCGCTCGATGGGGCGCCGGCCAGCGAGGACTGGATAGTCTCGATCCGCGAGACGCTCGATCACTATCGCCAGGCCTTCTGGCATCGCATCGGACGGTCCAGCCTGCCGGCCTGTTTGCGAGACAATCCTTATCTTCGCTTCCAGTTCGACTACATCCTGACCCGGCGCTGGTTCACCTATGCCTGCTACATCTACAGCGCGGCCCGCTTCGTGCGCGATAATCCCCTCGACCTGCTGATCTATTCCGATCACTTCATCGCCGAGGGGGCGATTCTCGCCGCCTTGTACCGCCGCGCCGGTGCCCGCACGGCCATAGCGACCCATTCCATCCATGCCTGCGATGCGCCCTTCGTGGCCTGGCACCCCACGGACAGCGCGATCGTTCGCTCCGGTTTCGCCGCGCGGCAGGCCTTGAGCAAGGGTGGGTTGGCGGCGGCCTTCAGCATTGCCGTCCCCAAACCGGTCCCGCCCGCGGCCGCGATCACGGATCGGCCCCGGCGGATTCTGTTTCTCGGCAACGCCGTCGAGGCGCCGCAGCCGCTGGTCGATATCCGGGTCTATCTCGATGTGATCGCCGATCTCGCCGGGATTCCGCCGCATCTGAGCGGCAAGGTCGAGTTGATGAGCCGGCTGAAGCCGGGCGTCTTCTCGGAATATCGCCAGGTTCATTGCCAGCTTTATGGCTGGGATCCGCTGAGCTTCGAGCGTCTCGAAGAACTAAGTCTGGCGGAGAGCATCGCGCTGGCCGATTGCGTGGTTGGGGCCGCTATCCCGACCAGCGCCTATCTCGAGGTGCTGGCCCAGGACAAGCCTCTGATCCATGTCGGCATGGAACCTTATTTCCCCGCCTCGGCGAATGGCTTTGCCGATGAAATCGCCGGCGTGGTCATCGGTGCCGACGCGCTTTGGCCGGAAATCGAAAGGGTTTTGTTCGACGAGGCCTATCGCGAGCAGCGTTTGGCGGGGCAGCGTGCCTGGTTCGCCGCCGACCAGGAAGCGGATTTCCCCGGCGAGGCGAACCCTTTGCGGGCGGCCATCGAAGCGATTCTCTCTAAGCCGTCCTGAGACCCCGATAGAGGGCTTCGGCGAAACGCCAATCCTCCTCCGTGTCGATATCCACCGCCGCCGAGCGCGGCAATACATGGCCGTGATAGAGCGAGGCCCAATTGGCCGGCTGCGCGTCGAGCAGGGTCTTTGCGCGATAGACATCCACTACTCCGGCATCGTGATAAGTGACCTGCAGATCCTGGCTCCGCTTCTGGAACAGGACCGCATCGACGGGTTCGAGCTTGCCGTCGGGCAGGCGCTTGAAGCCGCGCTCGACCGGGGCGGGGAAGGGCGCCACCGCCAGCAAAGCCTGTGCCGACTCGCCGAGCGCCTCCATGCGCCGGGCCATGGCGATCAGATGGTCGGGCAGGAGCAACGGCGCGCAGGCCATCAGCAGCCAGGCTTCATCGAAATTCTGGCCGCGCCGGTCATACTCGGCCAGAGTCCATTGCAGCACGGGGATCAGCGGCGTCATGTCGTCGGCGAGCTCCGCCGGCCGGGCGAAGTCAGGCGGCGCGCCCCACTCCGCCGCGACGCGCATGATCTCGGGACTGTCGGTCGAGACATGAACGATGTCGAACAGGCCCGACAGGCGCGCCGTTTCCAGGATGTAGGACAGCATCGGGCGGCCGCAGAAATCGCGAATGTTCTTCAGGGGAATGCGCTTGCTGCCGCTGCGCGCCGGAACGATGGCGATCCGTCTCGGGCCGGCGCTCATCCCGGCTCCACCATGTCCCAGCCGAGCGGCGTCCCGCGCGGTACGGCGTGGCGGGCGCGCTTGCCGAGGATTTGGCGGATCTCTTTCGGGGCCAGGCCGAATCCGGGGCGGATCGAGCGGATATTGTCCGGCGTGAAAGTCCCGCCGGCCGGAATGTCGGCGACCACATAGAGCGAGCGGCGGAACTGCACGCTGCCGGCTTCGCTGGCCTCGACCCGTTCAACGCCGTCGCCCAGGGCTTCCCAGCCCGCGCGCGTGCCCTCGACCAGCTGGCGCAGTTCCTCGGGTTCGAGCGAGAAGGCGGCGTCGGGCCCGCCGTCGGCGCGGCGCAGCGTGAAATGCTTTTCGATCACCCGGGCGCCCAGCGCGGTCGCCGCGGTCGGAACGACGGTTCCGGGCGTATGGTCCGACAGGCCGATGAGCGTGCCGAATCGGTCGGCGAGGCGGGGAATGCGCCGCAAATTGGAATCCGCGATGGCGGTCGGATAGCCGCTGACGCAATGAAGCAGCACGATCTGCTCGTTGCCCGCTTGCCGCGCCGTATCGACCGCTTCGGCGATCTCCTGCTCGGACGCCATGCCGGTTGACATGATCAGCGGCTTGCCGGTCCACGCGCAGAGCTCGATCAAGGGAAGATCGACCAGCTCGAACGAGGCGATCTTGTAAGCGGGCGCGCCGAGCTCTTCGAGGAAAGCGACGGCGGTTGGATCGAAGGGCGAGCTGAACACCGTAATGCCGCGCTTCGCCGCGTGCTCGAACAAAGCGGCGTGCCACTCCCATGGCGTGCCGGCTTCCTGATAAAGCTCGTAGAGACTCCGTCCGGCCCACAGGCCGCCCTCGATATCGAAGCCCGGTCCATGATGGTCGATGGTGATGGTGTCGGCGGTATAGGTCTGCAGTTTGACGGCGTCCGCCCCGGACTCCTTGGCGGCGTCGATCAGGGCGAAGGCGCGGTCGATATCGCCATTATGGTTGCCGGACATCTCGGCGATGACATAGGGCGGATGGTCCGGTCCGATCGGGCGCCCCGAGATGCATATGGTCTTCATGGGGTCGTTCCTTGACAGAAGGGGGCGATCATAGCGCGGATACCCGCCCGCAGGATCGCACGATCTCGGCTGCGTCGGGTCCGACATTGAACAGCAGATCGATGATGCTGAGATGGGGCATGAAGGGTGTCCGTCCCTGCGGATAGACGGGATGCTCGAACAGCTGCCAGTGATGCCCGAGGCCGGCGGCGCGCATCTGATCCTCCTGCACATAGACGCGCGCGCCTTCGTTTGACAGGAAAGAATCGGCGCCGGCGGCCTTCGTCATTTCGATAAGAAGGTCGGTCTTGTGTTCACTGGGATCGTAATCCGAGCTTTCGAGAATCGGCGTGCGGATGTCGAGCACGTCGAGGAAGTGGCGGATCAGCGCCTTGTTGAGCGCGCCCAGGCTGGGCCATTCGGTCTCCAGCAAGGCCTCCAGCGGTGCGAAATAGGCGTCGAAATGAGGCTTCTTGCGATAGGCCTGGCGGATCGTTTCGAGATGCTTGCGCTTCCAGAAGGCGTCGGCGAAGTCCGTTTCGTCGATCGATTGGCCGAAGCGGCCCGAGGTTTTCACCGGAACCGTCAGGAAGACCTCATTGTCGCCCTGGCGGATGCGGTTGCGCATATGCCAACTTTGCTTCACCAGCTGCGCATGGCCGAGAAACATGAAGACGTCGCTCAAGGCGATCTTGTTGAACAGGATGATGCCCGGCAGATAGACCGGCTGGTGCGCCGACAGGATCATGGCCGCCGCTCCACGAGAAAGCGCGAGATGGCCCGGGCCGCGCGTTCCATCCCCCTGCCATCGACCATCGCGCGCTGCCGGCGCGACATCTCCCGCCGCCGGTCCCGGTCCGAGAGCAGCGCCGAGACGTTGTGGGAGACCGCCGGCAAGGACATCCCGCCCTCAAAGCCGAGATCGACGATGCAGCCGGCGGCGGACAGGAACTCGGCCTCTATCACCAGATTGTCGAGCTGCGGAAACACCACCGCCGGGACACCGACCGCCATCGCCTCATAGACCACCATGCCGCCGGTGATCAGGGCCAGGGTCGCCTGCGAGAGACAGGAAGCCAGGCTTGCCGCGTCTAGTCCGCCGCGGAGCTCGATGCCGCGCCGCGCCGCCGACGCCGTGAAATCGGCGCGGTCGGGGAAGGCGCTTCCGACGATCATGGTGACCGGCCCCCAGCCGGCGCGATCGCTGTCGAGCAGCAAATGGGCCCAATCCCGCGCGCGCTCCCCGCTGCCGATGACGATGACGAGGCTCGTTTCATCAGGGTCGGTCCAGGGGGTTTGGCCGAACGCCGGGCGGATCAGCGTATAGGCGCCGCCGGCCAGCACGGTGGCGTCGGCGGGGACGCGCGGATAGTGGTGATAGGCGTCGATCACCGTGCCGTTGACCACCAGATCCGCCGAGACCTCGCCCCCCCAATCATCGATGCAGATCGAGGACACGCCAGTGTCGCGCACCGCGTCGAACAGATTCGTCCCATAACGCGGCAGATCAAGGAGCAGGGCATCGGGCCGCTCGCTCCGGCACAGCTCGATCAGCGTCTCGGGATTGGGGCAATCGAGCCGGCGGAGTCCGGGAAACCAGGCTTCGAGCCCTTCCCCCTGACCGGCCAGGACGATCTCGGGGCGCGGATCGAGCAGGGCCAGCAAGCCGCTGATTCGGACCGCATGTCCCAGCCCGGCCGCGCCGGCATCCAGCCGCAGCAGGATCTTCGTCATTCGAGGAACCGTCCGATCAGATCGGCGGCCTGGCCGATGCAGGCCGAATCATAGCGGTCGGAGAGCCAGAAATTCAGCACATTGGCGCCCCACAGATCGGCGTCGGCATGGGTCTGGCCGGCGAGCAGCTGGGGGAACCCGTCAGTCAAAGGCGGATAATTGATGCCGACATCGAATCCCGCTTCGCGCAGATGGTTCGCCAGACGGTCGCGCAGACCCTCGCGGCGTAGTCGGCAGATCAGCCGCCACGGCGCCATGGTCTCGAAGCTGGGGACGATGATCTCGTCGCCGAAGCGGCGCAGCGCATCCCGCCACAGGAAGAAGGTGTCGCGGCGGCGTTCGCAGCCCTCGCCGAAGCTGCCGAGGGCCGCCTCCAGCGCGGGCGCCAGCCGGTCGTCGAAGCCATGGTGCAGATGAGATGTGTCGAAGGGGAGCAGGGGCTCCGCCATCTCCGGTCGCCCGAGGGCGCGCAAGGCGCGGCGCGCTTCGGTCAGGTGACCTTCCACCCTCTCGTCGTCATAGGCGATGGCGGGCCAGGCCGCGCCCCGCCATTCCAACGCGGCGGCGAGGTCGCCATCATCGGTCAGTATGGCACCGCCGCCTCCGGCGTCGATCGTCTTGCCCGAGCCGAAGCTAACCAGCACGACATCGCCGAGCGGCTCCGGCCGCGCGCCCGTCGGGGCGGCGAGACTGGCCATGCAATCATTCTCGATCATCAGCCAGCCTTTGCTCCGGGCAAGGCGCGCCGTCTCGGCATAGCTGGTCCAGAAACCATAGAGATGGGCCGGCATCACCACGCCGTGGGCAGATGGCTCGGCGCGCAGGGCGGCGGCCATCCGAGTATCGTCGGCCAGTCCGGTGTGAGGCGAGACGGGAACCAGCTTGCACAGGCCGCCCGCGCCGACGATCGTCGCCAGGATCGCCGGACAGATATTGGACGGGACCAGGACCGGCTTTCCGGCGATCGCCGCTTCATCGAGAAGGGCGGCGAGGCCGGACCGGCCGCGGCCGAACAAGGCGACATGCTCGAGGCGGAAGAGATCGGAAAGCAGGCGCCGCGGGGTCGTCGTCGCAGCCAAGGCCGTTCAGCTCCGGATCAGTCCGGCCAAGACGGCCGCCACGCGCTCGACATCCTCGACCGTCATGCCGGCGAACAGCGGCAGGCTGAGGCACTGCTCGTAATAGCGTTCGGCGCCCGGCAGGGAGTGCAGCTCGTTCTGGTAAAGCGGCTGCTTGTGGACGGGGATGTAATGGACCTGCGTGCCGATCCCTTCGGCATGCAGCCGCGCCATCAGCGCAGAGCGCGGCAAGCCCAGGGCCGTAAAGTCGATCAGCACGACATAGAGGTGCAGCACGGGGTCGCACCCGTCCGTCTTCGCGACCGGGCGGAGGATCGGGGCGAGCGGCGCCAGCAGGCGGTCATAGTGCGCGGCCAGCTCCCGGCGCCGTTCGGCGAAGCGCGGCAATTTGGAAAGTTGGCTGAGGCCTAGGGCGCAATGGATGTCGCTGGCGCGGTAATTGAAGCCGAGATCCTGCGCTTCGTAATACCAGGGATTGGCGTTTCCATTTTCGTCGAACGCCAGGTCTTTGTTCCGAAAAGCCTTGGGATCGCGGGAGATGCCATGGGTGCGCCATTGCAGAAGGCGCCGATAGAGATCTTCATCCTGGGTAGTGACGATGCCGCCTTCGCCCATGGTGATGGTCTTGACCGGATGCAGCGAGAACACCGCCATCGCCGAATGCCGGCAGGCCCCCACCGCGACCCGTTCGCCCGCGCGGGTCCGATAGGTGGTGCCCACCGCGTGGCAGGCATCCTCGACCAGAACCGCGCCATGAGTCGCGGCAATTTCGGCCAGGGCTTCGAGATCGACCGTCTGGCCGCCGAAATGGACCGGCGCCACGGCTTTGACCAGCGGGCCGGGGCGGGCCAGCGCTTCCTCCAGATCGGCCGGGCGCATCAGCCCGCTGGCCGGATCCACGTCGCACAGGCGGACCGAGGCGCCGACATAGCGGGCGGCATTGGCGGTGGCGACGAAGGTATTGCTGGGAACCACCACCGAATCGCCTGGGCCGAGGCCCAGCGCCAGATTGGCGAGATGCAGTCCGGCGGTGCCGCTGCTGCAGGCGACGGCGTAGCGTGCGCCCACCGCGGCGGCGAATGCCTTTTCCAAAGCAGCCACCGCCGGACCTGTGGTCAGCCAGTCGCCGCGCAGCACGTCGGCCACGGCGGCGATGTCGTCATCGTCGATGTCCTGGCGGCCGTAAGGCAGAAAGGAGGCGGCGGTCACCCTATCCCTCGACCTTGGCGATTTTCAAATAGTCCCGCAGCGAGTCGGTATCCAGCCATTCGTCGTTGGTGTTCGAGGCATAGCGGAAATCCTCGGCGATCGGCGCGGCGCCGTCGGCCAGATAGGAGCTTCTGTCCCAGAAGGCGAAGGCCGGTTCGATGATATAGCGGTCCGACAGGCTCAGCGTGTTGCGGCTGTCATCCTCGGTGATCATCACCTCGTGCAGTTTCTCGCCGGGACGGATGCCGACCACCTTATGCGGCAGGCCGGGGCCCATGGCGCGGGCCAGATCGACCACCTTCATCGACGGGATGCGCGGCACCAGGATCTCGCCTCCGCGCATCTCCTGCACCGAGGACAGCACGAAATCGACGCCCTGCTGCAGCGTGATCCAGAAGCGGGTCATGCGGTCGTCGGTGACCGGCAGATGATCGGCGCCCTCCGCCACCAGCCGGCGGAAGAAAGGCACCACGCTGCCGCGCGACCCGACCACATTGCCATAGCGCACCACGGCGAAGCGGGGGCCGCCCTCGCCGCTGATATTGTTGGCGGCGACGAAGATCTTGTCCGAGGCCAGCTTGCTGGCGCCATAGAGATTGATCGGATTGGCCGCCTTGTCGGTCGACAGGGCCACCACCTTCTTCACCTGGTTGGCCATGGCGGCGCGCACCACATTCTCGGCGCCATGCACATTGGTGTTGATGCATTCCATCGGATTGTATTCGGCGATCGGCACATGCTTCATCGCCGCGGCGTGGATGACGATGTCCACCTCGCGCATGGCCATCGAGAGGCGCGAGACGTCGCGCACGTCGCCGATGAAGAAGCGCATCGCCGCATGGCGCTCCACCGGGAAGCGCTGGGCCATCTCATACTGCTTGAGCTCGTCGCGGGAATAGATGATCAGCCGGCGCGGCGAATAGCGCTCCAGCACCGCGCGCACGAATTCATGGCCGAACGAGCCGGTCCCGCCGGTGATGAGAATCGAGGCGCCATCCAGCGACAGGGAAGATGGAGCGAAATTACGCAAGCTGGGGCCCTTTCCCGCCGGAAATCATTGCCAGGATTGAAGGCCCGGCAAGCTTAATACTTCGATAAAGGCGGGAGGGTGTTAATTCGTATCCAGCCCCAGTCCGACCTGCGCGCCGGTGAAGGCATGTACCTGTGTCGTGGTGAAGGCCTGCAACTGGGCGGCGCTCATGGCGACCAGCTGGTTGGTCGTCAGCGCATCGACCTGGGAGGTGGTCAGCGAAGCGATCGACAGGGTGCCCAGCGTCTTGATGTTGGCCGTGGTGATGGCGGCGATCTGGTTGGTCGTCATCGCGTCCAGATCCGTCGTGGTGAATTTGGAGATCGCCGTGCCCGTCATGCCGGCGATCTGGGCCGTGGTCAGCGCGGTGATCTGGGTGGTGGTCAGCGCGCCCAGCGTGGCCGAGGTGAAGCCGTTGAGGGAGTCGGTGCGCAGCGCCGCCACCTGCGAGGTGGTCAGGGCGGCGATCTGGCTGGTGGTGAATTTGGAGTAGGTGGCCACCTTCATGGCGACGATCTGGGTGGTGGTCAGCGCGTCGATCTGGGTTGTGGTCAGGGCGGCCAGCGGGGCCGAGGTCAAGTTGTTCAGCGTGGTGGTGGCGATCGCCGCCACCTGGCTGGTGGTCAGGGCGGCGACGTTGGTGGTGCCGAGACTGCCCAGCGCGCTGAAGCCGGCGATCTGCGACGTCGTCAGGGCGTCGACCTGCGTGGTGGTCAGCGCGCCGAGAATCGTCGACGTCAGGGTGTTCAGCGTCGCTGTGGTGATCGCGCCGAGGTGGGCGGTGGTCAGGGCGGCGATATCGCTGGTGGTGAAGTGGCCGATGGTCGTGGCGGACAGGCCGGCGATCTGGCTGGTGGTCAGCGCATCGACCTGCGTGGTGGTCAGGGCGCCGAGGGAGGACGAGGTCAGGGTGTTCAGCGTCGCCGTGGTGAGCGCGCCGATCTGGGTGGTGGTCAAGGCGGCGATATCGCTGGTCGTGAAGTGGGCCAGGGTCGTGGCGGCGAGGCCGGCGATCTGGCCGGTGGTCAGCGCGTCGACCTGGGTGGTGGTCAGCGCGCCCAAGGTGGTCGAGGTCAGCGTGTTCAAGGTGACCGTGGTGACCGCGCCGATCTGGCTGGTGGTCAGGGCGGCGATCTCGCCGGTGGTGAAGTGGGCCAGCGTGGTGGCGGCGAGGCCGGCGATCTGGCTGGTGGTCAGCGCGCTCACCTGAGTGGTGGTCAGGGCGCGCAGGGTTGCCGAGGTCAGGGCGTTCAGATTGGTGGTGGTGATCGCCCCGATCTGGGTCGTGGTCAGCGCGGCGATGTCCGTGGTGGTGAACTTGCTTAAGGTCGCGGCGGCCAGGTCGGTGATCTGATGGGTGGAGAGCGCATCGACCTGGGTGGTGGTCAGGGCGCCGAGAATGTTCGAGGCCAGCGAGTTCAGGGCGCCGGTGCTGATCGCGCCGATCTGGGTGGTACTCAGGGCAGCGATGGCGGTGGTGGTGAACTTGCTGAAGGTCGTGGCGGCCAGACCGCTGATCTGGCTGGTGGTCAGGGAATCGACCTGGGTGGTGGTCAGCGCCCCGAGAACGCTCGAGGTCAGTGTGTTCAGCGTCGCCGTGGTGATCGCGCCCAACTGGGTGGTGCTCAGGGCGGCGATGTCGGTGGTGGTGAAATGGGCCAGGGTCGCGGCGGTCAGGCCGACGACCTGGCTGGTGGTCAGCGCATCGACCTGAGTGGTGGTCAGGGCGCCGAGAACCGTCGAGGTCAGGGTGTTCAGCGTCGCGGTGGTGATCGCGCCCAGCTGAGAGGTGGTCAGGGCGGCGATGTCGGTGGTGGTGAAGTGGCCCAGGGTCGCCGCAGCCAGGTTGCCGATCTGATGGGTGGTCAGCGCATCGACTTGGGTGGTTGTCAGGGCGCCGAGAACCGTCGACGTCAGAGCGTTCAGGTTGGTGGTGGTGATCGCGCCCAGCTGCGTGGTGGTCAGGGCGGCGATATCGGTGGTGGTGAAGTGACCCAGGGTCGCGGCGGCCAGGCCGCTGATCTGGCCGGTGGTCAGGGCGTCGACCTGGGTGGTCGTCAGGGCGCGAAGGATCGTCGATGTCAGCGCATTCAGCGTCGCGGTGGTGACCGCGCCCAGCTGGCTGGTGGTCAGGGCGGCGACGTTGGTCGTGCTGAACTTGTCGAATGCCGTCGAGGTGAAGGCGCCGATCTGGCCGGTGGAGAGCGCATCGACCTGCGTGGTGGTCAGGTTGCCCAGCACCGCCGAAGTCAGGGCATTGAGCGCCGCGGTACCGATCACGGGGATCTGCGCCGTCGACAGCGCATGCAGCTGAGTGGTCGTCAGCAGAGCCAGGGTGGTCGCTGGAATACCCGCGATCTGCGTGGTGCTGAGCGACGAGATCTGCGTGGTGGTCAGGGCCTGAATTTGCGTCGACGTCAAGTTCATGATCAGCGGCTCTTACGTTTGATGCCCTGGGTCAAGTCGAGGTTGACTAAACCTATACGAGCATTACCTGTGGCGATTCGGCCCTAAGATATTTAAAATTTTGATAACAGTAAAAATATTTAATTTTATGTTTTTTTAAAGAAAAAGGGCCGAACCCAGCTGGGTTCGGCCCCTTCTATCATCGCTTTGGTTAAGCTTTGATTATTTGGTGCCGAGGCCCAGCAGCACGCCGATCTGAGCCGTGCTCAGCGTCACGAGCTGGGTCGTGGTGATGGCGGCGGCCTGCGAAGCGCTGAAGGCGGTCAGCTGGGTCGTTGTCAGGGCGTCGATCTGGGTGGTGGTCAGCGCCACGATCGACGTCGAGGCCAGGGTCTTGATGTTGGTCGAGGTGATCGCCACCAGCTGGGTGGTCGTCAGGGCTTCGATGTCCGTCGTGGTGAACTTGGAGATCGTGCTGCCCGCCAGGCCGGCGATCTGCGACGTCGTCAGGGCGTTGACCTGAGTGGTGGTCAGGGCGCCGAGCGTGGTCGAGGTCAGGCCGTTCAGCGTGGCGGTGCCGACCGCGGCCAGCTGAGTGGTGGTCAGGGAGGCGATCTGAGTGGTGGTGAAGTGACCGACGGTGGCGACCGACAGCCCGGCGATCTGCGACGTCGTCAGGGCGTCGACCTGAGTGGTGGTCAGCGCGCCGAGCGTGGTCGAGGTCAGGGTGTTGAGCGTCGCCGTGGTGATCGCGCCCAGCTGGGTGGTGGTCAGGGAGGCGATGTCGGTGGTGGTGAAGTGACCCAGGGTCGCGGCGGCCAGGCCGGCGATCTGGTGCGTGGTCAACGCATCGACCTGGGTGGTGGTCAGGGCGCCGAGAATGTTCGAGGTGATCGAGTTCAGGGCGGAGGTGCTGATCGCGCCGATCTGAGTGGTGGTCAGGGCGGCGATGGCGGTGGTGGTGAAGTGGCCGTAGGTCGCCGCCGCCAGGCCGCTGATCTGGCTGGTGGTCAGCGCATCGACCTGCGTGGTGGTCAGGGCGCCGAGAACCGTCGAGGTCAGGGTGTTGAGCGTCGCCGTGGTGATCGCGCCCAGCTGGCTGGTGGTCAGGGCGGCGATGTCGGTGGTGGTGAAGTGGCCGATGGTCGCGGCGGTCAGGCCGCCGATCTGGCTGGTGGTCAGCGCATCGACCTGGGTGGTGGTCAGGGCGCCGAGAACCGTCGAGGTCAGGGTGTTGAGCGTCGCCGTGGTGATCGCGCCCAACTGGGTGGTGGTCAGGGCGGCGATTTCGGTGGTGGTGAACTTGCTGAAGGTCGTCGCGGCCAAACCGCCGATCTGATGGGTGGTCAGGGCATCGACCTGGGTGGTGGTCAGGGCGCCGAGAACCGTCGAGGTCAGAGCGTTCAGGTTGGTGGTGCTGATCACGCCCAGCTGGGTGGTGGTCAGGGCGGCGATATCGGTGGTGGTGAAGTGACCCAGGGTCGCGGCGGTCAGGCCGCTGATCTGGCCGGTGGTCAGGGCATCGACCTGAGTGGTGGTCAGGGCGCCGAGAATGTTCGAGGCCAGCGAATTCAGCGTCGCGGTGGTGATCGAGCCCAGCTGAGTGGTGGTCAGGGCGGCGACATCGGTGGTGCTGAACTTGTCCAGCACGGTCGCGGTGAGGGAGGCGATCTGGCCGGTGGAGAGTGCATCGACCTGCGTGGTGGTCAGGTTGCCCAGCACCGTCGAGGTCAGGGCATTGAGCGCCGCGGTGCCGATCACCGGGATCTGCGCCGTCGACAGCGCCTGCAACTGACTGGTCGTCAGCAAGGCCAGGGTCGCGGCCGAAATGCCCGAGATCTGCGTGGTGCTGAGAGACGAGATCTGAGTCGTCGTCAGCGCTTGTACCTGAGTCGATGTAAAGTCCATGGCCAGTTACCTCTTCATAATTGCCCAGCCGGCACACGCGGCGTTCAGGTCAATGAGCGATCCAAACAACGCCTGCGGACTCTTCAACCGATCCGCGAGCAAACCAAGTCTTCTAAACCAGGGCGGAGTCCCCCATCCCTGCAGCGTGTTTCGTGGCGATGCCAGCCGAAACAAACTGGGTAGCCTATCTAAACCACGAGTCTCGCTCGTTGTTCAAGTAAAAAAGAGTTACATAAAGAAGAAGGATTTCGTTACGCTATATGTGTCTTTGTTAATGAGAGGGAGAATGTGATCCATGTCACACTTTGCCTCTGTCTTCCCAAGTTCAAATTCAAATAGTAAAAATTTTATCTAATTTATCCGCTGCGTCAGTACCGCAAAACCGGTGCTGAAGCGTTAGAAGATCGCGGCGTAGAACCGATCAAATCATCGCGGTATAGCTTCAACGAACCAGCTGGCGAATCCTGGCGAAAAATTTTCGTCAGGGCTCGCGCAGGCTCTCGCCCATGCCCCGCAGCAGCGGATAGAGGAAGAAGGTGATGGCGCGGCGCGCCCCGACCTTGATCTCGGCGCTCATGGTCATGCCCGGAATCAGGCCGGCGCCGGGCGGCAGGTTCCGCAAGTCCGTGTTCGTCAATTCGATGCGACCATGATGGACCGCTCCGGCCGAGGCCGATCCGACCGCCGAATCGCCCGGCGCGGCGCCGCTGGCGAAGGATTGCTCGCTGACGAACGTCAGCTTGCCGGCCAGGAAGCCGTGGCGCTGATAGGGGAAGGCGTCCACCTTGACCACCGCCTCCTCGCCGTCATGGATATAGCCGATCTCGCTGGAATTGATGGTGATGTCGGCGATCAGCCGGCTGGAACTCGGGGCGATGGTGACCAGGGCTTCGCCGGCGCTGATGATCGAGCCGACCGATTTGCGCGCCGTGTCCAGGACCACCCCGTCATCGGGCGCGGTGACCGCCACCATATTGCTGACCAGCGAAGCCTTGTCGAGGCCCTGATCGACCTTGGACGCCTCGGTGCGGGCGGTGACCAGCTCCTCGGTCAGCTCGCTGCGGCCTTGGTCGATGAAGGCCTGGCGTTCGGCTTTCTTCGACTGCATCGCATGTTGCAGTTCCTTGAGGCGGTTGGCGGCGTCCTGCACGTCGCGTTCGGCCCGCATGCGCAGGGTGCGCGATTCCAGATAATTCATCTTCGAGCCGTTCTGCGACTGCAGAAGCTGGCTGCGCATGCCTTCCAGCTCCTTGGCGACGTCGAGCTCCTTGTCCAGCGCGGCGTGGTCGTCCTCGGTGGTGCGGATATTGGCGGCCAGGGCGCCGAGCTCCTCGTCCAGCGCGTTGATGCGCGATTTGAACTGGTTCACATGCTCGGTATAGAGCGTCGCCTGCAATTGCTCCTCGGCGGTCGCGCCGGCGCCCGGCTGAAAGGGGCGGTCGGCCAGCTCGGCTTCGATGCGTTCGATGCGCGCCCGGATGCCGCGCTGCTGGCTGTTCAGCGACGAAAGGTCCGCCTGGGCGAAGGTGGAGTCCAATGTGGCCACCACCTGGCCCTTCTTCACCTTGTCGCCGGGCTGGACCAGCATGGAGCGGATGATGGAGCGGTCGAAGGGCTGCAGGACCATCGGCGAATCTTCGGTGGTCAGTGTGCCGCGGCCGATCACGACCATGTCGATCTTGACGATGCTGGAGACGACGAGGGTGGTGAGCAGCCCGGCGACGATAACGTAAAGGACGGAGCGCATAAGGCGCGGCGGTCGCGCCTCGGCGATCTGATCGACCGGGTCGAGGAAGGCCAGCGCCTCGTCGTCGAAGGCGTCATGGGTGCTTTCGGCGACGCGCTGCTGCAGCGAGCGGACGAAAGCGCGGACGGTCTTGGTCTGGCGAACGATGGCGTTCATTGCATGAACCTGGTCTGCTGCTGCCACAGATGGCGATAGACTTCACACCGCTCGAGCAGCACCGAATGCGGGGCGTAATCGGAGATCCCGCCCTTTTCCATCACCAGGATGGCGTCGGCGTTAGCCAGCGAGGACAGGCGGTGAGACACCACGATCATGGTGCGGCCGAGGGCGATCTCGGCGAGGTTCTGCTGCACGATGGCTTCGCTCTCGGGATCGAGCGCGCTGGTCGCCTCGTCGAACAGCAGCACGCGCGGCTTCAGCAGCAGCGAGCGGGCGATGGCGAGACGCTGGCGCTGGCCGCCCGAGAAATTGGTGGCGCTTTCCTCGACGAAAGTCTCGTAGGAGCGGGGCAGCCGGTCGATGAATTCCTGGGCTCCGGCCAGGCGCGCGGCCTCCATCACCTCTTCCAGGGAGGCGTCCGGTTTGCCGGCGGCGATGTTCTCGCGGATGGTGCCGCGGAACAGGATATTGTCCTGCAGCACCACGCCGATGCTGCGCCGCAGATGGGCGAGGTCGATATGGCGGATGTCGGTGCCATTGAGCTGGATGGTGCCTTCCTGCGGCACATGCAGCCCCTGGATCAGCTTGGTCAGCGTCGTCTTGCCCGAGCCAGAGCGGCCGACGATGCCGACGAACTGCCCTTCCTCGATCGAGAAGGAAACCCGGTCCAGCGCCGGCGACACCGAGCCGCCATAGCGGAAATGCACCTGGTCGAAATCCATCTTGCCGGTAATCACCGGGGTGATGCCGCGCACCGAGGCGTCACGCTCGGGCGGGTGATCCATCACCTCGCCCAGCATTTTCACCGACAGCGCGGTCTGCTGATATTCGTTGATCAGGGCGACGATCTGCAGCAGCGGACCGGTGACGCGGCCCGACATCATATTGAAGGCGATCAGCGAGCCGAGGGTCAGCGTGCCGTCGAACACTTTCATGATGCCGACCGAGAGGATGGTCAGCTGCAGCAGGCTGGACAGGGTGTTGGTGATGAGGTTGGCGATGATGCTGAGATTGACCACCGTGGTGCGCTGGCGGACGGAGGCGGCGACCTTCTGGTCCCACGACGTCTTGCGCAGTTTCTCCAGCGCCAGCGACTTGATGGCGCGGATGCCGTGCAGGGTCTCGACCAGGTCGGCCTGGCGGCCGCCTTCGACCATGTAGAGCCGTTCGAGCTGGCGCTTGAACACCGGCAGCATGAAGGCGAT
>Ga0302311_10002407_pt1 | contig 21285 bp, 21 predicted proteins | sample III_Palsa_N1_3_FD_200449 | JGI IMG/M metagenome (GOLD analysis project Ga0302311, IMG submission 200449) | Peat permafrost microbial communities from Stordalen Mire near Abisko, Sweden - III_Palsa_N1_3 | ecosystem: Environmental > Terrestrial > Soil > Palsa > Peat permafrost | place: Sweden... | reverse complement strand
AGGTCGAACGTGCGCTCGAAGACGTAGGTCACCGATGCGGCGCGCATGACCGTGCGCGTCCGGCGGATCAAGCCGAAGGTCTTGGCGAGCACCGATTCCGGAACGGCGATCAAGCGCTCCCAATCGGCCGCGGCCTCGTTGGGATCGATCCCCGCCGGGCCGTAGCCCTTCATCGAGTTCACTGGACCGTGCGGAAGCAGCGCGCGCAAGCGGTCATTGAGCGAACCAAGCCCGGGAGCCGCGGACGCAGCCGGCGCGGCGGTTCCCGGAAGGGCTCCCGCCGGCGGCCGTGCGGGCTGCACCGGTCCGGGTCGCGGCGAGACGGGCGCGGCGCGCCGGGGCGGTGCGGTGCCGCGACCGGACGCGCCGGGGTGCGGACGCGCGTTCCCGCCGGGCTTCGGGAGTCCGGCTGCTCGTGGACGCGGTGTCCCCGCGACGGCATGCGGGGTCGCCGGCGCGACGGCGCTCGCCGCCTGGGTCGGTGCCGAGGTCGGCAACGCGCTGGGCCGCGGCGCCGCGCTCGCGGGCGCCGGCGTCTGGACTTCAGCGCTCGGCGCAGCGGTGGGCCGCTGTGTCGGCGGCGCGGTGGGGGCCTCGGTGGGTGCGGTCGTTCGCGCGGTCGTCGGCACGGCGGTCGGTGGTCGCGTTGGACTCGCCGTCGGTGGCCGCGTCGGCGTTGCGGTCGGAGGGCTCGTCGGAACGCGGGTCGGCGGCACGGTCGGCGGCCGCGTCGGCGTCGGGGTCGGCGGTGCGGTCGGCGCTGCGGTTGGAACGGCGGGAGCGCGGGTTTCGAGCGCGACCTCACGTGTTGGCGGGGCGGTCGGTGCAAGCGTCGACACGATCGTCGGCACGACGTTCGGCTCCGGCGACACCACCACGGGGGCCGCACTCGGCGGCGAGGTCGGCGGCAGCGGCGGAGCAGATGGGCGCAACATCGACAACTCGCGATGCCGGGGCGGCACGCGGTGCGGCTTGGCCGCGACGACGCGCGGCGTGGGGCGCGGCAGCGGGCGCCGCGGCACCACCTTCGGCTGCGCGACGCGCACGGGAACGGGGACCGGCAGCACGGGCACCGGCGTCGGCAGCGGCTGGACCGGCACCGGCGAGGCCGGTACCGGCGGCGGTATCACCGGCTGAGCCGTCTCTTCGATGACGATGTCGGAGGCGATGCTCGTTTCGCTGGTGCTCGAAGCAGCCGACTGGTTTATCAGCCACAGCAAGAAGAGCAGCGCAAACACATGCAGGACGCTCGAAAACGCGAGCGCGACGAAGTCGCGGCGTCTTGAGGGCCGTTCGATGCGGGCGTCCCTATAGGTCGGCGCCATCACGTCGGCGAGCCCTGTTCGCCCAGACGGGGCAACACCATCCCGTTGAACCTGCAACGAACGTCCAACGTTGACGAAAAGTGACGGTGCTTTCTCCCAGCCGCAGGACCGCAGGTGCGGTCGCGGAACCGCGCACGCCGATGCGTCCGCCGCCCAAGCGCACGAAGATCGTCGCAACGATTGGACCTGCGTCGCGCGAGCCCGCGATGCTGCGCTCGCTGTTCTTGGCCGGCGTCAACGTCGCGAGGCTCAACTTCTCGCACGGCACGCACCAAGAGCACGCCGCCACGATCGAGGACATCCGGCGCATCGCGCGCGAGCTCGATCTCCACATCGCGATCCTTCAGGATCTGCCCGGACCGAAAGTTCGGACCGGAGCGTTCACGGGCGACGTGACCTCGATCCACCTGGCCGCCGGCGTTCCGTTCACGCTCAACACGGAGCAAGGTCCCGGCGACGCAGGTTCCGTCTGCGTCAGCTATCCCGGTTTAGCTCGCGACGTCGAGGTCGGGAAGCGCATCTATCTGGCCGACGGCTCGATCGCGCTGCGCGTGACGGCCATCGACGGTTCGTGCGTGCGGACGCTCGTCGAGACCGGCGGCGAATTGCGCGCCAAACAGGGGATCAATTACCCGGACGGGACGCTCGAATTAGATGCGGTGACGGACCGCGATCTCGAGCATCTCGACTTCGGCATCGCGCACGACGTCGATTGGGTGGCCGTGTCGTTCGTCCGCACCGCCGAGGACGTGTGGCGCGTCAAGCGGCACATCGCAGACGCGGGCCGCACCATCCCGGTCATGGCGAAGATCGAGAAGCACGAAGCCCTCGAGCACATCGACGACATCCTCGCCGTCGCCGACGGGATTATGGTCGCGCGCGGCGACCTGGGGATCGAGATCCCGCTCGAAGACGTGCCGCTGACGCAGAAAGATCTGATCGCGCGCGCCAACCGCGTCTCGAAGCCGGTCATCACGGCGACGCAGATGCTCGAGTCGATGATGTCGTCGCCGCGACCGACGCGCGCCGAAACGACCGACGTCGCCAACGCCATCCTCGACGGCACCGACGCCGTGATGCTCTCGGGAGAGACTGCGCGCGGGAACTACCCCCTCGAGGCCGTGCGCATGATGGCGACCATCGCGCTGCACGTCGAAGCCGAGTATCCGCACCGCGAGATCCGCAAGCGGCGCTCGCAAGAGACTAGCGTGGTCGAAACGGACGCCCAGATCGGGATGACGATCGCGGAAGCCTCGGTGCGCGCCGCCGACACGCTCGATCTGCGGCTCATCGTCAGCGGTTCGACGACCGGCAACACCGCGCGCTACGTCTCATCCTTCCGCCCGCGGGCACGCATCGTCACGCTGACGCCGCTCGAAGAAGTCGCGCGCCGCATGGCGGTCGTGTGGGGCGTCGAGTCCTCGGTCGTGCAGTCGTACCGCTACATCGAGACGCTGATCGAGATCGCCGAAGTGCGTATCGTCGCCGAAGGCCACGCCGCACAAGGCGAAACGATCGCCATCACCAGCGGCATGCCCGTCGGCGAAGGCGGCACCAACGTCTTAAAGATACACCGCCTGCCGATGTTTTAAGGGCGCTCCGCCCTAGGCTGCGCGCCCCCACGCCTATGGCGTGGGGCCTCCGATCCGAACTCGCCGCAGCCGGACCCGACGCGGATGATTCTGCTGCGCTCGGTCCATGGCCGTGGTGCTTTCTGCTAGCTAGTCTCGCGGGCGACGGCGTCGGCGAACGCGTCGACGTCGTCCTCGGTGGTGTCGAAGGAGCACATCCAGCGCACGACTGAAGCGTCGTGATCCCAAACGTAGAAGCGCCGGAAGGCTTGCAGCGGTTCGATCGCCTGCGGCGGGAGCTTGGCGAACACACCGTTCGCCTCGACAGGATACACCACGTCGACGCCGTCGATTTCCCTGACGCGGTCTGCGAGGCGGCGTGCCATGCGGTTCGCGTGCGCCGCGTTCTCGAGCCACAGGCCGTCCTGCAAGAGCGCTTCGAACTGCGCTGAGACGAAGCGCATCTTCGAGGCCAGCTGCATCGCGGACTTCCGGATGTAGGGCAGCGCTTCGATCGCAGGATGGTCGCGCGGAAATACGATCGCCTCGCCGAACAGCATGCCGTTCTTCGTGCCGCCGAAGGTGCAGGCGTCGACGCCCGACTCGACGAGGAGCGTGCGCAGATCGGCCCCTAGGAACGCGGCGGCGTTCGCGATGCGCGCGCCGTCGACATGGAAGAACAGCCCGTGCTCTCGCGCGACGGCGCCGAGGGCGGCCAACTCCGCCACCGTGTACACCGTCCCGAGCTCCGTCGATTGCGAGATCGAGATCGCGGCCGGCTGGACGTGGTGCGGATCGCCGATGCCGTGGAGCTGCGCCTCGACGTCGGCCGGGGTCAGTTTTCCGTTCCTGACCGGGACGTCGATCAGTTTGCCGCCGGCGAACCGTTCGAACGCGCCGCACTCATCGACGTTGAGATGCGCTTGCGCCGGACAAATGACGGCCTGATACGGCCGCAGCGCGGCAGCGAGCGCGACCACGTTCGCGCCCGTCCCGTTGAACGCGAAGAGCACGCGCGCCTCATCGCCGAGCAGGTTCCGGAAGGCGCGCTCCGCGCGCGCCGTATACGCATCGTCGCCATAGCCGGCGACGTGACCGGCATTGACCTCGGTAAGCGCGGCGAGAATGCGCGGATGCGCGCCGGCATTGTTGTCGCTGGCGAACGTGCGCTGAGCCGTCGCGGTCGTCTGCATCGCGCTTCTTTCCCGCTGCCGGCGGCGGCGTCCCGGTCGCTAGCGCGCGGTCTCGCGTGCCGCAAGGAGCTCCACCGCGTGCGCAAGGGCGACGCCGCGCTCTTCGCCGGCCAGCATGCGCGCGATCTCGGCCGGCCGCTGCGCATCGCCGAGTTCGGCCGCGTCGATCATCGTCGTACCGCCCGCGACGTGTTTGCGCAGCACCAGGTGGGCCTCCCCGTACGACGCGATCTGCGCCAAATGCGTCACGCAGACGACCTGTGCGCTGCGCGCGAGCCGCGCCAGCCGTACGCCGACGGCTGTTGCCGTCGCGCCACCGATCCCTGCGTCGATCTCATCGAACACCAGCGCGGTGCGGTCGCGGCGGTCGGCCAGCACGACGACAACTGCCAGCAGCACGCGCGACAGTTCGCCGCCGGAGGCGACTTTCGCGAGCGGCCGTTCGGCTTCGCCGGGATTCGCAGCGAAAAGCAGTTCGACGTGCTCCGCCCCGGCCGGCCCGATCTCGTCGAGCGCGTGCAGCGCGAGGCGCAGGCGGGCGGCCGGCATTGCGAGATCCGCCAATTCCGTAGCGACCGCCGCGGCGACGCCGTCCGCCGCCTTCGCGCGCAGTTTGCTAAGCGAAGCGGCGCGCGCCGCGAGCGTCGTCTCGAGCGCAGCGATCTCGCGCTCCGCCTCCGCCACGCGCGCGTCGCGATCTTCGACATCGAGCAGTTCGCTCGCCAACGTTTCGCGCTCCGCCAGGACGGCAGCGAGGCTGCCCCCGTACTTTTTCTTCAGGCGATCGAGCGCGTCGAGCCGCGCGCTGACCGCGTCGAGCTCGGCGGGATCGAGCTCGACGCTCTCGCGTTCGCGCGCCAGCCGGGCTGCGAATTCGTTGGCATCGCTCTGCAGCGCGCTCGCGGCGGCGGCGAGCTCCGTGAAGCGTTCGCCGAAGCGAGCGATACCCAGCAGCGCCGCTTCGGCCGACCCGAGCGCGTCGACCGCACCGCTCTCCGCTCCGAGCGCGTCGGAAGCGGCTCCGAGCGCGGCCACGATCCGCTCCGCGTTCGCCAGCACGTCGCGGCGCTCGCGCAGCCGCTCGTCTTCGTCTTCCGCCGCGACCTGCGCGGCGTCGATCTCGTTCACCGCGAAGCGGCTGAATTCGGCCCGCGCCGCGGCCCGGCCGTCATCGTCGCGCAGGGCGGCGAGCCGTTCGCGGGCGCGCCGCAGCGCAGCGTGCAGCTCGCGTACGTCGTCGCGCAGCGCGAGCGCCTCGTCGCCCGAGAAGCGGTCGAGGAGATCGAGCGCGTAGGCGGGCGTCAGCAGACGCTGCGCTTCGTGCTGCGAGACGATATCGACCAGCGAGCCGATCAACGCGCGAAGCTGGCTCGCGCTCGCGGGGACGCCGTTGATGCGGCCCTGAGACCGGCCGCCGCTGTTCAGGTCGCGCTGAACGATGACATCGTCATCATCCGCGAGTGCGAAACCCTCCGATGCCAGACGGACGCGCAGCGCGTCGTCCGGCACGATCTCGAGCACGACGCGCGCGCCTTCGCTGCCCGTGCGCACGCTCGCAGGATCGGCGCGCTCCCCGAGCGCCAGGCCGAGCGCGTCGAGGAGCATCGTCTTCCCCGAGCCGGTCTCGCCGGTGACGACCGTGAGGCCGGCGGCGAACGTCACCTCCGCCCGCGCGATCAAACCGATGTTTTCGATCGTCAGGCGGAGCAGCGTCATTGCGTTTTGATCGGAGCGCCCCAGCGCAGCTTGTCTTCGAGGCGGGTGAAAAACGCGCGCGGTCGCGCGCGGGCGAAGCGCACCGGAACCGTGCGCTGGATGACGACCCGGTCGCCGGCGCGCAGGTCGGCACCGATGACGCCGTCGGTCTCCAGGTTGGCGCGCGCGATCTCGCCGTCGCACGTGATTTCGATCGTGGCGCTGCTCGGCACGATCAACGGACGCGCGAACAGCGTGTGCGGCATCAGCGCGGCGACGCCGAGCGCGTCGACGGCAGGGTGGATGATCGGTCCGCCCGCGCTGAGGAAGTAGCCGGTCGAGCCGGTCGGCGTCGCGACGATGACGCCGTCGGACGGAAGATGCGCGATCGTTTCGCCGTCCATCACCAAGCCGAACGGGACGAGCCGCGCCTGCGCGCCGCGCCGCACGACGACGTCGTTGATCGCCAGATGCGTTTCCGGTGCGCCAACGACGCGCGCGTGCAGCGCGACCCGTTCTTCGATCACCGGGTCGCCCTCGAACATGCGCTCCAGTTCGCCGAAGCCGTGCTCGTCGGCCTCGACTTCGGTGAGAAAACCGAGCCGGCCCGTGTTCACGCCGAGGATCGGCATCCCCAGCGGATGCGCGATGCGCGCTCCGCGCAGCAGCGTTCCATCGCCGCCGATCGTGAGCAGCAGTTCCGCATCTGCCGGATCGCAGGTCGCCGGCACGCCCAAGGCATCCGGTTCGCCGGCGCAGAGGGCGATGCGCATGCCGAGCCGTGTCGCGATCGCCGCGATGCGGCGCGCGCTCTCGATCGCGCGCGGCCGCCCGGGATTGACATACAACGCGATCGCTTTGATCGCCATCTCAGAGGTCCGCGCTCACGGGAGCGTGCGCGCGCTCCACGAGCGCGTCCAACGCTGCATCCTCGAGCGGGCTTCCTTCGGCGCGCAGCAGGAAGAAGAACTCGACGTTCCCCGCCGGTCCGCGCAACGGCGAGAGCGTGGCGTCGACGACGTGCTGGCCGAGGGATGCGAGCGCGGTCCGCACTTCGCGCAGCACCGCGGTGTGGACGGCGGCGTCGCGCACGACCCCGCCGCTGCCCAACCGTTGACGGCCGGCTTCGAACTGGGGCTTGACCAGCGCGATGATCGCGCCGCTCGCTCGCAGATACCTCGTCGCGCGCGCGACGAGCGTGCGCAACGAGATGAACGATGCATCGATCACGATCAGATCGAAGCCGCCGGGAAACGCATCGTCGGCGAGCGTGCGAAAGTTGGTGCGCTCGATGACCGTGACGCGCGGATCCTGACGGATCGCCCACGCCAACTGGCCGTACCCAACGTCGAGCGCGGTGACGCTGCGCGCGCCGGCTTGCAGCAGCGCGTCGGTGAAACCGCCGGTCGACGCCCCGACGTCGAGCGCATCCATTCCCACCGGATCGAATCGGAACGCCGCCAGCGCGCCGGCGAGCTTGTCTCCGCCCCGGCTGACGAACCGCGGCCGCTCCTCGACGACGACCTGGGCGCCCGCGGGGACGGGAACGCCGGGCTTCGTGACCGGCGTATCGTCGACGCGAACCTTTCCGGCGAGGATCAACGCGCGCGCCTGCGAGCGGCTGAGGTTCGCGGTTGCGGCGACGACGGCGTCCAGTCGCCGCGCTTCAGATTTCGACGGCGTCGTCATCGGGCGCGTCCTCGAGCGAGCGCGCCGGAGCGTTGACCGCATCAATCGCCGCTTGTGCGTTCTTGAGCAGTCCTTCGCAGCGGTCGACGAGGCCGCGTCCTTCGCGATACAGCATGACCGCCCGCTCGAGCGCCGGCTCTTCGGTTTCGAGTGCCTTGACGATCGCTTCCAAGCGTTGGAGCGAGCCTTCAAAAGAGGTCGATTTGTCGTCCGCCATCCGATCCTTCGGCTTCGACGCGCGCGGCGAGCGTTCCGCGAGCGAGCTGGGCCATGATTCGCGAGCCCGGCGGAGCATCCGCCGTATCGCGCAGGGTCCGTCCGGCCTCATCGGTCACGATGGCGTATCCGCGTTGCAGGATCGCCTCCGGATTGTTGCCGGCAAGCGACGCTTCGAGGCGCTGGAGTTGCGCGCGCCCGCGCTCGATCAGCCGCGCCATCGCCGAGTCGAGGTGCGTCCGCTGCACGGCGATCGCGCCGCCGGAACGTGCGATCCGCGCCGACGGCTCGGCGCGGCGCAGCCGCGCGGCCACGCCGTCGAGACGTTCCGCCCGGCGCCGCATTGCACTCGGTGCGGTGCGCGTCAGACGGTCGCGCAATTCTTGGAAACGCGCGCGGCGCTCCGCCAGCCGCGCCGCCGGATCGACCGCGGCCAGGCGGCGTTCGATGCGCGCGAGGCGATCGCGCAACGCACCGGCACGCTGGCGAGCAGCGGCGACGAGTTGGCGGCGCGCGCCGTCGACACGCTGCCGGCGTATTGCCACGGCACGCTCGACGTCGCGCTCGACCGCGCGGCGCAGCGCCGCAAGCTGCTGCAGCAGATCGTCGCGTTTCGGCAGTAGCTGCGCCGCGGCCGACGGCGTTGCCGCGCGTTGATCGGCGACGAGGTCCGTCAGTTGCACGTCGCCTTCGTGGCCGATCGCCGAGACCGTCGGGATCGGCGACCGCGCGAGCGCGCGGACGACGCGCTCGTCGCTGAAGGCGAAAAGATCCTCGAACGATCCGCCGCCGCGCGCCACGACGATGAGATCGACGTCGCGCATCGCCGACGCGCGCGCGATCGCGCGGGCGATCTCGGGCGCCGCGTGTTCGCCTTGCACCGGCGTCTCGACGAGCCGGATCGCGACCTGCGGCGCGCGCGCCTGCGCCTGCGTGACGAAGTCACGTGCGCCCTCCGCCGTCCGCGACGTCACCAGCGCGACCCGGAACGGATAGCGCGGCAGCGGGCGCCGCCGTTCGGGTGCGAACAGCCCTTCCGCCGCAAGCCGCGCCCTGAGCGCTTCGTAGCGCTGGTGGAGCGCGCCCCTGGCACCCTCTGCGACCACCGCGAAGACGCGCAGCTGATAGCTCGATTTCGGTTCGTACGTCTGGACCGTGCCGTACGCGACAATCTGCTCGCCGTTGGTCAGGGCGGGGAACGATGCCGAAGCGGCGCTGAAGGCGACGCAATTCAGCACGACGTCGCGTTCCTTCAGGTCGAAATACACGTTGCCGTTGGGCTGCAGCCGGTAGTTCGTGATCTCACCCCGGACACCGAGGCGCGCGAAGCGGCGTTCCCGGTTGAACATCTTGCTGATGAAGTTCGAGAGCCGCGTCACGCCGACGACGGGGACGCCGGTCAGGCTCGCGATCACGGCGTCGCGACGGGGAAGTACGGCTGCGGTTCGGCGGCGCTGGCGCGCGGGAGCGGTGCGCGCGGCACCGCGGCGGCCGGAACCGGCGTCGCCGGCGAGGCAGCGGCGGGCGCGAGCGTCGCGACAGCGGCACCCGTCGCAACGCGGTGGTGACGGCGTGGCGCCGGACTCGCATCCGGCGAGCCGCACGTGCGCGCCGGCGCCGTACCGGTCAAGAACACTTCGACTTTGCCGGTGCCGCATAAGCGCACGCGCTCCACCTCACCGGCGGGAAGGACGAAGTCGTGTTTCGGCGTGTGCGCGAGGGCCGCTTTCATGAAACGCGCCCAGATGCGCGCCGGAATGTTACCACCGTACGATTCGTTCATGCGCGAGTAGTTGTCGTTCCCGATCCACACGGCCGCTACGAGATCCGGCGTGTACCCGACGAACCACGCGTCGCGGAAACTCGACGTCGTCCCCGTCTTCCCGGCCGCCGGCCGTCCGATCACGGCGTTCGGATAGCCCGTTCCCTCGTTGATGACGGATTCGAGCATCGACGTCATCACGTACGCGGTGCCGGCGCTGACGACTTCGGTCTGCTGCGGATACAAGTTGTCGAGCAGCGGATTTCCCAGCGTATCGCGGACGATCTTGATCGGCGACGGGGCGATGTGGATACCTTGGTTGGCGAGCGTGGCGTACCCCGCGGCTTGATCGAGCGGCGACACGCCCGATGCGCCGAGCGCGAGCGACAGCGTCGGATCGAGCGGCGCCGTTACGCCCATGCGGGTCGCGTATTCGACCACGCGATCGATTCCGAGGTCTTGGGCGAGCTTGACCGCGACGACGTTGCGCGACTGCGCGAGGGCGTAGCGCAGCGTCATCGCGCCCAGGAAGCGGTTGTCGTCGTCCATCGGCGCCCAGCGCGTGCCGTCACCCATCGGATAACTGACCGGCGTATCCTCGACGATGGTCGTCGGCGGTTTGCCGGAGTCGATCTCGGCGGTGTAGACGTACACCTTGAATGAGGAACCCGGCTGGCGGTGCGACTGCCAGGCGCGGTTGAACTGATTGTCGAGCGAAAACTGGCCGGCTCCGCCGACCATGGCGAGAATCTCGCCCGTGCTCGGCCGGATCGCGACGAGCGCGCCTTGGTGCGCGCCGATCCCCTCGGCCCGCGCGCGGCCGATCCCCCAGTCGACGGCGCTCTGCGCGATGGTCTGCATCTGTTCGTCGAGCGACGTGTAGACTTGCAGACCGCCCTCGAAGGTGGCGCGCGTTCCGAACTGCGACTCGAGCAGATGCGTGACGTAGGTCGTGAAGTACGGATAGCGATAGGATTGCAGCCCAGAGGGGCGCTCGCCGATCAGCCCGAGCGGCGCCGACTCGGCGACGTCGGCGTCGGCTTGGTTGATGAAGCCGGCGTCGACCATGCGCTCGAGCACGTGACGCTGGCGCTGCTTCGCGCGCGGGAGGCTGACGTAGGGCGAGTAGTCCGAGGGGGCCGCGGGCAGGCCGGCCAGCATCGCTGCTTGGCCCAGACGCAGATGGCCGACGTCGGTGCCGAAATACGTGTGCGCCGCAGCTTCGATCCCGTACGCCCCGGAACCGAAATAGATCAGGTTCAGATAGCGTTCGAGGATCTCGTCCTTCGTGTAATACCGCTCGATCTCGAGCGCCAGCAGCGCTTCCTGGATTTTGCGCGAGTATGAGACTTCGTTGGACAAGAAGAGCCCGCGCGCGAGCTGCTGCGTGATCGTCGACGCGCCCTGAAACTGCTCGTGCCGATAGTCGGCCAGCGCTGCCCGGGCGATGCCGCCGAAATCGACGCCGTGGTGCTGATAGAAGTGCGCGTCTTCGGTCGCGATGAAGGCGTTGCGCACCAGCACGGGGACGTTGCCGATCGGGACCCAGGTGCGGTTCTCACGATAGAGGTTGGCCAGCAGATCGCCGTTGCGCGCGAAGACGCGCGTCGAGCGTTCGGGCTGGTAGTCGGCCATACGGTTGATGTCGGGCAGATTGCGCGAGTATGAAGCGATGATCCCGGCCACGATCCCCGCCCCGAGCAGCACGGCGAAGACGATCAGCACCACTACCGTCTTGATCAGCCGCCACACGATGCGGCGCCGGCGGGGAGCGCGGTACAAGCTCGTCGCGGCCCGGCTCATAGCGGCGAACGTGCCCGCGCCGGCAAACCATCGAGCACGCGGGCCAGCACGCCGTTGACGTAGCGGCCAGAGTCTTCGGTCGAAAACTTCTTCGCGAGCTCGACGGCTTCGTTGATCACGACGGCGGCGTCGGTCTCGGCACGGTGCTGCAGCTCGAACACGGCCATCTGCAGTACGATGCGATCGATGGTCGGCAGCCGGTCGAGCGTCCAGCCTTCCAGCAGGGGCGAGATGACGGCGGCCGATTCAGCTTCGTTCTCGACCGTCCCCAGCACGAGATCGCGTACGAAGGCGCGCGCTTCTGAGTCGTCGGTGCGCGCGAGCGTCTCGGTCAGCATCTCGTCGGCCGCACGTTTGCCGACCTGGGCGCCGTAGAGCGCTGCCAGCGCCAGCTCGCGGGCATGTCGCCGCGATGACGAGGCCATCGATCAGACCGCGGCTCGCCGGCCCAAGAACGCGGGGAGCCAACCGACGCCGACGCCGCCGGCGCGGAAGTCGTCGGAGGCCAGGATCTCGCGGCAGATCGCGACCGTCGTCTTCACGCCGTCGATACGTGTCTCGCCGAGTGCGCGTTCCATCCGCAGGATCGCCGACTCGCGAGTGCGCCCCACGGCGACGATCTTGGCCAGCATCGAGTCGTAGAACGGCGGGACGGTCGCACCGCCGTAGACGTGCGTATCGACGCGGATGCCGGGACCGCCGGGAAAGACGACCGTCGACAGCGTCCCGGCCGCCGGCGCGAAGTTGTTGTCGGGATCTTCCGCGTTGACGCGGACTTCGATCGCATGCCCGTGCGGGTGGAGATCCTCTTGCGAGAAACCGAGCGGCTCGCCGGCGGCGATCCGAATCTGCTCCTTAACGAGGTCGACGCCATAGATCAGTTCCGTCACCGGATGCTCGACCTGGATGCGCGTGTTCATCTCCATGAAGTACAGCTCATCGCCGCTGACCAAAAACTCGAGCGTCCCGGCGTTGGTGTAGCCGACGGCGCGGGTCGCGGTCACGGCGACCTGGTGCAGGCGCGTGCGAAGCCCCTCATCGAGGCCGGGGGCCGGCGCTTCCTCGATAAGTTTCTGGTGCGAAGGCTTCTGCACCGAACAGTCGCGCTCGCCGAGGTGCACGACGCCGCCGTGTTCGTCGGCCAGCACCTGCACCTCGATGTGGCGTGGATCGACGACCAGTTTCTCGACGTACATGCGACCGTCTTTGAACGATGCCTCGGCTTCGGCTTGCGCGGTCGCGTACGCGTGCGCAAACTCTCCGGGCGACCAGACGACGCGCATCCCTTTACCGCCGCCGCCGGCCGTCGCCTTGAGCATCACCGGATACCCGATCTCCGCTGCGACGGCGCGCGCCTCGTCCATCGTGGCGAGCACGCCGCTGCCCGGCGTCACCGGCACGTGCGCCTCCTGCATGATGCGTTTGGCGGTCGCCTTGTCGCCCATGGCGGCGATGACTGCCGGACGCGGCCCGATGAACGTCAGCCCGTGGTCGGCAGCGATCTCGGCGAAGCGCGCGTTCTCGGCCAGAAAACCGTAGCCCGGATGGATCGCATCGCAGCCGCTGATCAGCGCGGCCGAGATGATGTTCGGGATGTTCAGATACGAGCGTGCGACCGCCGCCGGACCGACACAAAATTGCTCGTCGGCATGCCGGACGTGCAGCGACTGCCGGTCGGCTTCGGAGAACACGGCGACCGTCGCGACGCCGAGTTCGTGGCAGGCGCGATTGATGCGCAAGGCGATCTCGCCGCGATTCGCGATCAGAACTTTTTTGAACATGGTCCGGAGGCTAGCGCTCCACCGTGAAGAGCGGCTGGCCGAATTCGACCGGTTCCCCTTCGCCGACCAGGACGCTGCGGATGCGGCCCGGGCCGCGCGAGCGCACGGGATTGCGGATGCCGAGCGTCTCGACGTACGCCAGCTCGCGGTCGCCGTCGAACTCCTGACCCTCGACCAGCGGCGGGCGCAGCAGGCGCACGATGCCGACGACGTCGCTCGCAATGATCTCGTCCTCGCGTTCGGCGCGCCGTTCGGCCTCGAAGGGCGGCGGTACCGCTGCGACCGGAGCCCGCGCCGAGCGCCGGACCTCGATCTCGAGATCGCCGTCGCGCACGCGCATCCGTGCGAAGCCGGCCTCGGCAAGCTCCCCAGCGAGGGCGCGCGCTCGCGCCGCGATCTGGCTATCGGTCATCATTGCGCGGTTCGACGTGCTGCGGAGACCGCCCCCGGACCGGAGTGCGGCCCGCGCGCGTCGTATCGACTGTAACGTGCTCGTTTCGGAGCCCCGTACGGGCGGCGCAGCCCCATTCGTTCTCGTGTATCCGCACGGGCTCGCGCTGGGTGATGCCGCCGCGGCCCTGGACGCGGCCGGAATCGTCCATCGGGCCGGCAGCTTCGGTACGTCAAGCCCGGATGCAAGCGCAGCGATCTACTTGATCGAGGAGACGCGCCTGCTCTCGCTCGGTTCCCACGCAACCGTCGAGGCGGCGCTGGCATTGATCGCGCAGAGCGATCGCGCGACGACGATCGTCGTCGCTGAGCCCGCTTCGTCGAACGCCTGGCTCGCCGCGAACCCGCACGTCGGGGGCTGGCTGGTCTCCCCGCTCGATCCCGCGGCGGTCGTCGTCACGGTTCGCGCTGCGGCGGCGGCGCTCGAGGCGCAGACGCACGCCGACGTCTCGCAGCAGCAGAGCGACGAACTGCTGCGCATCGGCATTGCGCTCTCCACCGAGCGCGACATCGGGGCCCTCCATCACAAGATCGTGCGCAGCGCGCGCGAGTTGACGCACGCGGACTCGGGGTCGCTCTACCTGCTCGAAGACGGCGAAGGTCGGGAGCAGACGCTCCGCTTCACCGTGGCGCAGACGGGCCCGCATGACGCGGGCACGTACCTGGGCGCCGTTCTGCCGCTCTCACCGACGTCGATCTCCGGCTATGTCGCGATCAGCGGCGAGACGGTACGCATCGCGGACGCCTATCGCATCCCTCCCCACGCCGTGTATCAGTTCAACCCGAGCTTCGACCACGCGCACGACTATCGCACGAAGTCCGTCCTCGCGGTCCCGATGTGCAACCATCTCGGCGAGATCGTCGGCGTCATCATGCTGATCAACCGCAAAGCGTCGTTCAAGGACGTGCTGGGGAGCGCGCAGGAAGCCGAAGCGGCGGTCCTGCCGTTCGGCGAGCGCGACGAGCGGGTGCTGCGTTCGCTCGCCTCGCAAGCCGCGGTCGCGCTCGAGAACAGGGCGCTGCTCGACTCGATTCAGGATCTCTTCGAACAGTTTGTGCGCGCATCGGTCATGGCGATCGAAGTTCGCGATCGCGCGACGCAGGGTCATTCTGCGCGGGTTGCCGACCTAACGATACGCCAGGCGGAAGCCGTGAACACCGTCGAGCGCGGCGTCCTTGCGGACCTGCACTTCGATCACGATCAGCTGCGGGAACTGCGCTACGCCGCGCTGCTGCACGACTTCGGCAAAGTCGCCGTCCCCGAATACATCTTCGGCAAGGCGAAGAAGCTCCCCGACGGACGCCTCGACAACGTGCGGCTGCGGTTTTTCCTCGCCCTCGAGCAAGCATCGAGCGATGCCGAACGCGCCGAATTGCTGGCGCTGCTCGAACAGGTCGAACGCGCCAACGAACCGCGTGTCGTCGACGAAGCGGCGGAGGCGACGCTGGCGGCGGCCGCGGCGCGGACCTACCGCGAACTCGACGCGGCGCGACCGCTGCTCTCAGCGGACGAGCTGGAGTATCTGCGCATCCCGCGCGGGTCGCTCTCCAGCGACGAACGCCGCCGCATGGAGATGCACGTCACACAGTCGTTCGCGTTCCTGCGTGAGATCCCGTGGACCAAGACACCGTGGCAGAACGTCGCCGATCTCGCTTACGGCCATCACGAGCTGCTCGATGGAACCGGCTACCCGCGCGGTCTACAAGCCGACGCCATCGCACCGCAGATCCGCATGCTCACGATCAGCGACGTGTTCGACGCGCTGACCGCAAACGATCGACCCTACAAGCCGGCGATCCCCGTCGAGCGCGCCCTCGACATCCTCACCCACGAATTCGCTGAGCGCGGAAAAATCGATCCTGATTTGCTCGAGCTTTTTGTAGCCAAAAAGCTCTGGTTGAAAGGCGCTCCGGCCTAGCCTGCGCGCCCCCCACGCCTAGGGCGTGGGGCCCCCGGTCCGACCTCGCCGGAACACATTGCGGAGCGCGCGATTCTGCTGCGCTCGGTCCATGACCGTCCTCTCGTCAACGACGAAGCTAAGGCCTAAACACCAAGCCGACGCTCAGCACAGGTACGACGATACGCGTGCGCATTTCGCTTTGGAGGCGGCCGAGATCCGCGGCAAATGCAGGGTTCGATGCCAGGGGTCCGGTCGCGTTTGCTGACGGCGTACCGTTGCGCACCAAGAGTCCGGCGTCGAAGGCGAGCGCGAAGCCGCGGATGATCCCCGTCCCCGTGCCGACGCCGGCGTAGAGCGATGGGCGGTTGAACGCGAGGCGCGTGGTGACCATGCCCGTGCCGCTCGTGGGATAGACGCCGTTCCCGACCCGGATCGTTCCGCCGCCCGCTTCGGCGACGTTATCGATGCGGTCGCCGCCGAAGACGAGGCCGCCGCTGAGGCGGTAGCGTCCGCCGTAGGGGCGGAAGTCGGCGATCACGGCAACGTTGTTGAACCTCGACGTCGTCGCGTACGGCGTTTTGTCGTAGGCCGACTGCTGCGAGGTGCTTCCGCCGCCGGTCGCGATCCGCGCGCTGAAATCGTAAAGCAGCGGCTTCTCGAGCGTCACGCCTGATCCGATCGTGCTGACCTGCGCGCCCACCGAGATCGACGAAAAGAGATCGGCACGCGCAGCCGCCGGAACTCCCACGAGCGCACAGGCCAAGAACGCCGCTGCCGGTCGTCTCATTGCGCGCGCTCTTCGACAACGCCGGCGCGCTCTCCGGGCGCAAGCGCGTCGCGCTGCACGACGAAGCGTGGATCGATCTCTGCCAACGGCACGAGCGCAAATGCGCGTTCGAGCAGTCGCGGATGAGGAATCGTCAGACCGGGTTCCTCGATCCGGCGGTCGTCGTAGGTCAGGATGTCGAGATCGAGGACCCGCGGCCCCCAGCGATACGTCACCGTGCGGCCGGCCTCGGCCTCGATCGCTTTGAGCACGGCGAGGAGAGCGAGCGGCTCCAGTTCGGTGTCGACGAGCACGGCCGCGTTCACGAACGGTGCTTGCTCCGTGACGCCCCACGGCGCAGTCCGGTAGAGCCCGGACTGCGCGACGACCGCGCCGACCCGCGCAAGTTCGCCGATCGCGCCGCGCACGTTCGCGACCGCGTCGCCGGTGTTCGAGCCGATGCCGATCGCAGCGCGCGGCATCGCGTTCAGCGCGTTCGTCCGACCGTGACGACCGCGGTCGCGCCGTCCAGTCGCGCCGGCTTCGCGAGCGCGACGCGCGCGGAGACGATGCGCGCATCCATCATCACCGCATCGAGAATCAGCTCGCCGAGCCGTTCCAGCAGGCGGCAGCGCTCGCGGCCGACGATGCCGGTGACGGTTTCATGTACTGCACGATAGTCGATCGTGTCGTGGAGCGTATCGCTGATGCGCGCTGCGGCTGCATCGAACCCCAGCACCAGCTCGATATCGATCGGCTGGGCGACGTCCTGTTCGCCGGGATCGGCGCCGTGATGTCCCCACGCGCGGATGCCGCGCAGCGCGATCGCATCCGGGCCGGCGCCTTCGCTCACGGAAGCCGTTCGGTCCACCCATCGGGGCGCCAACCGCGCACGATCGCGTCGGCGACACGCACCACATCAGTCTGCTCCACCACGTCATGGACGCGCACCACATCGATGCCGGCTGCAACGGCGAGCGCGACGGTCGCGGCGGTGCCGAACTCGCGTGCTTCGACGCCCCGTCCGGTCAGTTTGCCGATCGTCGACTTGCGCGAGGTCCCGACCAGCGTCGGGAAGCCGAGCGCCACGATGCGATCGAGCGCACCCAGCAGCGCGAGGCTGTGTTCGGGCAGCTTGCCGAAACCGATCCCCGGATCGAGGATGACGTGCTCGGCGGGGATGCCGCCCGCAACGCAGCGTTCCGCCGCATCGGACAGAAAGGCCAGGACTTCGTCGACGACGTCGCGCTCGTAGACCGCGACGGCTTTGTTGTGCATCACGACCATCGGCGCGCCGTTGTCGGCCGCCGCTGCCACCAACGCCGGGGGCGCGCCCCAGATCGAGTTCAGCATGTCGCCGCCGGCGGCGCGGGCCTCCACGAAGATGTCCGCTTTGAACGTGTCGACGGAGACGATCGCCTCAGGCGCAGCTGCGCGGATCGCTGCGAGGGCGGGGATCAGACGCGCGCGTTCGGTCGCGGCATCGAGGGGCGTGTGCCCGGGGCGCGTCGACTCAGCGCCGACGTCGATGCAGTCGGCCCCGTCAGCGAGCTGCGCGAGCGCGCGCGCCGCCGCAGCCGCCGGGTCCGGATCGCCGTCGCCGGAAAACGAGTCCGGCGAGACGTTGATGATCCCCATCACGTAGGTCCGCACACCCCAGGGCAGGACGCGGTCGCGCACCCGCAACGCACCGCGCGTCCCGATCGCGCGCTCAGACACTGCTGGCCACATTCGCCATCCACCAGCTGCGCAGCACCGACACGACGAACGTCGAGCCGGTCACGACGATGATTTCGGACGACTCGGCGTTGCGTCGAGCAATGGCGAACGCTTCGACCGGATCCGCGATGGCGCGACCCCACGCGCCGAGCTCGTCGGCGATCGAGGCCAGACGCTGCGGCCGTGACGCCGACTTTCCGGGCACCGCGAACGCGGTGAAAATGAACGACCCGCCGAGCTCGACGAACGGCCGCAGTATCTCGGCGGCGTCTTTCGATTCGCCGATCGCCATCACGAAGATGAAGCGGCGGCCGGGGAACGTCTCCCCCAGCGCTTGCGCGAGGTTCGCCGCTTTGTCGGGGTTGTGCGCGATGTCGAACACGACGCCGGGATGCGAGGGAAAGAACTCCATGCGGCCGGGGAGGATCGTCTTCGCAAAGCCCTCCTCGATCGCGTCACGCGATGGACGCAGCGGCGGCGCCAGCTGCTCGAGGGCGCGGATCGCGGTAGCGGCATTGCGCTGCTGGAACGCGCCGAGTACCGGGAGCGCGATCTCGTAACGATCCTCGGGTGTTATCACCGTGAACGATTGGCCGTAGCGTTCCCCCGGGCGCTGCTCGATCGTCGTCGTGTCGGCGACGGCAACGAACGGCGCGCCGGCCGCGGCGCAGGCGTTCTCGATCACACGGCGCGCGGCCGGATCGCGTGCGTCGGTCACCAGTGGGACGCCCGGCTTGACGATGCCGGCCTTGTCGCGTGCGATCTCTTCGAGGGTATCGCCCAGGATCTCGGTATGATCGAGGCCGATGTTGGTGATGACCGCGACCTGCGGTGTCAGCACGTTCGTGCCGTCGAGCGTTCCGCCGACGCCCGCCTCGATGACGGCGACGTCGACCTCCGCCCGCGCGAAGCAGAGGAATGCGAGTGCCAGCAGGGACTCGTAGTAGGTCGGACGGCCGTGCTCGTATGCGATGCTGTCGGAGACCTCGCGAATCTCTCCGGTCAGTTCGCCGAAGCCTTCCTCCGAGATCGGGATCCCGTCGATGCGTGCGCGTTCGGTGACGCTCGCCAAATGCGGTTTCGTATGCAGCCCGGTGCGCTTGCCCGCAGCCTGCAGTGCGCACGCCAGCATCGTCGCGGTCGAACCTTTCCCGCTCGTCCCGGCGACATGCACGGTAGGATAGGCGCGCTCCGGGTTGCCGAGCGCCGCCAGCAGCGCGACCATCCGGTCCAGCCGGTTCGGCATCCGCCGCGAGGCGTTCTCGTTGATCAACCCGAGCAGGTATGCTTGTGCTGACTCGAACGTCATCCTTCGCGAGACCCGATCGGATGATGATCTGTTGCATTTCCCGCCAGCAGCTCGAGCGCGTGCGGCAGGACGTCGACGATTGCGGAAAGCGTCTCGCGCACGGCCTTCGGGCTGCCGGGAAGGTTCACGATCAGCGACGCGTTCCGCACGCCGGCGATAGCGCGTGACAGCATCGCGCCGCGCGCGTGCGGAAGCGACGCGGCGCGCATCGCTTCCGAGAGCCCGGGGACTTCGTAGTCGACGACCGCCGCGGTCGCCTGTGGCGTGCGGTCGCGCGCGCTCAATCCCGTTCCGCCCGACGTCAGCACCAGACGCGTCGGCCCGTCGCACAACTCGATCAGCGCAGCCTGCAGCGCCGCGGCGTCGTCGGGAAGGATGCGCTCGTCGTCGATCGCGAGCGGCGAGCCGCGCAGCGCCTCGCGCACCGCCGGGATGCATCCGTCCGCCCGTTCACCGGCAGAAGCCCGGTCCGAGAGGACGATGACGGCGACCGCAAAGCCGCTCACGGCGCTCGCCACGCTCCCGACTTCCCGCCGCTCTTTTCCAGCAGCCGAAGATCGGCGATGGAGATGCCCTTGTCGACGGCCTTGCACATGTCGTAGATCGTCAGCGCCGCGACGCTCGCCGCGACGAGCGCCTCCATCTCGACTCCGGTCGGGCCGACGGTATTGGCGCGCGTCGTGATGCGCAGCGTCACCTCGTCGTCCCACGCGAAGGTCACCTCAACGGCGGCGACCGCTAGCGGGTGCGCGAGCGGGATCAGCTCGGCGGTGCGCTTGGCGGCCATGATTCCGGCCAGCTGCGCCGCGACGAAGGCATCGCCTTTGGGGAGCGTCGCCGCGCGCAATGCGTCTGCCGCCGCGGCACTCAGCCGAACCAGCGCTTGCGCTCGCGCGCTGCGCGCGCTCGCCGCTTTGGCGCCGACGTCGACCATCGTCAGCGATCCGTCGGCGGCGACATGCGACAGTTTCGGAGCGCTCATAAGAACGACAAGTCCGTGGCGACCGGCGTCAAGTCGTTTTCCCCCAACCAGGTTGCGTCGTAGAGCCGCGAACGGTAGCGGTCGCCGCCGTCGCACAACACCGTCGCCACGCGGCTTGCGGGCGACAAACCCCGCGCGTAGCGCGCCGCGGCCGCGACGTTCAGCGCGGCCGAGCCGCCGACGAACAAGCCTTCCTCGCGCAGGAGCCAATGCGCCATCTCGACCATCGTGCGATCGTCGACGCGCACCGCGTCGTCGACCGGTGCGCCGGCGAAGTTGGCGACGATGCGCTTGATCCCGATCCCCTCGGCGACCGAGTCGCCTTCCGTCGCGAGCTCGCCCGTCTTCACGTACGAGTAGAGTGCCGAGCCGTATGGGTCGGCAAGCACGATCCGGATGCGCGGATCGCGCGTCTTGAGCGCTCGCCCGACGCCGGCGATCGTTCCACCCGTGCCGGCGGCTGCGACGAAGGCGTCGAGTCCGTGCGCCTGCGCGAAAATCTCGGGTCCCGTCGTCCGTTCGTGCGCCTCACGGTTGGCAGTGTTCTCGAACTGATTGGCCCACACGGCGCCGGGGATCGCTTCGGCAAGCCGACGCGCTTCGTGGTAGTAGTTGCGCTGATCGCTGAAGGGAACCGCCTCGACGACGTGCAGCTCGGCGCCGTACGCGCGGAGCAGCTCGTATTTCTCCGGCGCTTGATCGTCCGGCATGACGATGATCGTACGATACCCGCGCGCGTTGCCGACCAGCGTCAACCCGATGCCGGTGTTCCCGGCCGTCCCTTCGACGACGACGCCCGCCGGGCCGAGAAGCCCGCGCGCTTCGAAGTCCTCGATGATCCCGCGCGCCGCGCGGTCCTTCACCGAACCGCCCGGGTTGAGGTACTCCGCTTTGCCCAGAATGGTGCGGCCGAGCGCGCCGGAAAGTTTGGGGAGCGCGATCAGCGGCGTGTTTCCGATCGCGCCGACGAAGCCGTCACGCACGACGCCGGTCTCTCGCACCGCGGTTGAATTCGACACGGTTCAAGCTCGTCCGGCGGGGCTCGCGGTTCCTCTCAGCGTGTCCCCTCGGCACTCATGAACCGGAACCACACAAGTGCGCCGAGCGCGAGGACGACGCTAAC
>Ga0302311_10002406_pt1 | contig 21286 bp, 23 predicted proteins | sample III_Palsa_N1_3_FD_200449 | JGI IMG/M metagenome (GOLD analysis project Ga0302311, IMG submission 200449) | Peat permafrost microbial communities from Stordalen Mire near Abisko, Sweden - III_Palsa_N1_3 | ecosystem: Environmental > Terrestrial > Soil > Palsa > Peat permafrost | place: Sweden... | reverse complement strand
CGCGGCTGAGAGCCCGCCGCGGGGCTGAGAGCGTGCGGGCGGGTGGTCAGATCACCCGCCCGCGCCGGCCGCCTCGCAGAAAATCGGTGAGGTTCGCCCCCATCTCGTCGATGCAGCGCTGGCGCGCCTCGCGTGCCGCCCACGCGATGTGGGGGGTGAGGATCAGATTGGGGATCCCGGGATCGAGCAGCGGATCGCCGTCGGTCGGCGGTTCCTGAGGCAACACGTCGATTCCGGCGCCGGCCAGCCGTCCCTCGCGCAGCGCCTGCGCGAGCGCGGCGCCGTTCACGAGTGCGCCGCGCGCGGTGTTGATGAGCAAGGCGTCCGGCTTCATGAGCCCGAGCTCGCGCGCGCCGATGAGCCCGCGGGTCGACGGCGTCGACGGGCAATGCAAGGACACGATGTCGGCGGTTGCGAGCAGCTCATCCAGGCTCACCCGTCCGGCCTCGGGCGCAGCGCCCGGTCGATTGCAGACCAGGGTGCGCATGCCGAACGCCTCGCCGACCGTTGCCACGCCGCGGCCGAGGGTGCCCCATCCCACGATGCCGAGCACACGGCCCGACAGCTCCCGGATGGGATGCGCGAGCACGGCGTTCGTCTCATTCTCCACCCAGGAGCCCTCGGCCCAGGAGCCGTCGGTCGCGAGCCGCATGTACTGTGAGAGGTGCTGGGTGAGGCTCAGGATCATCGCCCACGCATGCTGGACCACCGAGACCGTGCAATAGCCGCGCACGTTGCACACGGCGATTCCGCGCTCCCCTGCGGCAGCGAGATCGACGCCGTCCGTGCCCGTGCCGGCGACCGCGATGAGCTCGAGCTTGCGCGCGCCCAGGAGACGCTCACGCGTCAGCTCGATCTTGTTGATCAGCACGATCTGCGCATCGGCGATGCGCTCGGCGAGCTGCGCTTCGGTCGTCAAAGGATAGAAGTGGATTCCCGGCGCCGCCCGCTCGAGACTCGTGGTGTCGAGATCGCCGTTGGAAACGGTTTCGTAATCGAGGAATACCGTACGCATGGCGCTACAATGCCCGTCCCGTCATGAAAATCTCCGCCGTCATGGTCCTCATCGCCGCGAACGTCGCGGTGTATCTGGTCGAGGGGCCGCCTGACGGACTGGTCACCACACTCTTCGCGCTGCAGCCGCTTCATGATCCCGACGGCCAATCTTACTTTCATTTCTGGCAGATCGTTACCTACGCGTTTCTGCACGATCCGCGCAACCTCTCGCACATCGGCTTCAACATGCTTGGGCTGTACATGTTCGGCGCGGAGATCGAACGCTACGCAGGACCCTGGCGGTTGCTCGCCTGCTATTTCGCCTCGGTGATAACCGCCGGCCTGGCGCAGCTTCTCGTGCCGCCGCTGCTCGGCGCGCCGCCGGCGCCGGCACTGGGCGCCTCGGGCGGCGTGTTCGGTCTGTTGCTTGCCTACGCGATGATGTTCCCCCATCGCAAGGTCATTCCGCTCATCCCGCCGATTCCCATGCCGGCGTGGCTGTTCGCCACGCTTTACGCAGGCGCGGAGCTCTTGTTCGGCGTCACCGGTACCCTGTCCGGCATCGCGCACTTCGCGCACCTGGGCGGCATGATCGGCAGTGCGCTGGTGGTGCTGAGTTGGCGGCGGCGCGCGCGCGTGGCGCGCTGAGGCGATCCGCGGGTTCGGCGCGCGTCGGCTGCCGTACCCATCGCCGTGCGAAACCGCTAGGCTACGCCCCATGAAAACCAACCTGAAATTCACCGCGTTTGCCGCCGCGCTGTGGTGTGCGGCATTGCCCGCTCACGCCGAGTGGGTGCGCCGCGTCACCGACGGCATCATGGGCACGCGCATCACGGTGGAAGTCTGGGCCGACGATCGCGCACAGGGAGAGCATGGCATCGACGCGGTGCTCGACGAGATGCGGCACATCGACGAGACCATGAGCACTTACAAGCCGACCAGCGAGGTTTCGCAGGTCAACGACAAGGCGGCGGATGGGCCCATGCACATCAGCAAGGAGCTGTTCGACCTCCTCGCCACGGCGCGCCAGTACTCGGAGATCACCGATGGCGCGTTCGACATCACCTACGCGAGCGTCGGCTACATGTACGATTTTCGCAAGCATGTGCGGCCGGACGAGGCGCAGATCGAAAAGGCGCTGCCCGCGGTCAATTATCGCCACGTGATCCTCGATCCGGCGAACCAGACGGTGCGGTTCACGCAAAAAGGCGTACGCATCGATCTCGGCGGCATCGCCAAGGGCTATTCGGTGGACCGCGGGATCGACGTGCTCAAGGGTCTCGGCTTCACGCGCGCCTTCGTGGGCGCGGGCGGCGACAGCCGCATCATCGGCGACCGGTTCGGCAAGCCCTGGATCGTCGGCATCCGCGACCCGATGAAGGGTGAGGGCAACGTCATCGCCCGCATCCCGCTGGTCGATGCGGCCATCTCCACGTCCGGCGACTACGAGCGGTTCTTCGACGAGGGCGGCGTGCGCTACCATCACATCATCGACCCGCACACCGGCCACTCGGCAAGCAAGGTCCGCAGCGCCACCGTCATCGGGCCCTACGCGACTCGCACCGACGGGCTGTCCAAGACCGCGTTCGTGCTCGGGCCCGACAAGGCGCTCGAGATCTACAACAGGCTGGACGACATCGACGCCATCATCGTGAAACTCGACGGAACCGTCGTGCACTCGAGCGGCATGAGCCGCGCGCCGCCGCACGGCGACGTGCCGGCCGCGCATTGATCGCCTCGACGGACAGCATCAAGGCGCTTTTCTTCGACGTCTTTGGCACGCTCGTCGATTGGCGCCGAGGTGTGGCTCGGGAGGCGGAATCGATCTTGCAGCCGCTCGGCTTTCACCTCGACTGGCTGACATTTGCGGATGCCTGGCGCGATCAATATCAGCCCGGCATGGAGCAAGTGCGATCCGGCGCCATTCCATACGCGAAGCTCGACGTGTTGCACCTGCAGATGTTGCAGAGGATTCTGCCGTCGTTCGGTCTCGAAAGCATCGCGCCGTCCGTGCAGGATCAGTTGACCCTGGCGTGGCATAAATTGGACGCGTGGAAGGACGTGCCGGCTGGTCTCGACCGGCTCCGACGGCGTTATCTTTTGGCGCCCGTTTCCAATGGAAACATCGCACTCTTGAGCGATCTCGCACGACGCAACAAGTTTCCTTGGGACGCGATACTCGGCGCGGATCTGGCGCGAAACTACAAGCCTGCGCCGGAGGTTTATCGGTCGGCTGTGGACGCATTCAACCTCGAGCCCAGCCAATGCATGATGTGCGCCGCGCACAGCAGCGACCTGCAAGCCGCGTCCGAGAATGGGTTACGAACCGCCTTTATCGCGCGTCCGGATGAACAACCGGGCGTGTGCGAAAAGTCTGCATTGGTCCCCGTCGATTTCAGCACACATTCCGTTGACGAACTGGCGAGCCGATTGGGCGTCTAGGATTGCCACAGTCCAGCGCACCCCAAGGCCGCCGTCCGCCCACGCCCGCGCTACTCCCGGAAATTGTTGAATTGCAGCGGCACCTCGAACGATCCCTTGCGCAATAGAGCGATTGCCTCCTGCAGATCGTCGCGCTTCTTGCCGGTGACGCGCACCTTCTCGCCCTGAATCTGCGCCTGCACCTTGAGCTTCGAGTCCTTGAGCAATCGCGTCACCTTCTTGCCGGTTTCCTGATCGATGCCGTGCCTCAGGATGACGTCCTGTTTGGCCCTTGCGAGATTCACCACGGGATCCTTCACTTCCAGGCAAGCGACATCGATGCCGCGCTTGGCGACCTTGAGCTTCAGGATCTCGAGCATCTGCTTCAACTGGAAGTCCGCCGGCGCGCTCATGGTGACGGTGAGCTCCTGGAGCTCGAAGCAGGCGCCCGTCTCCTTGAAATCGAAGCGCTGCGCGAGCTCGCGGCTCGCCTGGTCGACGGCATTGGTCAGCTCATGAGTGTCGATTTCCGAGACGACGTCGAACGATGGCATAGGCCGTCAACGATACCCGCGCGCTTGCAGGGTGAAAAGCTTGGCGTAACGGCCGTCTTCGGCGATCAGCGAATCGTGGCTGCCCCGCTCGACGATGCGGCCCTCTTCCAGCACCAGGATTTGATCCGCCATGCGCACCGTCGAGAAGCGATGCGAGATCACGATCGCGATGCGGTTGCGGGTGAGCTCGCGGAAGTGCTCGAACACCTCGGCCTCCGCGGCCGCGTCGATCGCCGCCGTCGGCTCGTCGAGCACCAGGATGTCCGCCTCGCTGCGCATGAAGGCGCGCGCGAGCGCGATCTTCTGCCACTGGCCGCCGGAGAGCTCGCGCCCGTCCTTGAACCACTTGCCGAGCTGAGTGCGGTAGCCGGAAGGCAGCGCTTCGACGAATTCGGCGGCGAGACCCTGCGTCGCGGCGCTGCGCCAGCGCCCCTCGTCATCGAAGGCGCGTACATCGCCCGCGCCGATGTTCTCGCCCACCAGCATCTGGTAGCGCGCGAAATCCTGGAAGATCACGCCGATGCGCTGGCGCAGAACGGTCTCGTCCCACTCGCGCAGGTCGAGTCCGTCGAGCAGGATGCGGCCGCGTGTGGGCTGATACAGCCGGGTGAGCAGCTTGATCAGCGTGGTCTTGCCCGAGCCGTTCTCGCCCACCAGCGCGAGGCTCTCGCCGGGCCGCACGTGCACGTCGATGTGCGCGAGCGCAGGCTGCGTGGCTCCGGGATAAACGAAGTCGACGGCTTCGAACCGGATGCCGTCGCCCGGCTTGGGTCCCACGGTGCGCGACCCCGTCGTGCTTCCCACCGGCTGCTCCAGGTACTCGAACAGGTTGGAGAGGTACAGATTGTCCTCGTACAGACCGCTGATGGCCGTGAGCGCGGCGCTCACGGCGGCTTGCCCTTGCCGCAGCAGCATGAGGTACATGGTCATCTGCCCCACGGTCATGGCGCCAAGCACCGTCTCTCCGGCAATCCAGGCATAGCCGCCATAAAGCGCTCCGGTGCCCAACAGGCCGAGCCCTGCGCCCCAGCTGTCGCGGCGCACGGTGAGATCGCGATCCTCCTTGTAGAGGCGCGTGAAGATGGCGCGGTAACGGTCCAGGAATCGGGGGCCGAGCTGGAACAGTTTCACTTCCTTGGCAGTCTCGTCGCGCGCCAAAACCGACTCGAGATAGATCTGCATGCGCGACTCGGGTGCTCGCCAGCGGAACAAACGGAACGCCTCGCCCGAGAATTTTGCCTCGGCGAGAAAGGCAGGCAGTCCCGCGACCACCAACAGCACCACGGCCCATGGGGAAAATCGCACCAGCAGCGCGCCGAAGGACACCAGTGAAACCGCGTTCTGCAGCAGCCCGAACGTGCGCATGACGAGGCTCAACGGGCGGCTGGAGGCCTCGCGGCGCGCGCGCGTGAGCTTGTCGTAGAACTCCGAGTCCTCGAACTGCACGATGTCGAGCGTCAAGGCCTTCTCGAGGATCATGACATTGACCCGCTGGCCGAGCTGCGCGCGCAACAGCGATTGCGCGAGCGAGAGTCCGCGCTGCGCGAACGCCGTCGCCGCGACCAGCACGGCCTCGCACGCCACGAGGATCATGACCGGACGGAGCGTCACGGCACCGGTACGCCGGTGCAGATCCGCCGCGTGGATCACGGCGTCGACGATTTGCGCCCCGATCCAGGCGACGCCCGCCGGCAGGATGCCCGCGACCACCGTGAGCAGCGCCAAGGCGATGGACAGCGCTCGGTTGGTGGTCCACACCAGCATGAGCGCGCGCCGGCTGTACTCGAACAGACCGGCGAGGCCGCGCCTCCAGGTCGCGCTGCTGCCGTTGCGCTCCGCCTCGGAGGGGGCTATCGGACGAGGGGCCAAGCGCTCCTCACGGGCACGGCGTCTAAAGGCACAGGCAGATCGGATCTCCGGCTTATAATTATGGACTCGGACTCAAGTCCCGTATGGCGGAGTAATCGTGAAATTCAAGGCCTTGCTCGATCACTGGAAAAAGGACCCGCCGCCGGTGCGCACGGCCCGAGAATACGCCATGCGCCTCACCCTCGAGGATGCGGCGCGCCTGCACGCGCTTTGCGAGCTGTTCCCCGGCCGCACCGTGGAGGAGCTGACCACGGATCTGTTGCATACCGCGCTCGAGGAAATCGTCGCCGCCATGCCTTACGAGCCCGGCCCGAAAATCATCTCGCGCGATGACCAGGGCGACCCGGTGTACGAGGACGTGGGTCTCACCCCTCGCTTCGCCGACCTCACCCGCAAGCTCAAGAAGAGCCTGCAGACCGGCTCCTAGCCGCCGCAAGGCTTGACGCTACCCGCTCGCGGCAGCGATACTGGCTGCGAATGTTGTACGCAAGCACTGTGCATGGCGGTTGGTGGCGAGCTTCCTCACGGGAGAGGGCACTGGCCGCGTAAGCTTTTCTAGTCGATATACCAGAGAACCCATCCCCGCTCCCAAAGACGGTGATGGGTTTTTTTTTGCTTGAGGTGTGGGGCCCTGTGATGAAAGCGCCTTTCGACATTGCCGCGGATCTGGACACGCCGGTTTCGGCGTATCTGAAGCTCGCGCCGTTTCGCCCGTGCTTCTTGCTGGAGAGCGTCGAGGGCGGCGAGCGCCTGGCGAGATATTCGTTTATCGGTTTCGGCACGTGCCTGGAAGTTAAGCTCGATTCGCGGGGCCTTTGGGTCGGCAATGAGCGCGCGCCGCGGCCCCGGACGCGGCTCGAGCTGTTGAGCGCGTTGCGCGCGGCGCTTGCACGGGCTCCGCAACCGCAGCCGCAGATCCCCGGCGTGCCCCTGTCGGGCGGCCTGGTGGGCTACACCGCCTACGATGCGGTGCGCTATTTCGAGCGTCTGCCCGGGCGAAGTCTGGAGGCGACCGTCACCCCGCACGCGCATTACGTCGCCCCGTGCTCACTCTTGGTGTTCGATCATCTGACGCGCAGCGCCGCGCTCCTGCACGACGGGCCCGAGTCCGAGCGGCAGTCCTTGAGGCGGGACATCATGCGCGCGCTGCGCGGTGCGGTTCCCGCGCCGCTCGCGCCGGGCGGGTTCTCGCGCGCGACGCCCTCGCTCTCCGAAAGCGACCATGCCGCGCTCGTGAAGCGCGCGCAGTCGTACATCGCCTCCGGCGATGTGTACCAGCTGGTGCTCGCCGCGCGCTTCGAAGGACGACATTCGCTCGCGCCCTTCGAAGTCTATCGAGCGCTGCGCCTGCTCAATCCTTCTCCTTACATGTTCTTCTGCGAGCTCGGCGGCATCACGGTCGTCGGTTCCTCGCCCGAGGCGCTGGTGAAGTCGCATGGCGGCCACGCCCAGCTTCGCCCCATCGCAGGTTCGCGGCCCCGCGGCGCTGATGCCGACCGGGATCTCGAGCTCGAGCACGACTTGCTCGCCGATCCGAAGGAAAACGCGGAGCACGTCATGCTGGTGGACCTGGCGCGCAACGACCTCGGTCGTGTGGCGGCGGCCGGCTCCGTACGTGTCGAGCCGTACCGCGTGATCGAGCGCTACAGCCACATCATGCACATCGTGAGCGGCGTGCACGGCGAGCTGGCGCCGCAGCACGATGTTTTCGACCTGTTCGCGGCCGCGTTCCCCGCGGGCACTCTGGTCGGCGCGCCGAAAGTGCGCGCCATGCAGATCATCGACGAGCTCGAACCCGTGGGGCGACAGCTGTACGGCGGCACGGTGGGCTATTTCGGCCGGCAAGGCGACATGGATCAGGCCATCACCATCCGCACCCTGGTGTTCAGCGGTGATGAGTACAGCTATCAGGCGGGCGGCGGCATCGTCGCCGACAGCTCGCCGCGCGCCGAGTATGAGGAAGTCCTGGCGAAGAGTGCGGTGCTGCGCAGGGCGCTCGACATTGCGGCGGAGGGTTTATGAGCGCTCGGCCCCGCATCTTGCTGATCGACAACTACGACTCCTTCACTTACAACTTGGTGCAGGCCTTTCTTGTCCTCGGCGCGGAGGTCGACGTGCACCGCAACGACGCCATCACGGTGGAGGCGGCGCTTGGCGGCACGCACTCGCATCTCGTGATCTCGCCCGGGCCCGGGACGCCGCGCGATGCCGGCGTGTCGATGGCGATGATCCGGGCTTTCGCCGGCCGCATCCCCGTGTTCGGCGTGTGCCTCGGTCATCAGTCGCTGGTGGAGGTGTTCGGCGGAAATGTGGTGCGCGCCGCGCGACTCATGCACGGCAAGGTCTCGCCGGTGCGCCACGATGGCAAGGGGCTCTTCAGCGGTTTGCCGCAGGAATTCAGCGCGGGCCGCTATCACTCGCTGATCGCGGAGCCGCAGAGCATACCCGCGGTGCTCGAGGTCACGGCGCGCACGCCCGAAGGCGAGATCATGGGCGTGCGCCATCGCTCCTTGGCCGTGGAGGGCGTGCAATTTCACCCCGAAAGCGTGCTCACGCCCGACGGTCCGGCCCTCATGGCCAACTTTCTGAGGCTCTGAGCGCCGCATGCATACTCTTCAACAAACGCTCGAGCGGCTGTTGAACGGCCACGCCTTGAGCGAGCCCGAGGCGGGCCGGTTGCTCGAAGCGCTCACCGCCGCCGATCTGGCCCCCGCGCTCGCCGGCGCGCTGCTCGCGGCGCTGCGTGCGAAGGGCGTCGTCGCCGAAGAGCTGCGCGGTTTCGCCGGCGCGATGCGCGCGCTGGCGCGCAAGCCCGCGCTGCCGGCCGATCTCGACGCCATCGATATCGTGGGCACCGGCGGGGATTTCTCAGATAGCTTGAATTTGTCCACGGGTGCGGCCCTGCTCGCCGCATCGTGCGGCTTGCCGGTGGTCAAGCACGGCAACCGCTCGGTCACCAGCCGGAGCGGCAGCGCCGACCTCATAGAGCGCCTCGGCCTCGCGCTGCCGCTCGATGAGCACCGCTCCGCGCAGTACTTGGCGGGCACCGGATTCACGTTCCTGTTCGCGCCCTATTTTCATCCGGCGATGAAGGCGCTTGCGCCGGTGCGGGCGGCTCTCGGCGTGCGCACGGTGCTGAATTTGCTCGGGCCGCTCACCAATCCGGCGGCGCCGCGCTACCGTCTGATCGGCGCCTACGACGAGCCGAGCGCGCGCCTGATCGCGGACGCCCTGGCCGGCATGCCCATCGCGCGCGCCTGGGTCGTACACGGCGCAAATGGCTGGGACGAAGCCACGCCGGTCGGCCCGTTCGTCGCCTTCGACGTGACGCCGGGCACAGTGTCGCGGCGGATACTCGATCCGGCCGACCTCGGGTTGCGATCCTGCAAGTCGGAGGATCTGAAGGGCGGCGATGCGGTTGCGAACTGCGCGGCGATGCGCGCCGTGTTCGCCGGGCATGATACCGGGCCGCATCGCGATGCCCTCGTGCTCCAGTGCGGGCTGGCGCTGCACATCGCCGGCCGCAGTGCGTCGGTGACCGAGGGCATTCGTGCAGGCGAAGATGCGCTCGACAGCGGCCGCGCCCGCGACTGGCTGGGGCGGCTCGAGCGATTTTCCGCGCACGGCGTCGCCTCCGCGCCGCCGCCCGCGCGGGGCGCTTCATGAGCGATTTCCTTGCCGACATGGCGCGCTCGAGCGCCGCCCGCTCCGCGGAGGCTCAACGGCGCGAACCGATCACAGCCCTCGAGCGCCGCGCCCGCGAGACAGCGCCCGCTCCGCCCCTGCGGCTGTCGCCGTCGGGTTTCGACATCATGGCCGAGATCAAGCTGCGCTCGCCGGCCGTCGGGGCGCTGCAGGATCCGGGCAGCGACCGTCTCGGCCGCATCGAGGCATACGCCCGCGGCGGCGCGGCGGCCGTGTCGGTACTCACTGAGCCGTCGCGATTCGACGGTGCGCTCGAGCATTTGCGCGAGGCGGCTGCGGTACTCGCGCCCCTTGGCGTGCCGGTGATGCGCAAGGATTTTCTCGTCGATCCCTATCAGCTGCTCGAGGCGCGCGCAGCCGGTGCCGGCGGCGTGCTGCTCATCCTGCGAATGCTGCACCGTGAACGGCTGGCCGAGATGCTCGAGATCGCGAACGAGCACGGGCTGTTCGTGTTGCTGGAGGCGTTCGATGGCAGCGATCTCGACCTCGCGAGCGAGCTGCTCGCCGTCGAGGGGCGCCGCGAGGGCATCCTGCTCGGCGTCAATTGCCGCGACCTCACGAGTTTGCGGGTCGTGCCGGAGCGTTTCGCCGAGCTCGCGTCCCGGTTGCCGCCGGGCGTTCCCGCGGTGGCGGAGAGCGGCGTCGCGACGCCGGCCGACGCGCGAAGGGTGCGCGGGCTCGGCTACCGTCTGGCTTTGATCGGCACGGCGCTCATGGGGCGCGAAGATGCCGGCGGCCTCCTCGCGGAAATGCTCCGTGCAGCGCGGACAGCGTCACGCTAAATGGCTAAACTCCCGGCCATGTTCATCAAGATCTGCGGCATCACCAGTGCCGACGCCGTGAGTGCGGCTGCGACCGCCCAAGTGGACGCCATCGGCTTCGTATTTGCGCCGAGCCCGAGGCAAGTGACGCCGGGGCAGGCCGCGCAGCTGGCCGCGCTCGCGCCGCCCGGCATGCTGCGCATCGCCGTCGCGCAGCACCCCCTGCAGATGAAGGTCGATGAGATCTGCCGCGTATTGAAGCCCGACTATTTTCAGACCGACGTCGAGGACTTGCGCGAGCTGCGCATACCCGCGCACATCAAGGTGCTGCCGGTGCTGCGCTTCGGCCGCAAGACACCGAGCCCCCTCCCTCGCCGGATCGTGTTCGAGGGCCCGACCAGCGGCATCGGCGAGCTGGCGGACTGGGGGCGGGCGGCCGAGCTCGCGCGCCAGACCGAGCTGATCCTGGCGGGCGGACTCAACGCGGAGAATGTGGCGGAGGCCATACAGGTCGTGCGGCCTTTTGGGGTGGACGTGAGCAGCGGCGTCGAGCTGGATCATGGGGTGAAGGATCCGGGCAAGATCTATGAGTTCGTGCGCGCCGCGCGCGCGGCCGCCGCGCAGCTGGAGCGCGAGCCGTGAGCGCGGCGAGCCGACCGGCGGAACGCTTTTCGGGACCCGACGCCAAGGGCCGATATGGCGCGTTCGGCGGCCGCTATGTGCCGGAAACTTTGGTGCCGGCGCTCGACCGGCTGCAGGCGGGCGTCGACCGCTTTCTGCACCGCGAAGATTTCCAGGCCGAGCTCAATCACGAGCTCAAGACTTGGGTCGGCCGGCCCACGGCGCTCACGCACGCGCCGAGCTTAAGCGCACGCTGGGGCGCCGACATCTGGCTGAAGCGCGAGGATCTCGCTCACACGGGCGCGCACAAGATCAACAATGCGCTGGGCCAGACCCTGCTTGCGAAGCGCCTCGGCGCGCGTCGCGTGATCGCCGAGACGGGCGCGGGGCAGCACGGCGTGGCGAGCGCTGCCGCGGCTGCGCGCCTCGGCTTGCCGTGCGTCGTCTACATGGGTGCCGTGGATGTCGAGCGGCAGGCACCCAATGTCGGCCGCATGCAGCTCCTCGGCGCGACCGTCGTGCCCGTCACGACGGGCGATCGGACGCTGCGCGCCGCCATCGACGAGGCGCTGCGCGATTGGGTATCCGATCCGGACGGCACGTTCTATTGTCTGGGCTCCGCGGTCGGGCCGCATCCCTACCCCTATTTGGTGCGCGAGCTGCAATCAGTCATCGGGCGCGAGGCGCGCGTGCAGATGCTCGAGCTCGCCGGAGAATTGCCGGACGTCGCCATCGCCTGCGTGGGGGGCGGCTCGAACGCCATCGGATTGTTCCATCCCTTCCTCGACGATGCCGAGGTCGAGCTCGTGGGCGTCGAGGCGGGCGGCCGCGGTCCGGGACTCGGCGACAATGCAGCCTCGCTCACGTTTGGCACGCCGGGCGTATTGCAAGGCAGCTACACGTTGATCTTGCAGGATGCGTTCGGCCAGGTGCGCGAAACCCATTCGGTGTCGGCCGGCCTCGATTACTCGGGCGTGGGTCCCGAGCATGCCTTTCTCAAGGAATGCGGCCGCGTGAGCTACGAGAGCGCAACCGATGAGGAGGCCCTCGATGCGCTAGCCGAGTGCGCGCGGTACGAGGGCATCTTGCCTGCGATCGAGACCGCGCACGCAATCTTCGGCGCGCGTAAATACGCGCAGGCTTACCCGGGCTCGCGCATCTTGATCGGCTGCTCGGGCAGGGGCGACAAGGACATGAGCATCCTGCAGCAAACGCTGCTCGATCGTTCACCTCATGGCCGCACGTGACGGCATCTCGGCCGCGATCGGCGCTGCCGTCGCGCACGGCCGGCCGGCGCTCGTCGGGTTCCTGACGGCGGGATTTCCCAGTCGCGAGAACTTCAAGCGCAACCTGGCCGAGGTCGCATCCGCCTGCGACGTCGTGGAGATCGGCGTTCCCTTCTCCGACCCCATGGCCGACGGCTCGACCATTCAGCGCGCGAGCTTCGCTGCGCTCGGCAACGGCGTGACCTTGCAGTGGATCCTCGACGAGCTCCTCGCGGGCCAGAAGCGCACCGCTCCCATCCTGCTGATGAGCTATCTGAATCCGTTGCTCGCCTTCGGACTCGGCCGGCTGCCGAGCGCCGCCGCCGCCGCGGGGGTGTCGGGCTTCATCGTGCCCGATCTGCCCTTCGAGGAAAGCGCCGACCTCAAGTCGGCTCTCGATCGTGAGGGCCTCGCGCTCGTGCAAATGGTGACGCCCGTGACTCCACCGGCTCGGCTGGAAATGCTGTGCGCCGCGGCGCAAGGTTTCGTGTACGCGGTGACCATGACCGGCACCACGGGCAAGTCCGCAGAGGTTCCCGACTCGGTGCTCGAGTACATGGACCGGGTGAAACGTTGCTCCCCCGTGCCCGTGTGTGCGGGATTCGGCATACGATCCCGGGCACAGGTGGAGCGCTTCGGGTCTCACGTCGACGGAGTCGTCGTGGGCTCGGCGCTCGTGGAGGCGCTCGAGCGCGGCGATGACGTCGCTGCCTTCTTAAGGTCGCTGCGCTAGGGGGGTGGATGAAGCGGGTGTACAGAGCCGCATCGCTTCTGCAAGTGGCGCACGCCCGCAATGTCCTCATCAGCGCCGGTATCGAATGCGAGCTGCGCAACGTGCATCTGGCGGGCGCCCTGGGCGACCTTCCGATAATGGAGACATGGCCGCAGCTGTACGTAAACGACGCCGATGAGCGCTATGCACTCGGCGCACTGGCGGGCGCTGCGGCGACGCAGCCTGGTGCGCCCTGGACCTGCGAGGGATGCGGCGAGCAGCTCGAGCCTCAATTCACCTGCTGCTGGCGCTGTGGACGGGAGCGCCCACCCTGACGCGCCGTGCCGCCGGGCGCACCGTTGACCGCGCCCACCGGCCGCGGTGCATCGCCTGTGCCATGTCCCTCCCGACCCCGGCCGCCACCCCTTCTGGCACCCTTGTTGCATGTTTACGACCTTGAGGATCAGTCAGTTACTACTGTCCGTCGGACAAATACCTACAGGAATTAACACGAAATCTGAGACGAGGTTCAGCGGTGCACCATGGCCACCGCAACCCTTCAGCGGTTACAAATTACTCCATGCCGCGTGTAACGATTACACGGTGGCGCAAGTGGAGGATTTCAGGTCATGAGTGCAGCCATCACCGGTGTTATGTTAGGCCAGCCCATCCCGCTGGGAAGCTCCAGCCCCCTCGCGGGCGCTTCGCCTGTCATGCAGGAGGTCTTCCGACTGATCGAGCGGGTGGGCCCGACTGAGGCGAGCGTACTGCTCACCGGCGAGAGTGGCTCGGGCAAAGAGCTGGCTGCCGCAGCCATTCACGAACGTAGCTCACGCCGTAACCGCCCCTTCATCGCCATCAATTGCGGAGCCATCCCGGCCGGCCTCATCGAGGCGGAGCTGTTCGGGTTCGAGAAGGGCAGCTTCACGGGGGCGCTGCGCGGCCACGCGGGGGTGTTCGAGCGGGCGGACGGCGGCACGCTGCTCCTCGACGAGATCACCGAGATGCCTCTGGATATGCAGACGCGGCTGCTGCGGGTGCTCGAGACCAAGAAGTTCTACCGGGTGGGCGCGAACACCGAGCTGTCGACGGACGTGCGCGTCATCGCCGCCACCAACCGCTGCCCCTTGCAGGCCGTGCAAAACGGTCAGCTGCGGGAGGATATCCTGTACCGGCTGGCCGTATTCCCCATTCACATGCCGCCGTTGCGCGACCGCGGGAACGACATCGATCTGTTGGCCGAGCGATTCCTGGCCGATCTCAACGTCCAGGCCGCGGCGCAGAAGCGCCTCACCGCCCTTTCCCGGATGACCCTGCGGCAGCACAGCTGGCCCGGCAACGTGCGCGAGCTCAAGAATTGCATCGAACGTGCCTTCATCCTCGGCGATCAGTGGCTCGAGCTGGCCCCCCTCATCCAGAAGCCCACTGCCGACAACAATGCCGCGCCCGATGATCGCGAGCGTCTCGATATTAGGGTAGGCTCGCGGATCTATGACATGGAACGGTCGCTGATCGAGGCCACGCTCCAATATTTCCAGGGCAACAAGCGGCGCGCCGCCGAAGCGTTGGGGTGCAGTTTGAAAACCTTGTACAACAAGTTGAACGGATACGCGCAGCGGCGCGCAAGCGGTTTTGCGCAGAGCCGCATCAAACCGCAGAGCCAAGAATGCGCCAGCATTTGAACCCGGTGAGAGGGAGAGGGTAGAGACGTGTCACGAGTACTGATCGCCGATGATCATGCGGTCGTCCGAGCGGGCTTCAAGCAATTCCTGGAGGCTGATCCCACCATCAACGCCGTGGGGGAGGCCGCCAGCGGCAACGAGACGCTCGATTTGCTGCGCAAGCAAGATTGGGACCTGGTGCTGCTCGACATACACATGCCGGACCGCAGCGGTCTCGACATCCTGCGGCACATTCAGACCGGGCACCCCGGCGTGCGCGTGCTCGTCATGAGCGGCTTGCCCGAGCAACAGTATGCAGTGAACGTGCTGCGCGCCGGGGCCAGCGGATATCTGTCGAAGGACAGCCCGCCGGAAGAGCTCATGAAGGCGGTACGCACCGTACTTTCGGGCAGACGTTATGTCAGCGCCGCGCTGGCGGAGATCCTCGTGGCGGACCTCGACGGAGATCCCGACAAGCCGCTGCACGCGCGGCTCTCCACGCGTGAATTTCAGATCTTCTGCAAACTCGCCGCGGGGCGCGGTGTCTCCGACATCGCCAACGAGCTGAGCTTGAGTGTCAAGACCGTGAGCACTTATCGCAGCAGAATCCTGGAGAAAATGAGTTTCAACGCGAACGCGGACATAACCTCGTACGCGCTCCGGAACGGACTCATCCAGTAACGACTGCGCCGTGGGAATAACCCTACATCACGATCGGCCGCCCGGCCTACTTTGCCGCGCCCCGGAGCGCTAGCATCGCGTGATCATGTCTTCAAATCACGCGGAAGGGACGGCGAGTGTGAAGGGGCTGAGAGTCTTGCTCGTGGAGGACTCTAAGGTGCTGACCGAGCGCTTGACCGAGGCGATCCGCCAGATTCCCGAAGTCGAGCTCATCGGCACCGCCGACACCGAGGCCGCCGCGCTGGCGGCTGTCAAGCGCGACGCAGTCGACGTGATCATCCTCGATCTTCACTTGAAGCAAGGCACGGGGTTCGGTGTGATGCGCGCGCTCGCGACCGCGCAGCCGAAACCGCGCATCATCGTCCTTACCAACTACGACCTGCCCGAATACAAGAACGCCGCGATCGCCCTCGGTGCCACGCACTTTCTCGACAAGGCGCGCGATTACGGCCGGCTTCCCGAAGTGCTGCACGAGATCTGCGAAGCGCACGTCGCGAAGCATTGACCCGCCGTCAGCGCGCGCCGACACCGCTGCGGGCCTCGCGCGAAGGTCCTCGTAATGTCTACCCTCGAGTCCGGAAATTTCTACATACGCGCAAGCGTAGGGTCGTGAATTTCCGCTTTTTCCACGGCTGATCCGCGCGTCGCGCGTTGGCACGCGCCTTGCTCTTCCATTCATATCGGCCGGCTTCGTGCGGGCTGCGGTTGCGAGCCGCGGGCGCTAGGGACGGCATTCTTCAGGGCATTCTTCAGGAGGATTTCACGATGACGACTCAACGAATGATTTGGAGCAGCGTCTGCGCCGCGGTCGTCGCCGCGCTCGCGGCGTGTGCATCGAGTCCGGTCCCGCTCGAGCAGCTCGCAGTAGCAAAAGAATCGGTGCAGCGCGCAGAGCAGGCGGGAGCGACTGAGCTTGCGCCGGTCGAGCTCTCGACAGCGCGCGATAAGTTGCAGCGCGCGGAGCAGGCAGGGGCGAATCATCAAGGGCAGACCGCGACCATGCTGGCCGATCAAGCCAACGTGGATGCCCAGGTCGCCGAGGCGACCGCCCGCGAGCATAAGTCGCATCAAGCCGATATGGAGCTCGAGGCGAGCCTCCAGGCCCTGCGCCAGGAATCCTCGCATGACCAGGTACCGCCGCCGCCGCCGATGGTCGTGCCGGTGCCCGTCACTCCGCAACCCCCGACTCAATAATCAGAAGGTGACATCATGAGCCAGAAATATTTGTTGGCGGCCGCGGTTGCTCTCGCGCTCGGCGCGTGCGCCTCGGCACCCCAGCCGAACGCGGCGCTCGAGACGGCGCGGGCCCAAGTGGCTGCGGCCGAGGCAGACCCGAACGTCGCGCAGTACGACCCGCTCGATCTGCAGGCCGCGCGCCAGGATCTCGCCGCCGCGGATGCGGCAAATACCCACCGCGACGTGCCGCAGACCGACCAGATGGCCTATATCGCGGCGCAGACCGCGCGCCTTGCCCAAAGGCGTGCCGCAGCCAAGGCGTACGATGCACGCATCGCGCAAGGAACGGCCGAGCGTGACCGCATCCAGGCACAGGCCCGCGCTCGCGAGGCCAACGCGGCGGTCGCGCAGCGCAATGCAGCGGTGGAGCAGGCCAATGCGGCGACGCTGCAGTCGGCGCAGCTGCAAGCCGAGATTGAGCAGCTCAAGGCGAAGCAGACGGATCGGGGACTCGTGCTCACCCTGGGTGACGTGCTCTTCGATACCGGGCGGGCGAGCTTGAATCCCGGAGCCGCGATGAAGCTTGACCGTCTCGCCGCATTCCTGAACGAGCACCCGGATCGGCGCGTGCAGATCGAAGGGTTCACCGACAGTGTGGGAGGCGATGCCTACAACCAGGACCTCTCGGAGAGGCGCGCCGAGGCCGTCAAAGCGGCTCTCACCATGCGGGGTATCGATCCTTCGCGGGTCAGCACCGAAGGTTATGGCAAGGCGTTCCCGGTGGCCAGCAACAGCGATTCCGGCGGGCGTCAGCTGAACCGTCGCGTGGAGGTCGTCATCGGTAACGCCAACACCCCGATTACACCGCGCAGTTAGCCGGGGGCGCCTAGCCGGAGCCGGCGTTCCCAGCTAGGAGCTGCCAACTGGGCGCTGCCAACTGGCGCCCCGAGCACACGCGTTTCATGCAAGAATACTCGGCCGGCATCCCGGCCGAGTTTCCAATAAACGAACGAGACATTCTGTTCCAGGAGACCGACATGGCGACGACATTCGACCCCTACGGCGGCGGAGACGAGAGCGCTGCGGGGCAGCGCTTGCGCGAGGACTCGAGCCACGCCGCGAGCCACATCACCAACATCGCAGGCGAGGAGATCAAGAATCTCATTGCTGACGTCGAGGATCTCGTCGCGCGGCTCGCCGATCTCAACGACGCCGACATTGCGAGCTTGCGCAACAAGGTCATGTCCACCGTGGGTATCGCCAAGGAAACGCTGGCCGGCGGCGCCGACACAGTCAAGCGTAGCGCGCAGCGCGCCCTCAGCAGTGCCGACGACTACGTGCGCGAGAGCCCATGGGCCGCGATCGGGCTCGCCGCCGTGGTGGGCGCCGTCGCCGGCATCCTGGTCGCGCGGCGCTCCTAGGACATCACGATGCGGGTGCTGTGGTTACTGCCCAAGGCGGCACCTGCGCTGCTGCGGCACCTCGGTGCCTACGTCGAGCTCATAGCCTTCGATCTGGAGCGATCGCGTCGTGACTTGGTCGCCAATGTCCTCGTCTCGATGGTGGCCGGTGTGTGTGTTTTCTTCGCGGTGCTCATGGGTTGCGTGGTCCTCATCGCGCTCACCTGGGATACGCCCTATCGGGTCGCCGCCGTGGCGTGGACCGGCGGGGCGTTCTTGACGGTCGCCGTCCTCGCCCTGATCGTCCGGTCCAAGATCATGAAGGAGCAAAAGCTATTCCTCGCTTCGGTGAAGCGGGAGTGGCAGGCAGACGTCGTGGTCCTCGAGAATATTCTCGCGGAGCACGAGCAGCCGCGAGCGGTACCATGAGCGCCGCAGCCACGCATGGGACGGTGCCATGAATCCCCGCGACGAAGCAGAGCGCAGCGCCATCCTGGCGAGACTCGCCGAATCGCGAGCCGAGATCAAGCGTCTCCTCGAGCCGCGCCAGGAAGAGGACGGTGAAGCGCAAGGGGAGGAACGCGTTGGTTTTCCGCGCAGCCGCACCATGCGTGCGCTGATGAGCGGGCGCGGGCTCGGCGCAGTCGGCGCCACGGCCGCCGGATTGTTCGTGGCCCGTCCCGCTCTCGCCTGGAAGCTGATTCGCATGCTGCCCGCAGGCGCCTTGCTACGCATGGCGCTTGCCCGCTTCCTTGGCGGGATGCGCGAGCGGCGCGCCCCCAGACCCTGACACCCTCAGCCGAGCGTAATCCGCGCGTAGTGATACGACCCGTCATCCGCGAGGGTGATGTCGCACGGCGAGACGGAAATGTCGCGCCCGTCGAGCGAGGCGCGAATGATGCCGCGGCATACCGCATGCGGGTTCTCCACGGCGATGCGATAGCGCGACGAGCCGTGCTTGTAAGTCACCTCGAATGCAGGCCAGTTGCGTGGAATGCACGGGTTCACGCGCAGCACACCGCCCCGCAGGCTGATGCCGAGAATGCCCTCGACGGCGGTACGGTACATCCAGCCCGCTGATCCCGTATACCAGGTCCAGCCGCCGCGTCCGATGTGCGCCGGTGCCGAATACACGTCCGCGCACACGACATAGGGCTCGACCTTGTAGCGATGAATCGCCGCACGCGTGCTCGCATGATTCACCGGATTGATGAGCGAGAACAGCTCGCCGGCCCGGTCGCCGTCGCCGAGCAGCGCGAATGCGAGCGCGCACCACATGGCGGCGTGCGTATATTGGCCGCCGTTTTCGCGCAGCCCCGGCGGATAGGCCTTGATGTAGCCGGGGTCGTGAGGGCTGCGGTCGAACGGCGGTGTGAACAGCTGCACCAGGCCTTCGCTGCGGCTCACGAGCTGCGCGTTGACGGCCGACATGGCGCGCGCCGCGCGCGCGGGCGGTGCGCCTCCCGATATCACGGCCCAGGACTGCGCCACCGAGTCGATGCGGCATTCATCGCTCGACACCGAGCCGAGCGGGGTGCCGTCGTCGAAATAGCCCCGCCGATACCAGTCGCCGTCCCAGGCCTCGCGCTCGATTGCCTGCTGCAGAGCGAACGCATGCTTGCGCCAGAGCGCGGCCTTGTCGGCATCGCCGCGGCGTTCAGCGAACGGCGCGAATCTCATGAGCGTCGCGTGCAGGAACCACGCAAGCCATACGCTCTCGCCCCGGCCGCCTGCGCCCACTCGATTCATGCCGTCGTTCCAGTCGCCCGTGCCGAACAGCGGCAGGCCGTGCGAGCCGATGGCGAGGCTCGAGTCGAGCGCGAGCGCGCAGTGCACGTAGAGCGGCTCGGCCGCCGTGGGCCGCGGCGCGCCGAACAGCTCCTGCTGGCCGGCTGCCAGCGGTCCGCCCTCGAGAAATGCGACCGGCTCATCGAGCAGTGCGAAGTCTTCGGTCACCTCGAGATAGTGCGCAACCACGTACGGCAGCCAGACCCGATCGTCGGACACGCGCGTCTTGATGCCCTGGTTCGTGACCGGCAGCCACCAGTGCTGCACGTCGCCCGCGCGAAACTGGCGAGCAGCCGCCCGCAAGATATGCTCGCGAGCGACCGTCGGCCGAGCCACACAAAGCGCCATAACGTCCTGCAGCTGATCCCGGTACCCCCAGGCGCCGCTCGACTGATAGAACGCCGTGCGCGCCCACAGGCGGCAAGCAAGCGTTTGATAGAGCAGCCAGCCGTTCAACAGCACGTCCATCGACGGATCCGGCGTCTTCACCTGGATCGCGCCGAGCGTCTGGTCCCAGAATTCCGCGACCTCCTTGAACGACGCGTCGAGATCCGCGGCGCGGTAGCGCTTCAGCAGCTCCAACGCGGCGCCCCTGGAGGCTTCCTGGCCGAGGAACAGGACGATCTCGCCCTCCTCGCCCGGCGAAAGGCGCAGGCTCGTCTGCAGCGCGCCGCACGGGTCGTACCCCGCGCCCGCGCGATTCGACAGGGGATCGGGCGTGAGCAGCGCCGCCGGCTCGGCGAGCGAGCCGTGCTTGCCCAAGAACTCCCCACGGTCGCCGCAGGCGGCCAGCTGCTTTCCGCCCATGTCCATGAAGGCGACGCGCGCGGGAAAGTCCACGCTCCATGGATTGCGGGCGAGCAGCGCGGAGCTCTCCTTGTCGACCTCGGTGATGATGAAGGGCGCCGTGCGCGTACGCTGATTGCCGAGCACCCATTCGAGGTAATGAGTGATCGAGAGGTTGCGCACCGTGTCTCCACGATTCGCGATTCTCAGCCGCGCCACCTTGATCGGATCGGCGAGCGGCACGAACTGCAGCAGCTCTAGCGCGATGCCGCGCGAGCTGTGTTGGAAGCGCGTATAGCCGAAGCCGTGACTCACCACGAACGAGGAGCCGGCTTCGCGGATGGGCAGCGGCGTCGCGCTCCACAAGTCGCCGCTGTCCTGATCGCGGATGTAAACGATTTCCGCGGGCGCATTGCTCACCGGGTCGTTGGACCACGGAGTGAGTTGATTTTGCTGCGCATTGATCGAGTAGGTGCTGCCGACTCCGTCGGCGGAGACCAGAAATCCGAACTCCGGATTCGCGATGACGTTGGTCCAGGGAGCCGGCGTCCATTCGCGTTCCTTGAGCACCGTGACGTACTCGCGCCCCGAGGCCGCAAAGCCTCCGAGTCCATTGAAGAACTCGAGCGGCGGGACATTGCGGACCGCGTCGAACGACGGGTCTTCCTTGTTGGCGAGCCGCGGGCGCGGCCGCGGCTCGCGGGATGTCAGGCCTGCGAGCTGCGCGCTGAGCGCACCGGCGCGGTCGCGCAGAACGACGCGCGCCGCAGTCAGCAACAGATCCCGGGCCCCCGCGGGCAGCGTCTCGCCCCGCAACGAGAACACCCCGCCGCGCAGCTCGCCCTCGGCCGCGCGATCCAGAGATCTCTTGGCGGATTCCTCGAGCACGC
>Ga0302311_10002405_pt1 | contig 21291 bp, 18 predicted proteins | sample III_Palsa_N1_3_FD_200449 | JGI IMG/M metagenome (GOLD analysis project Ga0302311, IMG submission 200449) | Peat permafrost microbial communities from Stordalen Mire near Abisko, Sweden - III_Palsa_N1_3 | ecosystem: Environmental > Terrestrial > Soil > Palsa > Peat permafrost | place: Sweden... | reverse complement strand
ATGACCACCAACGCCAAGCTCTCCGAGGACGGCAGCCACTACGTCCTGAACGGCGCGAAGACCTTCATCACCGGCGGTGTCCTGGCCGACCTGATGCTCGTCGTCTGCCGTACCTCCCCGGCCACCCCGGAGAACCGCCGCGCGGGCCTGTCCATCCTGTGCGTGGACACGACCTCCGAGGGCTACACGGTGGGCCGCAAGCTGGAGAAGATCGGCCTGCGCACCTCGGACACCGCCGAGCTGTCCTTCGTGGACGTCAAGGTGCCGGTGGGCGACCTGCTGGGCGAGGAGGGCAAGGGCTTCTTCTACCTGGCTCACAACCTGGTCCAGGAGCGGCTGGCGATCGCGGTCGGCGCCTACGCCGCCGCCCGGGCGGCGGTGGACCTGGCCGTGGCCTACACCAAGGACCGCAAGGTCTTCGGCCAGGCCGTGGCCTCGTTCCAGAACACCAAGTTCGAACTCGCCGCGTGCGAGGCCGAGGTCGACGCCGCGCAGGCGGTGGTGGACCGCGCCCTGGAGCAGTTCGAGACCGGTGACCTGACCGCCTCCGACGTCGCCAAGGCGAAGCTGTTCACCACCGAGGTGTGCTCCCGGGTCGTGGACAAGTGCCTCCAGCTGCACGGCGGCTACGGCTACATCCTGGAGTACCCGATCGCCCGCCTCTACACCGACAACCGGGTGTTCCGGATCTACGGCGGTACCAGCGAGGTCATGAAGACCGTGATCGCCAAGTCGCTGGGCCTGTAACCCCGCGCCTCCAGCCCCGCAGGGCCGCGCCCGCGTTTCCCACCCCCATGGAACGCGGGCGCGGCCCCTGCGCCGTCCCAGGCGTCCCAGCCTGTCCCAGCGCGTCCCAGCGCGTCCCAGCCTGTCCCAGCGCGTCCCAGGGGCTGTCCCAGGGCGTCCCAGGGGCCGGGCCTAGGCGTGGGTGACCGGGCCGATGGTCAGCGGGTGGATGCTCAGGCCCGCGCAGTGCGAGGTCTTCCACGGCAGGAACAGCGCGGCCTTGTTGTTCGGCGGGTAGATCCGCAGTCCCTGCGCGGCGGTCAGCCGGCACTGCTGCGGGGTGTAGCCGGATATCCCGTTGCTGTCGTGCAGCACCGAGTCGGCCTTGCCGCCGGGGGCGAGGGTCACCGGGGTCGCCGCACCGCCGCTGCGGACGGCCGGGTTGCCCGACTGCACGCCGTTGGCGACCACATAGGAGACCCCGGGGTACCCGACCAGCGTGCAGCTGGTGCCGGAGGTGTTGGTGAAGACCAGGGTCGAGTAGTACTGCCCGGCCCCGACGCTCGGGTTCACCTGGGCGACCGAGAGCTGACTGGTCGCGCAGGCCGAGCCGGCGCCGGCGCCGGCCGAGCCGGCGGTGGCGGAGGCCCCGGTCGCGGACGTCCCGGTGGCCGACGTCCCGGTGCCCGAGGTGGACGTGCCCGAGCCCCCGGAGCCGGAGCCGGTCGAGGACGAGGCGGGGGCCGAGGAGGTCGAACCCGAGCCGGACGACGGAGCCGTGCCGCCCGTGCTCCCGGAGCTCCCCGTGCACGCTGCCAGCGCCAGCGCGGCCGCGGCGGCGGTGACCCCCAGCGCGGCGGTCCGTGCGGTGCGTCCCTTGATCGTGCTGTTCATCGAAACCTCCCGGAAGCGCTTGGGGATTCGGCAACCCGCGATGCCCCTACCCATGAGCCTGCTTCCACCGCCGCCAAAAGTCACCGCCGGGAGCCCGGCTGAACCGGAACGGGGGCGAAACCGGCACAGAATCGAGAAGAACCGGCATTCCCCGGCCGCCGACGTCCACTCGGCCCAGCTCCCGGCGGGGCAGAATGGCAGCCATGGATCTTGGACTTGAGGATCGGGTGTATCTGGTCACCGCCGCCAGCCGCGGCCTCGGCTTCGCCACCGCGCGGGAACTGGTCGCCGACGGGGCCCGGGTCGTGGTGACCGGCCGCGCCCAGGCGTCCGTGGACCAGGCCGTGGCCGAACTGGGCGGCCCCGGCCACGCGCTGGGCGTGGTGGCCGACAACGCCGCGCCGGACACCGCCCAGCGGCTGGTCGACGCGGCCGAGGAGAACTTCGGCCGCCTCGACGGCGCACTGATCAGCGTCGGCGGACCGCCCGCCGGTCCGATCACGGCCGTCAGCGACGACCAGTGGCGGGACTCCTTCGAGAGCGTCTTCCTGGGCGCGGTGCGGCTGGCCCGGACGGCGGCACAGGCGCTGGGCGAGGGCGGCTGCATTGGCTTCGTGCTGTCCGGCTCGGCCCGCGAACCCATCACCGAGCTGGGCATCTCCAACGGGCTGCGCCCCGGCCTGGCGATGGCCGCGAAGAGCCTCGCCAACGAGCTGGGGCCGCGCGGCATCCGGGTGCTGGGGCTGCTGCCCGCGCGCATCGACACCGAGCGCGTGCGCGAGCTGGACGCCATGTCCGACGACCGGGACGCGGCGCGCGCCCGGAACGAGGCCGGCATCCCGCTGCGCCGCTACGGCCGCCCGGAGGAGTTCGGCCGGGTCGCGGCCTTCCTGCTCTCCCCCGCCGCCTCCTATCTGACCGGCGTGATGGTCCCGGTCGACGGCGGTGCCCTGCACGGCGTCTGACCGCGAGCGGTTCGCCCTGACCCCGGCATCGGCGAAGCCGGGGTCAGGCGGCGGCGCGCGCTATAGAGTTCCGGCGTGAGCACCGCGCTGATCTGCCTGGTAGCCGCGGCCGCCCTGGGCGCGGCGGCGGGTCCGGTGCTGGCGTGGAGCAGTTGGACGCTGTCGGTGCCCAGCGGCGAGCCCCACCGCAGCCACTGCCAGGACTGCGGCGCGGCCGCGCCCACGCCGATCCGGCCGCGCTGCCCGGGCTGTGGGCGCGGGCTCGGCCCCTCGGTGTGGTGGATGTCCGCGGCGGCAGCGGCGGCCTGCGCGGTGTGTGGCTGGCGGATCGGTCCGCACCCGGCGTTGGTCGCCTACCTGGCCGCCGCCCTGGCCGCGGTGGTGCTGGCGGTGACCGACGCCAGGGTCAAGCGGCTGCCCAACGTCCTGGTCCTGCCGCTGTACCCGCTGACCGTCGCGGTGCTCGGCATTGCCGCTCTGACGGACAGTCATCATGGCTCACTGAGCCGGGCGTTGCTGGCGATGGTGACCCTGTTCGGCAGTTTCTATCTGCTGGCCCTGGCCAGTCCGCGCGCGCTCGGTCTCGGGGACGTCAAACTCGTCGGCGTGCTGGGCCTGTTGCTGGGCTGGCTGAGCTGGGCGGCAGTGCTCGCCGGGGTGTTCCTGGGCTTCGTCGCCGCCGCCCTGGCCGGGCTCGGGCTGCTGGTCGCCCGCCGGGCCGGACGCAAGGACACCATCCCCTTTGGCCCCTACCTGCTCCTCGGCGCACTGCTGGCGCTGATCATCGTCCAATGAGCGCCATCCGCCCCGGCGGTGCGGACAGTGCCGTACAAACCCGTCCATCCCACCAGCCCATCCCAGCAGCCGCGCAACTCGACGCCCTGTGGTGCAACTGTTCCGGCCGCCGGGCGAGTCCGGGTGAGTGGGGGACAACCCTGCCCAGGTCCAGGTACCACACACAGGAGGAACCGCAGTGGACATGTATCCGAGGTCCCGACGCGGGAAGGCGGCCGACTCGGACGAACGCCCTGAAGGCGGAACCCCGGGGCACCCGTTCTTCGCCGACCGGCCCCGGGAGTCCGGGCGACCGGGGCGGCGTCCGTCCGCGTTCGCCGGGGTCAGCTTCGGCGTCCGCCTGCTGGGAGCGAGCGTGGTGGCGGGGGCGCTGGTCGCCGGGCTCGGCGTCCCGCTGATCGCCGGCCTCGGCCTCGGAGCCAAGTCGGCCGTGGACAACTTCAACGCGATGCCGGACACCCTGGTGGTCCCGAAGCTGTCGCAGTCCTCGACCATCTACGACGCGGACGGCGGAGTGATCGCCAAGCTGTTCGTCGAGGACCGGACCACCGTGCCGATCGGCAAGATCGCGCCGATCATGCAGAACGCGCTGATCGACATCGAGGACCACCGCTTCTACCAGCACGGGGCCATCGACCCGGAGGGCACCCTGCGCGCCCTGGTCACCGACTCCAGTTCCGGCGGTGTCGCACAGGGCGGATCGACGCTGACGCAGCAGCTCGTCAAGAACGTCTTCGCGTACCAGGCGGGGCCGTCCAACGCGGCCGGATTCGCCGAGGCGACCGCGAAGACCACCAACCGCAAGCTGCAGGAGCTGCGGGACGCCATCACCCTGGAGAAGACCACCAGCAAGCAGCAGATACTCGACGACTACCTCAACATCACCTACTTCGGTGAGGGCGCCTACGGCATCGAGGCCGCCGCCGAGCTGTACTTCAGCGTCCACGCAAGTCAGCTGACACTCCCTCAGGCGGCTTTGCTGGCCGGTATGGAGCAGTCGCCGTCGGCCTATGACCCGATCCTGAACCCGGCGGCCGCCACCGTGCGCCGGACGTCGGTGCTCAATGACATGGCCACCTACGGCACCATCACCAAGGCCCAGGCGGCCAAGGCCGAGGCGACCCCGATCAAGCTCAACGTGACCGTGCCCAGGACGGGTTGCATCACCGCACAGCAGGACGAGGAGGGCTTCTTCTGCAACTACGTGGAGAACGTGATCGAGCAGGACCCGGCCTTCGGCAAGACCTCGACGCAGCGGGTGGCGCTGCTGGACCAGGGCGGCCTGAAGATCTACACCACGCTCGACCCCAAGGACCAGGCGGCTGACGTCAAGGCCATCCAGGACCACGTCTACTCCAGCGACACCGCCGCCGCCGCGTCCACCATGGTCCAGCCGGGCACCGGGAAGATCCTGGCGATGGCGCAGAGCCGTCCGTACGGCACCGGCAAGAACGACACGGAGATCAACTACAACGCCAACGAGTTGTACGGCGGGGCGCTGGGCTTCCAGACCGGTTCGGTCTTCAAGGCGATCACCGCCGCCACCGCGCTGTCCCAGGGCATCCCGCTGAGCCACACCATCAACTCCGTTGTCCGCGGCGACTATCCGGCGATGACCAACTGCACCGGGATGCTGCTGGCGCAGCCGGGCATGGAGAACGACAGCGACACCGACTACGGCAACATCAACATGGTCAAGGCCATGGCCGACTCGGTGAACACCTACTTCGTCCCGCTGGAGAAGCAGGTCGGCCTGTGCAACGTGGTGCACATGGCGCAGGCGTTCGGCCTCGGCGTCCAGGGCGGCCTCGACAAGGCCGGGACGGCACTGCTGCCGATCTCGCAGACGCAGGACCTGACCCTGGGTGTGAACAGCCTGACCCCGTTGCAGATCGCCAACGCCTACGCGGCCTTCGCCGCGGACGGCAAGTACTGCGACCCCACCGCGATCACCCGGGTGGTCGGCTCCAACGGCAAGAGCCTCCCGGTTCCGTCCTCGAACTGCCGCCAGGTGGTCTCCCAGTCGGTGGCCGCGGGCGTGAACACGCTGCTCAAGTCGGTGGTCTCGGACGAGGGCACGGGCTCCAACGACTCGATCAGGTGGCCCGACGCGGGCAAGACCGGCACCACCAACAGTGAGGCCCAGGCCTGGTTCGCCGGGTACACCGCGCAGATCTCGGACGCCACCATGATGACCGACCCGTCGAACCCCAGCGTCTCGCTCAACGGCCTCGACATGGCCGGGATCTCCCATGACCCCGCCTACGGTGACGAGACCTCGGGGCCGATCTGGCAGCAGGCCATGAACGGCGCGATGTCCGGCTTCCCCGAGATCAGCCTGGCCAGCCAGCCGGCCCCGGCCAACCCGGCACCGCACACTCCCCCGTCCGGCCCGACCAACCCGTCGCCGCCCAGCCCCCCGACCCGGGGGCACCACCCGCACCGCTGACGTCGGCCCCACGGCCCCGCCCGCGCCCCTCCAGGGCCCGGGCGGGGCCGAACATTCGCGGGGTTCCGCGTCAGGACGTCCCGACGGCGGAGACGACGCCGACGAACAGCATGAGCACGCCGCAGCCCATCAGCACCCAGCCGCAGCCGATGAGAACACGCCGACGGGCCGGGGTAAGCGTCGTCGGGACGGTGGACACCTCACCCCTGAGCGTGGCCTTGAGGGCGCGGCGGTTGCGCCACATCAGATTGGCACCGGCCAGCAGGATCACTGCCCCGAGAAGCAGACTCCGTTGGGGCGAGACGCCCTGGGTGGCAGCGAGCTCGATCATGACGACTCTCCGGTGAAGTCGCCCAGCATCTCGGAGGGGGCGACCATCCCGCCCTCACGAACTTTGTACTTCGAGCCGGCCCAGGCCCGCAGCTGGTTCGCGAAGGCGACCCGCTCGTCGGGCGCGATCGCTGCCATGGGAACCATCGAGACCCCGCTCGGACGAAGCTGTAGGACCCAGGCGTAGCGCCGCTCGATCACATGGGCCACCTCCGCCCAGGCGACCTCTCGCAGGCCGGCCGTGGTGCTGATGCGCAGCCCCGCCTCAGACAGCTCCAACGTCGTGGGCCCGGCCACCCGGGGACTGAGCGAGGCGATGGCCTTGTCCATCAGCCGCTGCCGCCAACCCGCGAACGGCCCCCTGCCCCCAGTGGCTTTCAGCAGCTCCTGCACCTGCTCAGGTGTCAGGTCAAAGCTGACAGTGATCCCCACGGCGAAATCCTCCCCCCAATGGGCGCTGGTCACGCCCATGAACGAGGGGAGATTATCAGCCCGGAGTCAGCCGGCTGCCGGGCCGAGCCTGGCCAAGGTGTCGATCAGTCTGGCCGGGCTGACGAAGACCTCGGGCGGTAGCGAGACGTACAGCTGGATGGTGGTGACCCCGGGCCGGTGGTAGCGCAGGATGCGCTCCCGGCACTCCTCGGGTGAGCCGCTGATGAACAGCCCGTCCACCACCTCGTCCGGCAGCGCCTTCTGCGAGCCCTCGGGGTCCCCGGCGGCCCAGAGCTCGTGCGACTCGCGCAGCAACTCACCGTGCCCCAGCCACTCGTGGAACTTGCGGTAGGGCTCGCGGTTGAGAATCCAGGCGAGGAACGGCCGGGTGGCCCGGCGCGCGTACTCGGTGTCCTCGGTCGGGCAGACGAAGACCTTGACCACCAGTTCCTTGCCCGGCGGCTGCGGGCCGACCGCGTCCAGCACCTTGTCCACGTCCTCCGGGAAGAGCAGGTTGGTGATCGCCCCGTCGCCCTCGGTGAAGCCCAGCCGCAGCATGCCCGGGCGCAGCGCGCCGAGGATCACCTTGACCGGTTCCGACGGCGGCGGCGGGTGCGGCAGTTGGTAGCCGGTGATCGAGAAGGTGTCGAAGTCCCCGGAGATGTGCTCGCCGCGCAGCGCCCGGGTGACGAAGCGCAGGACGTCGCGGGTGCGCTTGAAGGGTTCGTCGAAGGGGATGCCGTTGATGTCGGTGACGTGCGCGGGGACGGACGCGCCGATCCCCAGCAGCAGCCTTCCCGGGGCGAGTTGGGCCAGGGTGGCGGCGGTCTGGGCGAGCACGGCCGGACCGCGGGTGTGCACCGGGACGATGCCGGTGCCGATGCGCAGGGTCGGGGACCAGGCGGCGACCGTCGCCAACGGCGTGAAGGCGTCGGTTCCGCCGCCCTCGGCGCTCCAGACGTCGGTGTAGCCGAGGTCCGCCAACCGCTCGATCAGGAATCGGTGCCGGTCGATGGTCAGGCCCGGGAGCGGCAGGGTGATGCCCCATTTGGGCGGCAGGGAGCCCGCGCTGGGGCCGGGCTGGTGGTAGGGGGCGGTCATGGCATGCCCGTTCTGTGGTGGGGTGCTCGGGGCGGGGCGGGTCACTTCTGGACCCAGACGTCGGTGAGGTCGATGAACCAGGACTGCGGCTCGACGAACCCGTGCACCTTCGGTGAAAGCGCCCGTGAATCACGGTCGTTGACCACGAAGAGCCAGGGGGCGTCCTTGGTGACCTGGTCCAGCGCCTGGGTGTAGTCCTGCTTGCGGGTGGTCTGGTCGAGCGAACTGGAGGCCGCCGCGAACAGGCTGTCCACCTTGGGGTCGGAGTAGTGCCCGGTCCAGAAGGGGCTGTTGCTGCCGAGGAACAGCGGGAGCAGGGACTCGGACTGGAACAGCGTGGTGGACTGGGCCAGCGCGTCGGAGCCGAGATCGACCTTTCCGTTGGCCTCGTCGCTGAGCAGCGTGTTCCAGTCGGTGGTGCGGATCTTCACGGTGATCCCGACCGCGGCCAGGTCCTGCTGGATCGCCTCGGAGATCGGCACCGGCAGCAGGTTCCCCGAACCCGCGGTGGGGACGGTGACGGTGGTGGTGAAGCCCTTCGACAGACCGGCCTCGGCCAGCAACTGCTTTGCCTTGGCCGGGTCGTAGGAGTACAGGTTGCCGTTCGGGTCGTAGGCGATGGTGCCCTTGGGCGCGGCCTGGTAGGCCGGGCCCGCGGTGCCGTGCAGCAGGTCGGAGGCGAGGGCCTGGCGGTTGATGGCGTAGTTGGCGGCCTGGCGGACCAGCACGTTGTTCCAGGGGGCCTTGGACTCGTCGAGGATCCAGTACCAGATGTGGTCGTAGGCGTTGGTGTCGACCTTCACACCGTCGGTCTCCAGGCGGCTGACGTCGTCCGGGTTCGGGTAGTCGATCATGTTGACCTCGCCGGAGAGCAGCGCGGCGGTGCGGGCGGCGGGGTCGGGCAGCGCCTTGACCACCAGCCGGTCGAGCTTGGGCGCGCCGCGCCAGTACCGCTTGTTCGCGACCAGGTCGATCTCCTGGCCCGGCGTCTGCGAGACGAAGGTGAACGGGCCTGTGCCCACCGGGTGTTGGGAGAACCCGGAGTCGCCGTACTTGCGCACGGCGGTGGGGCTGGCCATCAGGATGTGGGTCAGGTCGTCGGTGAAGTGCCCGTTCGGGGCCTTGGTGACCAGGACCACCTGGTCGGTGCCGACCGCGCGGTAGGAGGTTATGTCGCCGGCGTACTCCTGGGCGGCGGCGCCGAGCGCGGCGGTGTAGTAGGGGCTGCCCTTCTTCAGGTAGCGGTCCAGGTTGAAGATGACCGCGGCGGCGTTGAACGGCGTCCCGTCCTGGAAGGTGACGCCCTTGCGCAGGGTGAAGGTCCAGGTGCGGTGGTCGGGGGCGACCGTCCAGGAGGTGGCGAGGGCACTGGTGATCGGCGCGGGCTCGTTGGTCTTGGTCAGGTCGTAGCGGGTCAGGCCCTCGTAGATCTGCCAGCTGACCAGGGCGGTGCCCTCGTAGCCGGTGCCGCCGAGGATGGTGTCCGGATTGGGCAGCGTTCCGGTCGCGCCAATGACCAGCGTCCCGCCACGCCCCGAGGCGTCGGCGGACCCGGAGGCAGCCGAGGCGTGCGAGGTGGAACTGCATCCGGCAGTGGCGAGCAGCACCAGGGCGGCGGTGAGCAGTCCCGCTCTGGAGCGGACGCCCGGTCGGTTCAGGAAGGGTTGGCGCTGGGTGGGGCTGCTGGTCACGGTGGTTGCTCCTCGGTTTCAGCGGTGCGCGGTCGGACTGGTGGCATTCGGACGGGGAAGGTCGGGCTCGGTGAGGTTCGGTTCGGTGGAGTTCGGTTCAGTGAGGTTCGGTTCAGTGAGGTTCGGGTCGGGGGCGTTCGAGCGGGCGACCGGACGGATGGCCACCGACGTGGAGGCGGCCAGCAGCGCTTGGGTGTAGGGGTGGGTCGGGCTGTCCCACACCTGCTCGGCCGCGCCGTGCTCGACCACCCGGCCGTCCCGCAGCACGGCCACCCGGTCAGCCAGGTGCCGCACCACCGCAAGATCGTGCGAGATGAACAAGTAGGCAGCACCAGTGGTGTTCTGAAGGTGCATCAGTAGATCGAGAACCTGGGCCTGGACGCTGCGGTCGAGCGCGGAGGTGGGCTCGTCCAGCACCACCAGCTCCGGCCCGGTGGCCAACGCCCGGGCGATGGCCACGCGTTGCAGCTGCCCACCGGAGAGCTCGCGCGGCCGACGGTGGCTCAGCGCCGGGTCGAGCCCGACCTGCCGGAACAACTCTGCCGTGCGGTCCGCCCGTTCGGCGCGCGGGGTGCCGAACGCCGACAGCGCGAAGGTCACCGCTGTGCCGACCCGCAGCGCGGGGTTGAGCGAACCGCTCGGGTTCTGCGGGACGAACTGGAGCCGGGCCCGCACCGATCGCACGGCTCGGCCGCGCAGTCGGCACGGGTCGTGGCCGTCAAAGCGGACCGTGCCGGCGTCCGGGGCCGCCAGGCCGAGGGCCAGCCGCGCCAGGGTGGACTTGCCGGAGCCCGACTCCCCCACCAGGCCCAGGGTTTCGCCCCGGACCAGGCTCAGGCTGACGCCGTCCACGGCGGGCCGGCCGGTGCCGCCGCCGGGGTAGCGCTTGACCACCTGGTCCACCGAGAGCAGCGCCACCGGCGCCGCCGTCGTGGGCACCGCCGTCGTGCGCGCCTCCATCGTGGGCACGTCGTCGTCGCTCATCTGCGGGCTCCCGCTTGTGCGCCGACGAGTTCGGCGGTGAAGGCATGGCTGGGGCTGGCGAGCACCTGCTCGACCGGCCCGGTCTCGACGATCCGCCCGGCCCGCATCACCGCGACCTGACCGCCGGTCCGCAACGCGACCCCGAGGTCGTGGGTGACCAGCAGCAGGGCGATGCCGCGCTCGGCGCGGAGCAGCCCGAAGAGGTCCAGGACATGCGACTGCACCAGCGCGTCCAGGGCGGTGGTGGGCTCGTCCGCGACCAGCAACTCGGGTTCGCAGCAGACCGCGAGGGCGATGCACACCCGCTGCCGCAGGCCGCCGGACAGCTCGTGCGGGTAGGCATGGGCGATCCGCTCCGGATCCGGGACGCCGACGGACTCCAGCAGCGCGGGGACGGCCGCGTGGGCCGCCCGGCGGCCGTCCGCCATCCGGTGCCGGCGCAGCACCTCGGTCAGCTGCGCGCCGACCCGGCGCAGCGGGTCCAGCGAACCGGTGGGGTCCTGCGGGACATAGCCGATGCGCCGCCCCCGGATCCGGGAGAGCGAACGCTCGTCCAGGGAGCGCAGGTCCGTGCCGCCGAGTTCGATCCGGCCGGTGGTCTCGGCGGCGGACCGCAGGCCGAGGACGGCGCGGGCGACGCTGGTCTTGCCGCTGCCGGACTCCCCGAGCAGCACCAGCGCTTGGCCCGGCTCCAGCACCAGGGACACCCCGTCCACAGCGGTGACCCGACTGGCACCAAGTCCGTGATGGATCGTCAATTCTTTTATGCGCAAGGTTGGCTGGATCATCGTCCAGCCCCCGGACGCAGGTCGCGGGCGGCTCCGACGCGGCGGCGCAGCGCCTCACCCAGGGAGTTGAAGATCACCGAGACGACCAGGATCGCCAGCGCGGGCATCATCGCGACCGCCGGATGGCTGAACAGCTCGGGACGCAACTCGTCCAGCATCGAGCCCCATTCGGCGGTCGGCGGGGAGACACCGAGGCCGAGGAAGGACAGGCCGGCGGCGTAGACGATGGACAGGCCGATCAGCGACGAGCAGTAGACCAGGACCACGGGCGCGACCACCGGGACCACCTGCCGCACCGCGATCGCGATCCGGCCGGCCCCGCTGACCCGCGCCGCCTCCAGGTACTCGGCCGTGCGGATCCGCTGGACCTCGGTGAACACCACCCGGGCCACCGACGGGGTGAGCACCACCGACAGCGCGAGCACGACCGCGCCCAGGCCGGTGTCCACCAGCGTGGCGATCGCCATGGCCAGCAGGATGCCGGGGAACGCGTAGAGCACGTCGAGCGAACGCAACAGCGCCTGCTCGGTACGGCGTCCGCCGAGCCCGGCGGCGATGCCCAGCGCGCTGCCGAGCGCACCGGCCGCCCCCACCGGGGCGAATCCGCCCACCAGGGACGGGCGAGCGGCCCAGATCAGCCTGCTGAGCACGTCCCGGCCCTGGTCGTCGGTGCCGAGCAGGTGGCCGGGGGTGCCGGGGGCGAGCATCCGGTTCTGCAGCAGACCGGCGGTCGGGCTGTCCGGCGCGACCAGTGGCGCGGCCAGTGCCGCCAGCACCAACAGCACGACCAGGGTGAGCGGGACCGCCACGCCCCCGTTGCGGCGGAGCCAGGACCCGGCGGTGCTGATCGCGGCCACGGTCCTGGTCGTGGGCCTGATCACGGTGGTGGTCATCGTCAGCTCCGTACCCGGGGGTCGATGACGGCGTGGGCGGTGTCCACGATGATGTTGATGCCGACGAAGCCCACGGCGGTCACCAGCACACCGCCCTCGATCACCGGCAGGTCGCGGGCCGACAGCGCGTTGTAGAGCAGTTGGCCGACGCCGGGCCAGGAGAAGAGCGTCTCCACGAACACCACCCCCTCCAGCAGGTAAGCCAGTTGCAGGCCGCCGATGGTGAGCAGGGCGGGCGAGGCGTTGTGCAGGCAGTGCCACAGCACCGCCGTCCGGCTCAGGCCGCGCGCCCGCAGGCTGTCCGCGAGCTCGCCCTCGACGACCGTGCTCAGCGCGGCCCGGAACACCCGGGCGGTGAGTCCGAGCGGCACCAGCGCCGCCGCGACGGCCGGCAGCACCAGGTGTTGCACCAGGTCGATCGGGCCGCCGTCGCCGAACACGTTGTGTGTGCCCCCGGCCGGGAGCACCGGCCAGTACACCGCGAACAGCCCGATCAGCAGCAGCGACACCGAGTACTGCGGGGCCGAGACGAACAGCGTGCTGAGCCCGCCGGACAGTCGGCCGGTCAGCCCGTGCGGGCGGATCGCGCCGAGACCGCCGAGCAGCACCCCGCCCACCAGCACCAGCAGGAAAGCGGCCCCGGCCAGCAGCAGCGTCTCCCCGAAGGCAGGCAGCAGCAGTCGCAGCACCGGGCGCTGGGCGGAGATCGAGGTGCCCAGGTCACCGTGCAGGGCGTGCCACAGCCAAGCCGCGTACCGGACCGGCAGCGGCCGGTCCAGGCCGAGGCGCTGGGTCAGCTCCCGGCGGGCGGCGAGCGGCGCGCCTGGGCCGAGGAAGGCCTCCACCGGGTCGCCGGGCACCAGGGCGACGGTCGCGAAGACCACCACGGTCACCCCGAACAGCGTGGGCACCGCGAGCAGCAGCCGCCGCAGCAGGAACCGTCTCATCGCGGGACGCCTGCGGGAACGCCTGCGGGAACGTCTGCGGGAACGTCTGCGGCAGCGGACACGGGGGCGGGCATCGGGATCCTTCCAGAACGGGTACGGCGGGGGTGCCGGGCGGCGGAGCCCGGCGGCGAATGCGGTCAAGGCGAGTGCGGTCAAGGCGAGTGCGGTCAAGGCGAGTGCGGTCGAAGGGGCGCGCTGACGAGGGGCGCGCTGACGAGGGGGGTGCTGACGAGGGCCGCGCCGACCGCCCGGAGGGTCTCCGCTCCCTGGCGGCTCCGGCGTCATGGGGCACAGCACGGCTGCCCGCCGACCACCGCCGCCGCGCCGCCGGTACGGCAGAGCTGCTCGTCAGCGCGCCGACCCGGGGCATTCATCCATGGTCACGAAGCTCGCAGAAGCGGACCCCTGGCAGCCAGTCAGGCGTTCATGCTGTTACCAGGGCTCATAGGATCAGCGGCACGGGGTCTGCCCAACCCGGCTCCCAGCGCTCACAGATGACCTTGACCTGCGCCGAAGCACACAACTACGCTTCCAGTCATGGCTATCCGACGAACCGACTTCACGCTTGTCGGCATCGGCGGCTCATGGCATCGCAGGTGCTTCGACGAGCTCTGTCCCCGGCTCGCCCCGCGCTGACCGCCCCCGCGTCCACGTCACACCCGACGTCCACGCCGTCCACGTCGCGGCAGCGCCCCTCCGCTCCCTCTTCACTGGCACGCCCACCCCGCCTCGCAGCGCGGGAACCGCGGCCAGTCGCACCTGGCCGCGCCCGCCGCGCGGCCCCGCCACCCTGAGGGGAAGACTCCGCCATGCGAGCCCTGCCAGCCATCCCAGCCATCCCAGTCATGCCAGTCATGCCAGTCATGCCAGAAGACCTCTTCCGTTGTGCCCCCCACCGCGGCTTCCCGCTGCCCGTCGCCGACTGCCACTCCCGCTCCCGAACGGGGGTCGCGTCGTGGGAACTCTGACCGGCCTGTCGGCCCCCACGGTCGTGCGCAGCCCGCGCCAACCGGGTCGGCTGGGTGCGCGCCCCACCGCCTGCGGGTCCGGCGTCGAAGCGCTGCACACTGAGATCGACAACCCGTTCGACCTGGTCGCCGGGGCCGACCTGCTGGGCGAGCCGGCCGCGCTGCCGGCCGGCCCGGCGCCGCGCCCGCCCTGGGCCCGCACCGCGACCCGGGTGTTCCTGCTGGAGCGCCATCCGGTGGCCAGCGCCGGGCTGCGCAGCGTCCTCGCCGCCGTCCCCGGGATGACGGTGGTCGGCAGCTCCGCCGACCCGCTCCGGGCCCTGGACGCGGTCCGGCGGGTGCGCCCCGACGTGATCCTGTTGGGCCGCGGCGAGTCACTGGAGGCGGACCTGGCCGCCGTGGTCGGGCTCCGGCACCCGGACGCCGCACCGGACGCCCGGGTGCTGCTGCTGCGCCGGGTCGAGAGCGCCGCCGAGGCCGGCCGGATCCTGCTGGCCGGAGGCTGCGGCTGCTTCCCGCTCGACCTGGGCGAGGAGCAGATCATTGGCGCGGTCGCACTGGCGGCGGCAGGCGGGTCGGTGTTCCTGCCGGCGCCTCCGACGGTCCGCAACACGCTGTCCGCCCCGGCCTGGCAGCACACCGAACTGCTGCCGCAGCACTGCGGGTTGACCCGGCGGGAGCGCGACGTGCTGGCGCAGCTCGCGCGCGGTCTGAGCAACGCCGAGATAGGCCGGGCGCTGGGCCTGGCCGAGGCGACGGTGAAGAAGCACCTGACCCAGGCGATGCGCAAGACCGGCCAGTCCGACCGGCTCCGGGCCGCGCTCTACGCGCACCGGCACGGACTGGCGAGCTGACCGCGCGCCGACCGATCCGGCGTTGACCCGAATGGTCCGGCATTCATCCAACTGATCGGGCGTTGCGCCCGACCGATCCGGCAGGGGCGACCTTCGGCGTAGTGGCAGCCGCCGTTGGTCGCCCGCAGCGGCTCCGTTCGGGGCTTCTGCCCGTATCCGGCGGCTCCGTAGCGTTTCCAGCGACTGGAGACCCGGGGCGCGCGACGCCCGGGTCGCCGACTTCCACCAGCCTCCGACAGCTGAAGGAGTCCCGATGAGCGACACTCCCGGCAGGGCGGTCGCACCTGTCACCGCCCTGTTGCCGCTGCCGACCGGAGGGCCGGTACCGGCCCAGGACCGGCTTCCCGACCCGCTCGTCCCGATCTACCGCTCGATGACCGACGCGGAGCGCTCCGCCCTGTGGCGGCAGCGCCTGCACGAGGCCGAGGCGGGCCTCACCCGGCTGCTGGCCGCCCGAGGCGGCGACGAGGTCGAACTGACCGACTGGTTCAACCTCCAGGCGGAGATCTTCGCCGACCTGCCCGATCAGCTGACCGCACCGTCGAGCGAATGGCAGCGGGTCTTCTTCCGCGGGCAGGCCCTGATCGAGAGGTACCTGGTCTCCCGCTACGGCGAGGAGATCCTCGCCGACTGGGCCCGCGCCAACGCCGAGGTCCACCGCGTGGTCGAGCCCGACCACGGCCGGGGCGCGGCCGACCCGATCCACCGGATCGCCCGCCAGGCCGAGCTGTACTCGTCCGACTACGAGTGGGACGACGAGTGGGACGACGAGTCCGACGACACGCGAGGCGCCGGCCGGGACCAGGCCGGGCACGCGGCGCTGACCATCACCCACTGCGGGATCTGGGACTACCGGGAGCGGGCCAGGCGCAGCGGCGTCCGGCTCACCCTGGAGTCCCCCTGCACCTACTGCACCGAGGCGATGTCCGCGAACATCCGCGCCAAGGGCTACCGCCCGGCGCACCGGCTGAGCAACGGGCCGACCGGGCACGGCTGCCACTGGGAGTCCACCGCGACCGACGGCCCGGCCGCGGCCACACCGGACGCCGCCCGCGACCCCCGCCAGGAGCCCTGATGTGCGGCATAACCGGCTGGATCGACTGGGAGACCGACCTGCGCGCCCAGCGCCGCACCGTGCTGGCGATGACCGGCACCCTGGCCTGCCGGGGACCGGACGCCGACGGCGTGTGGCTGTCGCGGCACGCGGCGCTGGGGCACCGGCGGCTGGCCGTGATCGACCTGGACGGCGGCGCGCAGCCGCTGCCGGACCGGGCGGCGGACCCGGACAGCACCGACGGGAGTGACGTCGGCGGAGCCGTGCTGGCCTACAACGGCGAGCTCTACAACCACCGCGAGCTGCGCCGCGAACTGGAGGCGCACGGCCACCGGTTCCGCAGCCGATCGGACACCGAGGTGGTGCTGCGGGCGCACCTCCAGTGGGGCAGCGCCGCCCCCGAGAGCTTCAACGGCATCTACGCGTACGCCCTCTGGGACGCCCGCCGCGAGGAACTGCTGCTGGTCCGGGACCACCTGGGGATCAAGCCGCTGTACCTGCACGCGCATCGGACCGGTGTGCTGTTCGGCTCCGAGCCCAAGGCGGTGCTGGCCAACCCGCTGTTCCGGGCCGAGCTGGACGCCGAGGGCATCGCCGAGCTGTTCGCCCTGTCGGCCGCCCCCAGCGCGGGCCACGGAGTGTTCCGGGGCCTGCGCGAGGTCCGCCCCGGGCACCTGGTGACGGTCGGTCGGCACGGCGTGCGGGAGAACCGCTACTGGCACCTGGAGTCCCGGCCGCACACCGACGACGAGACGGTCACCAGGGAGCGGGTGCGGGCCCTGCTCGCGGACACGGTGGAGCGCCAACTGCTCAGCGACGTCCCGCTGTGCACGCTGCTGTCCGGCGGCGTGGACTCCAGTGCGATCACCGCGCTGGCCGCGCTCGCCCGGGAAAGGGCCGGGCAGGGCAAGGTCGCCAGCTTCTCGGTGGACTTCCCCGGCAGCGCCGACCGCGCGCCCGACGCCTGGCGCACCTCGGCCGACGCACCCTTCGTCCAGGCCGCCGCCGAGCACATCGGCACCCGGCACACCAGCGTCCTGGTGCCCGACGACGACCTGCTCGACGCCCGCGACGCGGTCCTGCGCGCCCGGGACCGGCCGGGCTGGGGCGAGATGGACGCCTCGCTGCACCTGCTCTTCCGCGAGGTGCGGCGGCACTCCACGGTGGCCCTGTCCGGGGAGGTCGCCGACGAGGTCTTCGGCGGCTACCCCTACTTCCACGACCAGCGGGCGCTGGCCGCGGACACCTTCCCCTGGCTGCACGGGCGGACCACCCCGGCGGCGCTGCTGCGCCCCGAGGTCGCCGCCGAGGTGCGCCCGGACGAGTACACCGCCGCCGCCTACCGCAGCTCGCTGGCCGAAGTCCCGCTGCTGGCAGGCGAGTCGGCGGCGGACCGGCGCATCCGCGAGGTCTCCTACCTGGCGCTGACCCGCTGGCTGCCGCCGCTGCTCGACCGGGTGGACCGGGTCAGCATGTCCGTCGGCCTGGAGGTGCGGGTGCCGTTCGCGGACCACCGGCTGGTGGAGTACCTGTGGAACGTCCCCTGGCGGCTCAAAGCCCCCGGCGGGCGCGCCAAGGGCCTGCTCAGGGACGCCGTACGGGACCTGCTGCCGCCGCAGGTGACCGACCGGCCGAAGAGCGGCTACCCGTCCACCCCCGCCGTCCGCTACACCGAGGTGCTGGCCGACCGCGCCCGGGAGCTGCTGGCCGACCCGGGCGCTCCGGTGTTCGACCTGGTGGACCGGGACACCGTCCGGCGGCTGCTGGCCGAGGGCAAGCCGCTGCCCAGCCCGCGCACCGCGCCCAACCCGGTCGGTGGGCTCGACCATCTGGTCCAGGTGGACGAGTGGTTGCGCGCCTACCGCGTGGGGCTGACGTGAGGGCCGGACGGCCCGGCGAGGTCGACGCCGCGACCTTCCGCGGCACCTCCCGGCACTGGAGCACCGGCGTCGCCCTGATCACCGCCCGCCATGGCGAGGAGGTCTTCGCCAAGACCGTCTCCTCGCTCTGCACACTCTCCCTGGAGCCGCCGCTGGTCAGCGTCGCCGTGGACGCGCGCAGCCCGCTGGTGGCGGCGGTGCGCGGCAGCGGCCGCTATGCCGTCTCGGTGCTCGCCAGCCACCAGGAGCCGATCGCCCGCCGATTCGCGGCACGCGGCGCGGGCCGGGCGCTCGGGCTGTTCACCGGAGCGCCGATGCGCACCGGGACCACCGGGACCCCGCTCCTGGAGGACTGCCTGGCCTGGTTCGACTGCCGGGTGCACTCGGTGCTGCCGGGCGGCGACCACGCGCTACTGGTCGGCCGGGTGGCCGAGGCCGGGGAGCGCCCCGGCGAGCCACTGCTCTACCACGACGGCCGGTTCCGCTCGTTCACCGCCGATTCCGCCCTCCCACTCGTCCCCACTGCCCCCATCGCCACTGCCCCTATTGCCACTGCCCCCATCGCTTCGGCTGGAGCCCGCTGATGCCCTCCCCGCACCCCACCGCCCCAGGCTCGCTCTCCCGTTCACCGTTCGGCCCACCGGGCCGCGGGCTGCTGAACGGCGACCGCTACCGGGCCGAACTCGACGACGGCCGGGAGCTGTACCTCGATGGGAAGCTGGTCACCGACCCGGCAAGCCATCCGGCGTTCAAACCGGCCGTGGACGAACTCGCCCGGCTGCTCGACCTACAGCACGAACCGGAGCACGAGTCCCTGCTCACCTGGAAGGACCCCGACACCGGCCTGCGGCTCGCCCGCGGCTACCAGCCGCCGCGCACGCTGGAGGATCTGCGCACCCAGCGCCGCAGCGCCGAGCTGTGGCACGCCGAGGCCTTGGGCCAGCACGGCCGCTCCCCCGCCTTCATGGCCTCCATCGCCGTCGGTGTGTACGACTTCCGGCACCGGCTGGAGGCCGCCCGCACCGGCTTCGGGACCAACGCCGAAGCCTGGTACCGCCATTGCGCGACCAACGACCTGGTCCTGTCGCACGCCCTGGGCGACCCGCAGGTCGACCGCTCGGCCGACCCGGTGGACGATCCCGACCTCGCCCTGCGAGTACTGGAGGAGAACGAGCGGGGCATCGTGGTGCGCGGCGCCAAGCAGTTGACCACGCTGGCCCCGCTCGCGCATGAGGTGCTGGTCTACCTGTCGGCCTCGTTCGCGCAGCGACGCGGCGAGCAGTTCGTGGTCTGGTTCGCGCTGCCGATGAACACCCCCGGCCTGATCACCCTGTGCCGCGAACCGCTCGGCAGCGAGCCCTGGGGCCACTCCCACCCGCTCGGCTCACGCTACGACGAGCAGGACTCGATGCTGTTCTTCGACGACGTGCTCGTGCCCTGGGACCGGGTTTTCCTGCTGCGCGACGCCGAGCTCGCCCGGACCGGTCTGGGCCGGATCAACGCCTGGAGCGCCTACATCGGCCACGTCCGCTACCGCGAGCGGCTGCGGACCCTGCTGGCGACCGCCACCCTGGTGGCCGAGAGCATCGGCGTCGACGGCTTCCGGAACATCCAGGAGGACCTGGGCAGGCTCGCCGGGTACGCCGAGCTGACCGAGTACTTCCTGGACGCCGCCGAGGCCCGGGCCTCGGTCACCGACAGCGGCCTGCTGGCCCCCGGCGACACCGCGGCCAGCCGGGTGTGGTCCGCCGAGGTGGCCGGGAGCGCGGTGGAGATCGTCCGCTCCATCGGCGCGTCCGGGCTGCTGATGCAGCCCACCGAGAACGACCTGGCCAGCCCCCGGCTGCGGCCGCACCTCGACCGCTACATGCGCGGACGCGGCATCGGCCCCGAGCAGAAGTCCCGGCTGTTCCGGCTGGCCTGGGAGCTCACCGGGGACGGCTTCGGCCAGCGGCAGGACCTCTACGAGGCGGTCCACCGGGGCGACCTGGCCCGCAACCGGATCAACCTCTTCAAGCGCTACGACCAGAGCAGCGTCCGCGAACGGCTGCAACGGCTCATCTCCGAGCCGGTCACCAACCACCCACTGGAGGCCACCCCGTGAGCACGTCCGCCGTCGAGATCCAGGCCCGCACGCTGGCGGGGTACGCCGACGCCAGCAAGCTGCGGCAGGTGCACGACCGGGACTGGGTGCTGGACCAGGTGCCGGGCGAACCCGGCGTCCTGGTCGATCTGGGCTGCGGCATAGGGCAGTTGCTCCAGGCCGCGCTGGAGCGCCGACCGTCGCTGCGACTGGCCGTCGGCCTGGACGGCTCCGAGCACCGACTGGCCGAGGCCGCGGAACGGCTCCGCCCCTACGGCGACCGGGTCGCCCTGCACCGGGCCGACCTCACCGAGCCCGAGCCGCTGCCGTACCGGGCCGACGTGGTCACCATGACCTCGGTGCTGCACTGGCTCCACCCACGGGAGGACCAGGTGTTCGCCTGGGTTCGGGACCGATTGGAGCCCGGTGGCAGCTTTTTTCTGACGACATATCACCCCAAGCGCGACGCATGGGGTTTGGGCGGCGAGGACGAGATCGTCAGCGACGCGCTGCAACAGCTCGGCGTCGAACGTGATTCCGTTCCAGGGGAGTTCACCCGGGCCGGGGTGACCCCGATCGGCACCCGTACCCGTCCGGCCGACGAACTCGGCTCGCTGCTGGGCGAGTTCCTGACGGTCGAGTCCTACCTCGAACGCGAGGCCGTGGTCACCGTCGAGACTGAGACCCAGTACGAGCACTTCCATGCCGCCACCTTCGGCGACTACTACAGTCGACTCGTCGTCCCCGAGCGGCGCGGTGAGTTCTTCCGCGCGGTCGGCAGGGCGGCCTGGCAACGCCAGACCGAACGCGGGTGGGTCAGCCGCATGCCCGTCCGACTGTGGCGGCTCGTCGCCCAGGATTGACCGCCGGGACCCGACGGCCCCACCCTCACCAGCTACGGAGCACCGCATGTCCACTCCCTTCGCAAGCCAGGAGCTCGGTGCCTTCCTCCGGGCCCACCGCGAGCTGCTCAAGCCCGACGAGGTGGGCCTGGTGGCGACGGCCCGCCGACGCACGCCCGGACTGCGCAGGGAGGAGGTCGCCTCGCTCTCCGGGGTCGGCCTCGCCTGGTACACCTGGCTGGAGCAGGGGCGGGTGGCCGCCTCCCGCCAGGTGCTGGAGGCGGTCGCCCGCGCCCTGCGGCTGGACGGGGCCGGGCTGCGGCACGCCATGCGGCTGGCCGGCTACCACGAGTCGGCCGAGGCCAGCCTCCCGGCCGGGCTCGCCGCCACCGTCCAGCCGGTGCTGGACTCCTGGCCGACCAGCCCGGCCGTACTGCTGGACCGGCACTTCGACCTGCTCGCCTGGAACGCCCCCTGGTCCGCGCTGTGGGGCGCGCCCGAAGCGGTCCCGGCGGAACGCCGCAACCTGATGTGGCTGATGGCGGCCGACCAGCGGTTGCGCACCGTGCTGCACGACTGGGAGCCGCTGGCGATGAACGTCTTCCAGCACTTCCG
>Ga0302311_10002404_pt1 | contig 21291 bp, 4 predicted proteins | sample III_Palsa_N1_3_FD_200449 | JGI IMG/M metagenome (GOLD analysis project Ga0302311, IMG submission 200449) | Peat permafrost microbial communities from Stordalen Mire near Abisko, Sweden - III_Palsa_N1_3 | ecosystem: Environmental > Terrestrial > Soil > Palsa > Peat permafrost | place: Sweden... | reverse complement strand
CTCCTCCAGAATCACATGCGCATTGGTGCCGCTGATCCCGAACGACGACACACCCGCACGACGCGGACGCTCACCGACCGCAGGCCACGCCACCGGCTCGCTGAGCAGCCGCACGGTCCCCGCCGACCAGTCCACATGGGTGGAGGGCTCGTCCGCGTGGAGTGTCTGCGGAAGCAGGCCGTGGTGCATGGCGGCGACCATCTTGATGATCCCGGCCATGCCGGCGGCGGCCTGGGTGTGGCCGATGTTGGACTTGATCGAGCCCAGCCACAGCGGGCGATCGTCCGCGCGGTCCTGGCCGTAGGTGGCCAGCAGCGCCTGCGCCTCGATCGGGTCGCCGAGCTTGGTACCGGTGCCGTGACCCTCCACCGCGTCCACGTCACCGGCGGACAGTCCCGCATTGGCCAGCGCGGCACGGATGACCCGCTGCTGGGACGGACCGTTAGGCGCGGTCAGGCCGTTGGATGCACCGTCCTGGTTCACCGCACTGCCGCGCACCACCGCCAGTACCCGGTGGCCGTTGCGCAGCGCGTCGGACAGCCGCTCCACGACGGCGACGCCGACGCCCTCGCCCCAGCCGGTCCCGTCCGCCTGGTCGGCGTAGGCCTTGCAGCGGCCGTCGGGGGCCAGCCCCTGCTGGCGGGAGAAGTCGATGAAGGTGGCCGGGGTGGCCATCACGGTGACGCCGCCCACCAGCGCGAGGCTGCACTCGCCTGAGCGCAGCGCCTGTCCCGCCAGGTGCAGGGCGACGAGGGAGGAGGAGCAGGCGGTGTCCACGGTGACCGCCGGGCCTTCGAGGCCGAGCAGGTACGACAGTCGGCCGGAAGCCACGCCGCCGGAGCCGCCGGTTACCCCGTAGCCGTCCGTCTCCGCTGCGAGCGTGGTGCCCTGCCCGTAGTCGTGGTAGATCAGGCCGGTGAAGACGCCGGTCGGGCTGCCGTGCAGGTCGGCCGGGTCGATGCCCGCGTGTTCGAGCGCCTCCCAGGAGACCTCCAGCAGCAGTCGCTGCTGCGGGTCCATGGCCAGCGCCTCGCGCGGACTGATGCCGAAGAACTCGGCGTCGAAGCCGCTCGCGTCGTAGAGGAAGGCGCCGGTGCGGGCATAGGTCTTGCCGGCGGCGGCCGGGTCCGGGTGGTACACGTCCGGGTCCCAGGAGCGGTCGCCGGGGAAGGCGCCGGTCGCGTCGGTCCCGCCTGCCACCAGGTCCCACAGCCGGTCCGGCGAGTCGGCTCCGCCGGGGAACCGGCAGCCCAGGCCGACGATGACGAGCGGATCGTCGTCCGCTGCGGGCGCTGCCACGGCGGCCGGGACGGTGTCCGGGTCGGCGTCCGCGCCGAGCAGTTCGCCCAGCAGGTGGTCGGCGAGCGCATCGGGGGTCGGGTAGTCGAAGACGACGGTCGCGGGCAGTCGCAGTTCGGTGGCGGACGTGAGCCGGTTGCGCAGTTCCACCGAGGTCAGCGAGTCCAGGCCGAGTTCGCGGAAGGAGCGGGCCGCGGCGGCGGAGTCGAGTGCGGGCATGCCCAGCACGAAGGCGGCCTGGGCCAGCACCGTAGTGCGCAGGCTGGCGGCGCGTTCGGTAGGCGGCAGCGCGGCGAGCCGGGCCGCGAGGGCTCCGGCCGCCGTGGCGGACGCGGCACCCCGGGCGGCGGTTCCCCGGCGGCTGCGGGCCGGTGCGGGTACCTCCGCCCGGGCCTGGCTGCGGATCAGGTCCTTGAGGAAGGGCCGGGCCGCCGTGGGGTCCTGGGCGCCCAGTGCGGACAGGTCGAGCGACGCGGCGATGGTCTGGGCGTGTCCTGCGGCAGGGGCGGCGTCGAGCAGCGCCAGGCCCTCGGCATCGGTGAGCGGCTTGAAGCCACTGCGGGCCAGCCGCCTGAGGTCGGTCGCGGCCAGTCGTCCGGCCATGCCGTCGGCCTGTTCCCAGGGGCCCCAGGCCAGTGAGGTGGCGGGCAGGCCGAGGGCGGCCCGCCGGTGCGCGGCGAGGGCGTCGAGGAACGCGTTGGCGGCGGCGTAGTTGCCCTGCCCGGCGAAACCCCAGGTGGCGGCCACGGAGGAGAACAGCACGAAGCTGTGCAGGTCGAGACCGGCGGTCAGCTCGTGCAGGTGCCAGGCGGCGTCGGCCTTGGGCCGCATTGTGGTTGCCAGCCGCTGCGGGGTGAGCGCGCCGGTCGTCGCGTCGTCGAGGACACCGGCGGCGTGCACCACGGACCGCAGCGGCGCGTCGGCGGGGATGCGGTCGAGGAGCGCAGCGAGGGCGTCCCGGTCGGCGGCGTCGCAGGCCGTGACGTCGGCGTCGACGCCGGACGCCGCAATGTCCGCGGCGAGCGCGGCGACGCCGGGGGCGGCGGGTCCGCGCCGCGAGGTGAGCAGCAGGCGACGGGTGCGGCCCTGGGCCGCCTGGTGGCGGGCCACGAGCGCGCCAAGGCAGCCGGTGGCTCCGGTGATGAGCGTGGTGCCGTCGGCGGGTGCGGGGCGGGCGGCGGTCAGCACGACCTTGCCGATGTGGCGGGCCTGGCTCAGGTGCCGGAAGGCCTCCGGCGCGTGCCGGATGTCCCAGCAGGCGACGGGCAGCGGGGTGAGCGCCCCGTCGGCGAACAGCTCGGCGAGCGCGCCGAGCATGGCGGCGATGCGCTGCGGGTCCAGTTCCAGCAGGTCGAACGCCTGGTAGGAGATGCCGTGGGTGTGCCGCACCTCGGTGGCGTCCCGGACGTCGGTCTTGCCCATCTCGACGAACCGGCCGCCCGGGGCGGTCAGCCGCAGTGAGGCGTCGACGAACTCGCCTGCCAGCGAGTCGAGTACGACGTCGACGCCGTGGCCGCCGGTGGCGGTGCGGAACGCGGCCTCGAAGTCGAGGGTGCGCGAGGAGGCGAGTCGGCTGTCGTCCAGGCCGAGGGGGTGCAGAGCCGACCATTTGGCGGGGCCGGCGGTGCCGTAGACCTGGGCGCCCAGGTGCCGGGCGAGCTGGACGGCGGCCATGCCGACGCCGCCGGCTGCGGCGTGCACCAGGACGGACTCACCGGCGCGGAGGTCGGCGAGCTCGACCAGGGCGTGGTAGGCCGTCAGGAAGACCACGGGGGTGGCTGCCGCCTGGGCGAAGGACCAGTGGGCCGGGACGCGGGCGAGCAGCCGGGCGTCGGTGATCGAGGTCGGCGCGAAGGAGCCGGAGAACAGGCCCATCACGCGGTCGCCGACGGCGAGGCCGCCGACGGCTTCGGGGCCGACCTCCAGGACGACGCCCGCGCCTTCGATGCCGAGCCGTCCGGGGTCGCCCGGGTACATGCCGAGGGCGTTGAGGACGTCGCGGAAGTTGAGGCCGCAGGCGCGCAGGCCCACCCGGATCTCGCCGGGGGCGAGCGGGCGGTCCAGCTCGGGGGCGGGGACGAGGCGCAGCCCGTCGAGGGTGCCGCGCTCGTGGGCGGCGAGGCGCCAGGCGGTGTCGTCGGGGGTCCGCAGGGCGTCGGTGGCGCGGGCCAGTCGCGGCAGCTGCACCCGGTCGGCGCGGACGGCGAACTCCGGTTCGCCGAGGGCGATTCCGCCCAGCAGTGCGGCGGCGCGGCCGTTCTGGGGGCCGTCGGGGCCGTCGGTGTCGGTGAGGTCGGCGAGGCTGGTGGCGGCGTCGAGGTCGGCCAGGACCAGGCGGCCCGGGTTCTCGGTCTGTGCCGCGCGGGCCAGGCCCCAGGCGGTGGCGGCCGCAGGGTCGACGGTGGCCTCGCCCGCTCCGGTGGCGACCGCGCCACGGGTGGCCAGCACCAGCCGGGTGCTGTGCGGGAGGTCCAGGTCGAGCCAGCGCTGGATCAGGTCGAGGGCGCGCTGCACGGTGCTGTGCGCGGCCCGCAGCGGGTGCTCCTCGGTCGAGGAGCAGTCGGCGACGACGAAGTCCGGCAGTGGCCGACCGTCGGCGTGCAGCGCGGCCAGGTCGGCGAGGAACGGGCGGCGCGCGGCGGTGCTCGGTTCGGAGCCGTCGGGGCCGAGGACGGCCACGCTCGGCGGGTGCTCCGTGGGGGCGGGCGCGTCCACGGGGATCCAGCCGAGGCGGAACAGCGCGTCGGTGCCGGTCTCGGCGGCGGGCAGGGCCCTGAGGGTCAGCGAGGCGATGTCGGCGACGGGATCGCCCGTCGGTTCGGTCAGGCTGAGGGTGTACGCACCGGACTCACCGGCCGGGGCGATGCTCACGCGCAGGGCGATGGCCCCGGTGGCGCGCAGCCGGATCCCGGTCCAGGCGAACGGCAGGCGGGGGCCTCCGTCCGCCGAGGTCAGGCCGCCGTTCAGACCGATGGCGTGCAGGGCGGCGTCGAGCAGCGCGGGGTGGACGCCGAATCCGGCTGCCGTCAGGCTGTCGGGCAGCACGACCTCGGCGAAGGTCTCGTCGCCCTTGCGCCAGGCGGCCGTCACCGCTCGGAAGGCCGGTCCGTACGCGAGTCCGTCGTAAGCCAACCCGTCGTAGAAGTCCTGCAGTTCGGCAGGCACGGCACCGGTCGGCGGCCACGGCGCGGTGGCTGTCGGCATGCCGGGAGCGTCCGGGGCTTCGACGGCGAGCACGCCGGTGGCGTGCCGGGTCCACGCGCCGTCGGGGCCGGTCCCCTCGGGGCGGGAGTGGACGGCGAGGTCCCGTCGGCCCGTCCCGTCGGGCTCGCCGACGGTCACCCGGACCTGGACGCCGCCCTCTGCGGGCAGCGTCAGCGGGGTCTCGATGAGCAGTTCTTCGACCAGGTCGCAGGCCGCCTCGTCACCGGCGCGCAGGGCCATGTCGACGAAGGCGGTGCCGGGGACGACCACCTGTCCGGCGACCGTGTGGTCGGCCAGCCACGGCTGGGTGCGGGTGGAGAGGCGTCCGGTGAGCACCAGGCCGCCGGTGGCGGGCAGGTCGATGGCCGCGCCGAGCAGCGGGTGCCCGGCGGTGGTCTGGCCCAGCCCGGCCGCGTCGGCGGCACTGGTACGCGGGGTGAGCCAGTACCTCTGGCGCTGGAAGGCGTACGTGGGGAGCTCGACCGCGGCCGCGCCGGTACCGGCGAGCACGGCGGCCCAGTCCACGGCGACGCCGCGGGCGTGCGCCCGGGCGAGGGCGGCGAGCAGGGTGTGCGCGGGGTCGCGGTCGCGGCGCTGCGCGGCGAGCCAGGCCTCGTCGCTCTCCTCGGGGGTGCTCTGCGTGCCCATCGCGGTCAGCGCGCCGTCGGGGCCGACCTCGATGAAGGTGCGCACGCCGGCGGCGCGCAGGGTGTCGACGGCGTCGCCGAAGCGGACGGCCTCGCGGACGTGGCGCACCCAGTAGTCGGGGTCGGTGACCTCGTCGGTGACCTCGGCGCCGGTCAGCGCCGAGACCAGCCGCTTCGTCGGTCGCCGGTGGTCGACAGCGGCGACCACCGCGGCGAACTCGGCGAGCATGGGCTCCATCAGCGGCGAGTGGAAGGCGTGCGAGACGGTCAGGCGCCGGGTGCGGGTGCCGTCGGCGGCGAGCTCCCGGGCTGCGGCCAGGACCGCGTCCTCGGCTCCGGAGACGACCACGGCTCGCGGCCCGTTGACTGCGGCCACGGCGGTCCCGGGGTGGCGGTGCAGCACGTCGCGCACCCGCTGCTCGTCGGTGGCGACGGCCACCATGGCACCGCCGGAGGGCAGCGCCTGCATCAGCCGTCCGCGCGCGGCGACCACCACGCAGGCGTCCGGCAGCGACCACACGCTCGCGACATGGGCGGCGGCGAGCTCGCCAATGGAGTGGCCCGCCATCAGGTCGGCTCGCACACCCCAGGATTCGAGGAGCCGGTGGAGCGCCACCTCGAAGGCGAACAGCCCGGCCTGCGTCCACATGGTGTCGTCCACGGGGCCGTCGTCGACCACGGCGGCGACGGACCCGCCGAGCAGCGGGTCCAGTCCGGCGCAGACCTCGTCGAACGCGGCGGCGAACACGGGGTGCGCGGCATGCAGGGCGCGGGCCATGCCGGTGCGCTGGGCGCCCTGGCCGGTGAACACGAGGGCGAGTCGGCCGGCGGTATCGGCGGTCCCGGTGTGGACGTCCGGGTGGTCGGCGCCGGCCGCCAACGCGCCTAGCGCGTCCAGGAGTTCGCCCTGACCGGCGCCGAGCAGCACGGCACGGTGGCCGAACGGCGCACGGGCGGCCAGCGACCGGGCGACGTCGGCGGCTCGGAGCGGCTGCGGTCGGTCGGCGGCCAGGTGGGCGAGCAGCTTGGCGGCCTGCCCGGCCACGGCGGCGGGGGTGCGGCCGGTGAGGATCCACGGGAGGATCGGCAGCGGCCGGGACGGGGCGACCGGGTCGGCGCGCCGGGGGCGGGGGGCGGGTGCCTCTTCGAGGATCACATGCGCATTGGTGCCGCTGATCCCGAAGGAGGAGACACCGGCCCGGCGGCGGCGCTCGCCCGTCGGCCACGGCGTCGGCTGTTGCAACAGCCGGACGGCGCCCGTGCTCCAGTCGATGTGGGGGGTGGGCTCGTCGGCGTGCAGCGTGCGCGGCAGCTCCTGGTGGTGCAGGGCCAGCGCCATCTTCATGATCCCGGCGATGCCCGCGGCCCACTGGGTGTGTCCGATGTTGGACTTCACCGAGCCGAGCCACAGCGGCCGGTCCTCGGGGCGGTCCTGGCCGTACGTCGCCAGCAGCGCCTGGGCCTCGATCGGATCGCCGAGCGCGGTGCCGGTGCCGTGGGCCTCCACGGCGTCCACGTCCGGTGCGGCGAGCCTGGCGGCGGCGAGGGCGGCGCGGATGACGCGCTGCTGGGAGGGGCCGTTGGGGGCGGTGAGGCCGTTGGACGCGCCGTCCTGGTTGACGGCGCTGCCGCGCACGACGGCGAGCACCTGGTGTCCGTTGCGGCGTGCCTCGGACAGGCGTTCCAGCACGATCATGCCGGCGCCCTCGGCCATGCCCATGCCGTCGGCGGTGGCGGAGAAGGCCTTGCTGCGCCCGTCGGAGGCCAGCCCGTTCTGCCGGGAGAACCACAGGAACCAGTCGGGGCCGGCCATCACCGACACGCCGCCCACCAGGGCGAGCCCGCACTCGCCGGACCGCAGGGCCTGGCAGGCCAGGTGCAGCGCGACCAGGGAGGAGGAGCAGGCGGTGTCGATGGTGACTGCCGGGCCCTCCAGGCCGAGGGCGTAGGCGATGCGGCCGGACAGCACGCTGGCGGCGGTGCCGGTGATCAGGTGGCCCTCGTGCGCGCCGGGTTCGGCGTCGTCGCCGTAGCCGGAGACGGTCGCGCCGACGAACACGCCGGTCGTCGAACCGCGCAGGGCGGTCGGATCCCCGACGGCCCGTTCGAGTGCCTCCCAGGAGGTCTCCAGCAGCAGGCGCTGCTGGGGGTCCATGGCCAGGGCCTCGCGCGGGGAGATGTCGAAGAAGGCGGGGTCGAACTCGTCCACCCGGTGCAGGAAGCCGCCGGCATGGGCGTGCGGGGTCTCGGGCAGGTCCCATCCCCGGTCGCCGGGGAACGCGCCGACCGCGTCGCCGCCGTCGGCGAGCAGCCGCCAGAACTCCTCGGGGGTGTCGATGCCGCCGGGGTACCGACAGCTCAGCGAGACGATCGCGATGGGCTCGCCGTGGTCGGCGGTGCGGACCGCGTCCGCCGGGACGCGCGGGGCTGCCCCGGCGCTCAGGTCGCGCAGGAATGCGGCGGCCCTGAGGGGTGTCGGGTGGTCGAAGACCAGGGTGCGCGGCAGCGTGAGCGCGGTGGCGGCGGCCAGGCGGTTGCGCAGCTCGACACCGGTGGCCGAGTCGAACCCGAGTTCCTTGAAGGTGCGTTCGGGATCGATCGCGTCGGCCGTGGCGTGTCCGAGTACGGCGGCGGCATGCGCCGTGACCAGGTCGAGGGGGTTCCCGTCGACGTGGTGGTCCGTGTCGGTGCCGCTGTCCTCGGTGGGCCGGACGGTGTCGTGGAGCCAGGTCGTCTCCGTGCTGCCGTCGGAGGGCGCCAGCCAGTAGTGCTGGTGCTGGAAGGCGTAGGTGGGCAGATCGACCCGGTCACCCGAGCCCAGCACGGCCGTCCAGTCCACGGGCACGCCGCGTACCCAGGCCTCGGCCAGCGAGGTCGCCAGCCGCAGCGCACCGCCCTCGTCGCGGCGGAGCGAACCCACTACCACCGGGGAGGGGTTGCCGGTGTCCTCCAGTGTCGCGGTGAGCGAGCCGGTCAGCACCGGGTGCGGGGACATCTCCACAAACACCCCGTGACCCGAGTCGGCCAGGACCCGCACCGCGCGCTCGAACTCCACCGGCGCACGCAGGCTCTCGAACCAGTACGAAGCCCCCAGGTCCGAACCCTCAAGCAAACGGCCCGACATGGCCGACACCATCGGGACGCCCGCCACAGCGACCGGAGCCACCGGGGCCAGGGCGTGCAGGATCTCCTCACGCAGGACCTCGACCTGGGCACTGTGCGAGGCGTAGTCCACCGGCAACCAGCGCACCCGCACACCCGCAGCCTCGCACTCCGCGACCAGCTCCGCCAGCGCATCACGCCCGCCACTGACCACACAGGCCCCGGGACCGTTGACCACGGCCACCGACAGCCGTCCACCGAAGGCCGCGACCCGCTCCCCGGTCTCCTGGGCGCCCAGCGCCACCGAGACCATGCCACCCGCACCCGCCAGCACCCGCAACGCCCGCGAACGCAGCGCCACCACCCGCGCACCGTCCTCCAACGACAGCAACCCCGCCACCACCGCCGCCGCGATCTCACCCTGCGAATGCCCCACCACCGCATCCGGCACCACACCCACCGCCCGCCACACCGCAGCCAACGACACCATCACCGCCCACAACACCGGCTGCACCACATCCACCGACTCCAACGCCCCGGCGTCCCCCAGCACCTCACCCAACGACCAGTCCACGAACGGCGACAACGCCGCCTCACACTCCGCCATCCGCGCCGCGAACACCGGCGACGACCCCAGCAACTCCCGCCCCATACCCGCCCACTGCGCACCCTGACCCGGGAACACGAACACCGACCGACCCGAACCACCGCTCGGCAGCGCACCATTGACCACACCCGCGACCGGCTGACCCGCAGCCAGCGCGCCCAACCCCGACAGCCGACCGTCCAGCACCACCGCACGGTGCTCGAACACCGCACGCGACACCGCCAACGACCAACCCACATCCCCCGCGTCCAACTGCGGCCGCGCCACAGCGAAATCACGCAACCGCTCCGCCTGGGCCCGCAACGCACCATCCGAGCGCCCCGACACCACCCAGGGCACCACACCCGACAGCACCGGTGCCGCAACGGGCCCGGAATCCTCCGACGCCTCCGGCGTCGGCGCCTCCTCCACGATCACATGCGCATTGGTCCCGCTGATCCCGAACGAGGACACACCCGCACGACGCGGACGCTCACCGTCCGCAGGCCACGCCACGGACTGGTTCAGCAACCGCACGTTCCCCGCCGACCAGTCGACGTGCGGGGACGGCGCCTCCGCGTGCAGGGTGCGCGGCAGCTCCTGCTGCCGCAGCGCCTGCACCATCTTGATCACACCGGCGACGCCCGCGGCGGCGAGCGTGTGGCCGATGTTCGACTTCACCGATCCCAGCCACAACGGCCTTTCATCACAACGGTCCTGACCGTACGTGGCCAGCAGTGCGCCGGCCTCGATCGGGTCGCCGACCGGTGTGCCGGTGCCGTGCGCCTCCACCGCGTCCACGTCGGCGCAGGTGAGCCTGGCGGCGGCCAGGGCCTGCCGGATCACGGCCTGCTGGGCCGCGCCGCTGGGGGTGGTCAGGCCGGCGCTGGCGCCGTCGGAGTTGACGGCCGAGCCGCGGAGCACGGCGAGCACCGGGTGCCCGTTGCGCCGTGCGTCACTGAGCCGCTCCAGCGCGACCAGGCCGACGCCCTCGGACCAGGCGGTGCCGTCGGCCTCCGCCGAGAAGGGCTTGCACCGACCGTCCGGGGCCAGGCCGCGCAGTTCACTGAACGCGACGAAGTTCCCCGGACCGGTCAGCAGGCACACCCCGCCGGCGACGGCGAGGGCGCAGTCCTCGGACTGCAGGGCTTGGGCTGCGAGATGCAGGGCGACGAGCGAGCTGGACGCCGAGGTGTCGACCGTGAGAGCCGGACCGTTCAGGCCGAACGCATAGGCGATCCGCCCCGAGACCACGCTGCTGCTGGTCCCGGTGAACAGGTGGCCCGCGAGTCCCTCGGGCGCCTCGTGCAGACGGGGGCCGTACTCACGCGACTCGGCGCCGACGAACACGCCGGTGCGCGAACCGCGTACGGCCGCAGGATCGATCCCGGCCCGCTCGAACAGCTCCCAAGCGACCTCCAGCAGTTGCCGCTGCTGCGGGTCCATCGCGAGTGCCTCGCGCGGGGACAGCCCGAAGAAGGCCGAGTCAAAGCCGGCGGCGCCTGCCAGGAATCCACCCTGGTCGACGTACGACCGCCCGTCGGTCGGACGCCAGCCGCGGTCGGCCGGGAAGTCGGAGTAGACATCCCGGCCGTCGGCGAGCACCTGCCACAGGTCCTCCGGGGAGCCGATGCCCCCTGGGTACCGGCAGCTCATGCTGATGATCGCCAGCGGCTCCGCCCAGCCCTGCTCAGTCATATCGCGGACCCCACACCTTCCGCCGCGCGGTCGTCGGCCAGCGCGGGAGCGCTGACGGTCATCGTGGTCGAATCGCCGCGCCGATCGGCGACCAGGTGCAGTCTCTGGATGTCGGCGTCAGCGCCGTCGAGCTCCGGAAGGTCGACCAGGCAGTGGCACGGGTCCTCCGCGAATCCGGCGAACCGGTAGGCGATGTCCATCATCCGGTTGCGGCTGGTGGGCCGGAAGTCGGCCACCAGGTGCACGCCGGCCCGGGCCGCCTGGTCGACGAGCCAGTTGAGCAGCACCGCGCCGGCGCCGAAGGTCACCACGCGGCAGGAGGTCGCCAGGAGCTTGAGGTGCCACACCTTCTCGTGGTACCCGAGCAGCATGACGCCGACGGCGCCGTGCGGGCCGAAGCGGTCCGTCAAGGTCACCGTGATGACCTCGTTGTCCTCGTCGGTCAGCAGGCTGCGCAGCACCTCGTCGGAGTAGTGCACCCCGGTGGCGTTCATCTGGCTGGTGCGCAGGGTCAGTTCCTCGACCCGGGAGAGGTCGTCCTCGTCGGCGCGCTTGATCTCCATCACGAGGTCGAGCGAGCGGAGGAAGTCCTCGTCGGGGCCGTTGAAGGCCTCCTTCTCGGCGTCCCGGCGGAAGCCCGCCTGGTACATCTCACGGCGCCGGCGGGCGTCGACGGTCACCACCTCGGGGCTGAACTCCGGCAGGCCGAGCAGGGTCAGCGCGTCCTCGGCCGGGTAGCAGCGCACCTCCGGGTGGGTGAAGGCGACCTCGGCCCGCTCGGTGGGCTGGTCGTCGATGAAGGCGAACGTGGTCAGGGCGAAGTTCAGCTGCTCCGCGATGGTCTTGATCGAGTCCGACTTGCGGCCCCAGCCGATGGCCGGGTGCACGAAGTACTCGGCCAGGCCCAGGCTCTCCAGACGGCTCCAGGCGAGGTCGTAGTCGTTCTTACTGGCGATCGACTGGAGCACGCCCCGGGAGTCCAGGGCGGTGATCACTTCTCTGATCCCGTCGGGGAGGACGACCTCGCCGTCCTCCAGGATGGTGCCCTGCCACAGTGTGTTGTCCAGGTCCCAGACAAGGCACTTGACGAGGACCGGCTTGTCAGCCACAGGAGTCTCCTCAGAATCTCGGTCTCTCGGAATCTCGGTTCACTCGGATTCGGGCACGACGGCCAAGGCGTGCTCGGCGAGGATCAGCCGGCAGATCTCGTTGCTGCCCTCGATGATCTCCATGAGCTTCGCGTCGCGGTACGCCCTGGCGACCACGTGGCCGTCCTGCGCGCCCGCCGAGGCGAGCACCTGGACGGCGATGGCTCCGGCCTTGGCCGCCTGTCCGGCACTGACGTGCTTGGCGGTGACCGCGGAGATCACCATATCCGCGGACTTGGCGTCCCAGACGCGGCTGGCGTGCTCGCAGACCCGCGAGCTGATCTGCTCGGCGACGACCAGGTCGGCCAGGTGCCCGGCGACCAGCTGGTGCTCGGCCAGGCGCTTGCCGCCCTGCTCCCGGTTGCGGGCGTGCGCGGTGGCCGCGTTGAGGCAGGCCCGCACGATGCCCAGGCAGCCCCACGCGACGGACATCCGCCCGTAGGACAGCGCGGTCGTGAACAGCAGCGGCAGCGACTGGCCGCCGCCGCCCAGGACGGCCGAGACGGGCAGGCGCACCTGGTCGAAGTGCACGTCGCTGTGGCCGGCGGCCCGGCAACCCATCGGCGAGGGCACCGGGACCACGGTCACGCCGGGGGTGTCGGTGGGCACGACGGCGAACGCCGCGTCCTCGCCGTACCGGGCCAGCACGAGGATCACGTCGGCGTACTTGGCCACCGTGATCCACTTCTTGTGCCCGTTCAGCACGACCGTGTCGCCGTCCGGGGTGATCGTGGCCTCCATCGCGGACAGGTCGCTGCCCGCGCCGGGCTCGCTGAAGGCGACGGCGGCGATCTGACCACTCGTCAGTTCGGCGAGGTAGCGCCGCCGTTGCTCGCGGTCGCCGGTCCGCTGGATGGTCCAGGCCGCGATGCCGTGCGAGGTCATGACGCTGCGCAGCGAACTGCACATCGCCCCCACGCCGGCGGTGAACTGGCCGTTGTCCGCGCTGGTGGCGCCCAGGCCGCCGTAGTTGGCGGGCACTTCGGCGCAGAGCAGGCCGCGCGCGCCCAGCTTGCGCAGCAGCTCGACGGGCAGTTCACCGCTCAGGTCCCAGGAGGCCGGCTGGTCGCCGACGAGCCCGCGCAGTTCCGCGAGCTCGTCGGCAAGCAGGTCAGCCATCGTTGTCCGCCTTCACGGCGGAGAGCCGCAGCACGAGCTCGGTCATCGCCTCGATGGTGCGGAAGCTGTCGAGCTTCAGGTCGGGTCCGACGATGGCGATGCCGTACTCGTCCTCCAGGTGGACGACGAGCTCCATGGCGAACATCGAGGAGACGAGCCCGGACTTGAACAGGTCCTGCTGCATCGCCACGGTCGTCTTGACGCGCTCCTCCAGGAACTGGCCGAGGGCCAGCTGGATGTGGTCGGCGGTCAGCGGGGAAACAGTCTGGTCGGCGGTCACGATGCCACTTTTCCGTAGTCGTAGAAGCCGCGGCCGGTCTTCCGGCCGTGGTGTCCTTCGCGCACCTTCTCCAGGAGGAGGTCGCAGGGCTTGCAGCTCTCGTCACCGCGGCGCTCGTAGAGCACGTTGAGGGAGTCGACGAGATTGTCGAGGCCGATCAGGTCGCCGGTCCGCAGCGGACCGGTCGAGTGGCCGAGACAGCCTTCGAGCAGGCCGTCCACGACCTCCACCGAGGCGACGCCCTCCTGGACGAGCATCGCGGCGGTGTTGATCAGGGGGTGCAGCAGCCGGTTGATCACGAACCCGGTGGAGTCGTTGATCACCAGCGACTCGCGGCCCAGGACGGCCAGCAGCTCCGTGACCGAGGCGAGCACGGCGTCACTGGTCGCGCTGCCCCGAATCACCTCCACCATCTTGATCATGTAGGAGGGGTTCATGAAGTGCGTGCCGACGAGTTCCTCCGGACGCTCCACATGGGCGGCCATCTCGTCGATCGAGATGCAGGAGGTGTTCGAGATCAGCGTCGTACCGGGGCGCACCACCGAGGAGGCCTCGGCCAGCACCTTGTACTTGGTCTCGGCGATCTCCACGACCGCCTCGACCACCGAGGTGGCGTCGGCGATGTCCGCCATGGACGTGCTGGTGGTCAGCTCGCCCTGCGGCCGGTCTGGGAGCGCGCCCATCAGCTGGGCGTGCCGCAGCTTCTGCCTGATGGTGCTGCGCGCCTGGGCCAGCACGGCCTCGTCGAGGTCGACGAGGGTGACCGGGACGCCGTGCCCGAGCGCCAGCGTGGAGATGTTGGTACCCATCACCCCGGCGCCGATGACGGCGAGACGGTGTGCGGTGTAGTCAGTTCCCATGGATGCTCCTCACAGTTCCGCAAGCCATTGCTTGACGGCCTGAGCCGTGGTGTCCGCGTGATCGGACATCATCGAGATGTGGCTGCCGGGCACGTCCACGACCGTGACGCGGTCGGAGAACTCCCAGGACAGCCCCTCCTGCCGGTCTTCCTTGCGGGACCCGGGCAGTAGCTCCGAGGCCCGGACCAGCAGGGTCGGGATCGAGGTGACGGCAGGTTCGTCCCAGTCGAGCGAGATGTAGTGCGCGATGGCGGTGAGCCAGGTGTCCTCGGCGTCCGGGTCGGGCTCGTCGGTGCCGAACAGCTGGATCGGCACCGACGTCCAGAAGCCGGCGGACACCGCGCCCCGCATCCGGGGCGAGTAGGTGTCGAGCAGCACCACCGCGTCGGGCGCCGTGCCCTCCTCGGCCAGCCGGACGGCCACCGCGTGGGCCAGCTGCCCGCCCGAGGAGTGGCCGGCCAGCACGAACGGCGCGCCGCCGGACGCCGCCCGCACCGCCGCGACATGCAGCCCGACCAGGGTGTCCAGGTCGGCGGCGAGCGGTTCGCCGGGGACGAACCCGGGCGAGGGCAGCACGGCCACCGTGCGGGAGCCGCGGAACGTCCCGGAGAAGGGCACGTAGTCCTGCACCGCGCCCTTGCCCATCAGCGCGGGGAAGCAGAACACCGTCGGCGTCCCGTCCTCGCCCCGGGTGACCTCGACCGGTCCCAGCGGCGCGGGGAGCTCCGCCGGATCCGCGAACATCGGCCTGAACAGGGCGAGTTGGCGTATCAGGCCGGTGATCTCCTCGCCCCTGCCGTCCTGCACGGCCTGCCGGTACAGCCGGCTGATCGCGTAGTGCGCCTGCGCCGTGCCGGCCGGGCGCACCGCCCCGCCCCCGTCGACCGGGCCGGCCGCCGAGAGCTCCGCGTCCAGGTGCCCGGCCAGTGCGGTGACGGTCGGGTGGTCGAAGGCGACCGAGCCGCGCAGCCGCAGCCCGGTCAGGGTGTGCAGCCGGTTGCGCAGCTCGACGGCGGTGAGCGAGTCCAGACCCTGGACGAGCAGGGCGGCATCGGGGTCGACGGCTTCGGCCGACGCGTGTCCCAGGACCGACGCCACCTCGTCGCGCACCACGTCCGCCAGGATCCGCGTCCGCTGTTGCGCGTCCGCTCCGGCGAGCCGGGTACGCAGCTGCGCACCCGCGTCGGCGGACACCGGGGCGACGGCAGCGGCGGCCCGGCGCTTGGCGGGCGCGCCCGCCAGGCTCTGCAACAGCGGCCGCAGCAGCCCCGCCTCGGCGGCCGCGCGCAGCGCGGTGGCGTCGAACTCGGCGGTGACCAGCATGGCTTCGTCGCGGGCCAGTGCCGCGTCGTAGAGCGCGAGCCCGAACTCGGTGCTCATCGGGACGATGCCGCCGCGCCGGAGCCGGAGCAGGTACTGCTTGGGCATCGCGCTGGTCAGCGTGCTCGTCTGACCCCACAGGCCCCAGGACAGCGACGAGGCGGTCAGTCCGACGGCGCGGCGACGCACGGCCAGCGCGTCCAGGAAGGCGTTGGCCGCGGCGTAGTTGCCCTGGCCCGGGCTGCCGATGGCGGCGGCGATCGAGGAGTACAGGACGAAGTCGGTCAGGTCAGCGGTCCGGGTCAGCTCGTGCAGGTGCCAGGCCGCGCCGGACTTGGGCCGCATGACGTTGGCCACCTGGGCGGCGGTGAGCTGGCCGGTGACGGCGTCGTCGGTCACGCCGCCGGTGTGCACGACCGAGGTCAGCGGAGACTCGGACGGGATGGCGGCCAGCACCATGGCGAGCGCGTCCCGATCGGCCGCGTCGCAGGCCAACACCGTTACGGTGGAGCCGGATTCGGCGATCCCGGCGGCCAGCTCCGCGACCCCGGCCGCAGCCGGTCCGGAGCGGCTGGTGAGCAGCAGAGCCCGTGCGCGGCCGGTGTCGGCGAGGTGGCGGGAGACGAGGCCGCCGAGCGTTCCGGTACCGCCGACGACCAGGGCGGTGCCCGCCGTGCGCGGCGCGGCCGGGTCCGGCGGGATGATCAGCACGACGCGGGCGTCGGCGTCGGCGTCGGTATGGGCGTTGTCGCAGGACTCGGCGAGGTGGCGCAGCGCGGCGTCGGCGCGGCGTACGTCCCAGGCCCGGAACCCGGGCAGCGGGGCGGCGTCCGCGAGGACCGCGTCGCTGTGGCGGCGCAGGGCACGGGCGGGGTCGGTGCCTTGGTCCTCGGGCATGGTCCGGGCCGCCTCGGCGACGGCCGCCGCCTCGGCGAAGGTCCACTGCTGCGGCATCGGCGCCAGCAGTCGCGCGTCGGCCACGGCCAGCGGGCCGCAGGCGCCCGGCGCGTAGCCGAACACCCGGTCGCCGACGGCGGTTCCGGTCACGGCGGCACCGGTCTCCACGACCACGCCGGAGAGCGCGTCGCCGGGTGCCGTTCCGGCCTCCAGGGCCGGCAGGTCCCGGGCCCCCAGCGCGGCGGCCCGGACCGCGACCCGGACCTGGGTGTCCGTCAGCGGCGCGGCCGCCTCGGGGCAGGCGACCAGGGCCAGCCGCGCACCGGTACCGACCCCGGCTCCGGCTCCGGCGGGGGCGAGGTGCCACGGCACCTGGTCCGCCGGTCGCTCCAGGCCCTCGGACGGCGGGGCGAGCCGCAGCGCGTGCAGCCGGTCGCCGCGCACCGCGAGCTCCGACTCGTCCGTGACCAGGCCCGCCAGCAGCAGCCGGGCGAGGCTCGGCGCGCCCGGACGATCGGCCCGGCCGGTGCGGTCGGCCCGGTCGGGGTCCGGGGCGGGGAGGTCCACGAGCTTGAACTCGGCCACGCCCTCGACCATGGCCGCCCGCAGCAGTCCCCACACCGCCATACCGCTCGGGTCGGGCAGCACGTCCGCCGCCGACACGGGCAGCGCGCCTCGGGTCACCACCACCAGCATCGTGGTCTCGGCCAGGCTCGACGCCAGCCAGTCCTGGGCCAGCGCGAGCGCCGACTCGGTGGCCGCCTGGGCCTGCGCGGCCGAAGCGGATGAAGCGTTTGCATCGGTACCGTCGCCCTGGCAGCCAACCGGCAGGCAGGCGAACACCACCTGCGGCACCGGCTCGCCGGCCGCCACGGCGGCGGTCAGCGCCGCCAGGTCGCGGTGGTCGCGCACCTCTGCGCCCTCGGCGACGAGGTCGTCGGCCAGGCCCGCAGGCACGGCGCCGATGACGGCGGCACGGCCCGAGGGGACGGTCGCCGGGGTCGGGATCTCCCGCCACCGCATCTCGTACAGCGGTTGCGCGGTGGACGCGCCGCCACGGATCAGCTCCAGCGCGCCGGCGTCGATCGACCGCACCGACACGGACTCGACCGATGCCACGGGCGCGCCGGTGGCATCGGCTACGTGCACCGCGACCGAACCGCTCACGCCGCGGACCAGCCGCACCCGCAGGGACCGGGCCCCGGTCGCGTGCACGGTCACGCCGGCCCAGCTGAACGGCACCCGGACCGCGTGCCCGGCCGGTGCGCCGTCCGCGCCGCCCGTGCCCGGACCCGCCTCGGCGGCCTCGCGCAGGACGCCGTCCAGCGCGATCGGGTGCAGGCTCGCGTCGAGCAGCGCCGGGTGCAGGTCGAAGCGGTCGGCCTGGTCGGCCAGGTCCTCGGGCAGGTGGACCTGCGCGCAGAGGTCGTCGCCGACCCGCCAGGCCGCGTCGAGTCCGCGGAAGGCCGGACCGTAGCCGTGGCCTGCGGCCAGCAGCCGGTCATAGGCGTCGTCCAGGGCGATCGGCACCGCGCCGACGGGCGGCCAGGTGGTGAACTCGTCCGCCCAGTCGGGCAGGGCGGCGTCCGCCGGAGCGCCCTCGGAGCCGTCCTCCGGTGCCAACAGGCCGCTGGCGTGGCGGATCCACGGTGTGTCAGCCGCCTCCGGCCGCGACCAGATGGCGACCTCGCGGACCCCGGTGGCGTCGGGGGCGCCGACGGTGACCTGGATGCGCACCGGTTCGGGCGCGGCGAGCACCAGCGGGGACTCCAGCGTGAGGTCCTCGATGCGGCCACATCCGGCCTGCCGTCCGGCGTGCGCGGCCAGTTCGACGAAGGCGGTACCCGGCAGGACCGCCACACCGGAGACGGCATGGTCCGCCAGCCAGGGCTGGAGCACCGGCGATATCCGCCCGGTGCACAGCAGCCCGCCGTCCTGGGCGACCTCCACGGCCGCGCTCAGCAGCTCGTGGTGGGCGGGGTCGAGTCCGGCTGAGGTCACGTCCCCGGGGCGGGACGCGGACGGCTTGGGCCAGTACCACTCCCGCTGGAAGGCGTAGGTGGGCAGGGCGGTCCTGCGGGCTCCGGTACCACCTAGAACCGCACTCCAGTTCGCCCGGCCGCCGTGCGCGTGCACGATGCCCAGCGCGTGCAGGAAGCGCCCGGCACCGCCGTCGTCGCGGACCATGGTGCCGGTGACGACCGGCAGCGCGGTCGGGTCGGCCTGGGTGATGATGTCCTCGACCGCGGTGCCCAGCACCGGGTGCGGCGACACCTCGACGAACATCCGGTAGCCGGACTCGGCCAGCGTGCCGACCGCGTCCGCGAACCGGACGGTCCGGCGCACGTTGGCGAACCAGTAGTCGGCGTCCAGCAGCGTGCCGTCCGTCCACGTCCCGGTCACCGTCGACAGGAACGGGACGGTGCCCGCGCCGGGACGGATGTCCGCCAGGAGTCGGCGCAGCGGCTCCGCCAGCACGTCCACCTGCGCCGAGTGCGCGATGAAGTCCTGCTCCGGCACCCGCCAGCGCATCACCCGGCGAGCGGCCAGCAGCCCCTCGAACTCGGCCAGTGCGTCCAGTTCACCGGAGACCACGGTGGCCGCCGGGCCGTTGACGGCCGCGATGGACAGCCGTCCCGCCCAGGGGGCGAGCAACTGCTCGACGGCGTCCGCGTCCAGCACCACCGACACCATGCCGCCGTGCCCGGCCAGCTCGGTCAGCGCCCGGCTGCGCAGGGCCACGACCTTCGCCGCGTCGTCCAGCGACAGGATGCCGGCCACGCAGGCTGCGGCGATCTCGCCCTGCGAATGGCCCACTACGGCGTCGGGGGTGACACCCGCCGCCGTCCACAGCGCGGCGAGCGACACCATCACCGCCCACTGCGCGGGCTGGACCACGGCCGCCGACTCCAGCGCCGGCGCACCGGGCGCGCCGGCCAGCACGTCGCGCAGCGACCAGTCCACGTACGGCGCCAGCGCCTGTTCGCACTCGGCCAGCCGGGCCGCGAACACCGGTGAGTGGTCGGCCAGTTCGCAGCCCATACCGGTCCACTGCGCGCCGTGCCCGGAGAAGACGAACACCAGTCGGCCGGGGCCGCTGACCGGGGCGGTGCCGGTGACCACACCTGCACGCGGGCGGCCGGAGGCCACGGCGGCGAGGCCCGCGAGCAGTTCGGCACGGTCGCTGCCGGTGACGACGGCGCGGTGGCCGAACACGGAGCGGGTCTCGGCGAGGGACAGCGCCAGATCGGCGTCCCGCGAGGCGGGATCGAACTCGGCTCCCCCGTCGGCGACGAAGGCCCGCAGACGCTCGGCCTGGGCGCGCAGCGCCTCCGCCGTGCGTGCGGAGACGGTCCATGCGGTCGCGGCGGAGCCCGCCAGCACCGGGGCGGACTGATCGGCCGTGGTGGCCGGGGCGGCTTCGGCGGCCGGGTCGAGGGCGGGAGCCTCCTCGATGATGGCGTGCACATTGGTGCCGCTGATCCCGAAAGAGGAGACACCGGCGCGCCGCACGCGCTCGCCGCCCGCAGGCCACGGCACCGCCTCGGTCAGCAGGCGCACGTTCCCCGCCGACCAGTCGATGTGCGGCGTCGGGTGCTCGGAGTACAGCGTGCGCGGCAGCAGCCCGTGCTGGAGCGCCAGCACCATCTTGATCAGGCCTGTGATCCCGGCCGCGCCCTGGGTGTGGCCGATGTTCGTCTTCACCGATCCCAGCCAGAGCGGACGGTCCTCGGGGCGCCCCTGACCGTAGGCGGCCAGCAGGGCCTGCCCCTCGATCGGGTCGCCCAGCGTGGTACCCGTACCGTGCGCCTCGACCGCGTCCACGTCGTCGGCGCTCAGTCCCGCGTTGGCCAGCGCGGCACGGATGACCCGCTGCTGGGCGGGGCCGTTGGGGGCGGTCAGACCGTTGGACGCGCCGTCCTGGTTGCTGGCACTGCCGCGCACCACCGCGAGCACCTGGTGGCCGTTGCGTCGCGCGTCGGACAACCGTTCCAGCACCACGATCGCGGCGCCCTCGGACATGCCCATACCGTCGGCCTCGGCCGAGAAGGCCTTGCACCGCCCCTCGACCGACAGCCCCAGCTGCCTGCCGAAACCGAACGCGCTCGGACTGGCCAGCACCGTCACACCACCGGCCAGGGCGAGCGTGCACTCGCCGGAGCGCAGCGCCTGTCCGGCCAGGTGAACGGCCATCAGGGACGAGGAGCACGCCGTGTCGATCGTCACCGCCGGGCCTTCGAAGCCGAAGGTGTAGGCGAGCCTCCCCGACATGACGCTGCCGCCGTCGCTGGTGGGCAGGAAGCTCTGCATCGCGGTGGAGTCCTCGTGGAGCGTCCGGCCGTAGTTCTGGGACCAGCCGCCCACGAACACGCCCGTCTGCGAACCGCGCAGCGTGCTCGGGGCGATCCCTGCCCGCTCCATCGCCTCCCAGGCGAGTTCGAGCAGAATCCGCTGCTGCGGGTCCATGCCCAGCGCCTCGCGCGGGCTGACTCCGAAGAAGGCGGCGTCGAACCCGCCGGCCTCGGGCACGAACCCGCCCTGCCGCGCATGGATGACGTCAGGGTTGTCGGCGTCCCGCTCGTACAGGTCCTCGACCCGCCAGCCGCGGTCCTGCGGGATGGCGGTGATCGCGTCGCGTCCCTCGGCCAGCAGCTGCCACAGGTCCTCCGGACCGACTGTGCCGCCGGGCAGCCGGGTGCTCATCGCGACGATCGCGATCGGCTCGTTGCTCGTCACCGAGCCGGTCACCACGGGCGATCCCGTCGCGGCCTGCGCCGCCTCCGTCTCGCCGAGCAGTTGCGTGCGCAGGTGCTGGGCAAGCACGCTCGGCGCCGGGTAGTCGAAGACCAGGGTGGACGGAAGCCGCAGCCCGGTAGCGGAGTTGAGCCGGTTGCGCAGTTCGACCGCGGTGAGGGAGTCGAAACCGAGGTCCTTGAACGTGCGGTCCAGCTCGACGGCGTCGGATGTGGCGTGACCGAGGACTGTCGCGGCGTGGGCCACGACCAGGTCCTGGAGTGCCTTGTCCTGCTCGGCCGGGGACAGCGGGGCCAGGCGCTGGGCGAGTGTCTGCTCGCCGGTGGCGGTTCCGGCGCTCCCGACGGTGGTGCGGCGGGTGGGGCCGGCGGTCAGA
>Ga0302311_10002403_pt1 | contig 21293 bp, 22 predicted proteins | sample III_Palsa_N1_3_FD_200449 | JGI IMG/M metagenome (GOLD analysis project Ga0302311, IMG submission 200449) | Peat permafrost microbial communities from Stordalen Mire near Abisko, Sweden - III_Palsa_N1_3 | ecosystem: Environmental > Terrestrial > Soil > Palsa > Peat permafrost | place: Sweden... | reverse complement strand
CCAACGCCCGACCGGAGAAAAGTCGGCTCTTCATTAAACAAGGTCCTTGCGTGTTCGAGTTGGGACTAGGGAACGAAAATCAGTCAGCGAACTGCTCGTTCCCGATGACGCCGATCTTGGTGACCCCCAGGCGTTGAGCGGACGCCATCACCGCGGCGACGAATTTATAGGTCGCCAGCTTATTGGGCCGAATATGGACTTCGGGCTGGATAGCCGGTTCGACCGCTTCGGTCTTGATGCGCCATTCCAAAGTCTGGCGATCAGGAACGACCTGGCCGTTCCAGGTCACGGTGCCATCGAAGTCGATGGCGATCTCGACGACCGGCGGCGGTTCGCTGTTCGTGGGCGGAGGATTGCCGTTGGGCATATCCAGCTTCACCGCGTGCGTCTGAACCGGGATGGTGATGATCAGCATGATCAGCAGCACCAGCATCACGTCGATCAACGGCGTGGTGTTGATATCGACGACCACATCCGGATCGCCAGAACCGCCACCCTGTCCGACATTCATTCCCATGATTTAATCCTCTTGCTCTGCGAGGGAGCGCCGGCGATCCAGCGCTCCCATTCTGTTCCGGGTCACCCTCAGCCGCGAGGCGGCGGCTCGGTGATGAACCCGACTTTCACGATGCCGGCACGCTGGCAGATGAAGACGACACGGCCGACCGATTCGTAGCGCGTATTGGCATCGCCACGAATATGGACTTCCGGCTGCGGGTCCTTGACGGCCACTTCCTTCATCTTTTCGAGAAGGTTGGCGGCGTCGGGAACCGCTTTGTCGTTCCAGTAGATGTTGCCTTCCTTGTCGACCGAGATGTTGATGTTCTCCGGCTTGGTCTGCGTCGGAACATTGGTCTCTTTCGGCAGTTCGACCTGCACCGTTTTAGTCACCACCGGGATGGTGATGAGGAAGATGATCAACAGCACCAGCATGACGTCGACGAGCGGCGTCGTATTGATGGAGGAGTTGAAATCGTCTTCATCACCGTCGGAGGATCCGACATTCATTGCCATGGTAGGTCACCCTTTGCTGGCTGTGGTGGGCCTGCGCTTAGATGTTGCCGCCACTGAGCAGAACGTTGTGCAGATCGGCCGAGAAGGTACGGACCTGTTCGACGCACTGCTTGTTGCGACGGACCAGCCAGTTGTAGGCGAGCACGGCGGGGACGGCGACGAACAGACCGAAGGCGGTCATGATCAGCGACTCACCGACCGGACCGGCGACCTTGTCGATCGAGGCCTGACCGGCCACACCGATGGCGGTCAGCGCCTTGTAGATGCCCATCACGGTACCGAACAGACCAACGAACGGCGCGATCGAGCCGACGGTGGCGAGCACGGCCAGGCCGCCCTGCAGACGCGAGACGATCTGCTCGACCGAGCGCTGAATCGACAGGCCGACCCAGGTGTTCAGATCGATCTGCTCGACCAGCGAGCCTTCATGATGCTCGACGGCTTCGAGGCCCGAGGCGGCGACGAAGTAGAAGGGGCTCTTCGGATCGAGGGTCTTGGTGCCTTCCTTGACGCTCTTGGCCTTCCAGAAGGTCGCATTGGCCTTCTTCGCCTTGCTCAGCAGGAGGGCCTGTTCGACCAGCTTGGTGATCATGACGTACCAGGTCGACACCGACATGATGACCAGAACGACGAGCGTGCCCTTGGCCACGAAGTCACCACCGGCCCACAGGGCCTCGACGCCGTAGGGGTTCTCGACCTGCACGGTGCCGGGGGCGGTCACGCCACCACCCGGAACGGCGCCGGCGGCCGTGTCCTGGGCCAGAGCGGCGGCGGTCGGCAGGGCGCAGCTGACGGCGACGGCGGCGGCCAGCGAAAGGGCGGCACCGCGTGCCATCAAAGACTTCAAAAGCGACATGTTACTCCTCCGAGTTCCTAAACGAAATTCTGTTCACAGGGATTTTATTGCAGGGTCCAGGTGTATTTGATGCGGGCCCAAGTCTGTTCGGGCTTGCCGTCGACGGTGCCAGCCTTGAACTTGCACAGCTCCATCGCGCTCTTGGCGGCTTCGTCAAGGCGGGGATGGCCGCTCGAGGTCTCGACCTTGCTTTCAGCAACCCTGCCGTCGGTACCGATCAGGAAATTCAGCACCACGGTGCCGGTTTCTTCCATGCGGCGCGACACGGCCGGATATTCCGGCTTGCGGCAGTTGTTGTTGGCATCGATGACGGCGGCAACCACGACCGGTTCATGCTTGGCCGGCGGAGCGGCCGGCGGCGGCGGTTCGACGGGCTTCTGGGTCGTGACGGCCGTGATGGCGTTCGGCGAAACGGCCGTACGCACCTGGATGTCAGGCATCGGAATGAAGGGCGGCGGCGGCGGCGCGAGCTTCGGCGGCGGCGGCGGCGGCGGGGCGTCCGGCGGCTTCACTTCTTCGATAAGTTTGGTCTCCAACGGCTGCTTCAGCACTTCGATCGCTGAATGGCCGAGGCCGGTCACGAACAGGTAACCAAGGCCCACATGAAGGAGGACCACGACGAGAAAGCCGATACTAGATTTCTTCGGGTCTTTCTGCTGCCGCGCATAATTCATCCGAATTGTCTCCTGCGCTAAAACAGGGTGCCCAGGACCTGACGGACCGGGGGCACCCTGACGAATGTCGGTTGATGGCTGACACGCTCACGGCCGCCAGAGGCGAAGCCGGTGACGCGGCCAGTGGACGAATGATGAGCCTGGGAAAGGGACTGAAGCGGAACAGGCGCGGAGACGAAACGGCCGGCGTAACGGCCGGACCTAGTGTTCAGGTCGCAGGACGCCTCGGCCGCACCCTTGGCGCGACGCGAAATAATCCTATCTGACAACCCTTGTCCCATTCCGATCGACTTCCGTTTCCTAACAGCATTGGCACGTTAACACCCGGTAAGCGGTGGATGCATTACTCGCGTGACCAAAACCTAAACCACTGTAATTCTGGAACTTTTGAGGTCCCTTTTCTTCATCGCCGAACCGCTTTCGTTAGTGACACGAAGAGCGCTACGGCGATCCCACCCCCTTGGGCCTGAATTGCACTCTAAGGAGGCTGGCGCGATTGTCAATAGACGGATTTCGACCTTTTTACGCATTTTTATTGCGCTGCGAAAATGTGCCTATATCTTGAGCATAGGCGGTGGATAACTTCACAATTTGTAGGCAATCCGCCCTGTTCAGCGGGTCGCCGCATCGCAGTAAAACATAAATTCGTCACACTGTTGCCCGTCCGCCAGGGGAACGAAACGGGCCTGTACGCAATTTTATTGCGAAAAGCCCTTTTGCGATTTCGCGCCCTTCGCGAGACCGCTGACCAAGCGGTCAATTGTCATTTTATTGCCATCGGAAAACCCCGCCGGGCACCGGCTGCCGATCGCCATCGCCATCGCGGGCCGGATGGGTACCAGTAATAGTATGTATAATCCAAGACTACGCAAAGGATCGGCCCAGCGGCCTGCCGACCGCTCCAACTCGTGGCGGGACAGTCTGCCGGCTTCCCCTTGGGCGATGGCGCGGTCGAGCGGGCTGCCGGGGAAACCGGGCGATAGGTCCAGTCCATGTTCCCGGTCGAAGATTTCTATGGGCCGCCCGGGCGACCAGGCGGTGACGCGGCAGAGGATTTCCGGATGCAGGGTGCGCCGGTAAAGCGCCAGCCGGTCGGCTGGCACCCCGGCGCTGACCAGGCGGAGCCCCAGGGATGCAACCCGGTCGGCATCGCCCAGCCAGTCGGCGGGATCCATCCTTATCCTCCTTCAGGGAGCGCCGCCGGCGCTCGCCCCCATGCCCGGTCGCTTCAGCCACAGCGAGGCGGCCAGGGCCAGCACCAACGCCACGCCGAGCAGAAAGAAGGTGTCGGAGAAGGCCATGATGAAGGCCTGGCGGCGGATCGTCCCCCCGATCGCCACCACCGCCTTATGGGCGGCGGTGGCCGGATCGGCGAGTCCGTGGCTGAGGAAATAGCCGGTCAGCCCGTCGATCCGGGCGCGGGTGGCCGGGTCGAGCAGCGAGACCGGCTCGTTCATCACATTGGAATGGAACTGCTCGCGCTTGGTGAGAAACGTCTGCAGCGAGGCGATGCCGATGGCGCCGCCTAAGTTTCGCATCATATTGAACAGGGCCGAGGCCGAGCCGGCATTCTCCGGCTCGATGCCGGCGGTGGCGACAGCCGACAAAGGCGCGAAGCACAGGGCCTGGCCGACGGCGCGCACGATATTGGGGATCAGCAACTGCGGGCCGGAATTGTCCGGGCTGAGGAAGATGTTGAGGAAGTTGCTGCCGGCGAACAAGGCGAAGCCGACACCGATCATGATACGGGGGTCGATCTTCTTCATCATTTTGGGCACCAGCGGGATCAGAATCAGCTGCGGCAGGCCGGTCCAGGCCAGCACCATGCCGATCTGCTCGGAATTGTAGCCCTGGATGCGCGAAAGATATTGCGGCAGGACGTAGACCGAGCCGTAAAGCGCGACACCCAGCAGGAAATTGGCGGACATGCCGAAGCCGAAATTGCGCCGCAGCACCAGCCGCAGATTAAGCAGCGGCTTCTTCACGGTCAGCTCGACCCACAGGAACAGAGTCAATGAAACAGCGGCGATCACCGACAGGCGGGTGATGAAGGGAGAGCCGAACCAATCGTCCTTGTTCCCCTCCTCCAGCACCGTCTGCAGTGAGCCCAAACCGAGCGCCATGGTGGCAATGCCCGGCCAGTCTCCCTGGCGCAGCAGATGAAGCTGCTTCGGCGTCCGGTCGAGCGCGTACCACAGCATGCCGACCATCAGCGCGCCGGGAAGGGCGTTCACATAGAAGATGTATTGCCAGCTGTAGGTCTGGGTCAGAAAGCCGCCGATGGTCGGGCCGATCGACGGCGCGAAGGTGGCGGAAATGGCGAACAGCGCCATGCCGATCGGCTGCTTGGACTTGGGCAGCATGGTGATGATGATGGTGAAGGCCATCGGGATCAGCACGCCGCCGGTAAAGCCCTGCAGGCCGCGCAGCACGATCATCTGGCCGAGATTCTGCGCCAGTCCGCACAGAATCGAAAAGACCAGGAACAGGATCGAATTGACCAGCAGATAGGTGCGCAGCGAGAAGGCGCGGGCCAGCCAGCCGGACAGGGGGATGACGATGATCTCGGCGACCAGATAGGAGGTCGAGATCCAGCCGCCATCGTCGAACCCGGCGCCGATGGCGCCCTGGATGTCGGGCAGGGAGGCGTTGACGATCTGGATGTCGAGCACCGCCATGAAGGCTCCGAGGGCGGAGCCGATCACGGCGATCCAGCTGCGGAAGGGGACGTGGTCAGCCATCGTCGTTTCCTCACAAACCCGCGGTGCGGGTGTTCGGCAGGCGCCCGCCGCCCACCCGCGCCGTAGGGCGCGAATCATTCAAATCATGGGTGGCGGGCAGGCGCCCGCCACCCATGGCCAGGAATAGTTTGATGCTGTCGGTATAACGCTGCGTGCGGGCGCGGATGGCGCCCAGCTCGGCTTGTTCCGACTGACGCTGGGCGTCGAGCACCTGCACCACCGAGGCGTTGCCGACGCCATAGCCGAGCCGGGTCAGCGTCAGGGTCGAGGTGCTGGACGACAGCGATCTAGTCTCGCTGTCGAGCTGATCGGAATCGTTGCCCAGCGCGTGCAGCGTGTCGGCCACCTGGCCGAAGGCGCCGACCACCGCCTGGCGGTAATCGGCCAGACTGGCCTGATAGTCGTCTTCCGCCGCCGCCTTGCGCGCCTCCAATTCGCCGCCATGGAAGATAGGCACGGTGACACCGCCCAGCAGGCTCCAGGCCGCGCCGGCCGCGCCGCCGGTCAGGCCCTGTTCGGCGAGATCCGCGGACAGCGTCAGATTGGGATAGAAATCGGCTTCGGCCATGCCGATCGCGGCGCTGGCCGCGTGCAGCCGCGCCTCGGCGGCGCGGATGTCGGGGCGGACCCGCACCAGCTCGGAGGGCACCGCCACCGGCAGCTCGGCCGGCAGGGTGAAGCCGTCGAGGGCGAAATCGGGGGCGCGCCACTCGGCCGGGCTCTTGCCGATCAGCGTGGCCAGCGCGTCCTGGGCGACCGCCAGCTGCTGGCGCAGGGCGGGCAGCAAGGTGCGGTCGCGATCGAGCTGGCTCTGCGCGGCCAGGACGTCGATGTCGGTAATAGCGCCGGTGCCGCGCGCCGCGCGCACGAGGTCCAGGGTCTTCCGGTCGGACTCGATAATGCGGCCCGTGGCGGCGATTTGCGCGCGCAGCGAGGCGATCTGCACCGACTGCAGCGCGACATTGCCGGTCAGGGTCAGCAGCGCGGCGTCGACTTCGTCCTGCGCGACCTCGGCTTCGGCCTCGGCTTTCTCGACGCCACGGCGATTACGGCCGAACAGATCGAGGTCGTAGGACACCGTCGCCCCGGCGCTGTAAGCGGAAAACAACGGGAAGGTCTTGGCCTCGGGGCCGAGGAACGACGCGCCGTATTGATTGCGGGCGATGCCGGACGCGCCGTCGACCTGCGGCATCAGCCTGGCGCCGGCGACGCGAATGCCCTCTTCGGAGCGGGCCAGCCGGGCCTTCATCGAGGCCAGGCTCCAATTGCCGGCCACCGCCTGCTCCACGGTTGCGTCGAGATCGGGCGATTGCAGCAGCGCCCACCAATCGGCGCGGAGCTTTTCACCTTCGGCCAGGCGCTGATCGGCCGGCAGGGCGACCGGATCGGCGGTGTAGGCGGTCTGGTCGGGCGTTTTGGGCGCCTCGAATTCGGGGCCGACGCTGCAGGCGGCGACACCCAGGCTCAACGCCAAAACGGCGGCGCCGCGCAGAAGGGAGGCGTTCATGATTTCATCTTCTTGGTGTCGACATCGGCTTCCACCGACCTTGTATTGACGTCGGCCTCCGCCGACATGCCGGGGCGCAGTTCGCCCTTATGGCCGGCGAAATCGTCGATGCGGATCTTGACCGGGATGCGCTGCACGATCTTGGTGAAATTGCCGGTGGCGTTGTCGGGCGGCAGCAGGGCGAATTCCAGCCCGCTGGCCGGCGACAGGCTCTCGACATGACCTTTGAAGCGGGTGCCGTGCAGACTGTCGATCTCGATCTCGACCGGCTCGCCATTCTTCATCTGGCCGAGCTGGGTCTCCTTGAAATTGGCCACCACATAGACGTCCGACAGCGGGACCAGGGCGAGCAATTGCGTGCCGGCCTGCACATATTCACCGACCCGCAAGCTGCGGGCGCCGACGATGCCGTCGATCGGCGCGGTGACGGTGGTGTAGGAGAGATTGAGCTCGGCCTGCCGCAGCTGAGCGGCGGCGCGGTCACGCTCCGCCACCGCCAAGATGCGCTGGGCGCTCAGAATGTCGACCTGCTGTCGGGCGGTGCTGACGGCGGCGGTCTGGCGGCGGGCGACGGCTTCCTTGTCGCGGCGGTCGGTGGCGGCCTGTTCGGCCTGCTGGTCCGAGCCATAGCCGACCGAGGCCATCTTGGCGTAGCGGGTATCGTTGCGGCGGGCCTGGTCGAGCTCGGCGCGGGCGGCGGTCTCGCTGGCCTCGGCCTGCTCGATCAGCGATGTCTGGGCCGTCAACTGGGCGTCGAACTGACCGATGGAGGCCTCCGCGGCAGCCAGATTGGCGCGCGCCTGGTCGAGTGCCGCGCGATAATCGCGGTCGTCGATGCGGGCCACAACCTGGCCGGCCGTGACGGGCTGGTTGTCGTCGACCAGCAGCTCGGCGATGTAGCCGGGCACCTTGGGGGCGACAATGGTGGAGTCGGCTTTCACATAGGCGTCGTCGGTGCTTTCGACATATTGGCCGACAGTGATATAGCGATAGCCGAAATCGGCCGCGGTCAGGAGGGCGGCGATGGCCACCGCGCCGAGGATCACCTTTTTGGTGGTCTGGCGGCCGGTCCTGGAGTCTCCGGCGGTAATGGGGTTAGGCGGAAGGGCGTTCATGCGAATAGATCTCCGAGGGGAGCTGAAAAACTGCCCGGAGAATGATCTCTTGAGACCCGGATGATAATTCGCGAAAATCCGAAAGGATTATCAAGTCAGAGTGGATAATTAATGGACCGGCTCACCTCCATGAGCGTCTTCGTCAAGGTGGTGGATTGCGGCGGCTTCTCGGCCGCCGCGCGGCGGCTGAATCTGTCGGTCACGATGGTCAGCAACCATGTGGCGGCGCTCGAGGAACGACTCGGCGCGCGTCTTTTGAACCGCACCACCCGCAGTGTCGGGCTGACCGAGACGGGGCGGGCCTATTATGAGCGCTGCACCAGCATCCTGGCCGAGATCGACGACGCCGACCGCACCGCCGGCGCGTCTCACTCGACGCCGATGGGCACGCTTAAGCTTTATACCAATCCGCATATCGTTCGGTTCCTGGCGCCGGTCATCGCCGATTATCTGCGCGCCTATCCCGCCGCGGCGGTGGATGTGACGGGCGGCGACCGCATGGTCGATCTGGTGGAAGAGGGTTATGATCTGGCGGTGCGCACCTTCCTGCCGCCGGAATCGACGCTGATCGTGCGCAATCTGTCGGTCTGGCGGCATATCCTCTGCGTCTCGCCCGATTATTTCTCCAGCCATCCGCCGATCGAAAAAATCGAGGATCTGACCGCGCATAATTGTGTGCGCTATGCCTTCTATCCGTTCAGCGACGGGTGGCATTTCACCGGGCCGGACGGCAAGCCGGCGATGGTGCGCATTTCTGGCAATCTGACCAGCAATACCGCCGAAGTGCTGCGCGTGGTGGGGCTCCAGGGTCAGGGCATTTTCCTGGCGCCCAGCTTCCTGGTGGAAGAGGATCTCCAGGCCGGCCGGCTGATCGAGATCCTGCCGGAATGGCAGCCGGTGGAGTTCAACATCAACGCGCTCTATCCGCACCGTCACCAGCTCTCCAGCAAGGTGCGGATCTTCATCGATCTGATGGCGGAGCATTTCGCCCGGCATCGCCACTGGCTGGACCTTACCGGTCCTTTCCCGTGACGGCGTGGGCCGCATCGCGGAAACCGTGGCCGATCGCCCGCGTCGTGGCGTGAACCCCATGACCGACGGCATGCGCCGCCTTGCGGGTGCCATGGCCGATGGCGCGGGTGGTCCTATGCACCGTGTGGCCAATAGCGCGGTTGGTGGCGTGGAAAGCCTGCTTGGCGTCGGCGCCGGCCGATTCTTCGGCGAGAACCGGTCCGGCCAGCAGGCAGCAGCAGCAAAGAATAAGAGCGGTGCGCATGCCCTATCCTATCAATGCGCGGCGGTTTCCGCCAGTTGGGCCAGAGCGCCGGCCAACGCGGCCGTCACCGCGCCGCGCGGATCGAGTCCGTGCCGCTGGGCCAGATAGGCCGGATCGTCATAGGAGATCCGCACCACCCCGCCCTCATCCTGCCAGACCAGGGCTTTGAGCGGCAAATCGATGCCGATGGTCTGCGCCTGCTGCATCAGCGGCGTGCCGCCACGGGCATTGCCGAAGATCAGCAGGGTGGTCGGCCTCAGGCTCTGACCGACCTCCGCCGCGCCAGCCGCATGGTCGATGCGGGCGAAGATCGTCAGGCCGCGTTCCTTGGCGGCGCTTTCCAGCCGGTCCGTGGTCTCGGCCGCCGAATGAGTGCTGACCAGGCTGATCAATCCATCGGGGCCCGCGGCGGAGGATCCGCCGGCGGTCCCGAGGATAAGGGCCGCCAGGGCGGCCTTCACGATGCTCATAGGCGTTTCTCCATCAACAGAGACCGGGCGGTCTCGACGATGACGAGCCAGGATCCGGCCAGAATGGCCACATCCTTGATCACCAGGCGCCCGGCGCCGGACAGATAGGGGAACCCGTGCTGGGCGTCGCCCAGCGCCGGCACCCAGGCCTCCGGCGTGGTTATCAGGAACGACAAGGTCACGAAGGGGGTGAGGAAAGACAGCACCGCCCCAGCCATCCCCAGCCGCCGCGACACCAGCCCGGACAGCATCAGAAGGCCGATGATCAGCTCGAGCGTACCCAACCCCTCGGAGAAGCCATAGGTATTGTTGCCGATCTGCCAGCTGCGTTCCACCGGCTTCAGTTCGCCTTCATGGGTCAGATGCGCCCTGTACTCGCCCGGATGGGCGTAGAAGAAAGACATGACCGGGCTGTTGGCGACGAAGGGCGTGATGCTGTCCGCTTCATAGGGGGCGAATTTCAATCCGCCGATCCACAGGAAGATGACCGCCACGGCGATCCGCATGGCATGGATGCCGAGCCGGGCCGAGGACGGCCCGGCGGCGAGGGTGAGAGCCTTGGTGAAGAGAGCGTTCATGTCGGCCTCTCTCAGCCCTGTTCGCCGGCGGCGTCGAAGGCGTCGAGCGTGCGGGTCGAATAGACCAGCGCGGCGCCTGCATTGACGGCGATCGCCGTGCCGAGGGCCTCGCTCAGTTCCTCCTTTGAGGCGCCCAGCTTGCGGGCGGCGTCGGCGTGAACCGTGATACAGCCGTCGCAGCGCAAGCTGACCGCCACCGCCAGCGCGATCAGTTCGCGGGTCTTGGCGTCGAGATTGCCCGTCTTCTGGCCCGCGCCCGACAGGGCGGCATAGCCTTTGACGGTTTCCGGGCTCAGCTTCGACAGCGCGCCGACGCCGGCCAGCACCTGTTGACGATAGGCGTTCCAATCCATCATATGCATGATTGCCTCCTTGGCTAAATCGTGAGGAAACCTTAGGCTTTCCCCCGCTTTTCGCGAATGGCCGGGCGGTGCAGCGTGATGACCGGGCGGATCAAATGAGTGCTTCCGATATCGCCGACGCGCTGAGCGGCCTGGCGCCCCTCTTGCGGGTCCGTCCCGAATTGCAGGATGTCTGCCGGTTTGGCGGCGGCTGGTCCTCGGCGCATGAGGCCGAGCGGCGCGGCTGGGCCTATTTCCATATCGTCACCAAGGGGCGCTGCGTGCTGGAGCGCCCCGGCGTCGGGCCGATGATCCTCGAGACGGGCGACGTGATGCTGCTGCCGCATGGCGACGCCCATATCCTCAAGGCGAACGAGGGGATCGGCAGGGTCGCGCCGCCGGTGACGGTCGATTATTCGAACGCCATCCGCACCCGGACCAGCGTCGGGGTCGAGCCCGACACCGAGCTGATCTGCGGCCGGCTGCATTTCGAATCGGTGCCGGAAAATCTGGTGATCGCCGCCCTGCCCGAGGTGATCGTGCTTCCTTTGGGAGGACGCGATCAGCTGGATCGCTTCGCCTTGTTGATGCTGGCGATCCGCGATGAGCTGGATGGCAACCGGGCGGGCGCCGCCGCCATCGCCGCCGATCTGGCCAGCGCGCTCTTCGTGATGATGCTGCGCGACCATCTCGACACCTCGCCGCCCCCCAATGGACTGCTGGCGCTGCTGGCCCAGCGCATGACCGCGCCGGCTGTGCTGGCCATGCTGCGGGACCCGGCGCGCGATTGGAGCCTCGACGAACTGGCGTCGCTGGCGGCGGCGTCGCGGGCTACCTTGGTGCGCGCTTTCAACAAGGCGGCCGGCGTGGCGCCCCTGGCGTTCCTCACCGAGATCAGGCTGGGTCTGGCGCGGCGCAAATTGATGGCGGGCGAAGGCTCGATCGGCGAGATCGCCGACGAGGTCGGCTATCAGTCCGAGGCGGCGCTCAGCCGCGCCTTCCTACGCCGCTACGGCATCCGGCCCGGCAGCGCGCGGGCGTCAGCACCAGCGTAGCGGCAGACCGCCCGGGCGGCGCACGATCCGGCGCGGCCGCAACCGCCACAGGCGCTCCGCGCCGGGGAAATCCGCGATCTCAGGCGAGTCGAGGATCACCTCGGTGTCGCCGGTCATCTGCAGCAAATCTCCCGTCGCGAAATCGATGAAGACCAGGCCTGCGCGCGGATTGACGGACAGATTGCCCAGCGTGTTGAAAAAGCGGTTTCCCGCATAATCGGGGATGGTCAGCGTGCCCGCCTGGTCGATACGGACGAAGCCCGCCTCGCCGCCCCGATGCGACACGTCGACCTGGCGCGACCCGTTCCAGCCCGGCGCGTAGGAGGCGACGAAGAAGGTGTCGGCGCCCTCGATCAAGGCGCGGGCTGCCGAATCGAGCGCCGCCATCCGGTCCGGCGGATCGAGCCCCTCCTCGGCCTCCTGCACCGGGCTGCGCAGCGTGATGTATTTCGGGCAATTGCCGAAACTCTGCCCGACCTCCAGCGAGAAACCGCGTCCGGTACGGTTGCGGATCGGCCCATTGAGCCGGTTGCGCCGCCTCGTGGTGAGATCGATGCCGAGCAGCGCCGCCGGCGCGCCCTCCCGCAACCCCGCCTCCGCCGGGTCGTAGGGATCGGGCGGAATGGCGAGGTCGAGCCGAGAGGGGTCGGGCGAGGACAGGAACCCCGGCCGGCCGGCGCGCACCGTCGCCCAGACGTCGCCCTCGCCGTCCACCGCGCCCAGCACGGCGAAGGGCAGCAGCGGGAAGAAGGCGCGGTGCTGCTCGGTCAGATGATCGCGCACCACCTTGGGGCCGATTTCGGCGAGCGGTTCATCGAAACCGATGCTCCGCTGCAGGGCGATCTCGCCCTCATGCCAGGGTGTTGCCACGATCGGTCTCCGGGAAAGGGACGAAGCCGTCCAACGCTTCGACGCGCGACAGCCAGCCGCGAATCTGCGGATAAGGCGAAAGGTCCACATCGCCCTCGGGGGCGCGGGCGACATAGGAATAGAGCGCGACGTCGGCGATGGTGGCGTGATCGGCGGCCAGCCACTCCTGCCCGGTCAGGGTCTGTTCGACCAGTTTCAGGATGACGTGGGCGCGGGCGATCACCTCGCTGTGGTTGAAGGGCGCACCGAACAGGGTGACCAGGCGGGCCGCGCAGGGGCCGAAGGCGATCTGCCCGGCGGCCACCGACAGCCAGCGCTGAACCCGCGCGGCGCTCACCGCATCCTCGGGCAGCCAGTCGGTGCGCCGGTATTTGGTGGCGAGATAGACCAGGATGGCGTTGGAATCGGGAATGATCACCCCGTCATCGTCGAGCACCGGCACCTGGCCGAACGGATTGACCGCGCGGAAGGCCTCGCCATGCTGCTCGCCGGCCCGCAGATCGACGGGAATCAGCTCGTGTTCGATGCCGAGCAGGCCGAGAAACAGGCGGGCCCGGTGGGCGTGGCCGGATAGGGTGACGTCGTAAAGCTTCATGGCGGGGTCTTCCTCCTCTGAGTGTCTGGGGGAGAAGATAGTCCTGCCATGTTCGCGCGGGTAGGCGCGGAATATGTGATGGAGTCTTCCGGATTTTGGGAGGATGTGCCCCATTGTTATTTAGAGGCATATTGGACTTGTCCAATATGCCTCTAAATCCCCCGATTGCGGTCGGCACAGCGCTGATCAGCGCTGTGCCCTACAATCAGGCCGCGTTCGACGGGGGGCCTTAAAACACAGATATTGCCAGGCCCAGCGCTGATAGGCGCGCAAGCGCGCAGCCCTCCGCGTGCTCACGGGGGAACATTCAGTGTGTAGTGATTGTGGAGTCGTTCCCCCATGACCACACTACGGGCCCTGGAAAAAGAAGAAAAAGCAGAGTTAATCAGCGCAGTGCCCTAATCACGCCCCCTAAAGCCCCGCCAACCGCTTCCGCAACGCCGGCCCCGTAAAGTCCAAAAAAGCCCTCACCTTCAGCGGCAGAAGTCTCTGCCCGGCGGTATAAAGCAGGCTGACCGGCCAGGGGTCCGGCTCCAATTCCTCCAGCACCAGCGCCAATGTGCCGGCGCGGATGGCGCCAACCGCCTGATAATAGAGCACGCGCGCCAGCCCCATGCCGGCGATAGCCGCGTCGAGGGTGGCTTCGGCCGTATTGATCACCAGGCGGGGGCGGGCCGGGGCGGTCTGGCCGAAGCCCCAATCCTGAGGCAGGCGCATGCCGGAATCATCGACCCAGTCATGGCCGTCGAGATCGCCGATCTCGCGCGGCGTGCCTCGGCGGGCCAGGTAATCCGGGCTGGCCACCAGCACGCGGCGCATCGTTCCAACCTTCAGCGCCACCAGGGCATTGTCGACCAGCGGACCGATCCGCAAGGCCAGATCGACATGCTCCTCGACCAGTTGCACGCGGCGATCGATCAGGGACAGCCGCACATCCACCTTGGGGAAGGTGGCGAGGAAATCGAGCACCACCGGCAGCATATGCAGGCGGCCAAACACCAAAGGCGCGGTCACCACCAATTCCCCGCTCGGGGTCAGGTATTCGCCGGCGGCTGCGCGCTCGGCCTCGGTGACGTCCTCCAGGATGCGCCGGCAGGCGACCAGATAGGCGCTGCCCGCGTCGGTCAGCGAGGCCTTGCGGCCGGCGCGGACCAGCAGGCGCGTGCCGAGATGGGCCTCGAGATCGGCGATCTTGCGGCTGACGCTGCTGAGCGGAATGCCTAACCGCCGGCCGGCGGCGGACAGGCTGCCGGCCTCGGCCACGGTCACCAGCAAGGACATCGCTTCGAGCCGGTCCATCGCTCAGCGCGCCATCAGGGCGTCGTAGCGGCCGTCATCCTTCATCTGCCGCAGCGTGGCGTTGAAGCGCTCGAGCAGATCGGGGGTATGGATGCCGTCGCGCGGGAAGATGACATGGAAATCGATACGGGCCAGCGGGGCCGGGCTATGGATGATCTTGGCGCTCAGGCCCAGAGCCTGGAGCGGTATGGCGATCTCCGCCTCCTGGCCGGACAGGGCGTCGACGCGACCGGCGGCCAGCATCTGCACGCATTTTTCCGGCGTGTCGGGCCGCACCAGCTTGACTTCGTCGCGGGCGATCATCGCGCCCAGAAGGTCGAGCAACGGCGAGTGATAGCTTTGCGGTACGCAGATGGTGCGACCCTTGAACCGGGCGGGACCGTCGGGCGACAGCGTGTCGTTGGTGCGCATCCACAGATAGCTGAAATCGCTGAAGATCGGCTCGGAATAAAGGAAGTCGCGCTCGCGCTGGGCGGTGCGCAGATAGGGGAAGCTGGCCTGATAGACGCCGCTTCTGGTCAGGCTGTAGCCGCGCCGCCAGGGCAGCCAGTCGAGCGTCGGCTGCGCGCCCATGGCGCGGAACGTCTCGAGCACCAGCCGGGTGGCTATTCCGCCGTCGGGCCTGGCGCTGTCGGTGAAGGGCGGATCGTCCTGGCCGGTGGTCAGCGCGACGGTCTCGGCCCGCGCCGGAGCGCAGGCGGCCATCAGAAGCAGGCTATAGGCCAGCAGACTGCGGCGCGGTGTCACAAATCCCCCAAGCAAGGTGCACTAGTTTTTCTTGCGGTTAGAATGGCACAAAAGCGGTCCTGCCGCGTCAATTCATAACAGTTATGCCCCCCGGTCCTAGGGGCGGGGCCGATCTCTCCCTATAGTTCCTCCCTCGAACGGGCGGCAAGACCCAGGGTTTTCGGAGGAGAGGTCGATGTCCTGGTACCACACGATGAGTCCGACCCAGCGCAAGACGTTCTGGGCCTGTTTCCTGGGCTGGGCGCTCGACGCCATGGATGTGCAATTATTCGCCTTCGTGATCCCGACCCTGATGCCGCTGTGGGGCATGAGCAAGGGACAGGCCGGCCTGGTCGCCACCTCGGCTCAGATGGCCTCCGCCGTGGGTGGCATGATCGCCGGAATCCTGGCCGACCGCATCGGCCGCGTCCAGGTGCTGAAGCTGGCGATCCTGTGGTTCTCGCTGTTCACCGGGCTCTCGGCCCTGACCAATTCCTTTCACCAGCTTCTGATTACCCGCAGCCTGCAGGGCATCGGCTTCGGTGGCGAATGGGCGGCCGGCGCGATTCTCATTGGCGAGGTGGTCGACAAGCGGATCCGCGGCCGCGCGGTGGGGTCGGTGCAGGCCGGCTGGCCGGTCGGCTATGCTCTCGCCGCCCTGGCTTATTGGGTGATCTTCACTCTTCTGCCGGAGACCGAAGCCTGGCGCACTCTGTTCGTGCTGGGGCTGGTGCCCGGCCTGCTGGTGCTGTGGATGCGCCGCAACGTTCACGAATCCGACGAATTCGCGGCGGCCGCCGCCTTCCGCCAGAAAAGCAAGCCCTGGGCGACTCTGCCGCTGATCTTCTCGGCCAAGATATTTCCCCGGACGGCGATGGCGTCGGCGATGGCGGCCGGCGCGCTGGGCGGCAATTACACCATCCTCAATTGGCTGGTCACGTATCTGCGCCAGACCCATTCGATGAGCGTCGACATGACCACGCTCTATCTGTCGGTCAATATTTTCGGCTCGTTCTGCGGCTATATCGGCATGGCCCATCTGTCGGACTATCTCGGGCGGCGTAAGACGTTCGCCCTGTCGGCCGTGTTTGCCGGCATTACCGTCGCCGCTTATTGCCTGCTCGATCTGCCGCTGACCGCATTGCTGTTTCTGGGCTTCCCGCTCGGCTTGTTCCAGTCGGGCATCGTCTCGGGCATGGGCGCCTGCTTCACCGAGCTGTTCCCCGCCGAGATCCGCGGCACCGCCGGCGGCTTTTCCTATAACCTCGGCCGTGGAATCGGCGCCTGGGTGCCGACCGGGGTCGGCTATACCAGCGTGACGCTGGGTTTGGCCACCTCGATCGGCATCTGGGCCTCCTGCTCCTATCTGCTGGTGCTGGTGGTGGCCCTGATCATTCCCGAAACCAAGAATTCGGAGTTGCAAGTTCATGTCTGAGTCCCCGAAAGCCCGTCATGGCGGACAGTCGCTGGTCGACGCGCTGGCGCGGAACGGCGTCGATACCGTCTATTGCGTGCCCGGCGAGAGCTTCCTGCCCGTGCTCGACGCGCTGCACGATGCCGGGTCCATCAAGACCATCGTCACCCGGCATGAGGGAGCGGCCTCCAACATGGCCGACGCTTACGGCAAGCTGACCGGCCGTCCTGGCATCTGCTTCGTCACCCGCGGCCCCGGCGCGACCCATGCCGCCAATGGCGTGCATACGGCGATGCAGGATTCGACGCCGATGATCCTGTTCGTCGGCCAGATCGACAATGGGTTCCGCGACCGCGAGGCGTTCCAGGAGGTCGATTACCGCCACATGTTCGGCGGCCTGGCCAAATGGGCCACCGAGATCGACCGCGTCGAGCGCATCCCCGAGATCATCGCCAAGGCCTTCTCGATCGCCCTGTCGGGTCGCCCTGGCCCGGTGGTGATCGGCTTGCCCGAGGACGTGCTGTTCGGCGAAGCGCCGGAAATCCCCCCTCCCGTGGCGCGAATTACCCAAGCCGCCCCGGCTCCGGCCGCGCTCGACGAATTGAAGACCCTGCTGTCGGCGGCCAAGCAACCGCTCGTGATCCTCGGCGGCACCGGCTGGAACGACGCCGCCTGCGCCGATTTCGCCCAATTCGTCTCCGCCTGGAATCTCCCCGTCGCCGCCTCTTTCCGGCGCCAGGATCTGTTCGACAATCGCGACGCCCATTATTGCGGCATGATCGGCCTCGGCCTCTCGCCCAAGCTGGGCGAGCGCGCCAAATCGGCCGATCTGCTGCTGGTGATCGGCTCGCGCCTTTCCGAGACCACCTCGCAAGGGTATGCGCTGTTCAAGAGCCCGGTGACCGACCAGCTCCTGATCCATGTCCATCCGGATCCCGACGAGCTGGGCCGCGTCTATCACGCGCGCCTGCCGATCAATGCCGGCATGCGGACCTTCGCCGCCGCGCTGGCCAAGCTGGCGCCGCCGTCGTCGGTGGGCTGGAGCGCCTGGACGGAAGCAGCCCGCCAGGATTATCTCGCCCATTCGACCCCGCCCAAGCTGGACGAGCGCCATCAGGGCGTCGATTTCGCCCAGGTGGTGTATCATCTTTCCGAGACCTTGCCGGAAGACGCGGTGATCGCCAACGGCGCCGGCAACTACACCGTCTGGGTCCATCGCTTCTACCGCTATCGCAAGCCGGGCACCGAGCTGGCCCCGACCAACGGCGCGATGGGCTATGGCTTTCCCGCCGGCATCGCCGCCAAGCTGCAGGACCCCGCGCGCACCGTGATCGCCTTCGCCGGCGACGGCTGCTTCATGATGTATCCGCAGGAATTGGCCACGGCGATGCAGTTCGAGGCGCCGCTGATCGTCATCGTCGTCAATAACGGCATGCTGGCCACCATCCGCATGCATCAGGAACGCGAATATCCCGGCCGCGTTTCCGGCACCAAGCTGGTCAATCCCGATTTTGTCGCCTTTGCCCGGTCCTTCGGGGCTTACGGCGAATGCGTCGAACGGACCGAGGATTTCCCCGCCGCCTTCGCGCGCGCCCAGGCGGCCGGCACCGCGGCGTTGATCGAACTCCGGGTCGATCCCCGTCAGATCACCCCGCAACTCTTCATGGTTTGAGGCCCCAAATGCACATCTCAGGTGAAATGATCATCGGCGCCCGCGCCGTCAGAGGCACGGCGGGCGATATTTATGCGGTCAACGCCGCGACCGGCGACCGACTCGAACCCGCCTTCGGCGGCGGCGACGAGGGCCAGGTCGACGAGGCCTGCCGTCAGGCGGAGGCTGCTTTCGATCCCTATCGCCAGCTGCCCGACGAGGCCCGCGCGACTTTTCTCGAAGCGATCGGCCAAGCCATCCTCGATCTCGGCGACACGCTGATCGAGCGGGTGATGCAGGAAAGCGGCCTGCCGCGTCCTCGCCTCGAAGGCGAGCGGATGCGCACGGTCAGCCAGCTCAAGCTGTTCGCTGGCCTTTTGCGCAAGGGGCGCTGGAACGACGCGGTGCTCGATGACGCGCTGCCCGAGCGCCAGCCGCCGCGTCCGGCCCTGGCCCGCCGCCGCATCGGGCTCGGCCCGGTGGCGGTGTTCGGCGCCAGCAATTTCCCGCTCGCCTTCTCGGTGGCGGGCGGCGACACCGCCTCGGCCCTGGCGGCTGGGTGTCCCGTGGTGGCGAAAGCCCATCCGGCGCATCTCGGCACTTCGGAACTGGTTGCCAAGGCGATCCAGAAAGCCGCCGCCGCGACTGGCATGCCTGAGGGCGTCTTCTCGCTGCTGATCGGCGGGGTCGAGATCGGCCAGAAGCTGGTCGGCCACTCGGTGATCAGCGCGGTCGGTTTCACCGGGTCGAGACAGGGGGGCTTGGCCCTGGTCAAGCTGGCTCAGGGCCGCCGGGTGCCGATCCCGGTTTACGCCGAGATGAGCAGCATCAACCCGACCTTCCTGCTGCCCGGCGCGCTGTCGGCGCGCGGGCCCGCCATCGCCGCCGGTTTCGCCGGCTCGTTAACCCTGGGCGCCGGCCAGTTCTGCACCAATCCGGGCCTTGTGATCGCGCTGGCGGGCCCGGAACTCGATGCCTTTCTCGCTGTCGCCGCGACCGAAGTGTCGGGCAAGGCGGCGGGCCAGATGCTGACGCCCGGCATCTGCGCCGCCTATGGCAAGGGGCTTGGCAAGCTGCGCGGCGCCACCGGGGTGAGCGAGATCGCCACCGGCCAGGCGCCGGCGAGCCAGACCCAGGCCGGGGCCGCGCTGTTCCGCACCGACGCCGCCACCTTCCTGGCCTCGCCGGTGCTGGAGGAGGAGAATTTCGGTCCCAGCTCGCTGGTGGTGGTCTGCCGCGATCAGAAGGAGCTGCTGGCGGTGGCCGCGCATGTCGAAGGCCAGTTGACCGCCACCCTGCATGTCGAGGAGAGCGACTACGCCCTGGCCGGTGCCCTGATGCCGGTGCTGGAGCGCAAGGCCGGCCGCATCCTGTTCAACGACTTCCCGACCGGGGTCGAGGTGTGCGAGGCGATGGTGCATGGCGGGCCCTATCCGGCCACCTCGGATGCCCGCACCACCTCGGTCGGCACGGCGGCGATCGAGCGCTTCCTGCGCCCGGTCTGCTATCAGAACGTGCCCGAGGCGCTGCTGCCGCCGGTCCTGCGGGCCGGCAATCCGTTGGGGACCTGGCGTCTGCACAACGGCGAGCCGGTGAAGGGTTAAACCGCGATAGGCCGAGCCGAGAGCAGCCGGGCCTCGGGCCAGGCGCCCTCGGCCACCAATTCCTCGCTGCAGCGGCGGATGATGCGGGTGACTTTGCCGAGATCTTCGGCCGAGGCGCTTTTGCGCGGCCACACCACGGCGACCTCGCGGGTAACGGCGGGAGTCTCGATGCGGTGGCTTTTGAGGCGGCCTGACGCGACCTCCTCCATCACCGCTGCGGGTGGCAGCACGGTGCAGGCTCCGGTTTCACGAACCAGTCGCTTGGTCAATGAGACGGAGCCATCGCATTCCAGCGCGATCGAAACCGAGAAACCGCAACGCGCCGCCAGATTTTCCGTCAGCACGCGCAAGCCATGATGGGTGCTGGGCAGGATCAGCGGCAGCCCGTCCAGGGCCATGGCCGGCACCGGGCCGTCGGCCAGCGGATGATCGGGCGGCGTGACCAGATGCAGATCCTCGCTCAGCAGCGGATCGGAGTTGAGCGTGCCGCTATAGCGTTCCGGCAGATAGAGGATGGCGACGTCGATCTCGCCATCGTCGAGCCGTCCCAGGATCTGGCTGGCCAGCCCCTCGACGAAGCGTAAGCGCGTGTCGGGCAGGACCGGTTGCAGCGCGTTGGCGAGGCGACCGAACAGAATGCGGGCGATGGTCGGCTGGCCGGCGACGCACAGGCGGGCGGGGCCTCGCCGCGCGCTCTCGCGCAACTCTCGCGCGGCTTCGTCCAACGTATCGGCGATGCGGTCGGCATAGAGCAGCAATTGCTCGCCGCGCTCGGTCGGCGTGACCCCGCGGCCGCTGCGATGGAACAGCCGGGCGCCGAGATCGGCTTCCAGCAGGCCGACGCGGCGGCTCAGGGTGGATTGATCGACGCCGAGATCGAGCGCCGCGCGCGAGAGGCTGCCCACGCGGGCGACATGGGCGAACAGAGCCAGATCGTCGGAATTCATGCTGCGGCGCGACCTCGTTTCACATCCCTACAATGGCACAGATCCGCCAAAAGGGAATGAGCGCGGCCGCGCCGCACGACCTCAGTGGCTAGCCGAGGAATCGCCCTGGGGTTGGGCGGGCGCCGGTTGGTCCGGAATCGGCGTGGCGGGAGTCGGGGCGGCTGCCGCGGTCACCGGCGCCGGCGGGGCTCCGATGCCGGCCTGCGCCAGGGCGGTCTGGAAGGATTGCGGCGCGCCGACGCGCCAGCCGACAAGGGCGAAGACCACTAAAATGATGGCCAGGGTAATCGCCTTGCTGGCGCTGCTCATGGTCAGATCCATGACGAACCTCCGTTCTACGCGGCGGCGTTCTGCCGTCGTTCTATGTATCGTAGAACGACATAAAGGCGAAAATGCGGCGAGGCCGCAGGGGCTTCGCCATAAACTCACGCCGTGGGCAGCGCGCCGTCCAGCCGATCGATCAGCGTGCGTAAGGCCGGCACCGCCTTGCGCAACTCGTCCCTGTGCGCGGCGGCGAGGCCGGATAGCAGCTCGCGGCCTCGCGGGGTCAGTACGACGAA
>Ga0302311_10002402_pt1 | contig 21294 bp, 19 predicted proteins | sample III_Palsa_N1_3_FD_200449 | JGI IMG/M metagenome (GOLD analysis project Ga0302311, IMG submission 200449) | Peat permafrost microbial communities from Stordalen Mire near Abisko, Sweden - III_Palsa_N1_3 | ecosystem: Environmental > Terrestrial > Soil > Palsa > Peat permafrost | place: Sweden... | reverse complement strand
CCTTGCGCCTTTCCTGCATCGGGATGGCTAGCGATGTTTAGTTGAAACGACGAAACCCGGCAAAAGCCGGGTTTCGCGGATGCCAAATCAGCTTAGCGGATTACTGACCGCGCATGCGGCCCTGGAAGCGGGTGCCGTTGTTGCCCATGTGCGGCAGCTTGATCTTGCCGATCGCGTTGATGCGCTCCTCGGCCAGACGGTCAGCAGCCAGGTAGGTCGGCACGTTCTGCGTCTTGCTGATCTCGAAGATGCGGCCCAGATTGTAATAGATCGTGCGCATCATGCGCATCGCGCGCTCGCGGTTGTAGCCGTCGATTTCCAGCGAGACGTTCATCACGCCGCCGGCGTTCACCGCGTAATCCGGTGCGTACAGCACGCCGCGCTTCTGCAATTCGTCGCCAATCTCGTCGGTGGCCAACTGGTTGTTCGCCGCGCCGCAGATGATCTTCGCCTTGATGCGGTCGATCGTCTGTGCGTTGACCGTGCCACCCAGCGCGCACGGCGAGTACACGTCGGCGTCGACGTCGTAGATCTCGTCCAGGCCCACAGCCTCGCAACCGAGCTCGTCCACGCAACGCTGTACCGCATCCTTGTTGATGTCGGTGACGAACACCTTGGCGCCCTGTTCGCGCAGCAGCTTGATGAATTCACTGCCGACGTGGCCGGCGCCCTGCACGGCGAAGCTGTACTTGCCCACGTCTTCATTACCGTGCTTGAACTGCAGCGCGGCCATCAGGCCTTGCAACGTGCCGTACGCGGTGAACGGCGACGGATCGCCCGAACCGCCATGCACCTGGTGCACGCCGGTCACGTATTCGGTTTCGCGGAACACGTATTCCATGTCGTTGACGTCGATGCCGACGTCCTCGGCGGTGATGTAGCGGCCGTTCAACGAGTTGACAAAGCGGCCGAACGCGCGGAACAGCGCCTCGGACTTGTCCTTGCTCGGATCGCCGATGATCACGGCCTTGCCGCCGCCCAGGTTCAGGCCGGCCACGGCGTTCTTGAAGGTCATGCCGCGTGACAGGCGCAGCACGTCGTTCACGGCTTCCTGCTCGGTCTTGTACGGCCACATGCGCAAACCGCCGAGCGCGGGGCCCAGCACCGTGTTGTGGATCGCGATGATGGCCTTCAGGCCGGCGTCCTTGTTGTGGCAGAACACGACTTCTTCGTGACCGGTCTTGGCGATGGTTTCAAAGATCATTGGAACGGTGACTCCATGATTTACGGTGCCGGAGGGCATCTACAGAGGATTGACGGGGCTGGGGATGGCCCCGTCAAAGGGCGTGAAAGCCGGAAACTCATCGCCCCGACCGAAGCCGGGGCGATGAATCAAAGCGTCAAGTTTAATACGTCACCCCATGTGGTGGTGACGCGACGCAACAAGTCGTTGGCGTATGGAGCGCACAAATGCAGGAAAAAACTGCGCTAGACACAGCTCGGATCAGGCGTAACTCAGATGGAGATCCAGTGGCCCGGGCGGAAGTGCCAGCCATCCCGATGCTGTTCCCAGGTGGCATCCACATAACGATAGTCGGGCTTTTCAGGCATCCACTGGCCCGGAACTGCCACATAGTCGTGACCATCCCAGCGCCAATAACTGTGAGCCCAGACATAGCCGCGACGTATTTGAACCGGCTCGATGACGAACGGCGGCGGCGCCCGCTGCGTCACCACATCTCCCGCGTACGTGCGGTACAGCAACGGATGATGGACGGCCGGCGACCGACCTGGTTGGTCAGCGCAACCGGTGACGGTTGCAGTGACGCCAGCGAACAGGGCAAACGCAACAACGCGGTGAACCATGGAATGTTGCTCCGTATCAGGAAGGATCAAACAGGTGCCATCGCGGCAGAGTTTACCGCGCACGCGTTGGACTACTGCGGAGCAGACAAAAGAAACGCCCCGGCAGGCGGGGCGTTTCTTTGAATCAAACGCGGAACCTATCAGCCGGCAATCCACACACCGGCACGCCAGTGCCAGCCATCGCCGCGCTGTTCCCAGTGCGGGTGAACGTAATGATAGCCGGGGCGCATCGGCTCCCAGTGACCACGCTCGGCGATATAGCGACGACCGTCCCAGCGCCAGTAACCGCGGGCCCAGATATAACCCGGCCGCGGTTGCACATGTTCCACGATGTATTCCGGCGGCGGCTGTGGTGCGACAACTTCCACATAGGCGGGGGCCGGGGCGTACACCGGGGCGGGGCGTGCGACGTAGACCGGGCGCGCCGGCTCCACCACACAACCGGAGGCCAGTGCGGTCACGGCAAGAAGTGAAGCTAGAGCAACAAGACGATTGGACATGGCAGGTTTATTCCAAATCAGGTTGATGGGAAGTTGCGATCGCAGTGTGGCGTGGACGGAAGCTTTCGCGACAGCCGTCCATCATTCGCAGGTTGTTGCGCGTTCAGCGCCCCCAGTAACCCTGGTGGAAACGCCAGCCGCCGCGACCCCGTGCCCAATACGCCGGGCGATAGTGATAGCCCGGGCGCGCACGGATCCAATAGCCACCGGCCCATACGTGGCGGCGGCCATCCCAGCGCCAGTAACCCGGTGCCCACACATAACCCATGCGCGGCGGTGGTACGCGTTCGAAGCGAGGCGCCGGCGGCGCGACGCCGATCCCGACGCCAACCGAAACCTGTGCGGCGGCCGGGGGTGCGTATGTGACACCAGCGAAGGTCAGGCCGAGTCCGGCAAGCAGGGCCAATTTCAGGGGCAGGCTGTTCATCATGGTTCCTCCTCGTTACCGCATGGCGCGGCTGTGGTAACGATAACGGCATGGCGCAGGGCGTGTTGACCTCATCCGTTCCACTCGTTCAGCTTTCGGCCGGCCCGGATGAAGCTAAATCGTTCAACTAGTGAAATGCACGAACGATCGTGCTATTTTGTCTGGCATGACAACAGCAATCCATCCCGGCAAGCGCGCTTCCACCCGTGACCTGATCCTCGGCCACGCCTATGTCATGGCCCGCAGCGACGGTCTGGAAGGCCTGTCCATCGGCACGCTGGCCACCGGCGTGAACATGTCCAAGAGCGGCGTATTCGCCCATTTCGGCTCCCGCGAGGAGCTGCAGTTGGCGGTACTGGATGCTGCGGCGCAGCGTTTCATGACCAAGGTATTGCTACCGGCGCTGAAGCAGCCGCGCGGTCTGCTGCGCTTGCGCGCCATCGTCGCCAACTGGTTTGCGTGGACTTGCGAGCATCAGAGCGGCTGCGTGCTGTCGTCCGCGACCAGCGAATATGATGGACGAAATGGTGCACTGCACGATAGAGTGGTTCGGCAAGCAGCTGGTTGGCGCGGTGAACTGCAGAAAACGATCGCGCAGGCTATGGCCGCAGGTCATCTGCGCCCGGATACCGACGCCATCCAGCTCGCGTTCGAGATCAATGCCCTGATGCTCGGTCTGCAACACGACGCCGGGTTGTTCGGGTTCGACGAGGCCGGCAAACGCGCCGCGCAGGCCTTCGAGCGTCTCTGGCGCAGCTGGCAAGTCTGAGGAACGCACCCATGTCCTCCAAATCCACCACCGCGATGAGCCGCCCCGGTCTCGCTGCCCGCTTCAAGCTGGGTACCGTGCGTGCCGGTTTTGCGTTTGGCAGCCGGCTGGCGCCACAGCGCACGGTGAACCGTGCCGCACGCCTGTTCGCCACCCCATTCGCCAGCAGTCGCACCCGCGCGCAGGCCGTGCAGGGCGATGACGAGATGCAGCGCGGCCAGCTTCAGATCAACGGCGAAACCATCGCCACTTATGTCTGGGGCGATCCGGTGCTGCAGCCCTACGCCTTGCTGGTACATGGTTGGTCCAGCTTCGGCCTGCGTTTCCTGCCGTGGGTGGCGAAGCTGCGCGCGCAGGGTTTCGCCGTGGTCACGTTCGATCAGCCCGGCCACGGCTACAGCAGCGGCAAGCTGTGCACCCTGCCGGAATTCACCGATACCGTGCACGCGATCGGTCAGTACTACGGTGATGCGGCACTGGCGATCGGTCACTCGCTCGGTGGCGCCGCCGTCGCCCTGGCGCAGGATGAGGCCTGGCATGCGCGCAAGTTGATCCTGGTAGCGCCTGCCGCCGACATGGCGGCGGCCGTCGGTCGCTTCTTCCGTTTCGTGCGTCTTGGCGGCTACCTGCGTGAAGCGTTCTATCTGTGGTTGCTGCGCCGCACCGGCGTCAGCGTCGAGCAGCTGCAGGTGCATCACCATCTGCCCGCGCTGGGTGCGCCCGGCCTGATCGTGCACGACCTCGACGACGACGATGTGCCGTGGGGCGAGGGCGAGCGTTACGCCCAGTACTGGCCCGGCGCGCGCCTGTTCACCACGCAGGGACTTGGCCATCGGCGTGTGCTTGATGCGCCTGAAGTGATCGAGGCGGCGCTGGCGTTCGTTCGTGGCGAAGAAGTGGGCACGCGGGTGGTCGGCAGCCCGAATCTGTCGCTCTGCGTGTAGGTTTCCCTTTTACTGCCGTCATCCCGGCGAAGGCCGGGATCGCACTTGAAAGGTGGAAGAGGAAATGCGATCCCGGCCTTCGCCGGGATGACGTATCGGCGGATGGCGCCTTCGCCGGGATAACGGCTTCGAAGCCCCAAAACTCCGCACTCCCCGGCGATCCACTAGAATCGTGAAGTTCAAGCACACGATGTCGGAGTTGCCATGAGTTCCCCCGCCAAGCACGTCCCCGCCGGCGCCACGCAGGCTGAAGCCACGCCGCTGCGCTTCGTTACCGCCGCCAGTCTGTTCGATGGCCACGACGCGGCGATCAACATCATGCGTCGCATCATCCAGTCGCAGGGTGCGGAGGTGATCCACCTTGGCCACAACCGTTCGGTGGAAGACGTGGTGCGCGCCGCGCTGCAGGAAGACGCCGACGCGATCGCGCTGTCGTCCTACCAGGGCGGCCACGTCGAGTACTTCAAGTACATGGTGGACATGCTGCGCGAGCGCGGCGCCGGCCATATCCGCGTGTTCGGCGGCGGCGGCGGCACCATCACGCCGGAAGAAATCAAGGAGCTGCAGGCCTACGGTGTCGAGCGTATCTACCACCCGAACGACGGCATGAAGCTCGGCCTCACCGAGATGATCGAGGACGTGATGAGCCGCGCTACGCGCGGCCGGGAATCGGGAATCGGGAATCGGGAATCGGTAAAGGCGCACACTCCGAACATCGACGAAGAAATAAGCATCGGCCGCATGCTCAGCGCCCTCGAAGACGGCGTCTTCAGCGACGCCGAACTGGTCGAGCTACGCAAAAGCTGGGCGGTCGGTTCTTCCGATTCCCGATTCCCCATTCCCCATTCCCGACCGGCTACGCCGGTCTTGGGCCTCACCGGCACCGGCGGCGCCGGCAAGTCGTCGGTGGTGGACGAGTTGCTGCTGCGCTTCCTGCACGCATTCCCGCAGATGCGCATCGCCGTGCTCGCGGTCGATCCCACGCGTCGCCGCTCCGGTGGCGCGTTGCTCGGCGATCGCATCCGCATGAATTCGCTGCGCAGCCATCGCGTCTACATGCGCTCGATGGCCACGCGCCGCCAGCACGCCGCTACCAGCATCGTGCTGCACGACTGCATCGATTTCCTCAAGAGCCAGCCATACGACCTGGTGATCGTCGAGACCGCCGGCATCGGCCAGAGCGATTCGGAGATCGTCGATCTGGTCGATTTTCCGGTCTACGTGATGACCAGCGAATACGGCGCCGCCAGCCAGCTCGAGAAGATCGACATGATCGACTTCGCCGAGCTCGTGGTGCTCAACAAGTTCGACAAGCGCGGCGCTGAAGACGCACTGCGCGACGTGCGCAAGCAGTGGAAGCGCAACCGCACCGCGTTCTCGCTGAAAGACGAAGACGTGCCGGTGTACCCCACCATCGCTAGCCAGTTCAACGATCCGGGCGTCACCTGGATGTTCTCGAACCTGTGCCGCCTGATGCGCGATAAGCTCAAGCTGCCGACCGAGAAATGGTCGCCGCAACTCGACACCACGCTGAAGTCGCCGCGCGCTACCGTACTGATCCCCGGCAGCCGCGTGCGCTACCTCGCCGAGATCGCCGAGCAGGGCCGCAGCATCAACAGCAGCATCGAGCACCAGGCCGTGTACGCCAGCAAGGCGCAGCACTACTACGAGGCGCTGAAGGAGCTTGGTGATCCGCAGCTGCCGCGTCCGCTGGAGCTGTACCGCAACGCCGATCTGCACCAGCCCACCGCCTCCACAAACGCCTCAACCTCCATAAACGCCGCACCCTCCCAGGTCGTCATCCCGGCGAAGGCCGGGATCGCATCACCTGCCGCACACGAAGCACACGACACCAAGACCGCGCATGTCGTGGCGAAGAGCGATTCCGGCCTTCGCCGGAATGACGAACATGTGGAAGCCGGGCATGGTCATGCCGCGCCAGCATCTGCCGAGCATGTCGTAGACCGCTCCCTCCTGCTCCTCCGCCAACGCTACAACGCCGCCCTCAAAGAACTCAGCCACGAAGCCATCCACCAGCTGCGCGAGTGGCCGGCTCTGTACAAGTCGGTCACCGCCGATGTCAACGAATACAAGGTGCGCGACAAGGTCATCCGCGTCGAGAACTACCGCGACTCGCTCAGCCACCAGAAGATCCCGAAAGTCGCGCCGCCGAAGTCGAAGGACTGGGGCGAGCTGGTCAGCTTCCTTGGCCGCGAGAACCTGCCGGGCCATTATCCGTACACCGGCGGCGTGTATCCGTACCGCCGCAGTGGCGAGGATCCCACCCGCATGTTCGCGGGCGAGGGCACGCCCGAGCGCACCAACCGCCGCTTCCATTACCTCAGCCAGGGCGGCGCCGCCACGCGCCTGTCCACCGCGTTCGACTCGGTCACGCTGTACGGCGAGGACCCCGCGCCGCGCCCCGACATCTACGGCAAGATCGGCAACTCCGGTGTCAACATCGCCACCCTGGACGACATGAAGAAGCTGTACTCCGGCTTCGACCTCAGCGCGCCCAGCACATCCGTCTCCATGACCATCAACGGCCCCGCGCCGATGATCCTGGCGATGTTCATGAACACCGCGATCGACCAGAACGTCGAGAAGTACCTGCGCGCAGACGAGACCCGCTGGGCCGCCGCCGAAAAGAAGATCGCCGCGATCTACAAGAACGTGCAGCGCCCGCAGTACCACGGCGAGCTGCCCAAGGGTAACGAAGGCCTGGGCCTGGGCCTGCTCGGCGTCTCCGGCGACGAGCTGGTCGATGCGGAAACCTACGCGCGCATCAAGACGGAAACCCTGCAGGCGGTGCGGGGCACCGTGCAGGCCGACATCTTCAAGGAAGACCAGGCGCAGAACACCTGCATCTTCAGCACCGAATTCGCGCTGCGCATGATGGGCGACATCCAGCAGTATTTCGTCGACCACAAGGTGCGCAACTTCTACTCGGTGTCGATCTCCGGTTATCACATTGCCGAAGCGGGCGCCAACCCGATCAGCCAGCTCGCCTTCACCCTCAGCAACGGCTTCACCATCGTCGAGTACTACCTCGCGCGCGGCATGAGCGTGGACGACTTCGCGCCAAACTTAAGCTTCTTCTTTTCCAACGGCATGGACCCGGAGTACACCGTCATCGGCCGCGTCGCCCGCCGCATCTGGGCGCGCGCCATGCGCGAGCGCTACGGTGCCAGCGCGCGCAGTCAGATGATGAAGTACCACATCCAGACAAGTGGCCGTTCGCTGCACGCGCAGGAGATCCAGTTCAACGACATCCGCACCACGCTGCAGGCGATGTACGCGCTGTTCGACAACTGCAACAGCCTGCACACCAACGCCTACGACGAAGCGATCACCACGCCCACCGAAGAAAGTGTGCGCCGCGCGGTGGCGATCCAGATGATCATCAACAAGGAACTCGGCCTCAACTTCAACGAGAACCCATGGCAGGGCAGCTACGTCGTCGACGTGCTCACCGACCTGGTGGAAGAAGCCGTGTACAAGGAGTTCGAGGCGATCAGCGAGCGCGGCGGCGTGCTCGGCGCGATGGACACCATGTACCAGCGCGGCAAGATCCAGGAAGAGTCGATGTACTACGAGCACAAGAAGCACGACGGCTCGCTGCCACTGATCGGCGTCAACACCTTCCTGCCCAAGGACCACGGCGGCGAGATCGCCACCGAGATCGAACTGATCCGCTCCACCGAAGAAGAGAAGGGTCAGCAGATCGCCAACGTGAAGCGCTATGGCGAAGCGCGCAATGCGCTGGCCTCAGACAGCCTCAAGGTGCTGCAGGCGACGGCGCGCGACCGGCGCAATGTGTTCGAGCAGCTGATCGAGGCGGTGAAGTACAACTCGCTGGGGCAGATCAGTCATGCGCTGTATGACGTGGGCGGTGAGTACCGGCGCAACATGTAAGTTATCGGATTGTTGAATGAACAGGGCCCGCCTTTTGGCGGGCCTTTTCTTTATAACGACTTGCGTTATATGACGGTTGGCGTTATGGTCTCTTCGTGATCAGGAACTTTGCCGACAAGGAAGCGGAAAAGATCTGGGGCGGAATGCCTTCCCGGCGACTGCCTGCCGATATTCAGTCCGTGTCCCGTCGCAAGCTGCGCATGCTCGGTAATGCCTTCACCCTTGAGGATCTGCGAGTTCCGCCGGCCAACCGTCTTGAAGCACTCAAGGGCAGTCGAAAAGGCCAATACAGCATCCGCATCAACGATCAATGGCGTATCTGTTTTCGATGGATTGATGGTGACGCCCACGACGTGGAAATCGTCGATTACCACTGACGCAAACGAGTCAACCATGAAGACGTTGCCCAACATCCATCCCGGTGAAATTCTGCTCGAGGAGTTCCTTACTCCCATGGGCATCAGCCAGAACGCACTGGCGCGCGCGGCCGGCGTGCCACCGCGTCGGATCAACGAAATCGTGCTGGGCAAACGCAGTGTCACGGCGGATACAGCTGTGCGCCTCGCCGCTGCCTTGGGCACCAGCGAACGATTCTGGCTCGGCCTGCAGGCGGACTTCGATTTGGAAGAGGCACATCGTGTGCTAGGCAAGACCGTCGAACAGATCGAGCGTATTGCGGCGTGAGGATTCTGCGAGACCTCTACGGTGAGCGCTGCAATGGCGTTCTGTAATAAAAAAGGCCGCCGAAAGGCGGCCTTTTCAATGGAACCATCATCACGGTCGAGCCATGAGTCATCAGCTCACGTCATCACCTGCATGGCAGCGTCGCGGCCTGCCTGCCGCGAAAGTGCTCCGGCGTTAGCTGGCTTACGCACGAGAAGCACAGCCGCCGCGACATTCCAGATCAACTGCGCCACCAGAATGCTGAGCAGGGAAGTCATGGTCATGTATGTTGCCGACCCGGCGATCAGGGCGACGACCAGCAGGCTCGACAGCACGCCGACTACACCGGCTGTGCGATGGAATCCGCGCTCCTGCACCAGGGCAGCCGACCAGGCCAGCGTGCCGGCGGCCTGCAGCAGCCAGCCCAGCTTCGCCATGTCGTTGAGCGCCACACCGGCGTAGCGGATCAGGTTGTAGGCAAAGGCGACGCGCTCGGGCGTGGCGGTGATCGCATCCATCGCGATATGCGTGGTCACGAAGCCGTCCGTGATCGTCGCGCCGATCATGGCGATGCAGCCGATCAGGTAGGTGGTCAGACCCGCCAGCACCAGCGGCCGGTGCAGTCCCAGTCGTCGTGCCAGCGTGGCATAGCCGAACGCGAAAGCACACACGCTGGCGATGGCCACGGCATGCACCAGTTCCTTCAATCCCTGCAGCCTGGCGATGCCTTGCATAATTTCCAGCGGATTGTTGCCGCCACCGCCGTGATCGAGCGCGACGAAAATCGTCGAGATGATGGTGGCTGCTGCTATGGCGATTCCCGCGGTGCGGGTGCGCTGCAGGGACGGGTCAGTGGGTATCGCGGCATCGTGGTGCATCGCAATCATTCCTATGGGCGGTGCATGTCGGGGATCGCCATGCTGGCCGACAAACTAGCGGCAGCGTCTTTGGGGAATGTCTGGGTCAGGTAAAGATTTGCAAACCGTCCGAGCAAGCTGCGCGGGTCGCGGCGATGCCGAGCGGCTTCTAAATAAAACTTTACAAGGCGCTTGTCCGGGCTGAACAAGCGCCGGCCACGCTGTACCTGTCCGCGGCTCCGATTGTCGCGGCCATTCCCCACATTCCAACTACAGGTACCCGTCATGAAAAACACGAAAACAACCGCATTGACCCCAGCCTCATCCCGTGGCCCGCACTGGAAGACCACGCTGCTGCGCAGCTTCGCACTGACTGCCGCACTCGCCGTCGGCTCGACCGCCGTGTACCTGACCGTGCCGAACCTAGCGCGTGCGGTCGGTGCAACCACCACCGACAATGGCAGCGCCTTCTTCCAGCATATGCATGGCGGCGCCCAGTCGCCGGAAGAACTGCACGCCCATTTCGACAAGGTGCTGACCGAGGCCGGCGCCAGCGATGTGCAGAAGCAGCAGATTCACGCCCTCATGAAACAGGCGATGACGGCCGAACACGCCGACATGCAGAACTACCACGCTTCCTTCGGCCACCTGAAGGCGCTGCTCGCCGCCGACCCGATCGACGATGCGGCCATCGCGACCCTGCGTACCGAGCAGGATCGCCTGGCACTGTCGGCCAGCCACCGCCTGTCGGACACCGCGGTGGCGGTCGCGCGCATCCTGACACCCGCGCAACGTGTGAAACTTAGCGCCGAGATCGACCAGATGATGGACTCGCACATGGCGCATCATCAAGCCATGTGATGCGTCGCCCATGATCCGCAGCTGCCGCCAAGCACGGGCGGCAGCTGCCTCCACCATCCAGTGAGCCAACTCGTGTCCCAACGCATCCTGATCATCGACGACGACGAGCGCCTGTGCGGGATGCTGGAGCAATACCTGTCGCAGAGCGGCTACCAGGTGACCTCGCGGCACACGGCCAGCGCTGCGCTGGCCGAGCAGCGGCGCGCGCCGCCCGACGCGATCATCCTCGACTTGATGCTGCCCGATGCGAGCGGCCTGGACGTGTGCACCCAGCTGCGCGAATCCACCGGCGTGCCGATCATCATGCTCACCGCACGCGGCGAAGCCACCGATCGCGTGGTCGGTCTCGAACTGGGTGCGGACGACTACCTGCCCAAACCGTTCGACCCGCGCGAACTGCTGGCCCGGCTGCGCACGGTGCTGCGTCGCGGCAGCGCGCTGGTCAATCCGATCCTGCGCTTCGGTCGGCTGGAGATCGACCGCGAGGCGCGTCAGGTGCGCCTGGATGGACAGTGCCGCAGCCTCACCAGTTACCAGTTCGACATCCTGCTGGCGCTGGCCGAGCGCGCCGGCCGCGTGGTCAGCCGCAACCAGCTGCTCGATTGCGTGGCGGGGCGCGCGATGGATGCGTTCGACCGCACCATCGACGTGCATATCTCCAATATCCGCGCCGCGATCGAGGATCAGCCCAAGCAGCCCAAGCGCATCCTCACCCTGCGCGGGGTCGGCTATCTGTTCACCCGCGTGCAGGACGATGGAGCGCCGCTGTGATCCAGCGTCTGTACATACGCATCTACCTGACCACGCTGGCCTCGCTGGTGGTGGTCGTCATCCTCTTCGCGGTGTTGTGGCAATTCACTGCCGAGCGTGCCGCCAACGTGGACCACGATCGCTTCACGGCGGCGCTGATCAGCAAGGCGCTGCCAGCAGGTGGCTCGGTCGACGCGTTGCAGACGTCGCTGGCCGGGTTGGTGGTGCGGCCGATCGAAGGGCTGGCACTGTATGACCGGCAGGGAGCCCGCCTGGCGAGCGCAGGCAATCAGGCCGGGATCAGCAGCCCCGCCGTGATCGCGCAGAGCAAGCCGGGCCACGGCATGTTCGTGGCCCAGCTGATCAAGCTGGACGACGGTCGCGTGGTTGTCGCTCGCACCCATACGGACTCGCTGCAAATGCATCTGGGTGGACTCGCCTTGATCGGCTTGATTGCACTGGCCGTCGCGCTGGGCACATACCCGGTGGTGCGTCGGCTGACCCGGCGGCTCGAGGCGCTCGCCAGCGATGTCGATCGTTTCGGCGGTGGTGACCTGGGCGTGCGCGCTCCGGTAGCCGGTCAGGACGAAGTGTCGAGCCTGGCGGCCAGCTTCAATAGCATGGCCGACCGCGTCGCGAGCCTGCTCGAAGCGCACAGCCGCATGCTGGTCAACGCCTCGCACGAGCTGCGCTCGCCGCTGGCGCGTGTGCGGCTGGCGCTGGAACTGTACGAGACGACACCGCGCGCCGAGCTGCTACACGGCATGCGCCAGGACTGTGCAGAGATCAGCGAGCAGATCGAGGAGATCCTGCTGTCCAGCAAACTGGACACCGTCACGACCGCGCCGCCGCAGGACCCGGTGGATCTGGCTGCACTGGTGGCGGAAGAGAGCTCGCGGCTCGACATCGCGTTCGAAGTCGTTCCCGCGGAAGTCCGCGGCGATGGACGGTTGCTGCGCCGGCTGATCCGCAACCTGCTCGAAAACGCACTGAAATACGGCGGCCAGGGTGTCGATGCCCATCTGGGCATCGACGATCACGGCCAGCGCATCCTGCAGGTCGGCGATCGCGGACCGGGCATTGTCGAAGCCGAACGCGAACGCATCTTTGAGCCGTTCTACCGCCCGGCCAATACTGCGGAAACCGGCAGCGGCTGGGGGCTGGGGTTGGCCCTGGTCAGGCAGATCGCCGACCGGCACTGTGGCAGTGTGCGCTGCCTGCCGCGGGTGGGCGGCGGTTGTGTATTCGAGCTGACTTTGCCTGCGCCGGGTGGGGCAGGCTGAGGCAGTCGGCGACGACAGCTCGGGGTTTGTGGTGGTATCAGCGGACGTGGATCGTCTCGACGGCTTATGATGGCCCGGCGATGGAAACCAACTGCCTGCAGAACGCAGCACGATCAAGGAGGTGTCGATGGTCCACAGCTTGTTCAATCAAAGCCGCAAGAAGCACGACGGCTCGCTGCTGCTGATCGGCGTCAACACCTTCCTGAGTGCGTCGTCGTGTGGGGACCAGAGTGGCGTGATTGCCACTGAGATTGAGTTGGTCCGCTCGACCGAAGAAGAGAAGGGCCAGCAGATCGCCAACGCGAAGCGCTACGGCGAGGCGCGTAATGCGCTGGCCTCAGACAGCCTCAAGGTGTTGCTGGTGACGGCGCGCGATCGGCGCAATGTGTTCGAGCAACTGATCGAGGCGGTGAAGTACAACTCGCTGGGGCAGATCAGCCATGCGTTGTATGACGTGGGTGGGGAGTATCGGCGGAATAGGTAGCCTGCTTAGTTACCGAAAAAAATCCTCTAGCGCGGGCTTTTTTTGGGGTAGCGTTTGATCTGAGAGTGAGTCTGGGAAGTGAACCTGACTCATTTTCTCAACATCACATCGCTGCAAGCTAAGCTGAAATAAGCGGCGAGTCACCGCGCCGATTGGGGGAGAGGTATGAAGCTAACCAAACTTGCGATCCACAATTTTCGGCGCTTGGAAAATGTTGAGATCGACGTCGAGGACAAGGAAACCATCTTCGTCGGCCCCAACAACAGCGGCAAGACGTCTGCAACAGCGATCTTTCGCTGCTTTCTTGGCAACCGCGATTTCAAGATTCACGACCTTTCGGTGGCTCGGGCCGCCGACTTTAGCCAATTCGTCGTAACCGGGAATGCTGCTGATCTGCCGGAAATCGGCCTCGATCTCTGGTTTACCATCGATCCGAACACGATCGCCTTTGGCCGAGTTTTCTCGTTGCTGCCCGCGCTTTCCGATTTCACGCGGGTGGGCCTTCGCCTTTCCTACGCGATCGACGATGCGAAGAAACTGACTGAGCAATATGCGGCCGCATATCCGGTCGACGAGAATGGCGAGCGCGCCAGAACACTGTTTCAGTATCTTGCGACCGACACCAACTTCAGTCGCCACTACGCTATTCGGTATGCGTCGCTAGAAGAGGCTCAAGCGGAAGGCGATATACTCGAGATGGTGGCAAGCCCGTTGGACCCGGATGAAGGCAAGCGGCTCGTTAAGCATCTTGTCCGCGTCGAGTTTGTCGATGCACAGCGAAACATCAATGATGATGACAGCAGCCGCAGCAACCGTCTGTCTGCGGCGTTCGCCTCCTACTATCGAAAGAACCTCGAACAAGCCGAATACGCTGCTGAAGCGCATCGCGTGATCGATGATAACAATGCCGATTTGACCAAGCACTATAAAGCGCAGTTTGCGCCGTTGATGGACCTAATCAAGGGCTTGGGCGTGCCGTCGGTCAATGATCGGGAGCTGCGGATCATTTCGTCGCTAAGCCCTGAATCCGCCCTGCGCGGCAGTACTGAGCTGCTCTACGTCGATCCGAGCCGCCAGCACGAGCTGCCCGAGCTGTACAACGGCCTTGGGTTCAAGAATCTGATCTACATGGCGATCCAGGCTCGGCACTTTCATTCGCAGTGGTTAGCGACCGCGGAAAGCCGGCCACTTTGCCTGCTCGTCTTTATTGAGGAGCCAGAGGTCCATCTCCACGCCCAGGTTCAGCAAGCCTTCATCACCAACATCTGGAGCGTGATTGACGAATGCGCTAGGGCGGCAGAGCAGCCGGAGCTCGTGCCGCAGCTGGTCATCACGACCCATTCTTCGCACATCCTCGATGCAGTCGATTTCGAAAAGGTGCGCTATTTTCAGCGATGCCACTTGGCCGGTGAAGATGCCCATAATGGAATTCGCAATGCGTCCGCTGTCCGCAGCTTGCGAGCGTTTCAGCCTAACGCGGATGTGGTCGACGGCGTGGCGATCGCGCCGTCGGAGACACTCGCCTTTCTCAAGCGATATCTTCGCCTCACGCACTGCGACCTCTTCTTCGCCGATGCTGCAATCCTCGTCGAGGGCGCCGCTGAGAAGCTTCTACTACCTTCCATGATCGAGAGTTCGGCGAAGCGGCTGCGCACCAGTTACCTTACATTGCTGGAAGTCGGCGGCGCCTACGCGCACCGGTTCGAGGAGCTGCTCGCGTTTCTACGCATCCCCTACCTCGTCGTGACTGATCTCGATTCGGTGCAACCGACGGGATATCCGAGCACCTGCCGAGCTGATGTTGCCGGCGCCCGCACGTCGAACGCCTCGCTCAAGAAGCTTTGCGGAAAGACTACCGTCGCGGATCTGATCGCCATGGAGCCGGCCGAGAAGATCAGCGTGCCGAAGGATCGCTGCATCGCTTTCCAGACCGATGTGCTGACAATCGATGGCAAAGCGCAGATGGCGATGCGCCCGCGCACGCTCGAGGAAGCTATCGCCTACGAGAATTTCGCACTGCTGCGCGCAGGGACGCTTTCAATCGGCATAAAGATCCCGGACTCGCTGGAGGAGGCTTACGGGGAGATCTACGAACGGATTGGCTCGAAGGATTTCAAGAAGACCGATTTTGCGATGAGCTTGCTAGCTGCTCCCGCGACCTGGGTCGTGCCTGCTTATATTGCAGAGGGATTGCGCTGGCTTGAGTCGCGCCTGTTCCCAGTTCTCGAAAGTCCCCCGGGGCATGACCTGCAAGCCGGGGCCGCGGCCGGGATGCCATCGTGAGCGATAAAGTCGAAACCGAAGCCGATGCGGCGGTTCGCGCTTGTCTCGACGAACATCGCAGTTTCGCGCTGGTGGCGGGAGCAGGCTCGGGCAAGACAACCTCGCTGATCGAGGCACTCGAACGAGTCCGGAACCGGGAAGGCAAACGCCTTCGCCAGAACGGCCAGCGGATCGCTTGCATCACTTTCACCAAGCGCGCGGTCCAGGTGATCGAATCACGTCTGGGCTTCGACGAGCTCTATCTGGTATCGACGCTACACAGTTTCCTTTGGGACCAGATCAGCCGATTTCATACCGATATCCGGGAGGCGTTGCGCCTCGGCCGACTGCCAGCGCTTATCGAGAAAGAGCGATCCAAGGATAACGGCGGAAACAGTCGCACGGCAATCGATGCGCGCGCGAAAGCAGATCGCTACGAGCAGGACTTGGCTGGCCTCGATGTGGTAACGGCCTTTAAGTATGACGATGCGAAATGGGGCGACTATCCGGCCGGACGTCTTGGGCACGACGACATCATCGAGATTGCCGCATATCTCTTTGAACATAATCTGACGTTTCGTCGCATCACCGGTCTGCGCTATCCCTACATCTTCGTCGACGAAGCACAGGATACGTTCTCAGGAATCGTGGCGGGCCTGAACCTGATTTGCGAAGGTGAAGGCCTGCCGATCGTTGGATATTTCGGTGATCCCTGGCAACAAATCTATGACGGCAGCGCGGGTACATTCGCGCCACCAGCTGACGGGGTGCGGCTCACCAAGACCGAGAACTTTCGCTGCTCCGAAAGCGTGATCCGGCTCCTCAACGCGTTCCGTGACGACGTCGAGCAGTATGCCGCCGGGAAGAACAAGGGGCGCGAAGGCAGTGTGCACTTCCGCCTAGTTCAAGCGGAGAAGCCGGAACTGCCGCGCAATCGGTACTCAGAAGAGCAATTAGCTCGCGCTTCTACGCAAATGGACGGCGCCTTGGCAGCCTGGGGCTGGGCCGACCGCGATGACGTGATCAAACTTTTTCTCGCAAACCAGATGATCGCCCGGCGCATGGGTTTTAGCGAACTCAACCGGTTGTTCAACGGCAACTTCGCCTCGACGCGAGCTGAAGAGGCGTTCGAGGCTGGGGAGCATTTTCTAATGCTGCCGCTGACCACGACGATTTACCCGCTCATTGCGGCGAAGGCGGCTGAGGACAGCCGGGCCATTGTCGATATTCTCCGTCGCAACAGTCCGGCTTTTGCCGTCGATGGGATCAATGCAGCGAAGACGCTGAAGTCGATGGTTGAAACATCGCTCGGCCTAGTGGAACAGCTGAGCACACTTTGGCAGTCGGATACGATCGGCGAGGTACTCCGATTCTGTCGCGACAAGCAGATCATTAAGGTGCCCGAGCGACTCCAGGAGCAGCTGGCTCGCGCGCCACGCGAAGAGGCTTATGATGAAGCTGTTCACGCCCTCGACAAGGGTGATTGGTTGGCCGACGCGCTGTTCGCCATGACGACTTCTGAAATTGCACCCTATGCCTCTTTCATCGCCAAGAACACTGCGTACAGCACGCAGCACGGCGTTAAAGGTGAGGAATATCCCAAGGTGATGGTCGTCTATGACGACGTTGAAGCTGCTTGGAATCTTTATAACTTCGGCAAAACGCTGACACCCGCGACAGCAGGCGTACCGACCGACGGACAACGCGGCCGAGGGCAGCGGCTGGCGTATGTGTCCTTCTCGCGCGCACTCGAGGATCTTCGGGTACTTTTCTTCGCCGCCGACCCGGAAGCGGCACGTCAGGAGCTCATCGACAAGAAGCTGCTAGTGCCGGAGCAGATCGAGATTGTTGGGAATTAAAGGGGATGTGGCTAATTAAAATCGCGCGTCGCGCCAGTCAGCTTTGGTCGCCCACACCGTCGGCACGTGGCAGGGCGTCCCAGCGAAAACAGGGGTCACCATTTCGCCGTCCGGGTCAATAGGCATGCAAAAAAGCCGTCTCCGATCTGCGTCGGAGATCATGATGTCCTGTCTTGCCGCTGACCACCAGCCGTTATGTTTCATGCGGCGCCAAGATCGCGCCAGTCACCGTTCTGGTTAGGGCCGCGCCAGCGGCCCTTGCTGCTTGCCAAACACTCATCGGACATCGCGGATGCCGTCCAGGTGCGCGTCATGCGTCGCACAGAGTCGCGGGCTTGAAGCCGACCCCTTGATGGCTCGGTCCGCGTGCGATCCTGCGTGCAACACGGGTGCAGACGGCCGCGACTTTTCAGCGTGACTGGCTCGAAGCCACACCCCGATTCCAGCCTGCGACCGTCAGCGTGATCAGCCGAAGGCACGCGTGAGATCGAACGTCGTGCCAAAGGGCGCGACAGACCGGGGCGGCATATTGAAGGATGCGGACAACGCCCACAGGTGGTTAGTCAGTCAATACCGGCACGGAGCCCACTATATGCATATCGAATTAGAGGTTCAGCACGAAGAGCGCACCAGCTTAGAAGCCAACGGTGAGACGTTCGGGCTGATATTCACCGCAACACGCAAGCTAGGGTACGTCACTGCCCAGCACGTTCTAGCGACGCCATCTGGCAATGAGCAATCAATTCTGCTGCCTGATATGGATGCGCCGGGAGCATGGGACGAGGCTCGTCCGGTACTGATAGAAACGGCATCCGGCTACTTGAAGGCGCAACTTGATAGCGCATTGAGTGAGCGGTGGCTATATATCGACGGCTATCGCGTCTGGGTCTCGCATAGCGTCAACGATTCCGACACCCGGTGGCAATGCGTGATCTTCAAAGGTAGCGAGCGGATTGGCATGAGGAGTGGAATCATTCGTCATATAGCCCCGGTCGACTCGATCAACCTCGCAGAGATAAACGGCGCGGTTGCCGTTGGCGTTCGCAAGTTTCATGACGAAAGCAGTGAGGGCGCAGCAGAGTGAACGCGTCAGGATTTTCTAGGGTTTACGTCGCACACGGAAGTCCGCTACCTGCCTAGGCAGCGTAAACGTGTAGATGAGAAACATCTCCGTGAAGTGCGCAGCGTCCATGGCATCTTCTTCGCTAACTTCCCCGAGTTCGTGAATTTCGTTGCCTACGACGCGCACATTGTTGGCCCATTCAATCAGCGACGACGCAATGCCCATCCTCGTTCCTAGCTCTTTAATTCGTGCGGCAAGGGTCTGAGGTGCTTTCACGCCATCTTTCGGTTCATCCCAAAGAATTTTGGTCGCGCGATCAAGCGCCGTGCGGAAAGATCCGGCTGCGAGGGTCCATTTTTTTACTTGGAGTACATCAAGGCCATCTATGAAGGCCTTCGCCACACTCAAATCCACATGCTCTGGCGCTTCGTTAACAGGCATATCAGGAATAATGCTAAGCAGTTTTATATGATCGCTGTATTGTGTGATGTCGCCTCGAAATGGGGTGTGACTCGGGTCCAAAGGTATGTGCGCGACAGCCTCAAGGACGGCAATCGTGTGTTTCCCACAATGCGAGCATTGCAGTAACACCTCGCGGCGGGCCGTTCCCGGTTGATTCACTGGCGGCTCACCATAGACGACATGGTGAATGGATTTGGGGTGCGAGCAGCGCGCGCATGGGGTGGAAATCGTAAGCATGACCATAGGTCCCTGTTCCAACTATTGCCACTGATCATAGGCGATAGCGTCAGCGAATAAGGGAAGGTGCACTAATTTTTTCGATCGCGGTGGCAGCCATGTCATGCCGTCAGTGCTTTCTTCAACAGTACGTCGTACAGCTCCAACCTAAGCCGCGCCCCGACCTGCAATAGGGTTAGCCAGTAGACGAACATCAGCACACCGAACAGGATGACTTCGATCCAGCTCGGCTGTGGCGGCCAATGCATATCCTTGAACTGGATAATGAGGGCTGCGAAGACGGGTAGGGCGCCCAGCTTGTCCAAGTTGCCAGTCAACAGGGGCAGCTTGCTTTGCATTCGCAGGGTGCGGAGGCTGGCGAAGGCGCTCATTGCTTCCAGACGTTCGCGTGGGAAAGTGCGCAGCCACGCGACTAGACCGTCGTGATGTGGCATGTCGAAGTCCAGGATTTCGGCGAATTCGCGCCGATCTGCGGCGGGTGTGAGCTTCATGCCGGGCAGCTCTGCGATAACGACAAGAACGAGTCCCACGATTTCGATGATCATCAGTGCGATGACCAGCGCGGATACCCAAGATTTCGCTGGCAGTACCTTGCCGAGTATCAGTGCCAGCACCCCTGCAATGGCGACTAGTGCGATGCCCCACTTTGCTTTGCGGGATGGCGAGATCTGAAAGGATGGATGCAGCGACAACGCCTCGATCTTCTCATCCAGTGCTACAAACGTGAGTGCCGATGATTCCATGTCTGCTCTCTCCCTGCCGGAAACCTTAGCAAGGTTCACTCCCAAGCCGGGGCATTGGCAACTAATTCATTGCAACTAACCGCGGAAAGGGCTCTGACTTGCTTTGACTGCTTCCGGTTTTATCTGCTTTTCAGATATCTGAAATGAAGAGATAGATTCGGCAGGCGCGGACGGCCGTGTTCGCGATATCGCCGGAGGAGGGATGCCATGACGCACGATCGCTTTGTTTTCGGAGTCACCATCGACCAGATCGACGAGCTCAACAGTCTGCTCCGGACGATCACTGCCAATGGAGACATGGTCACGGTCTGCAGTGCGGATGCCTTGCATCCCCAGAGCGTGTCGACGCTGGGGGAGGCCATCTTCAACGCGGCCCTTGCCGTGCGGGACGTCTTCGATCAGGTCGAAGAACAGAGGCTCCCAAACCGGGACGGAGGAAGTTAAATCGCGTCCCGCACGTATGGGCCTGTGCCTTGCGGAGCGGGCTCTGACCCGCGTTGATTCGGACCCGCGTTGATTCGCTTGGCGGCGGCCCGTCAAGGCGGGCCACTAGTGATGCGCCACAGGCCGCGGTGCTACGGCCAGACCAATCACCCAGCCCAGGTAAAAGCGGAAATCGATGGTGTACTCGATCCAGGTGTAGACGTACCAGGTCTTGGGCGCAAACAGCGATAGCGCCAACTGGACAAGCCCAGCGGCGACCAGCCAGAGGGATGCGATGATCGCGGTCAGGCGCATGCAATGCGACAAGGCAGGCTGGGTCGGATGCCTGCGCATGACCGTGAATCCGGCAAAAAGGATGCATGCGCATGGAATCACCGTGGTGAACGTGTCCCGGAGGGACCATTCGGAAATAAAACCCAGCGAAAACACCATCCCCGAAGCGAGCAGCAAGGTGGTCCAGCGGATCCACGGCGCTCGTCTCGTGCACAACCAGGCGACCGTGACCATGAAGGGAATGCTGGACCACTGGAAAACGTCCGACAGCGCGACGAACAGGCTGAACTCCCCACGGTTGTCCGCATACGACGTGGAGACGAAACTGGTGATCGCTTCATGCACGCAGACGGCCAACACAGCGAAGCCGAAGGCAGCGAACGTGGCGTGCGCGGGACTTCGGTGCTTGTGCGCAACATGCAGGCGCATGGCCCGCAGGCGTTCGGCAAGCGGCTCCACGAAAAAGGCCACGACTGCACCCACCAGCAGTACATCCCCTGCGGTAACCCAGCTGAAGTGATGGATGACGGTGAGCAATCCTTGCCAGATGAATTCCGGAGCAACGGAGCAAACGGACACCCAGGCCGAAAAGAAGACGATGCTGTAGGCGCCCAGATAGGACCCGTGAAACTGCGGCACTTCTGTCGCCTGATTCAGGCCCTGGGGCTCGCCCCGCGATGCGGCAGTTCTGG
>Ga0302311_10002394_pt1 | contig 21333 bp, 21 predicted proteins | sample III_Palsa_N1_3_FD_200449 | JGI IMG/M metagenome (GOLD analysis project Ga0302311, IMG submission 200449) | Peat permafrost microbial communities from Stordalen Mire near Abisko, Sweden - III_Palsa_N1_3 | ecosystem: Environmental > Terrestrial > Soil > Palsa > Peat permafrost | place: Sweden... | reverse complement strand
GCCGGTTGCTGGACGGACTGAGTGATCGGCGCGACCCGGCGGGTCGCGCGGTGCTGGATGTGTGGATGAGTCACGGCGACCGGGTTGCCGAACTGCCGGACGGCTTCGTCGCCACCGCCGTCTCGGGAAATTCACCCTACGCCGCCATGAGCAACGAGCGCCGCCGCTACTACGGCGTGCAGTTCCACCCGGAGGTGACTCACACCCTGCAGGGCGCGCGCATCCTCGAGCGCTTCGTGCGCGAGATCTGTGCCTGCGATGCGCTCTGGAGCGTCGGCAACATCATCGAGGATTCCGTGCGCCGGATGCGCTCGCAGGTCGGCGACGGCAAGGTGCTGCTGGGACTCTCCGGTGGCGTCGATTCGAGTGTCGTGGCCGCCCTGCTGCATCTGGCCATCGGCGACCGGCTGGTCTGTGTCTTCGTGGATCACGGCCTGCTGCGACTCGGCGAGGGCGACCAGGTCATGCGCACCTTCGCGCAGAACCTCGGCGTGCGGGTCATCCGCGTCGATGCCGCCCAGCGCTTCCTGACGGCGCTCAAGGGCGTCACCGATCCGGAGGCGAAGCGCAAGGTCATCGGTCGTCTGTTCGTCGAAGTGTTTGAAGAGGAATCAAACAAGCTCCGGGACGTAGGATTCCTCGCACAGGGCACCATCTATCCGGATGTCATCGAGTCGGCAGGTTCGAAGACCGGCAAGGCGCATGTCATCAAGTCCCATCACAACGTGGGTGGGCTGCCGGCGCACATGAAGCTGCAGCTGGTCGAGCCGCTGCGTGAGCTGTTCAAGGACGAGGTGCGCCGCCTCGGCACTGAGCTTGGTTTGCCGCACGCCATGGTGTATCGCCATCCCTTTCCGGGACCCGGCCTGGGCGTGCGCATCCTGGGTGAGGTGCGCAAGGAATTCGCGGACCTGCTGCGTCGCGCGGATGCCATCTTCATTGAGGAACTGCGGCGGCACGACCTGTACGACCGCACCAGCCAGGCGTTTGCCGTCTTCCTGCCGGTGCGGTCGGTCGGCGTGATGGGTGACGGCCGCCGCTATGACTACGTGGTGGCGTTGCGGGCCGTGGAAACCATCGATTTCATGACCGCGCACTGGGCGCGGCTGCCTTATGATTTCCTGGATGAAGTCTCCCGGCGCATCGTCAACGAAGTGCCGGGCATCTCGCGTGTGGTCTACGACATCTCGGGGAAACCGCCGGCCACTATTGAGTGGGAGTGAAAAGGGCCTTTCGGCATCTATCGCTATCTATCGCCTGCACGCGCAAGTCCTTGAAGAATCAGGGTTGGTGCAATGCCAAATTTTCGGCCTCCGACCCCTAAGCGAAACTATTTGACGGTATTTCTGACGGTGAAAATTTTCCAGCGATTCCAGCGCCAGGAAATACCGTCAATTGATTTGGCGGATAGCAAAATACGCTGGAAATAAAGGCATCGTAGACATTGCGCATCGCGGGGCTTCGGGATTTGTGGAGTTTTTCACCAACGGACCTCAGCCGTCGGGGGGTAACGTGAGCTGACCCTTGAAATAGGCGAACGGCTGGTATCGGGGAGCGCGCCACCGCAGCTTTCGGCCAGAAGCCGTCAGTCGGCGGGTTAAAGAGACCGCCTGTAAGCTGCCGTTGGCGTCGTGAGGAGGGCGGGAATATTCTGTTTGCCGCGCGATGTGGCACGTTGTCCGTACTGTTGACCAGTTCTCGCCCTGCTGGTCCGATTCGGCTTTATTTGGGGCACCGAACAGAACGCCGATTTGCGCCGCACGTAGGCTTCATGGCTCAATAGATCAATATACGGGGGACATTCGATGAACGAGACAAACGATGCACTATGGTTGGCATTCGAGGCGCTGGCCAAGACGTACCCTCATGACGGTGGCGTGCGGATGACGGCAGATCTTGCAAGATGGCTATGGGAGGAACACCAGCGATCAAGTCTGCCTGCACCACCGATCGTGCAGAAGGTAATACGTGCCGTGACTAAAGCTCCGACGCCGCGCGAACATCAAACCGCTTAGGCTTGACTCCCGGAATTGGCCAGTAGGCGTCCGCCCCGAACTATCGAATTACCCGATACGTTGAGCATGACCAACATTCTTGATGGTGATTCCGACTTTGGCGGTCAAGTTTGTTGATGGTTTGATAGGGATCCCCATCAGGGATCTTGATTAAAAGATCCCCTCCGGGGAGTCTCCGGTTACCAAGCCAGGAGACCCCCGAAGTGTGCCACGACGTACTACAAGACCCCACGTTTTTTAGATTTTTATCCCGGATTGACCACGAGTTTGCCGCCGAGACCCGAGCCGGGCGCTGCCCTGGCTGCGAGGGGCCTCTGCACGTGGCGAACTACCCCCGTAAACCTCGTGGCTGCCCGGCCGCGCTGCGCGAAGAGTATTCCCGGCGTCTGAGTTTTACCTGTGGTCAGTGCGATGCGCGCGCGACGTCGCCGTCCGTGCGCTTTGCCGGCCGCCGGGTGTATCTGGCGATGGTGTTGATGTTGAGGTCACCGCCGGGCAACGGGTTTGGGCAGGAACTGTGTGATCTGTTCAGCATCCCGGCGCGCACGTTGAAGCGCTGGCGCACGTGGTGGCGGGAAGGCTTTCCCTCGACTCGATTTTGGCAGTCGATGCGCGAGCGGTTCATGCCGCCGGTCTTGATCGACGGACTACCCCAAAGCTTGGTGAGCCGCTTCGAGAGCGAGTCGATGTCGGATCGACTCACGCAGGTACTGCGATGGATCGCGCCGTTGAGCACGCGGATGGCGATCAGGTAATCCGAGGCTTGGCCTGGGTCCCGCAGAGGATGCCGATAGCTCAACGGTAGGCGGCTTTGTAGCCGTAAGCGTCCGGTGAAGGCCGTTTCTCAGTCGATGACGTGGCTACATGCCATGGATCACTCTGAGGATTGTTCCGTTTCGTTTCGATATTTCCGCGGAGGCCACGCCACCCACGCAGTGTCCCTTGCAATGGAACGTACCGACGACTGTCCAGACATCTCCTTTTAATGAGGCGATGTAAGGTTGTTGGGAGGCGATCTTTTCCTTGCCGTAGATTGGCTCCCAGACCGCGACAGCGATCCTGATGGCAGTTGCAGCATCAGGCACATAGCCTTGCGGGGGTATATACGTAGGAGGCGGCCCTTGCTCCTGAGCTACAGCAAGCGATCCAGCTAATACGGTCATTAGGACGATGCCGGCTATTCGCATAGATCTCATCACTTAACGCCATTAAGCCGCGAGTCGTAGGGCGGGCACTTGACCGGCTACATTCCACGGGAGCAACTCATCGATCCGATTGATGGGATGCTCGGGGATGTGCTGCAGCACGTACTGCAGGTAGCCTTCAGGGTTCAGGCCATTGAGGCTGGCAGTGCCTAAGATCGAGTAGATCGAGGCCGCTCGTTCACCGCCATCATCGGAGCCTGCAAAGAGCCAGTTCTTGCGGCCCACGGCCACAGTGCGCAAGGCGCGCTCGGCCGCGTTGTTGTCGATCTCCAGGCGCCCATCGTCGCGGTAGCGAGTGAGCGCCACCCAGTTCGAGAGCGCGTACCGGATGGCCACGGTCAGCTCGCCCTTCTTGGGTAAGCCTGCGAGGCTGCGGCCCAACCAGGCGTGCAAGTCCTCGAGCTCAGGTCCGGCGCGCACCTGCCGTGCAGCACTTCTTTCATCAGGAGGTCGACCGCGGATCTGCGCCTCGACTTCATACAGCCGTCCGATCCGCTCCAGCGCGTCGGCGGCGATCGGCGAGGCGAGCGCGACATGGATGTCGTAAAACTTCCGCCTCACGTGGGCCTTATGCCGAGCACGGGATAAGGCGCATTGTCCCGAGTCGCGTTTTATCTGGTGTGGTTGGTCCGTCACCGCGGAAATCCTGGGGCAGCAAGTGCCAATGACTCCAGATAATAACAGCGAACCCCTCAGATCGAGGAGAGGTAAGCCAACAGGTCCGGCTTCGGGGACCATGGACGCGCACGTGCGGGAGAAAGGCCCGAGCGCTCCCAGAAGTGCTCGAGGGCGTCGCGCTTCATCTGCAGGTTGGTGGCGACGTAGCGGCTGGTCGTCGAGATGCTGGCATGGCCGAGGTAATCGCGAATCACAGTTATATCGACTCCCGCTTGCAACAAGGCGACTGCGCAGCTGTGCCGCAGCATATGGGGTGTGACGTGTCGGCGCCGGAGCGCCGGGTCCGTGCGTGCAGCCGAGGCCGCGTACTTCTGCAAGATGTAGGCGACGCCATCGCGGGTGAGGATGGCGCCATTGCGGCCGCAGAACATAGAGTCCTGCGGCTGGATATTACGGACCGCCTGAAGCTTCTGCAGGGCAGCCGCAGTGTCCCGCCACAACGGGCAGATCCGCTCCTTCCTACCCTTACCGAAAAGACGCACGTGCCGCGGATTACCGAGTGACAAATGTTCGGCGCGGATGCCAAGGGCCTCACTGACACGTGCCCCGGTGTTGTAAAGGAGGAGCAGCAATGCGTGATCGCGCAAGCCTGCCTCGGTTGCCCGATCGGGCTGTGCGAGGATCTGTTTGACCTCCTCCGGCTCAAGATACTGCGCCATCGGAATATGGGCCCGCTTGCCCGGGATCGCCAAGACGCGCCGGTACTGATCCGCCCGCGACAGATCTTGCTCGACCAGATGCTTAAAGAAACTTCTGATCGCGGCCAAGCGAACGTTCCGGCTGGCGACCACGTTGGAGCGCTTGGACTCCAGGTGTGAAAGGAACGCGAGAACTTCGGGAGCCTGTAGGTCGTCGAGGGTTAGGTCGGCCACCGCCCTGCGGCGGCGATCGGCTATGAAACTGAAGAGCAACCGCAGCGTATCTCGGTACGAGCGCAGCGTGTGGGGGCTGGCGCCTCGAGCGCGTATCAAGTGGTCACGGAAGTAGGATCCAACCAGCGCGAGCAGCGTACTGGCGCGCCGGGTGCTCATGCGGCCACGCGCCTCGCAAAACGGTCACTGGCGAACTGCAATAGCTGCGGCGTGGCATGAAGATACACTTCCGTGCCGAGTATGCTGACGTGACCCATATAGGCGGACAGCCACGGAAGTCGGGCATGGATATCCACGCCTTGTCGATACCACTCGGTCAGTCGATGTACGGCGAAAGCGTGCCGCAGATCATAGGGACGAGGGCCCACGCGACCACGCCGGCTCTTTAACCCGAGCTCACGAAGGAGTTGACGCACGACAGCCGAGGCGCCTTTGAGGGTCACCGCTCGCCCGTAACGACCGATGAATACCGCATCGGTACTGCCGCGGCCTTTGCGCCGGAGTAGCTCGTCGCGCTGCGGCCAATACTGGTGAAACTCACGGGCGAGATCCGGTCCGAAGGGAACAAGTCGTGTGCGCCCCTTGCTGGCATGGATATGCAGTACTCGAGTGTCAAGATCCACATCTGTGCAGCGCAGCCGCACGGCCTCGCCGAACCGAAGCCCGGTACAGTAGGTCGTGAGAATGAGCAGGCGCAACAGGCCGGGCGAAAAGTTGCGCCCTTGGTGATGATCGGCGGCCCTAACCAGAGCGCGTATCTCAGCGAGCGAGAATATGTGCGGTGTGTAATGCGACTCGATGTGGGGCGCCAGACTCACGCTGGGCACATAAGCCTCCGGATCCCGGCGACGCCGAAACTGGCACAGCTGCCGAACGGTCCCCAGCTCGGACGCTCGTGATACGGGCTTGCGGTTCGGATAGTGGGCCAACCAGGCGTTGATCGTGACAGCCATGTCGAACCGGGCGGTGCGCTTGCGGTTGCGACAGGCGAACCGCTGGAAGCTGCGTAGCGTTGCCTCATTACGCCGGTAGGAATAGCCCAAGGCGCGCTTGAACGCCAAGAACTGATCGATGTCCTTAGCCAGCGAGTTGGCCGTTACACGAGTCATATAGGCACCGGAAGCGCCATCGCCCGGAGTCGATCTGTGGCAACGCGCAAATAGGCCGACGTCGAGTCCGGATCCCTGTGTCCCAGGATATCGCCGATGATCTTGGGCGTCGCACCGAGCTCGAGCTGCCGACACGCATGGGTGTGCCTGAGCACATGGGTCCCCATGAAGGACGCCGTTACACCTGCACGTGATGCCGCGGAATGCAGAATATGGCGGATGGTCACCGAACACGCCAACCGTTTAAAAGGCGTCCGCATCGTGATGAAAAGGTTGCGAGAAGTCGAATGTTGGGGTCGGCCTTGGCGAAGATAGCTCACAAGCGCACGACCGACCGAAGGCAGCAGTGGCAAAATAAACTCAACTCGCGTCTTGGGTCGAACGATACGCAGGGTCTGTGTCTGCCAGTTGACGTCATCAAGCGTGAGTCCGATGATCTCACCCGAACCGAGTCCGTACACACTCATCATGAGCAAAAGTGCGTAGTCTCGCTGTCCCTTGGAACACGAACGATCGACTGCACGCAGGATGCGCTGCACGGCCTTCCACGGAAGGGCGCGGTGTGGGCGTTCGTTCACCCGTATGATCGGACCAATGATCGCCGCGGATAAATCGCGGCGGGACCGGCCGGTGGTGCAAAGGAAGCGCTGGAATCCCCGCACTGTAGAACAGATGTCGGACACGGTGGTACGCGCATAGCGCTCACGGCATGCCACGATAAACACATCGATGTCTTGAAGCCTGGCACGATGCACGGCGCGGTGGCGTTTGCGGCAGTGTGTGGCGAACATCGCCATGTGAGCCAGCTTTTTATGAATCGTCTGCGGTGGGTTGCCGCGAACCTCCTTCAGGTACACAGCGAATGCGGCCATAGTCGCTGACAACGGGGGCGGCTGCAGAACTGGAGACTCCCAGGACGGAACCTTGACGCCCAGAATGCCGAGCGCAAATGACCATGCCCGTAATGCACTTCGAGAGGACTTTAGTGCAGATGGGAGCCTCCCGCGGCGGGGACTGCCCTGCGAACGCCACCATGCGGCAAAGCGCCTTACGCCGCCGCGCGTAAGCTCCGCGTGCTCATCGAGATGCTCACTGCTGCAATAGTCGGTGAACCGGCAGATCCAATACCTATACACGCTGATCGAGGCCGGCGCGACGCAACGGTTGCGTTCCCACACACGCTGGACCTCGGAAAACCTCTGTGGATCGCGCCGCCACGCCTTCATCGACGACACCTGAACCTTGGTGGACTAATGATCCGAACGCGCAACGAGGTTGGCGGGATGACAGAGACACTCGGTGGCGCCTGGGATATTATCCGGAGCGAAGTAGCTGCGAAAACCGCTCAGTGCATGCGCGTGCCGACATTACTCCAGATAAAACGCGACTCGGGACAATGGGCCATGCAACCCACCTCAGTGGCCGGCTGTTCGCCCTCGAACAGCGCCTTATAACCACTGAAGTCATCGCAGACGAGCTTCCCGCGCCACGCTCCCATGAACGCTCGTGCATGTTCTCCGGATCGACCGACGGCAAAATCGTAGATCACGATCGGATCCGGATCATAGGGGGTAGTCCCGTACGCCCACAGGTAGCTGCGATGCGTTTTCTTCAACCCCGGCCTTAAGTTCGGCATCGGCGTCTCATCCGCATGCAGCACCGCACGCTTCAGCAGCAGTGTTTTCAGCCCATCACCCAGAGGCTGCAGTTTTACCCCGCAGGCACCCACCCACTCAGCCATCGTTGAGCGCGCGATCGGTACCCCGGAGCGGGTGTAGATCTCCTCCTGGCGGTAGAGGGGAAGATGGTCAGCATATTTGGCCACCAGGACCTGCGCCAACAGCCCCGCCGTCGGGATGCCCTTATCGATCACGTGCGGGGCGACGGGTGCCTGAACGATCGTTTCGCACGTACTGCACACCCACTTGCCGCGCACATGCCGCTCGATCTGGAAGGTCCCGGGAACATAGTCGAGCTTCTCGGCGATATCCTCCCCGATCCGTTTCATCTGACAGCCGCACCCGCACAGCGTCGAGTCCGGCTCGTGCCTGACCTCTAGCCGCGGCAGATTCAGCGGCAGGTGGGAGCGCACCGGGTGCTTGCGGGGCTTGGGAGTCTCCTCAAGCTGCGTCAGTTCGGTCTCCAGGGCTCCCAGATCCTCATCGATCGACTCCTCGAGCAGACTTCTCTGCAGCCCCGTAAATTCCTCAGCACCGCGTCCGAAGCGCCAGCGCTTCAAGACTGCCATTTCGTGGGTGAGTTGCGAGATCTTCAGATCCTTCCAATGGATCTCTTTGTTCTTCTGCTCCACCGTCACCAGCAAGGACGCTGTGAACTGCCTCAGTTCCTCAACATCCATCGCCGCGACATCGGGCTTTTCCATGGGCCGTTATTATAACGCACTGCGCGATCAGATGTGCATGAAAGTACTTGTTTTAAAGCACTTCTCAGATCACGCGGATCACGGCGAGCTCACTCACCTGGTGCCACGGCAGACCCACCACCAGCGCGTTCAGCTGCTCCATGCTCAGGGTGAGCTTTGTACCCCGATGAGTCTGTCCCCACACAAAACGCCCCCGGTGCAGTCGCCTCGCGCACAGCCAGATCCCAAATCCATCGTGCACCAGCACCTTCATCCGATTCGCACGCTTGTTGGCAAAGAGGTATGCATGATGCGCACGTGCATAACCGAACACACTCACGACCCGCGCCAGCGCCGTGTCCGTCCCGGCTCGCATGTCCAGCGGTTCCACCGCCATCCATACCTCATCGATCCGGATCAACCCAGCATCTCCTTGAGCCATGCGGCGCAATGATCCGCCGCCATGGTCGGCCACTCGATCGTGACCCGAACACCCCTCCTGCGCACCTGCACGCGGATCGGGCGCTCCAACGGCGCAGTGCGTCCCGGCGCCGTAACCGCCACCGGCAAGAACGCCGGGCCGCTCGAGGAGGTCATCGCGACGGCCGTCTTTTGCCAGTTTTGCCCACAAACCCTGGGTTCCCCATCTCTGCCGACCGTGCCAAACTAGAGAAGCGCCTTGGTCCGGTCACTCCCACTCAATTGTCTCGGGCACTCATAAGCACCTGACACTAATAGACTTTTTTGTCAGGGTACGCCTAACTTACCGTCAGAACTACCGCCAAAAACTTCCGCTTGGGGGCGATAGATGACGATAGATGCCGAAAGGGGTAAGTTGATTTGCATCTTTGTATGGGTGAGCGATTCGCTGGCGCAATCCTTGGGATGTCGCACGGAGCAGGTGATCGGGCGCACCGACGTTGACTCCTTCGAGGCGGAGCGCGCCTGCTCCTTTCGCGTGGCAGAACACGACAATCTCTGACCGGAAAGCCGGTGAATGATCGCATCGTCAAACACGAGCGGCCCGATGGCCACGTGACGTCGTCACTCAATGTCGCGATGCCGCTCCATGACGAGCGCGGCGATATCGCGGGCGTCTGGGGTACGAATAAGGAAATTACCCAGTCGAAGCTCACCGAGGAGGCGCTCGACCTTCGTGCCCAATAGCTGCCGCCGGTGACTAACGTGCGGCTTTCTTGAGTCATGAGATCCGTACGCCGATGAGTGGCATCATGGGCAAGACGGAGTTGCTGCTCGACACCCCGCTTGACACCCTGAGGCGCGACTGTGCGCAAACCATCCGCCGCAGTTCGCGCGCTCTCGCGCTCTCACGTGTGATCAACGACGTTCTGGATTTCTCCAAGGTCGAGGCCGGCACGCTCGAACTCGTAACAGTCGACATGATCCTACGCAGTGTGGTGGCTAAGCTGGGTGTCAGAGAAACTCCTGGCCCACTATCTTGCTCATGGAAGGGAAATAACGAAGCCGCGCTTACCGCTTGCCGGTGATCAGCTGCACCAGTCCGGCGATGATTGAGCGTTCTGCACAGTGTGCCTTCAGGGGCGATTTGGTGAGGCCGTGGCCCGGATGCAGATAACTAGTATCTGCAAGAATGTAGCCCACGGAAGAGCCGGCCATACTGATCATCGTCGACTGGGCGAGAGGCGATGAGGTCTTGAAATGCTGCCCGATTTCGCTGGCAACGTCCCCGCCGACTCCCGCGAGCACGATGTCGTTGATCCGGATGATGGCGAGCGGAATGGTAACCGAAGGACGGTCTTCGACGAGGGCCCGGCCCGTTTGGGGGTCGAGGTGCAGCTGTTCGCCCGGGCAGTTCACGGATCCCACTGCAGCGATAACGCGGGCCTGCGTATCTCCGGACGGCAGGGAGCCAACCACATCCATGACCGATCCGGCAAGCCTTCGCGCCTGCACATTCAGCAGGGCCCAACCGGCCGCACCCTCATCCGCGGCAGGCAGCCTCCCGGCAATTTGCAGGGATTTGAACTGCGTCAGCTGGTCAGCCTCGGCGGCACTGGTAAAGAGTACGAGGGGTGCGCCTCCGGGCAGCGCTTCCAGGAGGCGCGAGACGGCGCCGGGCAAATCCCCGCTGACCTCGTAGCCGTCTTCCTTCGTGACGCTGCGGAACATGACCTCTGCATGGGAGGCGTAATTCACGAGCAAAGCAATGGGGACCCCTTCGGGTGTGGTGAATCGTACAATATCGAGGGATTTGTCCGAGGGACCCTGTGGGTCGTATCCGGCCTCGGAACCGCTCTGCTCACCGTTGTTTACGTTGATCCAGCCCTGGCCACGACCAAAGGCAACCCGCGCTGGCTTCAGATCTGCGCCAGCCTGTCGCACCGCTGCGAGAGCGCCTTGCTTCAGCCGGTCAATTTCCCGGGCCTCACGGGCGTTGGGTTCCCCACCGGAGTAACTGAACAGGGGCACACTATGCGTGTGTGTCGCCGCTACCATCACGTTGGATTCAGGGACGCCGAGCTGCTGCGCTACGGCCCTCGTCAGCTCGCTGGCCATCGGGACCGCGGTCACCTCTAGCATAACCAGGGCCACGCGCCGTGAACCATCGCCGATCACCAGCGCCCGAGCATAGATCTCATCGTGTGCCCCGACGAAGCTGCGCTCCCCTGGGCCGGTATTCAGGCTGGGTGTATCAGAGGGAGCGTACGGAAAATCCGCTGCGCTAGGCGTCACCGAGGCCTTGCCCACACCGACCTGCAGCTCGCCGGTGTGAGCCGACATTCCCATGAGCCCCCACAGGACGGCAGCCCATTTACCCCAATAGCTTTGTCGCTTGTACATGCAGTGCGAATTCCTCGATGCAGTGATAACGTATGCAACTGGCACCGACGGCGATGCGTCGCGCACCTGCGGTCCCTAGTCTCCGCAGATGGGGCCGTGGATCGCCTCATCAACTTACGACGAGCGGCCGCCACGTGGACGCTGGATCTCCTTTCCGTTGAGGCACCTTGTTGGACCCTGGCCTGCCGCCCAGGCTATCCCCCGCTCCAATAGAAGTTTCACGTGGGGCTCACTGTAGTTCTCCGGCCGATGTCCAATCGCGGTGTAAAATGAACGTCCGTCACCCACGCACCTGGTCCAGGCAATGGGGTGATCTCCCATATGAAGATCCGTGTCTCCGTTCGTCGGGTCATAGCTGCTCTCGTCCAGCCTGGCCAGGACGTGGGCTCCTGTGAGCCGAGGACTGGCCTTGAAGGAATACCATTCCTCCGTCATGGTCCACGTTGGGGGCAATCCGCGGGTCACCCAATCCTCAGGGTTCTCTACAATGACCACCGCAGCCTGAAAGTGGGGCGATCGCGGATGTCCAATGAATCGAGCGCCAATTAGCGTGTCGGCATACCAGTCCCAGTCATAGATCGGATCTCCGCCGGAACCATGGAATGCAGCAAAGCCACCGCCGTGCTCAATGTAGCGACGAAACGCGTCACGTTGTGCAATCGTTAACACGTCGCCACTCACATTATTCCACACCACGACATTGAAGTGACTGAGGTCAGTGTCGTTCATCGCGGCGCCGTTCTCAGTAAATACCATTGTCCACCCCCTGGCGGCCCCGATCATCCGCAAGGCTTTGGCACCCGCATTCAAGGCATCCACGTCCCGATATCCATTGACCTTTGAGAACACGAGCACCGACGGGTTGCGGACCGCGGCAGGCAGCCTGGAGGGACCCTCATCGTAACGCGCGCAACGCGCCAGTGCAGCAGCTTGGGTTACCGGGACGGCCGACAAATGGGCATCTAGTCCAGCGATCGTTGCAGCCGTCAGAGGCGTCTTCTTGAAGTTGGCAACAGAAGACACATCGAAGATTGCAGAGAACGAGGGCGGTGCGGTGCTGGTGATCAGCTCCGGGAGACCGGTCAGCAGATCCGGCAGATCATGATCAAGGACGCTCCGCGTCGCCGGATTGATCAACAGATCCATAAGCATGGTCCTGGACGAATACGGTGTGCGCGCTTCAGGGCAGTCAGTCCCTGCGTTGCTCGCCGCCGCGGAGACCGAGGCATGCGCTGCGCCAAATGCGGCCAGTAACCCCAGAGCCGCCTCGCTGGCGATAGTAACGATCAATCTAGTCCTGCTCAGCATGTGCGATTGCTCCTTGCTTGTCATACTGATAGGTGTTCCGCAAGAGTCCCATCAGAACTCTCCGAGACCCTTGCTCCGTGACAGAATCGTAGACAGTGCAGTCGAATGCCTAGATTCCGTCAGGAGCGTAGGCGCTCACAACCAGGTCGCCTAACGCCTTGACCCGCATGTGGACCGGGTCGCGGAGTGCTGGAGCGCCGGGAGGCACGGTGATGCCACTACGCCCCCCAAAGGCCACCCTTTTCAGGGAGTGCGATACAGCGTTGAGACCCTCTTCAGCAACTCCGACGCTGACGGCGTGCAGAACCAGGGACGTATCGCCATATTCATTAGAAAACCTGAGGCGAAGCTGACTACCACCCTGGGCAATGCGCAGTCGGTATCGAACGGTAACCTTGACCGTTTTCGAAGAAGGAATCGCCGTGCCCCCGATCGTCGTGACAGTGGGCAACCCTGCCGGGCTGGTCTCCCATGTTCCGATCCATGATGCTTGAGCATTCGCGGGTAGCGCACCCGTTATCCATGCGAGCGCCGCGAGGCCGGCTATCCAAAAGCTCTTTCTATGAGGCACGCTATCTGACTCCAATGATTGCCAATTCGCCGGGTGCATCCGCAGCGGAACACACCCGGTAATGCCCTTATGACGACCGAGCAGAAGACCAGAACATTCTGGCAACGCCGATGCTGAGCTCGGCTGGCTGCAACCCCAACGCTTGCGCGCGTAGTCGGACCATGCCCGCCTTTCCGGTGGATCGCAGCACCACTTGCGCCTGGCCATGGTAGGTATAGCGCCAGTGGCGCCGAAAGCTGTCCACGTTTCTGGGATTGGCGTTGCCAACGGCCGCGATCCGGGCATTCCCGGAGACCTCAAAATGAACGCGCACCACGGCGTCCGGAACGGTCCGTCCTTTCGCATCCATCACCTCGACCAATACGTGAGCCACGCTGCCCCGGTCCGCGACCAGTGGTTCTGGATCGGCCCTAAGACGCAGTCCGCTGACCGCACCCACGGTCTCAATCGTTTGACTGGCAATCTCCCGCCCCGCACTGCGCGCGACCGCGGTGAGTACTCCAGGATGGTAGGGAACGTCGAAGGCCGCGATACGTTTATCCGCTTCCGTTAAGCGCCTGGAGCCGACCGTGTTGCCATTGAGCGTCACCAGCACTTCGTCGCCGCTGGTATAGATCTTGACCTTCATGATGTGACCGGTCCTGACATCCCAGGTCCAGCTTTTCAATTCATCGAACCAACTCCACATATGCGCGCGCTGCTCCATGCCCTCAGGCGCCGGGCGCTCAACGACGATCTCCAGCGGACGGTCGCCACAGACGACGCGCCGATATAAGTTCTGTGGCTTTGGCTGCCCGATGAGGTCTATATCACCGCAGTAGCTCTGAAACCACGGATACTCCACATGAGGGAACGGATCCTTGAGCGTCAGCGGCGGGGCGCCGATATCAAGCACCCGGGCAGCGCCCACGCCCGTCTCGCCAAGATAGTCCCAGGCGGTCCAGACGAAATCGCCAGCGGCACAGTCGTTGTCCTCGACCGCTTTCCAGTTGTCGTAGCAGTTGGCGACCCAGCTTTCCGACTGAATCATGGCTTTGCTGGGTTGGGCCTTGTGTAGTTCCTCGTACGCCAGCTGGTAATGGAAATCCCCGATATCCAGGTACTTCCACATAGTACCGATCGTGATCGGTTCAATCAGGTCCGCCATTCCCATGGCTGAGCTCTGCGTAACCGGCCGACTTGGATCGAGCAAACGAATTCTCTCGGCGAGCTCCGGTGCCCGCCCATTGGGTTTCATAATTTCATTGCCGGTGGACCAGATAACAATGCTGGGGTGATTGCGGTCCCGTGCAATGAAGACGTCAAGATCGGATTTGTACCACCCTGCAAAGGACAGATGGTAGTCATCCGGGCGCTTGGCCTCGTCCCACATATCGAAGGCCTCTGCATAAACGAGCAGGCCGAGGCGGTCACAGGCATCCAGGAAAGCCGGCGAAGGTGGATTGTGCGCGGTGCGCACCGCGTTGAAGCCCCGCTCCTTTAGAATGCGAACACGGCGCTCCTCAGCCGCATCGAACGAGGCGGCGCCCAAGGCGCCGTGCTGGCTGTGTACGCAGCCACCCCGCATCTTTAGCGCCCTTCCGTTGAGCAAAAAGCCCCGGGCGTCGAAGGATATCGAGCGCACTCCAAACGGCTGCGCGACCCAGTCAATGAGATCCTGCCCCTGGACCAGTTCGATTCTTGCGGAATACAGATGCGGACTAGTAGGCGACCAAAGGAACGGTTCCGCTAGATCCAGGGAAACGACATAAGTCGAGCGCGTGCCTGCGGGCAGGGGCGCAGCGGCGGCAGCACCGTGTGCCACGGCACGGCCGTCTGCGCCGATCAGGGTCACATTCACGGCAGCCGAAGCCTCGGTAACGCCTGTGTTTTCGGCGACGACTTCGATGCGCACCCTGGCAAGTGCCGTCGTGATCTCCGGGGTAGAGATGCGCACGCCGAAAGTGGGTACGCGGACGGCGCCGGTAATCGTGAGCCATGTGTGCCGGTAGATTCCGCTACCCGGGTACCACCGACTGGTCGCCCCAATGTTTCGCACGCGCACCGCCACTACATTCCCACCCGGTTGGGCACGTGCAGTCAGGCTGAGCAACGCAGGCGTATAGCCATAGGGATGATAAGCGATATGCTCCCCGTTCAACCACACATCGGCGTTCTGAAACACGCCATCTAGTCGGAGCTCGACCTCCTGGTGGCGGCGGCTACGCTCCAGAATGAAATGTTTGCGATACCAGCCCTCCCCGCCAACAAGGTAGCCCTGCGAGCGGTCGCCGATCGCCTTGTCAAAGGGACCGATCAATTCGGGCGCAGTAGGTGTGGCCCAAGAGGCCGGTTCAATCGATGCGACGCCATCATCCGACTCGGCGTTCTGCAGATCTTCGATACTCCAGTCGTGAGGGAGATCTACTGGGCGCCACGCACTATCGTCGTACGTTGCTTCCTCTGCACCCTCCAAGGTGCCTCGATGAAAACGCCAGCCGTTGTCAAAACAGATCTCGCGCTGAGCGGCTACCAGGGCAGAAAAGCCCTCCGCAAGCCCGGCCACCAAGACTGCGCCCGTAGCGGCAGTGCCGACCAATAGCTCGCGTCGACTCAGCGATGGTAAAGGTTCGGCACTACTGAGCACGCCATTGCTTTCAATCGAAGGCGCAGCACGATCCCTTAAGCTTGTCACGGCGTCTCCATGGAGCGAATGTTGATACTTCCTAATCGCGAATCTGCGTCGAAAGACATCTGTCAGGCCCACAAGAGTCCGGCACGACCGCCGCGTCGCCGCCGTACCCATAGATCCAGGTACATGGCGATGCCAGAGGCCGAAAGGAATACCAGGGACAGGCCGGCGATGAGATCCATTCCGCGCCCTGGCAATCCCAACCAGTCGCCCCGATGAATTTGCTTCATCAGTTGGTGCTCCTGCCAGCCGAAAGGTTGGCCCGTGGCAGGATAGCCGGGCTCAGTCATGCTGACTCGACGGCCGCTAGCGGCGTTGTAGACCAGCTGCCGCACATCCTGATTTCCCGAGACGATAATGCCCTGCGGCATACCCGCGAAATAACGCAGTCGAATTACCTTGATCGGCGATACGGGCTCACCGGCCCGAAAAGCGGCCATGGTCGTTCTGAGCATGGCGGGCAGTTCCGCGTTCGTCAGTGGCGACGACACGTCGGCGAAGCGTGTCCTCGGTGGCCCGCTGCCGGCCTTTAGATTGGCCATAAACAATCCGTGCCCAAGGCTGTCAATGGCCAGCATGAAACCGCTCAGCGTGGCCAGGACTACAAACAGAGCAGCGATGACGGCGACGCCGCGATGAAGCGTTCGCCACCAGCCGCCCGCGTACCATAAGGGGCTGGGGCCGCGGAAGCGGATCCGGGCGCTCAGAAGTCGGAAATACATCACAAGACCAGTGAAGATCAGCGTGCAAAGGCCCACGCCGACAGTCACATTGACATACAGCGCCCGGTCCCCGAAGGCCGTCATGCGATGTAACCCTTTGATCGTGGTCCGAATGGAGGGAACACCCTGTGACTGGGGTGGCGTAGGATCCAGATGCGATCTTGCAAGATCCGGCAGTTCCTCGCCACTGACGGCGTCAAATGCCAGCAGGCGGCTCGGGAAACGCACCTGGATCACCGGCCGATTCCCGGCCATCCGCACTTCAATGTAACGCACCGGTGTTGATCCGAGCATGTTCGTGGCCGACCGCAGCCCTGAAGCCAATGCGTGCTCGAAACCAAACCCGGCCGGAAGCTCGGCCGCCGAATAATCCGTGTCTGCAATGACCTGGTAATTGGGGGGACCATTGATACTCTCGCGGATCGCCTGAAGGTTCGGATCCGTAGCCGGAGCGTGCGTCCATAACGTGTGCAAGTCAGTAATCTGAATCAGCGTGCCCGTGATTCCAAGATAGAGAGCAAAGACTGAAACGAGGAAGGCGATATTGCGGTGAACTGAACGCATGTCTGAACTCCGAGGCCGCTTGCGAGAAATTCTGGAAAGAGCCGCTCCGGCCGCGGCTCTTTATGCCTGGCTCGCGGGCAAAGCAATGTCCTGCTATCCATGGCCATTTGGGGAATTCACTTCCAGAACAGTGCTCGACGGCCCGCCCTGCTCCTCGCACTGTAGAGCTGCAGGTACATCGCGATGCCGGAGATCGCAAGAAACAGGATCGCTAGGCCGGTCATCAAGTCCATCCAGCGACCTGCCAAACCAAAATAATCTCCACGATGCAAGCGTTTCCAGGTTTCGTGAGCATTCCACTCGAATGGCATCGGAGTCTTCGGATAACCGTATTCGTACAGGCTGGCTGCCTTACCCGTCCGGGCGTTGAACACGAGTTGCTCGGCAACCTCATCGCCCGTCACAACTACTCCTTGCGGCATCCCACCATAGGTTCGCAGCCTGATGACCCTCGGCGGTGGTATGTCGGAAGCCCCCTGACGCGCGGCCACAAGCGTCGTTCGCAACATCGATGCCAGATCCGGGTCCGACACGGTGCCATCGTTAGCGAACATCTTGAGAAGCGCCGCTGGAGGGCCGTTGCCACCGCTCGCCGGTACTAGTCCGTGCGTTGCCATGTAAGTGGTGGTCCACACACTGTCAAATGCCATGATCATCCCGGTCAACGCCACATACAGGACAAACACGGCGGCGACAATGGAAAGCCAGCGATGCAGACGCCGCATGATCACCTCCAGAACCAGGCGGGGCGACCGCTTTTTTGCCGCTTGGATAGCATACTGAAGTAGAGCGAGAGGCCGCTCATGACCATGACAAACAGCGACAATCCCACGAGAAAGCTAATCCACGCGCCGACCTGGCCAATGACGTCACCTCGATGGAATCCCTTTACTAGATCATGGGCGGAGGGTGGGCCACGGCCGAACATAGCAAAAGGCGATTCAATCTTGGGGCCGCCTATCGCCTCGCCGGTCAGGGCATTGAACTCAAGACGACGTGCGTACGATCCAGCCACGGCGACAATTCCCACCGGTGTATTGCCGTCCATCCGCAGTTCAAGCCAACTGAATGCCTCCGACGGAACAGCGCGGCGCGCAGATGTCTGAACAGTTGCCAGAAGTTTCATCGGATCCACATTCGCCGGAAGTCTGGTTGCAGCGTAGTCCGCCGTGCTGATCACCGAAAATCCTGGCGGCCCCATGATGCCCTCCCGGATTGACTGCATGTTGGGGTCTGAGGCCGGCGCACGTTGATAGAGCGACTTCAGGTCAATAAGCTGAATAGTAATGCCTGTGCCGGCCACATAGACAAACAGCACGGCGATGACAGTCATTGTCCAACGATGCAGAGTTCTCATGGACGTGTGGCCCTTCAACGAGCGCTCCAAATAAAAAGCATTGCGAATCCCATGCGCTTCACGCACTCGCACTAAGTCACACCGCACCGCCTGGGTAGGTTGATTATTCTGAACTCTGTTTCGGCACATTTGGCTTCACGTTCTTGATTCTAGTGAAGGACGACCTAATTCAGCATCTTCTGAATTTCCGTCCACCCGGCCTTAGCGCATGCCACATCATCGCCGCCGCTATAGCCAATGGCTCCGATAACCTTGCCACCGGCGGTAATTGGGAAGGCCCCAAATTGCACGAACATATTGGGCTTGACACGCGCGAGTAGCGATTTGTCCTTAGCAATGGCGTCCCGCACATCTGCGCTGGGCATTTTGAACTCTAAGGCAGTGATTGCCTTTCGCTGCGCAACAAAGACGTGACTACCATCGGAGCCATCAGCGCTGAGCATGGCTCGTGCCTCGCCCACGGAATCAACAACAGTCGCTGCACCGAAATAGCCCCTGGAGGTACAGTTCTTCACTGCCGCACGCGCCGCTGCTATAGCCATTTCAAGCGTAGGTCCGACAGCCGTGGACTCCGGCGGCTCGTGGCCGCCCTTATGGTAGCCACCTGGAGGCGGCGGCGGCGCAGGTATCAGATTGCCATTGGCGTCAAGCATGTTGAAAGGCGGCAGATTGTCGCCTGGCAGGCTCTGCGGTCCCACTGGCTTGTCACCGTTTGCGCTTACGGCCGCACTTATCCAGAAACAGCCGGCCAGCGCAACACTGCTCCACGCGAGGATCCATTTTGCCTTAATCATTTTGCCACCTTTCGGAGTGTTGTCTGAGTGAGAGATAAGGAACATTGAACACGGAGCGATCTATTGGGCCGATCAATACGTCAATCCATATCCAAAGGGATAAAGAGGATGTGCAGTGTCATGCGGAAGGTCCTCCTTCTGCTCCTGCACCTCCTGCATTGACGAGGGGAGCTCGAACGGCAGATGACCCTGTGGAGAGATCATGCCCGTCAGTACATTGAGTAGCGCCTTGTTGCTCACACCGAAGCTTGCAACTATGGCGGTGGCCTTATCTTTGACGTTCCCGAGTATCGCTGGACGGTTCATGCCCACCACGAACACGGTTGGCACGTACTGGCTCGCCTCGACGAGCGCGTCGTAGCTTGCGTCGCCGGCTTGAAAGTTCAGGCGCCCTTCGTGCTGTATGTGTCCTAGTGCGTAGCTTGGGTGAAGCACTTCTGAAGGCGTGACCGCTCGAACAATGGCGAAGTCGGCTAGCTTTGGTGAATCCACTGGAATGAGGCCGAAACTTTCCGCTGCACCGCGGTCCACGCCCGACAGGTAGACCTTCTTGCCTTGCGCGGCGACGGGCAGAAAATGCTTTACGTTTTCCAGGAGCACCAGCGACTTACTCTGTGCGTCCTCGGCCTGGGCTATGAACTCGGGATTTCCCACAATGGAATCGGCTCTATCCTCATCAACATAGGGATTCTCAAACAGTCCCAGTTCGAATTTCTGCAATAACACGCGATATGCAGATTGCCTCAGCCGTGGAAGGCTGATCAGACCATGCTCGACGGCGGCAAGTATCACCTCTGTCTCCTCGGAACCGCCGATCTGGTCTACACCGGCATTGATGGACTTGGCGAAGCGCTGTTCCTTAGTCAGATTTTCCACACCCCAGGGCATGCCGAGATCCTCAAACGACGCCGGCTGGCCTGGGGCCGCTCCGTTCACGCAAGTGGGTCTGCAGTCCTTGGTGATCGACCAGTCACTGACGATTATCCCCCTGAAACCATAGGTACCTCGAAGGAGCTCTGTGAGCAGCTGCCGGTTGTAACCTGCGCCGACCGGTTCGACGGACTTACCGTCGATCGCAAGGCCTTTCAAAATCGAGTAGGCGGGCATGATTCCGGCGGCATTGGCCGCAAAGGCTCCGGTAAATGGAATGACGTGGTAACCAAAGTTCCTGGCGGGGAACACGGCGAAGCGCCCGTACGAGTTGTGACTGTCGAAGCCATTCTCCTGGGCGCCATAGCCCACCCAGTGCTTCACAATAGTCGCCACGCTTCCGGTATTCAGGCCGGTGCCACCATTTTGCATACCCTCCACATAGGCCTGCACCATCTCCTTGGCAACCTGCGCATCCTCCCCGAAAGTCCCGTTGATCCGCGTCCAGCGCGGTTCCGTGCCAAGATCGGCCTGGGGCGATAGCCCTTCGCGAATCCCTACGGCCCGATACTCCTGCCGCACAATGTCTGCAAATCGGTGAACCAGTGCTGGATCTCCGATAGCCGCAAGACCTGGAGGCTCCGGCCATTTCGAGAAGGATCCGGCCTGAACGCTGGTTAGAGCGGAAGACTCAATATGACTTCTGGGGTCTGAACTGATGGTCAGCGGAATCCCCAGCCGGGTATTCTCCGCCACTTCCTGCAGTCGATTGTGTGCAGCGGCAAGAGCTTGCGGTTCAGGGTTATAGCGCGTTGAAAAGCTGCTGACATGCCCCTGACTGATGAGCGCCGAAGTCTTGGCGAAGTCGTACTCACCACTTGAATCGTTTCCGACGGGCTCAGTGCTTGGCATGTTGCCGTGAAGCAGCAACCCAGCAAGCTCTTCGACACGCAAGCGCTGTAGGAGGTCATGGGCGCGGACTTCCGGCGACTGCCGCCAGTCTTCATAGACATCGAGTTTCCCGTTTCCATTCAGATCCTTGAACGCTTGCCCCTGAATCTGCAACAAGTGCGCAGACCGATGACCCAACTCGGGTTGGTTACGCCTATGCTGGTTAGCGTCCACGCCCTCCCCACGGCTAGCGAGGGTGAGCGCGCATGTCAGCACAGTAGCCGTTACCAGGGATGTCCTGCGAAGCCGACGACTTCCCTGCTTGCTATCTTTGTTCACATTCAGTCCACTCACTTTGAAAGTGACGTCCCAATCAATGGGACCGGGTGACGTACCCCGGATAAAGGACTTGGTCCTGAAAAGACCTTCACTTCTCGATAGGGCGTCAGGACTACTGGGCCAACGAGTCCATAGGGCTGCACAAGCCCGCGTGCCCGGACATCCTCATCAACCGCCGCCAG
>Ga0302311_10002385_pt1 | contig 21376 bp, 20 predicted proteins | sample III_Palsa_N1_3_FD_200449 | JGI IMG/M metagenome (GOLD analysis project Ga0302311, IMG submission 200449) | Peat permafrost microbial communities from Stordalen Mire near Abisko, Sweden - III_Palsa_N1_3 | ecosystem: Environmental > Terrestrial > Soil > Palsa > Peat permafrost | place: Sweden... | reverse complement strand
CTGTCGGTCGGCGACATCGTCGAGCGCGCCAATGTCGGCCGCTCGACCTTCTACGAGCATTACGACGGCAAGGATGCGCTGTTGAGCGAGAGCGTCGCCGGCCCGTTCCAGATGCTGGCCGCCATCGCCGGTGCCGAGGAAATACCCCCGTCGCTGGTCGGTACGATCACGCATTTCCGCGAGAACCAGCGCATCAGCCGCGCGCTGCTCACCGGGCCCGGCCGCACGGTGTTGAACCGCTGCCTGGCCGACCTGATCGAGGAACGGTTGCGGGCGCTCGGCCGCCAGACACCCGCAGCGCAGATCATCCCGGATGCGCTCACGGCCCTGCATCTGGCTGCCGGCCAATTGGCCCTGATCGAGAATTGGCTGACGGCACAGCACGCCTGCAAGCCGGAGCTGATCGCGGAAGCGCTCTTCGTCAGCACCAACGCGACGGTGGCGGCGCTGTATCGGCGCCCCTAACCCACCATCCAATGCGGCACCGGCAAGTTCTTCGACCTGAGGAACTCCGGATTGAACAGCTTCGACTGATAGCGCGCGCCGCCGTCGCACAGGATGGTCACGATCGTGTGGCCGGGGCCCAGCTCGCGGGCGAGCTTGATCGCACCCGCGACATTGATGCCGCTGGAGCCGCCCAGCACCAGCCCTTCATGCTCGACCAGGTCGAACACGACCGGCAGCGCCTCCTCGTCGGTCACTTGCAGCGCGCCGTCGATCGGGGCGCCTGCCAGATTGGCGGTGATGCGGCTGTTGCCGATGCCCTCGGTGATCGAGCTGCCCTCGGCGACCAGCTCGCCCCGGGTGAAATGATTGTAGAAGGCGGAGCCCATCGGATCGGCCAGCATGACGCGGATCTTGGGGTTCTGGGATTTCAAGGCCATCGCCACACCGGCGATGGTGCCGCCGGTGCCGGCGGAACAGGTGAAGCCGTCGATGCGGCCGGCGGTCTGCTGCCAGATCTCGGCCCCGGTCGTGCGGCGATGGCCCTCGCGGTTGGCGATATTGTCGAACTGGTTGGCCCAGATGGCACCCTTCGGCGAGGTTTCCGCCAGTTCGGCCGCCAGCCGTTCGGAGACGTGAACGTAGTTGCCCGCCTCCCTATAGGGCGCCGCCGGCACCAGCCGCAGATCGGCGCCGACCAGGCGCAGGAAATCCTTCTTCTCCTGGCTCTGGGTATCCGGCATGACGATGACCGTGCGGTAGCCCAGCGCGTTGCCGACCAGGGCCAGACCGATGCCGGTATTGCCGGCGGTGCCCTCGACGATGGTGCCGCCGGGCTTGAGGCGCCCCGACTCCACCGCATCCTCGATGATGGCCAGCGCCGCGCGATCTTTGACCGAGCCGCCGGGATTGAGGAATTCGGCCTTGCCCAGAATCTCGCAGCCGGTGGCATCCGAGGCCCGTGCGAGGCGAATGAGCGGCGTATTGCCGATGGTGTCGATGAAGCCGTTGCGGATGCTCATGAAGGGACTCTTCAGCGATCGAATTTCGTAGAGAGGATGATGGACGAGACCGTCCGTTCGATGCCGTCGAGAGCGCCGATCTCGTCGATCAGAAAATCCATCTGCTCGACCGAGCCGGCCTCGACCACGGCGATCATATCGTGCGGACCGCTGACCGAATAAAGGGCGCTGATCTGGGGAATCTTGCGGAGCGCCGTTTCGGCCTTGGCGGCGAATTTCGGCAGGATGGTAATCAGCACATGGGCGCGGATCAACGCGCCTGCCGCTTCCGGCGACAGGCGCACGGTGTAGCCCGCGATGACGCCGCTGCGCTCCAGCCGCTCCAGCCGGCTCTGCACGGTCGTGCGCGACAAGCCCAAGGCCCGCGCCAGATCGGCGGTCGGCCGCCGCGCATCGGCCCGCATCAGCCGCAACAGCGCCTCGTCCGTCGGGTCAATCGTCACTTTGCCTGCCATGTCGTCATTCCGCCGAACTACGCGACTCGGATCGTCGCTCTGCTGACTACAGACCGACGAAGGCGGATTGTAAAGATGAAGCTCTACAGATGTTTAGTTCCCCGGAAGGAAGCTCCATGAAGGACGTGCTCGTCGTCGGCGCCGGCAAGATCGGTTCGACCATCGCCGAAATGCTGGATGCGACCGGGGACTACCGGGTCGCGATCGCCGACCGGTCGCACGATCAGCTCAACCGGCTGGACACCGGTCCGGGCGTCGAGAAACTGACGCTCGACATCGCCGACGGCGACGCGATGGCCCGCGCGCTCAAGGGCAAATTCGCGGTGCTGAGCGCCGCTCCCTACCACCTGACCGGCAAGGTCGCCCGCGGTGCGCTCGCGGCCGGCACGCATTATCTGGACCTGACCGAGGATGTAGCGACCACGCGGCTGGTCAAGCAGCTGGCGGCCGGCGCCAACTCGACCTTCATTCCGCAATGCGGGCTGGCGCCGGGTTTCATCTCGATCGTCGCCAACAATCTGGCGGCCCATTTCGACCGGCTCGACACGGTCAAGATGCGGGTCGGCGCCCTGCCGCAATATCCGTCGAACGCGCTCAATTATAACCTGACCTGGAGCACGGACGGCGTCATCAACGAGTATTGCGAGCCGTGCGAAGCGATCGTCAACGGCACGCTCCGCGAAGTGCCGCCGCTGGAAGAGCTCGAGGAATTCTCGCTCGACGGCATCAAGTATGAGGCGTTCAACACGTCGGGCGGCCTCGGCACCCTGTGCGAGACGCTCGAAGGCAAGGTGCGCAACCTCAACTACCGCACCATCCGCTATCCCGGCCATTGCGCGATCGTGAAGATGCTGCTGAACGACCTGCGCCTGCGCGACCGGCGCGACGTGTTCAAGGACATCCTGGAAAACTCGCTGCCGTCGACGCTGCAGGACGTGGTCGTGATCCTGGTCACGGTCAGCGGCTGGCAGGGCGACCGCTTCGTGCAGGAAACCTACGCGAACAAGGTCTATAGCCGGCAGATCGGCGGCCGCGTCCATAGTGCCATCCAGATCACGACCGCGTCGGGCATCTGCACGGTGCTGGACATGCTGGCCGACGGCCAGCTGGCGCCCAAGGGCTTCGTGCGCCAGGAAGACATCCCGTTCGAGGCCTTCATCGAGAACCGCTTCGGCAAGGCCTACGCGCTGGATCTGCGCCAGGCGGCGTAAGGCACCATCCGGGCGGCATCATGCCGCCCTGATATCCGTCAGGAACCCGTCGACCTCGCGCCGGAGATCCGCGGCGCGGGCGGCAAGCGCGTCGGCGGTCGCGAGCATTTCGGCCGACGAAGCTTCCGTGCGCGCCGTATCCTCGGTCACCGCCGCGATGGTCTCGGACACGGCACCGGTGCCGGCCGCCGCCTCCTGCACGTTGCGGGCAATGTCGCGGGTGGCATTGCCCTGCTGATCGACCGCCCCGGAAATCACCAGGCTTGCGGCACTGATCCGGCCGATGACCAGGCCGATTTCGGCGATGATCGCGACCGCCTCGGCCGTGGCGGTGCGGATGTCGCCGATCTGGCGGCCGATATCCTGGGTCGCGCGCGCCGTCTGGTTGGCGAGCGACTTCACCTCGTTCGCCACCACGGCAAAGCCCTTGCCGGCCTCACCCGCACGGGCGGCCTCGATCGTCGCGTTCAAGGCCAGGAGGTTGGTCTGGGCGGCGATATCGTCGATCAGCTTGACGATCTCGCCGATCGACCCGGTCGCGGCCGACAGACCTTCGACCACGGCGCCGCCCCGCGCCGCTTCGCGCACGGCGACCTCGGCCGTCTCGGCCGAGACGGCGACCTGCCGGCCGATCTCTGCCACCGATGCCGCCAGCTGCTCGGCCGCGACCGCCACCGTTTCGACATTGCCGCTGGCCGCCCGGGCGGCACCCGCGACCGAACCCGCCCGTCGGGCCGTCACCTCCGCCGTGATGCTGAGACCGCCGGCCGTGCCGCGCAGGTCGGCGGCACTGTCGGCCAGATGGCCGAGCGCACCGGCGATCTCGCGATCGAACGCCAGGATGCGGGCTTCGATCGCGGCCTGGCGCCGCTCGCGGGCCGCCCGATCCGCCGCCTGCTCGGCCTCCAGTCGGTTGCGATCGAGGGCGGCCGCCCGCAGCACCTCGACCGCGCGGGCGATACGGCCGATCTCATCGCGACGGTCCTGCGCCGGCACCATGACGTCGTAGCGGCCGACGGCGAGTTCGCCCAACGCCTCGGTCAGCGCATCGACCGGCCGCACGATCGAGCGCTGGGTCAGGAAGGCGATGGTGCCGGCCAGCGTCAAGGCCACCAGCAGCAGGCCCCATTGCAGCCAGACCAGGGAATCGAGCGCCGCGGAGATCTCGGCGCCGTCCGTATCGATCTGCCGACCGGCGAGGTCGGCGAGGCCGCCGGAGCGGAAGCCCTCCGCATCGGCCGGGCCGATCAGCACGTCCAGAATATGGCCGACCTGGTCCTGGCTGTCCTTGATGCCGGCCATGAGCTTCGCTGAGTCGGCACCCTCGGCCTCGGCGGCCGCCAGCAGGCCGTACTGGGCCTTGTAGATGCCGTCGAACGCCGCCATCAGCGCCCTCCAGCGCGCCCGTGCATCGGCGGGGAAGGCATCCGAGACCTGATCCAGCCGCGTGCCCGCCTCGACGATCTTGGACCATTGCGCCGCCAGGACCGGCTTCGCCGCCGGATCCTTGGTCAGGAGGAAGCCGTAAAGTGTCGCCAGCGATCCGTTGAACTGCTGCGCCATGGCCAGACTCTGCTGCGCCGCCGGCAGATGCTGGCCGAGGGCCACGCGCGAATGCCGATCGACGCTGCCCAGCAACAGGCTGGAGGCGATGACCGACAGGACGAGCAACGCCGAAACGGCGCCGAAGCCCAGAAACAAGCGGCTGCGAATGGAATGCGCGGACATGACCGACCTCTGCGTAACGAACGAGTGCAGAGGATGGTGATGCCAAGGTCCGGCGGTAACGGGCCTCACGGCCGCCTCAAGCGAACGTGTTCAAGCCTCCGGCCAGAACAGGTCGACGATCCTGCCCAACCCGTCGAGCGCTGCCGCGTCGTGGTAGACAAACAGCACGCGCTCGCCCTGGAAGCGCGCCTTGAGCGCGGCGGCCAGGCTCCGGCGGTCCGCCAGCGTAACGCCCGCCAGACTGTTGGTGGCGACGCGCCAGACCTCGCCGAACTGCTCCAGGAAATTGCGGCTGATCTCGTCGCCGAACGAATCCGCCACGATCAGCAGGCGCGGCCCCGGTTCCGGTCGCGTATAGCGTTCGAGTGCCGATTCGGCACCCGGCGTCAGCCCGTCGATCGGGCCGCAACCGGCGCCGGCGCAACTGCGGATGCCGACCGCGCGCACGTCGGGCTCGCGGATCGGGTCGCTCGCCCCCATGCCGGGGTTGAGATTGTTCAAATCCGAGGCCCGGGTGATCGACCGCAGCGGTAGGGTGAGCGTGCGCGGCAGCGACCAATGGCCTTCGGCCACGGCCTCGGCCACGCGCACCGGCACCTCGCCGGCCCAATGGAAATGATGGCGCGGGATCGGCTCGGCGCGGCCCTTGGAACCCAACATCAGATCGACCGGATAGATCAGCTCGGCACCGACCTCGCTGGCGGCGACGAGGGCCGCGACCCTGTCGACCGAAGGCCTGAGGCCGGCGCATTCCGTGGCATAGGGCTCGGGAATATCCTCGGGATAAAGCCGCGGCGCCGTCGGTACCAGCAGCAGCACCGGATCGAACCCGGCCGCCCGGACGCGCTTCAGCTTGCCCGTGATGAGGTCGGCCGCCCGCGAGATCCTGTCGTCGCCGACACCGGCGCCGCACAGGTCGGTGATCAAGGTCGGCGGACCATCGTCATGGGCCGCCAGGAACAGGCGCCCATTCCGGCCGATGACGATGCGCGGCGTCGCGATCTCGCCGAAGATCTGCCAGCGCAGCCAATTGTTGAGCCGCACCAGCGGCTGGCGCAGGCCGAACCGGTCCTTCAGCCAGCCGTCGATGGCGTCGGGCAGATGCCGGGCCTGGTCGAGCGTCGCCGGCCGCGCCGGCACGGTCGCCAGCACCCGCTGCTCCTCGCGCTGCGGATCGGGCAGCAGCAGCTGGAACAGCGCCGGCGCCGCGATCAACAGCAAGAAGGCCGGAACGAACCAGCTGCGGGTTCTGAGCCGATGCCAAAGCCGCATCTCAGAACCGGAAATAGATGAAGGGGTTGTAGGTGCCGGCCGCCAGGCTCGCCGCCGACAGCACCAGCAGCAGCAGGCAGGCCATATGGCGCAGCGGCATCGGCAGCCGCAGCGGCCCCGGATCGCGCGGGAACATTGCGGCGACGCTGCCGACGATCAGTGCCGTGGCGAATGTGGCACTCAGACCGACGCCGCCGGCGACCATGGTCTGGCCCGCCATGGCACGCAGCACGGCGCCGGTCTGGCCGAAGTCCGCGGCCCGGAACGGCACCCATCCGACGACGACGACCAGCACCAGATAGGCATGGCGGGCGAGCACCGGCAGGCGGACCAGGACCCGGCCGAGCCCGATCCGCTCCAGCACCAGAAACGCGCCGTGATACAGGCCCCAGAGCGCGAAATTCCAGCTGGCGCCGTGCCAGAGCCCGCACAGCAGGAACACCAGCGTCAGATTGGCGCCGGTGCGCCAGGGCCCATGGCGGTTGCCGCCGAGCGGGATATAGAGATAGTCGCGGAACCAGGTCGACAGCGTGATGTGCCAGCGCCGCCAGAAATCCGTGACCGACTGGGCGGCATAGGGCCGGTTGAAATTCGCCGGCAGTTCGAACCCGATCATGCGGCCGAGCCCGATCGCCATGTTGGAATAGCCGGCGAAATCGAAATAGATCTGCAGGGCATAGCCGGCGGCGGCAATCCAGGCGCCCGCCGTCGACAGCTGGCCCGCCGGCAGCGCGAACAGCCGGTCGACCGGGCCCGCCAGCGTATTGGCCAGCAGCACCTTCTGTCCCAGACCGATGGTGAAGGCCTCGATCCCGCGCGCCCACAGCGCCGGCGTGACGCTGCGCTTGTCGACCCGGTCGGCGATCACGGCATAGCGCACGATCGGCCCGGCGATCAGCGGCGGGAACATCGCCTTGTACATGGCGAAGCGCAGCAGGCTGCGCTGGGGCACGACGGTGCCGCGATGGATGTCGATCAGATAGGAAATGCCCTGGAAGGTGAAGAACGAGATGCCGAGCGGCAAGGCGATCTCAGGGATCGCCGGCGGCACCAGGCCGACCAGCGGCGCCACCGCCGCCCATTGGGCGACGAGAAAGCCCGCATATTTATAAAACAGCAGCAGCGCCAGATTGCCGGCGATGCCCAGTGCCAGCCACAGCCGGCGCGCCGGCCCGGCCCGGCCGATCGCGAGCCCGAAGCCATAGTTGAGCGCGATGCAGAACAGCAGCAGCGGCAGCCGCACCGGGTCGCCCCAGGCGTAGAACAGCAGGCTCGCCAGCAGCAGCACCAGATTGGGCGCCGGCAGCAGGTGATAGGCCAGAAGGAACAGCGGCAGGAAATAGAACAGGAAGGTGATCGAACTGAACAGCATAAGCCCGATGCCACTCCTGACCGGATTTCGCCCAAGCGCAGCATGACGAAGCGGCGCGCTGCCCGAAACATCTTTCGGGGCCCCGGGCGCCGTTTGGTCCGGACCGAAGCCATGCCGTAGCGACATTCCCGCTCGGCTTTGCCCGGGTGCCGGGCGCATATTTTTCCCTTGCACCCGGTCGGTCGTCTCAGTAGTTTCCGGCTCCCGACGCTGGCGGTTTCCGTAGCGCCCGGGCCCGAATTTCGGGGTCATAGCTCAGTTGGTAGAGCGCTACAATGGCATTGTAGAGGTCTGCGGTTCGATTCCGCATGGCTCCACCATTCTCAAGGGGTTAGCTGGCAACGGCTAACCCCTTTTTGCTGCCTTAAGCGGCCAGGTCCTTGATCTGGATCAGAATCCGCAGGCTGCCGCCCAGCGCGCCCTCGCCGTCGAAGCGCAGCTGGGGCGCCGGGGCGTTCGGGAACAGCACCACTTCCATCATGCCATTGTTGAACCGCCGGGCGTGGTTGCTCCGGTCGCCCGGCTGGTCCAGCCATTCGAGTTCGCCCCAGATCGGATGGTTTTCCATTCTGTCCGCGCCGCCCGTGTGGAAGGCCGTGACACGAATGGAACTGGCACAGCTCTTATGGGCCCGGGCGATGGAGATCCAAGGCCCCAACTGGCCCTGTTTCGGAATTTGCGTGACGAACATTTGGACTTCCATCTGCGGCCTCCAGTCGAATGGAGCCGAATTACTCCACCGGAGGTAACCCATTAGACCGAACATCGATCCATCGGTGCGGCGATCGATGGGGTTTGGTGGCCTCAACCTTCGGGTGTCGCCGGGGCGAAATCCGGGGCCAACCGCTGATGCAGCCAGCGGCCGGCGAGCGAGATGGCGAGGCACACCACCAGATAGACGAGTGCCGCGATGCCCAGCAACGGCAAGGGCTGGAACACCCGGCCATTGACCAGCAGCACGCTGCCGGTCAGTTCCGTCGCACCCAGCGCGGAGGCGACGGAGGTGTATTTGAACATGCGGACATATTGGCCGAACAGCGCCGGAAGGGCGATGCGGGCACCCAGCGGCGCCACGACCAGGCGGATGACCTGGAACCGGGTGAGGCCGAGCGCCGCTGCCCCCTCGATCAGGCCGCGCGGCACCGACTGCAGCCCAGTCAGCATGTCCTGCGCCGCATAGGCCGCCAGGAACACGATGAAGCCGACCAGCGCTGCCGACGCGGCGGTGGTGCGATAGCCGAACAGAGCCGGCAGGGCGAAATAGGCGAGCAGCAGCACGACCAGCAGCGGCGTGCCCCGGATGAACCAGATATAGAAGGCGCAGACCCGGCCCAGCACCGGCACGTCCAGATAGCGCAGCAAGGCGACCGGGATCGCCAGCAAGGTGCCGACGAGCGCGCTCCAGCCGGCAAGCGCCAGGGTGGCGCGCAGGCCCGCCAGCAGGAACGGGGCATTGTGCAGCAGCAGCTCACCCATGCCGGCGCCCGGGCGTCGCGGGCGGGGCCAGCCGCAGGATCAGGTGACTACTGACCGTCACCAGCAGCAGATAGAGCAAGGTGATGGTGGCATAGACCTCGAACGTGCGAAACGTGTCGGCATCGACGGCGCCGGCCTCGTAGGCGAGTTCACCGACGGCCACGACCGAGGCGAGCGAGGAATCCTTGATCAGCTGCGACGCGAGGCTGGCCAGCGACGGGGCGATCGCGCGCAAGGCCTGCGGATAGATCACGAAACGCAGCGTCGTCCAGCGCTTGAGGCCCAGCGCCGAGGCCGCCTCCGACTGCTGCGCCGGCACGCTCGCGAGGCCGGTGCGGATCAGCTCGGCCGCATAGGCGCCGGAATAGATCGACAGGCCAAACGCCGCGCACAGGAACGCCGGCAGCTGCAGGGCGGAAAAGCCCAGGAACCATAGATAGATATGCAGCAGCAGCGGCACATTGCGCACGCCCTCGACATAGAGCACCGCCGCCACGCGTGCCGGCCGGCGACGCGACGCGCCGGCGGTGCCAACCACCAGCCCGATCAGCAGCGCACCCAGCAGGCCTGCGATCGAGAGCGCGATGGTGACCAGCAACCCGCTCGCGATCTGGTCCCGATGCTGCCAGATCGGTGCCCAGTCGAAGTGATACCCCATTACTGAGGATACACTTCGATCTGCTCGGGCGGTTCGCCGCCGAACCAGGTCTGGTACAGCTTGGCATAGGCGCCGGAACTCCACAGATCCTGCAGCGTGGCGTTGACCGCGTCGCGCATCGCCCAGTCGCCATGGCGCATGCCGACGCCGAACGGCTCCTTGCTGAGCAAGCCGCCGACGATCTTGAAGCCGTCGTTGTTCTTGGCGAAACCTTCCAGGATCGACAGGCTGCCGGTCAGCACGTCGGCGCGGCCCTGGGCCAGCGCCAGCCAGGCGGCATCATAGTCGCGGAACGCCGTCACGTTGGCCTTGGGCGCCAGCGTGGCGATGTTCTTGGCGAGCGTGGTGCCCTGCTGGACCGCGACCCGCTTGCCGTCGAGCGTGTCGACACCGGTGATGGTCGAGGCCTTGGGCACCAGCAGGGTCTGGCCGCCGACGTAGTAGTCCGCGCTGAAATCGATGGTGTGCTCGCGCTCTCGCGTGTGGGTCATCGAGGCGGCGACCACGTCGACATTGCCGCTCAACAGCAGCGGAATGCGCGTGACCGAGGTGACGCGCACGAATTCGATCGGCACGCCGATGGTGGCGGCGACGGCGCGCAGGATGTCGAGGTCGAAGCCGGCCGGCTCGTTCTGCTCGTTCAGGAAGCCGAACGGCGGCGTGTCCATCTTGACGCCGGCCAGGAGCTTGCCGCGCGCCTTGATCGCGGCGATGGAATCCGGCGCGTCGTCGGCCCGGGCGAAACCCGGCAGCAGCGCCAGCGCGGGCGCGACGCCCGCGATCGTGAGAAAATGCCGGCGCTTCATCGAGGCTGTCCTTCCTGCTGGGCAAGGCGGGCGATCCGGTCCATCGCCTCGACGAGATCGGCATCGCTGGTCGAGAGCGACAGGCGGACATGGCCGGCACCGGCCGCACCGAAGGCGGAGCCGGGCACGCTCGCGACATCGAGCGCATCGAGCCAATGGGCCGAGACCTGGGCATCGGCAGGCCCCACGGCCGGGAACACGTAGAACCCCGCGGTCGGCGCCGTGCAGGTGATGCCGGGGATCGCATCGAGGCGGGCAGCGGCCAGGGTCTGGCGGGCGTGGAACGTCTCGCGATACTGCGGCACCAGCTCGTCATAGAGCGACAGCGCCACGGTGCCGGCCTGCTGGATGAAGCCCGGCACGCAATAGACCGAATGCTGCATGAAGCGCTGGAACGACTTGATCAGCCCGCCGGGCACTGCGAGCGAGCCCAGCCGCCAGCCGGTCATGCCGAAGGTCTTGGAAAAACTGTCGACCACCAAAGTGCGCGCCTGGCCCGCAGGCGTCGCCTGGGGGGCCGAGAACCGGCCCTGGTGCAGCAGGTCGGAATAGACCTGGTCGAAGATGATCCAGAGATTGTGCCGTTCGGCGAGCGCCACCACGGCGGCGATCTCGTGGTCCGGCAGCACGCGGCCGGTCGGGTTGACCGGGGAATTCAGGATGATCGCGACCGTGCGCGGCGTGATCGCGGCGGCGAGCTGGTCGGGATCGACGCGGTCGAGCATGGCGAGCGGGACCGGCACGCCGCCGCACAGCTGGATGCAGGGCCCATAGCTGACCCAGCCCGGCTCCGGCACCAGCACCTCGTCGCCGGCCGAGACGACGGCCATCAGCGCCGCCAGCAGGGCGAACTTGCCGCCGGGCGTGATCAGGATGTCGGCCGGGTCGTAGGCGGCACCGGTGCGCAGCCGCTCGCGCCCGGCCACCGCCTCGCGCAGGGCGGGATTGCCGTTCGACGAGACGTAATGCGTATCGCCGTCGTGCAGCGCCTTGGTCGCGGCCTCGGTGATGCGCGGGTCGGTGACGATGTTCGGATCGCCGCTCGACAGGCCGATGATCTTGCGGCCGGCGGCGCGGGCGGCACGCACCCGCTCCGTCATTTCGACCGTCGCGGAGGCCTTGAGATTGGTCACGCGGGGCGAAAGACGCAGGGCCGATGCCGGTCCAGGATGAGTCAAGACAGATCACTTTCGATAATGGCCGCGTCATGCCACAGCGCGTCCACCGACACGGTTCGGGGCAGCAATCCCTGTAGCATGCAATAGCGGGCGGCGAGGGTCCAGGACGGGGCGACGGCCGCCCGTCCGATCGGTGGGGCCGGGTTGCCGCCCGGCGCCGCGGCATCGCGCGCACGCTGGAACAGGCGGATGAGTTCGGCCATCAGGGCGGGTTCGGCCTCGGCCAATGGCGTGGGCACGGTGATCAGGTGATTGACCGGCATGAAGCCGTGGGTCGCCTGGAACCGGGCCGAGGCCGCCGCCGGATCCGGGAACAGGGTGCGGAACGCCGGATCGTCGGGCACGTCGTTGCCGACGATGACGGCATCGACCGCGCCCTGGCGCAGCAGGTCGAGCAGGTTTTCGCCGGGCGCCGCCCGCGTGACCCAGGCCGGCTCGGCATATTCGGCGACATGAGCCTCCTCGAAAGTGGTCCAGCGCAGCGCCGACGGATCGAGGCCATAATCGTCGGCCAGGATGCCGCGCAGCCACATCGCGGTCGTCTGGGTATAGGCGCGTACGCCGATGCGCCGGCCGGCGAGGTCGCCCGGATCGCGCATCGCGCTGTCGGCCCGGCACAGCAATGCCGCCTCCTGGAACCGTGCCGCCACGGCGATCGGCAGCACCGTGATCGGCTTGCCGTAGGCCAGCGCCTGCAGCGCCGTCGCGATCGCCATCTCCGACAGGTCGAAGCGCTGTTCGCGCACCATGGGGGCAAAGGCCCGGCTGATCGGCGCGATCTCGGCGAAGTCGAACCCGACCATCGGCGAGGCGACTTCGCCCGAATGCAGCGCCGCCGTGGTCGGGTAGCGGCCGAGGGCCGCCTTGAGGATGCGCGTCACACCAGGCTCTCGATCACGTGCGGGAATACCGCCTCGTAGCCCTCGCCATAGGTGATCGCCTTCTTGTCGGAATTCCGCGCCGCCTGGGCGCCGCGCTGCAAGGCGACGCGCTCGTAATATTCCCAGAGATGCTCCTGGCCGGCCATGCATTCGATCGCGGCGCGTTTCTTGTCCCAGACCGGGGTGATGTCGAGCAGCATGTCGGGCTTCCAGCTGCATTGCTCCGGCTGGTGCGGTTCGAACAGAAACACCGGCGGGGCGCCCAGCACCTTCTCGCTCGGATTATGGCCATGGGCCTGCGCCACGATGCGGGCATGCTGGGTGAACTCGGTCGTCGCCGGATGGTCGTGGTTGTAGATGTCCTGGTGCGAATGGGTCAGCACGAAAGCCGGCCTGAGCGCGCGATAGACATCGACGAGCCGGAACAGCGAGTCCTGGTTCAAGGTCAGCGGATAATCGCCCAGGTCCCAGAACTGGATGTCGGCGGCGCCCAGCACCTGGGCCGCAGCCTCGGCCTCCTTGCGGCGGTCGGTCTTGACCCGGTCGAGCGTCATGCCCGGCAAGCGCCACAGCTTGGCGGATTCGCCGCGTTCGCCATAGGACAGGCAGATCACGGTGACGGCCATGCCGCGCGCCGCATGCAGCGCGATGGCGCCGCCGGCCCGCCAGACGAAATCGGCGGAATGGGCGCTGACCACCAGGGCGGTTCCGGCTGCACTCATGACGTTCTCCTGAAGAATGGCCTCACGCGAGGCGCCGACTATCGTCGGGCGCCGCTTGCCTGTCCTATCGTTTATTCCGGGTCAGCTATAGTCGCCGGCTATAGATACGGCGGAGCATGGCTCGTGCGCTCGCAGCAATGCGGGAGGAGTAAAGACCTGGCCGCGGCCTTATGTCTTAATCCGCACCCCCGCCAGGAAGAACTCACGCCCATGCCCGAACCGCTGAAACCGATCCTCGCCGAACTGCGCCAGCTGCTGCTGGACCCGCAGACCCTGGTGCGCGCCATCGGGTCGGGGCGGCGACACAATGCCGAGGTCAAATGGCGCCGGGTCGAGCTGAGACCGGTGCAGATCAAGGCCGGGCGGCACCTGCAGGTCGTCGAATATGACGAGCGACAGGCCCATACCCGCAACGTCGGCTATACGGACGAGGCGGGCGCCGCGGTCGATGACCTGCTGGCGATCCCTTTCTCCAACTGGCACCTCAAGAGCACGGTTGGCGAGATCCAGGTGCGGATCACCCGGAAAGGCGAGGCGCAGGTCCATCGCACGGCCGAGCGTACGGCCGACCAGAGCCTGGGCCATAACCGCGCCAAGCAGCGCCTGCTCGATGCCGACGATACCTTCTGGCAAGCCGTCGGGATTGCCGGCGCCGACGGCAAGGTCAAGCCGACCCGCCAGGACAAGTATCGCCAAGTCGAGGAGTTCATCCGCGAGCTGGACACCGTGCTGAAGCCTGAGCTGGTCCCGGCCGGCCGGCCGCTGCGCGTGGTCGATCTCGGCTGCGGCAACGCACATCTGAGCTTCGCCGCCTATCGCTACCTGACCAAGACGCGCGGGCTGCAGGTCGACCTGATCGGCGTCGACGTCAAGCGCCAGGCGCGCGAACGCAACAACGCGCTGGCGGCCGAGCTGGGCTGGGACGGCATCCGCTTCGTCGAGGGCACGATCGCCGAGGCGCCGGTCGAGGGCGCCGACGTCGTTCTGGCGCTCCATGCCTGCGACACCGCCACCGACGACGCGCTCGCCCGCGCCGTCGCCTGGGGCGCCCCGGTCGTGCTGGCCGCGCCCTGCTGCCATCACGATATCCAGACCCAGCTGAAGGCCCATCCGACGCCCGGCGCCTTCGCCATGGTCACGCGCCACGGCATCCTGCGCGAGCGGCTGGGCGATATCCTGACCGACGCGTTCCGCGCCGCGCTGATGCGGATGGCCGGCTACCGGGTCGAAGTGGTCGAATTCGTGCCGAGCCAGCATACCCCGCGCAACACCATGCTGCGCGCGATCCGCACCGGTGCCGCCCCGGACGCGGCCGTAGCCGCACAATATGCCGAACTGGTCGAGACCTGGGGCGTCCGCCCGCGTCTGGCGGACCTGATCTAAGCTAGAAATTCACCCGGTCGCCACCCTTCAGTTCCAGCATCTGGCGCGCTTCGTCCGGCGTCGCGATCTCCAGACCCAGGGCTTCGATGATCTGGCGGGCGGCCCGCACCTGCTGGGCGTTGGATTCGGCGAGCTTACCGGGCGCGATCCAGAGCGAATCCTCCAGCCCGACGCGGACGTTGCCGCCCATCGCCGCCGCCATCGCCGCAATCGGCAGCTGGTTCTTGCCGGCGCCCAGCACCGACCAGCGATACTGGTCGCCGAACAGCCGGTCGGCGGTGCGCTTCATGTGCGCGACGTCTTCGGAATGTGCGCCGATCCCACCCAGCAGGCCGAACACGCTCTGCACGAAGAACGGCGGCTTGATCACGCCGCGGTCGGCGAAGTGCGACAGCGTGTAGAGATGGCCGATGTCGTAGCATTCGATCTCGAACCGCGTGCCGTTCTCGGCACAGGTTTGCAGGATGAATTCGATATCGGCGAAGGTGTTCTTGAAGATGCGCTCGGTCGAGCCCTTCAGGTACGGCTCTTCCCAGTCGTATTTGAAGCTCTTGAACCGGTTCAGCATCGGGTAGAGCCCGAAATTCATCGAGCCCATGTTGAGCGAGGCCACTTCCGGCGCGTAATGGGCGGCCGGCCGCACGCGCTCGTCGACCAGCATGGTCGGCGCCCCGCCGGTCGTGATGTTGATGACCGCGTTGGTGCCTTGTTTCACCACCTGCAGGATCGGCTCGAAGGCCGCGATCGACTGGTCGGGCTTGCCGTTGAGCGGATCGCGCGCATGCAGATGCACCATCGCCGCCCCGGCCTCGGCCGCTTCGATCGCGGCATCGGCGATTTCCTGCGGCGTGATCGGCAGGTAGGGCGACATCGACGGGGTATGGATGGCGCCGGTCACGGCACAGGTGATGATGACTTTCCGCTTTGCCATGATGTCGAGGCCTCCCCATCAGCGCGATTGTCGCGTCGCTGATGGGGAGCCTAGCCTATCGCGCTGCCGGTGCGGAACCCCTGCTCATGGCTTCGGCACCGGGATGGTCTTTTGATAGAGCGGCCAATGCTGGGCCAGCTCCCGCACCACGGGGCTGCCGACCTGGTAGGCCGACGCGATCGCCTCGGCGTAGGCGGCATAGTCGCCCTTGGCCTCGCTTTTGAGGAAATCTACCGCCGAGGTGCCCGCCGGCGGCATGCAGAAATCGCTGCCGGTCCTGAGATCCAGCGCGCGGGCCAGGTCGACCTTGTGCACCTGGGCCAGGAAGGTCAGCGCCTGCATATAGCCGGTGTCTTCCTCGGCCGTGGTCCCGAACACGCCCTGGCCGCCGGTATAGTACGGGATCCATTTGCGGGCCCAATCGGCCATTTTCGCGCCGATCCAGAAGCGGTCGGCCGTCAGCGTGTCGCCTTTCAGCACGAACGGCGGCTTCTGCGCGTTGGGCATGCCCGGATAGCCGGCGCGCGCCGCCTGCAGCTTGGCGTCGTCGGGCAGCACCAGCTCGCGCGTCAGGCCATAGGCCCAGCTGACCAGGCCTTCGTTCAGGTGATATTCCTGCACGCCGTTCTCCGACACGCCCGGCGGCGCCGGCACCTCGAACGGCGTCGAGCGGTCGTAGGGGATGATGCCGGTCGGCCAGTCCGCCGGGATCTCGCGCGCGTCGAGCTCATAGGCGAGGTCGCCATCGACGATATGGTTGGCCCAGACGGCCGAGCTGACCGAGGCCAGGTTCGGATCGATGCCGGCGATGCCGGCCAGCACCCAATAGGCATGGGTCAGGTCGAAGCGCGGGTCGAGCCCGAGCGCCATGATCGAGGCGGCCGCATGGGCCTTGCCGACGCCGGTGACGATGCCCAGCACATGGTCCTTGGCATTGTAGCGTAAGCTGCGGAAGCCCTGCGGGAACGGCAGGGTCTGGTCGAGCGGATAATGCTCGACCCAGTTCTGGAATTCGCCCGGAACGTCGCCGGTATCCTGACCGACCTCGAACGTCGTCACCACGACGACGCGGATCTGCAACGGCGCGGCCGCACGCGCGCCCAACGGCATGGCCAACAACATCAAGCCCGCGACGGTCGCGAGACGGCTTTTCCAACGCATGAGATCGATCCCCCAAAAGATCCGGGGGGATCAGCAACATCCGTGCCGCCGCCAATTGACCGGAAATGACGCCACCGCTGCCTCAAACCCAGCCAGGCTGCTTCCCGAAAACGCCCAAACTTCGGCTGTTGCCGCTTCGGCAGCGCCGCGTCAGAACGCCTCGGGCGGCAGGCTGGCGGCGATATCGCTGCGGGAATTGACGATGCGCAGCCAGGACCCGGTCTTCGGCAGCTCGAACGCGAAGAAGAACCGGCAGGCGGCGATCTTGCCCTGATAGAACGCCTGGTCATCGGCATCCTTGGCCGTCGCCGCCGTGGCCACGATCGCCTGTTCGAGCCAGAGCCAGGCCAGCACGCCATGACCGAAGGCGGACAGGAACGGCGTCGCATTGTCGAGCAGGTGCGGATCGTCGCCGAGCGCACCCAGGCGGCTGGCGGCGGTGCCGATCTCTGCCCAGGCGGCGGCCAGTTCCTTCGCCTCGGCCGCGAGACCCGGATGGCTGAGCGCGCGATCGACCGTCCTGGCGATGCGCTCGCCCAGCAGCCCCAGCGCCACGCCGCGATCCTTCAGGATCTTGCGGCCCAAGAGATCCATCGCCTGCACGCCGGTCGTGCCCTCATGGATCGGGTTCAGGCGATTGTCGCGATAGAGCTGCTCGACGTCGAAATCGCGCGTATAGCCATAGCCGCCATGGATCTGGATCGCGATGTCGTTCGCAGCCAGGCCCCATTCCGACGGCCAGGATTTGGCGATCGGCGTCAACAGGCCCAGGAGCTCGCCCGCGGTATGGCGCTGGGCCTCGCTCTCGCCGGTCTCCTGCTCGTCGACCAGGCGGGCGGCATAGAGGATCAGCGCCAGCGAGCCCTCGACGTAGGATTTCTGCGCCAGCAGCATGCGCTTCACGTCGGCATGCTCGATGATCGGCACCATCGGACCGGCCCCGCGCGCGGCGGCCGGCCGGCCTTGCAGCCGCTCCTTGGCATAGGCGAGCGCCAGCAGATAGCCGCGGTAGCCCAGCATGGCGGCGCCCAGGCCGACCGAGATCCGCGCATCGTTCATCATGTGGAACATGATCGGCAGCCCCTGGCCGACCTGGCCGACCAGATAGCCCACGGCACCGGCCCGGCCGCCGGGCCGATGCCGCGTGCCCTCGCCGAAATTCAGCAGGCAATTGGTCGTGCCGCGATAGCCCATCTTGTGATTGAGGCCGGCGACCACGACGTCGTTGCGCTCGCCCGTATCGACCAGGAACTTCGGCACGACGAACAGCGATATGCCCTTGGTGCCGGGCACCAGCTTGCCGTCCGGTCCCTCGACCTTGGCCAGCACCAGATGGACGATGTTTTCCGAGATGTCCTGGTCGCCGCCGGAAATCCACATCTTGTTGCCGCTGAGCCGATAGCGGGACCCGAGCGCGTCGTCGCCGTCCGGCACGGCGCGGGTGGCGATGTCGGAGAGCGAGGAGCCGGCCTGAGGCTCCGACAGGCACATGGTGCCGAGGAAGCGGCCGGCGATCTCGGGCCGGGCGAAGGCATCGATCTGCGCCGGCGTGCCAAACGCAACCAGCAGCCCGGCGTTGCCGATGGTCAGCATCGGATAGGCCGCGGTCGCGACGTTCGCTGCCATGAAATGCGCCATGGCGGCGGTATAGACGACATGGGGCAGCTGCATGCCGTCGAGTTCGACCGGGAAGGTGGCGCCGATGAACCCGGCCTCGGCGAAGGCCTTCACCCCCTTGGCGACCTCGGGCAGCACATGGGCGCCGTCCGCCTCCAAGGTCGGCTCGATCCGGTCGGCGGTCTTGTAATGCGGCAGGAACGCGTCCTCGGCCAGGCGCCGGGCCAGATCGATCACGGCATCGAACGTCTCGCGGCTATGGTCGGCGAAGCGATCGCGCACACACAGCGCGTCCACCCCCAGCCACTCATGCAGCAGGAAGGTGACGTCGCGGCTGTTGATGATCGGTGAACCCATCGGTCTATTTCTCCACAAACTCGACGCCGTCGAGCGCCCAGCGCGGGTGGACGAAGGTTTCGCGCAGCAACGCCGAATAGCGCCCCTCCGCGGCGGCGACGCGAAATCCATTGGACAGGAGAGCGGCATCGGCCGGATCGAGTGCCGCACGCACCAGATAGACGCCGACGTCATAGGTGGCCAGATCGTCGAGCGCCGTCACCGCCAGCCGATCGGCGATACCGACCGCCTCGGCATCCTGGCTGAAGGCCGGCGCCGCCATGATCGTCGCATCGGTGCGCTCCGCCAAAAGCTTGCGCGCGATGGCGGCCGGATCGACATTTTCGGTCAGACGCCCCTGCGCCGCAACCGCCGCCTGCAGCCAGCGATAGGCTGTGCCGTAGTCGTAGCCGCGCACCAGATCGAGCGAGAGCCCGCTTGCGGCGAACGCCGCCGTATCGCGGATGCGCAACTGCCTGTCCCGCAGCGAGATCAGCATCGCCCGCGCCCGATAGAGCATGATCAGATCGCCGAACCCATCGCGTTGCGGGGTGCGGACCGCCGAGGTCACCAGATCGATCTCGCCTGCGGCCATCAGCTCAAAGGCCCGGGCACGGGACATGGCGTCATAGTGAAATTCGCACCCAATCCGTGCGCCGACCAGCTTGAGGAAAGTCTCGTCGGGGCCTCCGATCACACCGTCGTCGGCCACGGTCATCAGCAGGCCGAGGGGGCTGGCCGCGACCCGGATCGGACGGGAACAGCCGGCGTCCGCCGGCGTGGCGAAGAGCATCGCCATCACCATGAGGACGGGCGGCCAGCCCCGCGTCATGATGCGACCGGAGCGGCGATCAGCGCCCGGACCCACGCCTTGGCCGGCGGCAGGCTCTCGAAGATCTCGAACGGCGCGATCGGGTCGTAGATCTCGTGCAGCAGCGGGTCGCACAGGCGATAGCCCTCGACCTCGGGTGCGATCACGAAGGCGGTGGCGGCCCGATTGATCGCGGATGACGGCTTTTGCAGCAGGTCCCGGAGCCGCTGGGCGCCGTCGTCGGTGAACATGGTGCTGGTCTGAGTGATCGCGATCACGCCCCAGCGGCCGGCAGCCGACAGGCCGGCCATCAGCGGCCTCGATTGCCGGGCGTAGGCGTCGATCAATTCGGCATTCCAGGGACCACGCAATTCGACCAGGAGCATTTGCTCCTCGATCAGGAACTGGGTGTCACCGTGGGGCTCGAACATGGCTGTCGATGCTCGTCGTTGTTCCGGCCAGCTTATCGAGCTTTGGCCGGCCGACTCAACCCGGTTCCGCGCGCGCCCGTCACATCTGGTCCGCCGCCTTGCGCAGTGCCAGCTTGCGTGCGGCCACGGCGGCGGCCAGCGCCTCGCGCCGGCTTTCGGGCGCGGTCAGCTGCAGCTCCCGATCGATCGTCTTCAGCAGGGGCCATTCGTCGCGGATCTTTTCGGCCAGGGGCCGATTCGACAGCAACCCGCTGATCACCCGGTCCCAGAGCGCGTCGCGCGTATCGGGCAGCCGCTTCGCCGCCAAAGGGTCGGCGAGGCAGCGCGCCAGTTCGGCCAGATCGCCCTTGCCGCCGCCCGGCGGCTTGCCATTGGCGAATTCGCCGAGCGCGATCAGCGCCGTCCCCAGGTTGGGCTGCCGGCCCAGCAGATCCTTGACCATCGAGGCCGCATCGACCAAGCCGGCCATAAAACGATCGATCAGCGCCACGCCCTGGGCCGACAATCCCGGCACGAGCAGTTCCAGCAGCCGCTCGATCTTGGACAGGGGCGAGCCGGCCTTGCGCAGATGCCGCGCCATGGCGCGCATCGACAGGAACTCGCCGTCCGTCGCCTTCATCTCCTTGATCCGGGCCAGCAGAGCGTCGACGCCGTCCGCTTCCAGCTCCGGCACCTTATCGAGTGCCGCTGCGGCGCGGGCGCGTTTCTGCGCGCCTTCGACCAGCGCGTCCAAGGCCGTGACCCGAGCGCGCGGGTCGCCGCCGACCTGGAGCGAGGCGACCTTTTGCACCGCGGCGGCGAGCAGGGTCGCATGCGGCTGCAGACGGCGCTGCCAGCTTTCGTCGGTCAAAAGCTCGAGCGGCGAGACCGCGAGTTCGTCCAACAGCCCGCGCAGCAGGGTGCCGATCAGCTGGCACGAGCGCCGCTGCAACAGGCCACCGGGCGTTTCGCAGCGCGGCCCGGCATCCCGGATCGGCGACAGGCCCAGCACCCGGGCCGGCACGCCCAGCCCGTCGAGCCGCAGGAATTCCTTCACGAAGATCGCCCCGTCCGGCCGGATCCGTTCGTGCAGCACCTGCACCGCCTGGGTGCCGGGCATGCTCAACTGGGCCTGGGCGGCGGCGCGGATCTTTTTTTCCAGCAGTTCCAGGGCATTGGGCGTCAATGGTGGCCCGACGCCATTGCGCCCGTCATCGATCGCCACGGCGATCTGCCAATAGCCGTTCCGGAGCGCCTGGATCTCGTAGGTTTCGATGGTGCTGGCGGGTCGTTTGCCCCACATCGGCTGGTACCCTAAAAAAGTGCTTCGGAGGAGCGTACCATGCTATGGTCGGGTTGCGCGACGGGTCGATGTCTCTCCCCGCGCCCGGGCCATTTTGCAGGCGATTGGGCAAAAATCGTGCTGAATTGGCCAAAAAAACCGAATCTTCTTGCCTATTTTTGCGGGCGTCCCCATATGAGCGGCTTCGGTTCTTTTCTGC
>Ga0302311_10002379_pt1 | contig 21405 bp, 23 predicted proteins | sample III_Palsa_N1_3_FD_200449 | JGI IMG/M metagenome (GOLD analysis project Ga0302311, IMG submission 200449) | Peat permafrost microbial communities from Stordalen Mire near Abisko, Sweden - III_Palsa_N1_3 | ecosystem: Environmental > Terrestrial > Soil > Palsa > Peat permafrost | place: Sweden... | reverse complement strand
CGCCTTGACCACCGCCGGGTCGTCCATCTTGAGGCCGTCCGCCCACATGGCGCGGTAGACCCAGTCGACGTAGGCCTCGAACACCCCGAGCCGCTGGGCGGCCACGGCGACGCGCATGATCAGCAGGGTGTTGACCGGGAAATGCGGGTTGTGGGCGTAGTCGGTGATCCCGTGACGGCGCACGAAGCGCTCGGTCTCCTTGCGCTCATAGGCGAGCTTCAGCGGGATGCCGGCGTAGGCCTCGGCCGGCGAGCGGTTGCCGGTGGCCTTGAAGATGCCGCCGAGCAGCGCCGGGACGTATCTGAATTGGACGCCCGTGCGCGCCTCGATGCCGGGGATCACCTTGTGGGCGAGGTAGGCGTTGGGGCTGCCAAAGTCGAAGTAGAAAACGACGTCCATCGCCTCACCACCGCTCGCCATAGGGCCGCAGGTCCAGCTCGTGGGTCCAGGCGTCGCGATGCTGGGTGTGCAGCGTCCAATAGGCCTCGCCGACCGAGGTCGGGTTCATCAGCTGGTCGGGCCGGATGTTCTCCACCGCCTCCTCGCCGCCGCGAGCCCGGATCCGTTCGCGGACGAAGGCGGTGTCGACACCGGCGTCGATGATCAGGTGGGCGACGTGGATCCCCTGCGGTCCCAGCTCGCGGGCCATCGACTGGGCGACCGCGCGCAGGCCGAACTTGGCGCTGGCGAAGGCCGCATAGCCGACGCCGCCCCTGAGCGACGCCGTCGCGCCGGTGAAGAAGATCGAGCCGGACCCGCGCGGCAGCATGTGCCGCGCCGCCTCGCGCCCGGTGAGGAAGCCGCCGTAGCAGGCCAGCTCCCACACCTTGCGGAACACCCGCTCGGTGGTCTCCAGGATCGGGAAGTTGACGTTGGCGCCGGGGTTGAAGATGCACACCTCCAGCGGCGCGGCCTCATTGGCCTCGGCGATGAAGGCGCTGATGTCCTCTTCGACCCGCGCGTCGAGGCCGCGCGCCTGGCAGCGGCCGCCGGTGGCCTCGATCTTGTCCTTCAGGGTCTGCAATTTGTCGGCGGTGCGGCGCCCGGCGTAGATCAGATAGCCCTCGGCGGCGAACCGCTCGGCGATGGCCGAGCCGATGAAATCGCCGGCGCCGATGAGCGCGACACTCGCGTTGCGAGGCGTCATAGTGGCCTGTCCTCCCACTGAAGCGACCCCAAGTGGGTTCACTTTAGCTATTCACTGGAGAAGCGCAATGTCGCGCGAGCGGCTGAGAGAGATGATCGACGAGGCCGGCCGGGTCGCGATCTTCACCGGCGCGGGCATCTCCACCGAGTCCGGCATCCCGGATTTCCGCAGTCCCGGCGGCGTCTGGAGCAAGATGAGCCCGATCTATTTCCAGGACTTCGTGCGCAGCGAGGAAAAGCGCCGCGAGGCCTGGAACCGCGCCTTCTCCGGCCGCGCCGGCTGGACCGGCAAGGAACCCAACGCCGGCCACTTCGCCGTCGCCCGGCTGATCGCCTCCGGCAAGGCGAAGGCCGTCATCACCCAGAACGTCGACAATCTGCACCAGGCCGCCGGCGTGCCCGTGGGCCAGGTGATCGAACTGCACGGCAACGCCAGCTACGCGGGCTGCCTCGAATGCGGCCTTCGCCACGAGCTCGCCGACCTGAAGGCGCTCTACGACGCCACCGGCGACCTGCCCGCCTGCCGCGACTGCAGCGGGATCGTGAAGACCGCGACCATCTCGTTCGGCCAGACCATGCCGCCCGAGCCGATGACGCGCGCGGAGAGCGAAGCCTTGGCCTGCGACCTCTTCCTGGTGCTGGGCTCGTCGCTGGTGGTGTTCCCGGCCGCCGGCTTCCCGCAACTCGCCAAACAGAACGGCGCGCGCCTCGCCATCCTCAACCGCGAACCCACCGACCAGGACGCCAGCGCCGACCTGGTGCTGCACGACGAGATCGGCCCGGTGATGACGAGCGTCGCGCCGGCGAACTAGCGGCCGGCCGCGTCGAGGCGCTAGAAAGCCGTTCGACGGGAGGGGTGGCGTGAAGCGTGTCTGTCTGGCCGCGGCGATTCTGTTTCTCGGCGTGGGCGCGGCGCAAGCCGCCGACGTGCTGGCGCCGCCGCAGTGGAGTTCGGATCAGATTCGGGCGGCACGGCCGATCGCCGCCGCTCCAGCGCTCGTCTTGTCGTTCGAGCGAACCACGATCGCCGGCAAGGCGGCCCCGGTTACGGTGTCCGAACGGGTGACGCTGACAGCGTCGTTCACGTTCGTTGAATCTCCGGATCAAGACCTCCTCACCGATCACGCGCTCTGCCGCGTTCTGATGTGGAAGCCGTCCAGCGCCGCCCTGCATAGCGACAGCTGCTACGCCTTGGTCGCATTTCGGATTTACGAAGGGGCCAACCGCCGACTCCTGCACAGGATCCTTGAAGGGGTAAAGGCGGCGCCGGAGACGCTGAACCCGTACTGGGATGAAGCCGAGCTCGGCTACCAGGAAACGCCCAGCGATCCGCTGACTCGCACGGCCACTCCGGAGGGCGCGGACTATCGCCTGGGCGACGTGCTGGCCGTCAGGCTACGCGGCCCGATGACGACCGTCAGCGCCGATGAAATGCATGAGTTCGTCCGCGACCTGGCGAACCGCATCCCGCTGCACCCACAGGTTCGCCGCTATCTGGCGCGCGGACTGCAACTGCCGACGACAATCGAGATCGCCGGGTTTCGGAACGGGCAGCCCTATTCTCAGACGATCACGATCAAGAGCGTTCAGCGCCAGACCGCGGCCTACCCGCTTCCCGCCGGCTTGACCTCCGACCTCGTGACGTCCGACGACGCCCGTGAAACGCCTCGCGGTAAGGGATTGCGCGCGGCCCTCGCGGTCGCAAGCGGCGAAAACCGGGCGCCCTCGGCCGCGACCCTCATCGCGGCCTATGGCGACGACGTGAAAGCGGGCAAGCCCGTGAACGCGCTCCTCGACTTTCTTGAGCTTACCCAGCTCGAGGGACCCTTGTTCCAGACCGACGCGGGCAGGGCGCTGCTGACTGAAGACATCAAACCGACCATCCAGGCCGTGCTCGCCGATCCCGCCGCCGTGCAGTTCTGGCGCGCGAGTGGCATTGCTGGCGGCGGCTCGGGCGATCGCGAAGCCGCCGCGAAATATCTTGCGGCGACGAACCTGGACGACCTGCCGTTCGGCACATTTCGCTACGTGACCTTCGCCAATCTCATTCGCGGCGCCGGCGATACGTCGAAATGGGACCCGGCGATATTCAGGTCGATGCCGCGACCTGAGGACGGCGTGTGGACCCATATCGCCCGCTACCCGTGGGGGAGCAATGCGTACAAGGACCTCGGCGACACCTACTTTGCCTCTTACGACATGACCGACGCATGGCTTGCCTACGACCTGGGCCGAAGCGTCGATCGGCAATGGCGCACCGGCGTGATCAAGGTTTTGAGCGATTTCGAAGACCGGCTGCCCGTCACTCAGCCCGATTTTTTCTGACCCGCTACATATGCGGCCCGCCGGCTGCGTCGCGGACCACGAAGTCGGCGGCGACATTGCCGGCGCGCTGGAACTGCAGGACGATCCTCACGTGCTGGCCGGCCCGCAGCGGCGCCTTCAGGCCGGTCAGCATCAGGTGGTCGCCGTTCGGGGTGAGACTGACGCTCGCCGAGGCCCCGATCGGCAGGCCGCCGGTGAGCGGCCGCATCCGCATCACGCCACCGGCCGTCGACATCTGGTGCGGGACAACGCTGGCCGCCGCCCCCGAATAGGCGCCGGTGAGCCGGTCGGAGCTGATGCCGTGGTTGGTCAGGGTGGCGTAGCCGGCGGCGGTCGGCGCGCCGGGCGGCGGGGTGCGGATCCAAGCGTCCCTCACCTCGATCGTGGCCGCGGCGGCGAAGCTGGCGGTGGCGAGGGCGAGGCTGGCGACGGCGGCGAACAGGACGAGACGCATCGAACTGGAACTCCAAAAACGAGAGGGCCGGCGTCTCGCGCGCGCCGGCCGCCCCGTCAACCCTCGCTCGTCCCGTCGATCAGCTCGCGCAGATAGCCGACGTGGCCCTCGAACGCGCGCCGGCCGGCGGCGGTGACGGCGACGCGGGTGCGCGGCTTGCGGTCGACGAAATCCTTCTCGACCGCGACGTAGCCGGCGTTCTCCAGGGTGGCGATGTGGGCGCCCAGATTGCCGTCGGTGGCCTTCAGCAGCCCCTTCAGGCGGGTGAATTCCAGCTTCTCGCCCTTCGGCAGGGTGTTGAGCGTCGCCATGATCCGCAACCGCAGCGATTGGTGAATGATCTCGTCAGGCCCCATGGCTCAGAACTTCCTCAGCCAGAGGCCGCCCAGCACCAGCGCCCCGCCGCCGCCGACGCCCATGAAGGCCAGGTAGCCGCCCCAGAGCGGCAGCGCGTAAAAGGCGAACAACGTCAGCGCCACCAGCAGCACGCCCAAAACCACCAATCGCCAGCCGAACCAGACGCCCTGCAGGATGTAGGCGAATCCGAAGAAGAGGCCGAAAATCGAGTGCGCCCGCTTGGCGTCCAGCGGCTGGATCACGAACATGAGGGTGACCAGGAAGAGCATGATGTTGCCGGTCGACGCCATGGACCGCCAACCACCGCGCTTGGCCACGGCGTAGGGTGATCGCCGCTGCTGAATGAAGGCGAAGACGAGGGAGGCGGCGGTGAACGTGATCGAGGTCACCGGCCAGATCCAGCCGTCAAGGCGAGGCGGCGCGACCTCCGTGCCAATGTCGCCGATCATCCAAGCCAAGCCCCACAAGACAAAGTAAGGCCAAGCGTAACCATAGGCGATCGCCTCGCGCAGACGCCCTCTGGCGCCTTCGATCTCGCCGAGCGCTTGGTTGGCGTCTTCCTTGGTGATTGTCATCTCGCGGCTCCTCGCCAGGCTCATTAGAGTGCTCTGTACGATAGAGTCATCTGACGATCAAGAGGAGCAATTCGCGCCGGCGCCGCGTCAGGCCAGCGCCCACCCCTGGCGCGCGACTTCGATGCGCTCGAGCTTGGCTTCGAACGGGGGCCAGTCGTCGCGCTCGGCGATGGCGGCCCAGAGCGCCTCGATCTCGTCGTAGAGCAGTTCCTCGGGCTCGGCCCGGGTGAAGTAGGGCGCGGCAAGACGTTCGGGCCGGTCCATTTCGTAAGGCGCGAGCAGCGCGCGGAAGGTCGCGAACGCCTCGCCGCCGTAGAGCGCGGCGCGGGGACCGGCCAGCGCGCGGGATTCGGAGGCGAGGCCGCCGAACCAGTCGAAGAAGAACGGCTCCCAGCGCAGATCGGCCCCACCCTCGGCGAGCGCCCGGAACGCGGCGTTGACCAGGTCCACGTCCGCGTCGGACCCCTGCGACGCCAGACCCAGCCGGCGCAGCATCGCCGCGGACAGAGCGCTGCGATAGGCGGCCGAGAAGCCGTTCAGCGCCTCCACCAGCGGATCGGCGTCGGTAACCAGGGTCAGGGCGCCGGCGAGCTGGCGCAGGTTCCAGAACATCGCCTCGGGCTGGCGTCCGAACGAATAGAGGCCGGTCTCGTCGAAATAGGCGGCGACGAAGTTGGGATCGTTGCGCGGCAGGAAGCGGTAGGGGCCGTAGTCGAAGCTCTCGCCGGTGAGGTTCATGTTGTCGGTGTTGAGCACGCCGTGGACGAAGCCCGCGGCCATCCAGCGCCCGACCAGGTCGGCGGAACGGTCGAGCACGGCGCGGAACAGCGCCAGCGGCTTGTCGGCGGCGTTGCCAAGGCCGGGGTAGTAGGTCTCGACCGAGTATTCGACCAGCGCGCCGATCAGGTCGGCGCGGTCGAAATAGGCGTGGCGCTGGAAGGTGCCGAAGCGGATGTGGCTGTGCGACAGCCGCGTCAGCACCGCGCCGCGGGTGGGGCTGGGCTCGTCGTTGCGCTGCAAGGCCTCGCCGGTCTCGATCAAGGAAAAGCTGCGCGAGGTCGGCACGCCCAGCGCCTCCAGCAGGGCGGTGGCCAGCATCTCGCGCACGCCGCCCTTCAGCGTCAGCCGCCCGTCGCCGAAGCGTGACCAGGGCGTCTGGCCGGAGCCCTTCGTGGCGAGGTCGAGCAGCCGGCCGGTTCCGGCTTCGCGCAGCTGGGCGAACAGGAAGCCGCGGCCATCGCCGATCTCGGCGTTGTAAACCCGGAACTGATGGCCGTGGTAGCGCATCGCCAGCGGGGTTTCGAGGTTGCCCGCCAGCGGCTCGAAGTGGCCGAAATGGGCGATCCATTCGGTGTCGGTGAGGGTGTCGAGACCCACCGTGGCGGCCGCGCGGTCGTTGCGAAAGCGCAGGATCGTGTGCGGGAAGTCGGCCGGCCGGACGGGGTCGGCGAACTCCGGCCCGAGGCGCGGATACTGCGGGTCGGGCTGGTAGAGCGGCGAGACGGGCATGCGGGCGACATGGGCCGAACAGCCCTTTGCTGCAAGGCTGCATTCCGCTGGCCGGCCGGCGCGTGTTAACCGAACCGGCATGCGACGGCTGACGCTCGCCTATTTGAGAACCGAGTCCGGCTCAGGACTGGTGCTGCCGGTGGCGGCGGTGGCCGCGATCAGCCTGGCGACCTCGGGCTACGCCGCGCCCTACCGCGAGTTCCTGGCCATGCCGATCGCCGCGCGTCTCGGCGATTTCGCCGAGACCATGAGCGTGGCGGGCTGGGCGCGGGCGCTGCTGATGCCGGTGTTCTTCCTGGTGCTCGGCATGGAGCTGAAGTTCGAGCTTTTGCGCGGCGAGCTTTCCAATCCGCGCCGGCTCGCGTTGCCGGCGCTGGCCGCGTTGGGCGGCCTCATCGCCCCGGCGGCGGTCTTCCTGGCCGTCGGCCTGGGCCGGGGCGGCGTGAGCCAGGGCTGGACGATCGGCTGCGCCACCGACGGGGCCGCGGCGCTGGCGGCGCTGACGCTCGCCGGACCGAAACTGTCCCAGGCTCTGCGCGTCCTGCTGATCTGCGTCGCGCTGATCGACAATATCGCCGCAATGCTGGCGGCCTCGGCCCTGGGCGCCGGCGACCTGCACGTCCCGATGATGCTCGGCGCGGGCGCGGCGCTGGTGGCGCTGGCGCTGGTGTCGCGCTGGCGGCGCGCGCCGTTCCTGTTCTACGCCCTGGGCTTCGTGGTGGTCTGGGGCTTCACGCTGAAATCCGGCCTCGACCCGGCGCTGGCCGGTGTCGCCAGCGCCTTCACCGTGCCGGTCGGCGCGCGGCGGCTGGGCCAGGAGAGCATGCTGAAATACTTCATGGACAGCCTGCATCCTTACGTCGCCTTCGCGGTGCTGCCGTTCTTCGTGTTCACCGCCGCGGGCTTCTCGCTGCACCACTTCCACCTGCGCGACCTGGCGGCGCCGGGCCCGACCGGGGTGATGCTGGCCCTGGCGCTCGGCAAGCCGCTGGGCGTCTTCGGCGCCTGCCTGGCGGCGATCTCGCTGAAGGCGGCGCGGCGGCCGACCGGGACGACCTGGCGCGAGCTGCTGGGCGTCGCCGCGCTCTGCGGCGTCGGCTTCACGGTGAGCTATTTCATCGCCGACGCCAGCCAGACCTCGGCGGCGACGATCCGCGCGGCCATCCTGATCGGGTCGGCGCTCGCCGCGACCGCGGGGGTATGGCTGCTGTCGCCGCCGCGCCGGCCGGCGATCTAGCCCAGCGCTGCCCGGATCGCGGCGCCCGCCGCCTCGGTCGCCTCGCCAACCGCCGGCGAGACGTCGCCCATGATGAAGAAGTCGTGGACCAAAGAGGGGTAGTTGATATGCCGCGCCGGGGTCCCGGAGGCGCCGAGCGCGGCGGCGTAGTCGCGGCCCTCGTGTTCGAGCGGATCGAAGCCGGCGGTGACCAGATAGGCGGTCGGCAAGCCCGCGAGGTCCTTGGCGCGGGCCGGGGTGGCGCGATACGCGTCGGGATGGCCGGCGAAGGCGAGCGAGGCCTCGAACCAGGCCATCGCCGCCTTGGACAGCACCGGGCCGTCGCGCTCGCGCCGCGAGGCGGTCTCCAACTCCGGCCAGACGGCGGGGTAGATCAGCAGCTGCAGCTTCAGCCGACGCTCGGGGTCGCTACGCAGATCGAGCGCCACCGAGGCCGCGAGGTTGCCGCCGGCGCTGTCGCCGCCGACCCCGATGCGGGCGGGATCGGCGCCCAGCTCGGCCGCGTGGTCGAAGGCCCAGCGCGTGGCGGCCAGGGCGTCGTCATGGCCGGCCGGGAACGGGTGCTCGGGCGCCAGCCGGTAGTCCACCGCCATCACCCGCTGGCCGGAATGGAAGGCGAGGCGGCGGCAATGGGCGTCGTGGGTCTCCAGGTCGCCGATCACGAAGCCGCCGCCGTGGAAATAGACCACGAGGCCGGACGGCGTGGCCGCGTCGGCGGGCGTGTAGAGCCGCGCCGGGATCGGCCCGGCCGCGCCCCCGACGCTGAGATCGCGCGCCTCGACGCCGGCGGGCGAGGTGCGGAGGTTCTGCGAGATGCGCTGGGCGCGGTAGCCGGCGCGGACCAGCTCCGCCGGCAACCGCTCGGCCGGCGGCGGCGGCGCATTGCGCGCCTGCTCGTCGAACATCGCCTGGAAGTGTGGGTCGAGGGTCATGATCCGCCTCGCTCCCCGCCCCCTGGAGGGGTGTTTAGGCCGGAGACATCGAGGACATCCGGTCGGGGACATCGAGGACGGTTTGAGTGATGTTCTGGCGCAGGTCGACCTGCGCCAGAACATGGCTTCGGTAGCACAGATCGAAGAGGCCGTCGGTTGCCGTGGCGCGCAGGGCGATGCGGCGGCCGACGAAGGGGTTGGGGCACCTTAGCCGCCGGCCTTTGAAGCTGATCCAGCCGTTCTGGTCGATCTTGCGGACGTGGGCCTCGGGTTCGTACTCGGGCGGCGCGATGATGGCCGGCATCGGCCTGGGGCTGACATCGTAGCGGTCCGACGGGGTGTCCATGTCGATGGCCTCATGCGGCCGGTGGGTGTTGTAGATCTCCCGCCAGGCGTCGAAGGCGGCTTGCGCCTCGCCCAGGGAGCGCAAGCTCCTGCCGTCGAGCACCTCGGCCGCCAGGGTGCGATGGAAGCGTTCGTCTTTGCCCTGGGTCTGCGGGTGCAGCGGCCGGCCATGCGAGACGGCGACGCCGAGGTCCAGCAGCCAGACCGTCAGCTGCGTGTGCCGCTGGTCGCTGCCGCAGGTCCCCCACGGCGCTCCGTTGTCGGTGAGGATGCGCCAGGGAAGGCCGTAGCGCCGGAACACCTGCGTCAGTCGCATCTGCACCGTCGGCGTCTGCTCGTTGGCGCAGGCGCCGATCTCCAAGGCGTAGCGCGAGTGGTCGTCGAGCACCGTCAGCGGATGGCAGCGCCCCTCGGCCAGCGCGAAGTGGCCCTTGAAGTCCATCTGCCAAAGATCGTTGGGCGCGGCATGCTCGAAGCGTGTCCATGCGCGCGGCTGTCCGGCCCCGGGTCCGGTCAGCAGACCCTCTCGCCGGAGGATCTCGGTGATGGTCGACGCCGACGGCGGCTCGATCCCGCCGCGCTCGAGCACCTTGCGGATCTTGCGTCCGCCCCAGGCCGGATGCGCCTGCCGCACCGCCAGGACTTGCCCCTCCAGCGCCTCGCTCGTGCGCTCGGGGCTGTGCCGTGGCCGCCGCGATCGCTCCGACAGCCCGGCCGCACCCTCGGCCCGATAGCGGCCCAGCCACTTGTAGCCGTTCGACCGGCTCACGCCGAACCGACGACAGAGCTCGCTCACGTTCGCTCCGGCGCGTCCCGCCAGCCGCACGAACTCCTCACGACGATCCAACGCAGACCCCCAGGGCATTAAGGCCTCCCATCCCCGACTCACGTCGGCGATGGTGTCCTCGATGTCCCCGAACACCTGTCCTCAATGTCTCCGGTCCATACACCCCTCAAGAGGGAAGGGAGCGCTGTCGGGAGGTTGGTGGCTATGCCCCCAGAATCCCCCGCGCCTGGGCGGCGTCGCGGTGGATCTGGCGGACCATGCCGGCGACGTCGAACTTGCCCTCGGCGTCGCGGAAGGTCTCCTCCGGGCGCAGGAAGGCGATCAGCTCGGTCTCGATCACCTCGCCGTAGATGTCCTCGTCGAAGTCGAACAGCCACACCTCCAGCCGCGGCTCGACAAGGCCGGTGGTGGGGTTGACGCCGATGTTGGCGACGCCGGGCAGGTGGCGGCCATCTCTCAGCCGGGTGCGGGTGGCGTAGACGCCGAACTTCGGGGCGACGTATTCGCCCAGCGGCACATTGGCGGTGGGGAAGCCGAGCTTGCGGCCGAGCTGCTGGCCCTTCTCCACCACCCCTTCGACGGCGAACGGGCGGCCGAGCAGATGCGCGGCGGCCTCGGGGCGTCCGTCGTGCAGCGCGGCGCGGATGGCGCTGGAGGAGATCTTGGCGCCGTCCTTGGCCACCACGGCCCCGGCGATCGAGACCGAGAAGCCGAACTCCTCGCCGTAGCGGCGCATGGTGGCCGGATCGCCGGTGCGGTCCTTGCCGAAGGTGACGTCGAAGCCGACGGCGACGTGGCGCACGCCTAGCCCCTTGACCAGGATCTCCTCGACGAAGGCGCGGTCGGAGAGCACCGCCATCGGCTGGCCGAAGGGCAGCAGATAGAGCCGCTCGACCGCCAGGGCGGCGACCGCGCGGACCATCTGGTCGGGCTTGGTCAGCCGGAACGGCGGGCCGCCGGGATTGAAATAGGTGATCGGGTGCGGCTCAAGGGTGACGACGCCCAGCGGCGCGCCCAGGCGATAGGCGGCGTCGGCGGCGTCGGCGATCACCTGCTGGTGGCCGAGGTGGATGCCGTCGAAATTGCCGTAGGCCACGGCCGCGCCGCGCGCCTCGGGCGCCAGGTTGCGCCAGTTGTGGAAGACGTCGATGGTCATCAGGCGGGCCGGCGCGGCACGACCACTACCGCCTCGCCCTCCACCACCACCTTGCCGGCGACGCGGGCCTCGGTGGCGAAGGTGACTCGGCCCTTGGCGGCGTCGATCGCGGTCACCGCGGCCGAGGCGGTCACCGCGTCGCCGATGCGCACTGGGCGGCGGAAGCTGAGGGTCTGGGAGACGTAGATCGCGCCGGGGCCCGGCAGCTTCGTGCCCAGCACGGCGGAGATGTAGCCGGCGCTGAGCATGCCGTGGGCGATGCGGCCCTTGAACGGCGTCGCCGCGGCATAGGCCTCGTCGAGGTGCAGCGGATTGTCGTCGCCGGTGATTGCGGCGAAGGCGGTGAGGTCGCCGTCCTGGACGGTGCGGGTGAGCTCGGCGCTCTGGCCGACCTCCAAGTCCTCGAGGAAGGCGCCGCTCATGGAATGGGTCTGGGCATGCGCGGGCGTTTTAGCGTGTTCAGCGGCGATGGCGAGAGGGTCTCACCAGGTGAGATCGCTCATCGCATAGGCGGCGTGGGCGCCGGCGGCGTCCAGCAGGCGCGCCACGGCGACGGGATCGAGCTGGCCGTCGGGTCCATGCGCCTCGGCGCCGTGGATGCCCGCGGCGATGAACAACACGTCGAGGCCCTGGGCGTTGGCCCCCGCCACGTCGGTGCCGATGCCATCGCCGATCGCCAGCACCCGGCGTTTATCGATCGGCGCGCCGGCCAGCTCGGCCGCCTTGGCGAGGCTCGCGGCATAGATCGGCGCATGCGGCTTGCCGGCCATGATCGTGGTCCCGCCCAGGGCCTCGTAGAGCTCGGCCAAGGCGCCGCCGCAGTAGACCAACCGGTCGCCGCGCTGCACCACCTTGTCCGGATTGGCGCAGATCATCGGCAGGTTCAGCGCCGCGGCGGTGGCGAGCAGGTCGCGATAGTCCTCCGGCGTCTCGACGTCGTCGTTCACCGGGCCGGTGCAGGCGATGAACTTCGCTTCCTCGAGCGGGACGAACTCCAGGCCGAGGCCGGCGTGAAGCGACGCGTTCCAGTCAGGGCCCAGCCAATAGGCGGGGCCGGGCGCGCGCTCGGCCAGCAGGACGCGGGTGACGTCGCCCGAGGTGACCAGCGCCGACCAGGCCGCGCGAGGCACGCCCAGCCCGTCGAGCTGCACGGCGACCTCGGCCGCCGGCCGCGCCGCATTGGAGATCAGCACCACCGGCCCATGGGTTTCGCGCCACCGCGCCAGCGCCTCGCACGGCCCTGGGAAGCTCTCGCGGCCATTGTGGATCACGCCCCAGACGTCGCTGAGCAGCGCGTCGTAGCGCCCGGCGAGGGCGGAGAGGCCAGTCAGGGTCTGGGTCATGCGGGCCGGTAGCCCGCGCCGGTTCGCCGCGTCAATGGGCGCGCAGCTGCGGCTGGACAAATTGCGATACTTGTGGTATTTGTCGCCGCGATCGATCGGTCTTTGACATCGTTGATGGGATGAAGCGGCGCCTTGCGGGCGCTCGCAAGATATATCGAACACCGTAAACTACGCCTCGTATCCTTTCCCGTACCCAGTGAGGGAGAGGCGGGGATGGCGAAACCGGATATGGTCAACGGCTTACGAGTCGTCGCGACCGTGCTTTTCAGCAGCGACGCTCGCGGCATAGGCGGCGCGACCGTTGGAATCGACACGCTTGCCGTGGGCCGAACACCAACCGGGGAATGTGTCCGGGTCAATGTAAGCGCGGACGGTGATTTGGCCTTGAGCCTTCCAGCCGCGCTCCGTCTGTTCGGATCGCTGATTGAAAATATCCCAGGTAGCGGGAGCGTCGTGGCCGTCTTCACAGATGCGGACGAAGGCCGCGTAATCTTCCTTCCGAACCCACGGAAGGCCAACGGCGCGCGGGTGGTAATCGCTGATCTTGACCATGAACCCCTCCGTTCTGGCGAGGAAGGCTAGCACATGAAAGCCGTCTTAGAGGCCGCGCACTTCCACAACGAGGAAGCCGCGTTCAAGTACGTCGAGGCGCTGATCTGGCCCGCTGGTCCTGTGTGCCCGCACTGTGGCGAGACGGGGCGTGTTGGCGTTCTGGCGGGCGCGACGACGCGGTTTGGGCTGAAGAAGTGCTACGCCTGCCGCAAGCCGTTCACGGTGCGCGTCGGGACGGTGTTCGAGCACTCGCACGCGCCGTTGCGGAAGTGGCTTCAGGCGATCCACCTGATCGCGTCGAGCAAGAAGGGCATATCCAGCAACCAGCTTTCGCGCACGCTCGGCGTCACGCTACGCACGGCCTGGCACATGTCGCACCGGATCAGAGAGGCGATGGCGGCCGGCGGGCTGGTGGCGTTCGGGGCCGGCGGCGGCGCTGTCGAGGCGGACGAGATGTTCACCGGGAACAATCCCGAGCGCCCGCCCGAGGACGGAAAGCGGGTGAACACATCGAACAAGAACATCGTCTTGACCGTGGTGGATCGCGACACGGGGCAGGCCAAAAGCGAGCTGATGGACAGCCTCACCGGCCCGGAAGTGACCGTCACGCTCACCAAGACCGTCTCGCGCGAAGCTCACTTGATGACCGACAAGGCGCAGCACTACTTGCCGCACAGCTGGTCGGTCGCGACCCATGAGAGCGTCAACCACGGTGCGGGCGAATACGCGCGCGGCGATGTGTCGGTGAATCTGGTCGAGGGCTATTTCTCCGTCTTCAAGCGCGGGATGACGGGCGTCTATCAGCACTGTTCCCGGCGCCACCTGCCGCGCTACCTCGCCGAGTTTGATTTCCGCCATAACTACCGCGTCGCGCTCGGCGTGAACGACGTTGAGCGGGCCGACCGCATCGTCGCGGGCGCGCTCGGCAAGACGCTTCGCTACAAGCGCCTCGTTGGCGATCGGCCGAAAACGAAGGAAGTCGTCATCCCCGGCACGTGGGACGATTGGAAGACGGTCTAAGCTATCGACCGCACCGTCGCCCAATCCGCTTCGGATTGGCGCGCTTGTGAGAGCGCACGCTGACGGTCTTGGGGCGATGAACGGCCAATCGGACGGGCTGGCACTTTATCTTGTCGGTCATATCGACACTCGGGTTTCCCCGGCGTCGCTTGAGATCGGCCGATACGGCGGGTAGAGTCCACGCCGTAGCTGGCTGCACCTCCCGACGACACCGGGCGGTTTCTGGGACCCGGAGCGTTTCCGCGCTCCGGGTTTTCCCGTTCTATAGACGTTCACTCTAGATGCGAAGCCTCAACCGGCCTTGCGCCGTCACTTGCGGTCCGACTCGCCAAGCTGATCCAGCGCGCGCATATTGAACCGTCGCTGTTCGGCTTGGTCGCCACCAGCGGCGCGCTGTTGCGCTCCACACACGGGTCCGCTCTGTCGGGCGGCTCCCGAAATACAACACCTCTCGTAGGAAATACGGGAGGCGTGTTCCCCGTGTGCGCGCGACCAACCACCCGGCTCCGGCCGGACGGACGCGGGGGATACGTGCTTACAATTGGACGCGCCGCGCTGGTCGTTTTGTTAGCGGCTACAACCGCTTGCGCTCCGCGCGACTGCTATACGCGGCCACCCGATATGGACCACCTCAGCGCGGACGTTCAGCGCAAGCTAAATCAGCGGTGCGGAGCCGACGTCAGTTGCGAAACCGGAAGAACTGAGCCCTTGCGCGAGCAGGCAATGGCCTGCGTCACAAGCAACGTATGGGATCTAGAGGGCGACAGCCAAGACAGTGCGGGAGAAATCGTGTCCGTATCTATGCACAGGTGCGGCGGCGTTGTCGGCCTCTATGCGAATTCAAACCCGACAATAGCATTGATGAGGAGGTGTCATTGCGAAGACGCCGATACGTGGATGATTGGATTATCGGTGTCCGACCCTGACGAATATAAACGGCTTGATGACGAACAGTCGTCGAGCGAAAGGGACGCCACCGAGGAAATGAGAGCCATCGCCTTAGATGCCGCTATTTCGGCTAGGGCGACAAAGAGGTGTCCCGTGAAATCGGGCCTCTTCCAAAATAACTAAGCGCGCCCCTTCGGTAGTAGAATCGCCTGCGTTGCAGCCTTGAACGGCGCGCTGGTTTTATCCGCACCGAGCGCCTTCGCGGCGTCGATGAACGCCTTCGATTGTTTGGGATCGTCGCGCTTCGGCTTCTTGGTCGTCATGTCGCAACCCTATCAAGAAGGGGCCGGACTCGAAAGCCCGACCCCGTCCCGTCTATCTTGGGCGTCGCCAAACAGACCCAGGAGAGCCCAATGCCTACGCGAGAAGAACTATTCGAGGAGCGCCTTCCGACATTCGCCGTCGGCCAAGCCGAGGAATTCTTCAGGCTGCACGGTGGCGAGGTTGTGAGCGTCTGGGGACGACGGGGAGCGCCTGATTACCTAGTGGTGGCATTTGCCACTCAGACTGAAACGTTCGGCCCCATCTCTCTGAATCCTGAGGTGGTGGCCGAACTTCGACGCCTGCTAGGTTGATCGGCGGGAGCGAAAGCGCGTGGGCCGTCAATTCGTCAAGCCACGCCTCGAAGTCCCGCGACAGCCCTCCCGCCTCACTGGGTACGGGAAAGGAGAGATGCCCGTAAACTACGGTGAATCTACGGGGCTCAGCCCGCCGCGCGGCGGCGCAGGGCGGCCTGGATGAACTCGGCGGGGGGCTGCGATTCGGCCAACACGGCGTCGCGGATCGGGCGCGGTTCGCCGAACAGGTGGCCCTGGCCGAAGCCGATGTCGAGCTCGAGGATGTCGACCACCTGCCGCTCGCTTTCGACCTTCTCGGCGATCAGCTCGACGTCGTGGCGGCGGGCGAGGGCCGCATAGTCGCGCGCTTCGATGTCGGGCCGCGATTTCAGGCTCACGCGGTTGTCGTGCTCTTCCAGCTCGCTGAGCAGGAACGGCGCGCCGATCTTGACGAAGCCGACGTCGGCGCGGGCCAGGTCCTGGAAGTCGAGGTCGAGGTTGCTGACCTTGTCGAGCGAGAAACGGAAGCCGAGGTCGGCGAGCTTGGCCATGTTGCGCGCCTCCAGCGAGCCGCGCGCGTCGAAGGCGCTCTGGCCCAGCTCGAAGATCAGCGAGCCGGCGAGGTCGCGGTTGGCGGCCAGGAACTCCATGAACTGGGGGAAGAAGTCCTCGTCGCCGAGGCTGGCTGGCGAGATGTTGCAGAAGATGCCGATCTTGCGGTCCTGGCTGGCCAGGCGCCGGACGATCTGCACGCAGCGGAAGAGCAGCAGGTTGTCGATCGCCGCCACCAGGCCGCCCGGCTCGGCGACGCTGAGGAATTCCGCCGGCATCAGCACCCGCCCGGTGGCGTCGCGCAGCCGCGAGAAGCTCTCGTAGTACTGGGTGCGGCGCTGCGGCAGGCTGACGACGGCCTGCAGGTAGAGGTCGACCCGGCCGGCGTCGAGCGCGGCGCGGACGGTCTGCAGCAGGGCCGAGGCGTGCGGCGACTGCGCGCCGACGGCTTCGGCCTCGGCCTTCTCCACCTGCCGGCTGAGCTGCGCTTCCAGGCGCTCGCCCATGTTCTGCACGACGTCCTCGAGCAGCTGGACCTCGCTGTAGATCTCCTCGGAGCGGCGCAGGGTTTCCTCGGTGATGGTCTCCACCATGCCGCCGAGCTTGGCCTGGATCTTCTCGATCTCCGCGGCGAGGATCAGCTGCGCCTCGCGGATCGCGGCCACCTCGCCCTGCAGTTCGCCGTCCTGGGCCAGACGCGCGACCACGCCCTGCACGGCGAAGCAGAGGCCGAGTGAGCCGACCAGCGCCGCGGCGCCAGCGCCCGCACCGCCGCCAACGCGCCAGACGAGCACGGCGACGATCAGGGATATGCAGATGTAGGCGCCCGAAAGCAGCGCCAGAGTGAGCCTGCGCATGGAATCTCTGTGGGCGAATCGCTTGACTGGAGTATCGCCCCGTGCGCCGCCACGAGTCGAACGGTTAAAGCGCGCACCCTCTACCGCAGGCCGCCGGGCTTAGCGCGTGGGCACCGGATGTTCGCCGCGATAGTCGTAGAAGCCGCGTCCGGACTTGCGGCCGAGCCAGCCCGCCTCGACATATTTCACCAGCAGCGGACAGGGCCGGTACTTCGAGTCGGCGAGGCCCTCGTGCAGCACGTTCATGATCGCCAGCACGGTGTCGAGGCCGATGAAATCGCCCAGCTCCAGCGGGCCCATGGGATGGTTGGCGCCCAGGCGCATGGCGGTGTCGATGGCGTCCACCGTGCCGACGCCCTCATAGAGGGTGTAGATCGCCTCGTTGATCATCGGCACCAGGATGCGGTTGACGATGAAGGCGGGGAAATCCTCGGCGTTGGCGGTGGTCTTGCCCAGCGACTTGGCGAAGCCGACGGCCGACTCATAGGTCTCGGCGTCGGTGGCGATGCCGCGGATGATCTCCACCAGCTTCATCACCGGCACCGGGTTCATGAAGTGCAGGCCGATGAAATGCTCGGGCCGGTCGGTGGCGGACGCCAGCCGGGTGATCGAGATCGAGGAGGTGTTGGAGGCCAGCAGGGTGTCGGCGCGCAGATGCGGCTGCAGGGCGCGGAAAATCTTCTTCTTGGTTTCCTCGTCCTCGGTGGCCGCCTCGATGGCGAGGTCGACATCGCCGAGGTCGGCCAAGGTGGCGGCGGCGCGGATGCGCGCGAAGGCCTCGCGCTTGTCCAGCTCGCCGACCACGCCGCGACTGACCTGGCGGGTCATGTTGCGATCGATGACCTTCAGGCTCTCTTCGATCCGCTCCGGGACCAGGTCGTTGACCAGGACTTCATAGCCGGCCAGCGCACATACATGTGCGATGCCGGCGCCCATCTGGCCCGCGCCGATGACGCCGACCCTCTTTATTGCCGCCATTCCAATTGCCTCAGGCGCTAATTCAAGCGCCGCGCCCCCTCGGCGCCGCTTCTTATGACGTCTTTCTAACACGACTTGCCGCGCCGCCGCCAAGTTTTTGCTGCGTTGCAGCGGACCCGGCGCGTCAAGGCCCCGATCCGCCCAACATTAATTATCTGCCATGCTTCAACAGGTATCTTGCATAGACAGGTATCTGGCGATATCAAGTTGCTCATCGAAAGCGAGGGCGCATGCCAGAGGCCATCGACGTTCAGTTGAAGAAGGGGGCGCTGGATCTGTGCGTGCTGGCGCTGCTGTCGCGGGCCGACAGCTACGCCTACGAAATCGCCAGCCGGCTCGCCGACGCGATCGGCATGGGCGAGGGCACCATCTACCCCCTGATGCGCCGCATGCAGTCGGACGGCCTGGTCGAGACCTATCTGGTCGAGTCCTCGTCCGGCCCTTCGCGCAAATACTATCGCCTGACGCCCACCGGCAAGACCAGCCTGGCCACCCAGACGCAGGCCTGGCGCAGCTTCGCCGGCGCCGTTCAAATGATCCTTGGGGACGCGTGAAATGACGCGAGACGACTTCATGACGCGGCTGCGGAACGGCCTGGCGGGACTTCCCGCCCAGGCCCAGGCCGACATCGTCGCCGACTACGACACCCACTTCACCGAGGGCGCGGGCGCCGGACGCAGCGAAAGCGACATCGCCGCGGCGCTCGGCGATCCGGACCGGCTGGCGCGCGAGCTGCGCGCCGAGGCCGGGCTGAAGCGCTGGGAGGCGGAGCGAAATCCGGAGGCGGCGGCGGCCGCGGTGTTCGCCGTTCTCGGTCTGGGCGCCATCGACGTGCTGGTGCTGCTGCCGATCCTGGTCGGGGTGGTGAGCGTCATGTGCGCCATCGCCATCGCGGTGATCGTCGGCTTCGTGGCCGGCGCCATAGCGCTGGCGGTGAGCATCTTCGCCGGCGGCTTCGAGGCGGTCGCCGCCGGCATCCTGGGCAGCCTGGGCATCATGGCGGGCTCGGTTTTCGCCGGCTCGGTGCTGACCCTGGTCACCATCGCGCTCGTCAACGCCCTCGTCTGGTACGGGCGCCTCCACTACCGGCTGTTGAAGCCGGCCATCGATCCCAAGCCCACGACCCGTCCGGAGCTCGCCCTGCCATGACCCGAACTCTTGTCCTGATCGCCGGCGCCAGCTTCGTGCTCGCGGTGGCCTGCCTCAGCGGCGCGGCGGCGCTCGGCTGGAACGGCGTGCACAAGCACGGCTGGGGCCACGGCTGGAATATCGATTTCGACGACGACCACGGTCAGCACTGGGTCCGCCACGTCGACAGCGGCGACGCCTCGGGTCCGGCCGAGACCCGCGAGATCGCCTGGACCGGCGGCAGCGAGTTCGACAACGACATCTCCGCCGACGTCCAGTTCACCCAGGCGCCGGGTCCGGCCAAGCTGGTGGTGACCGGACCGAAGGACGCCGTGGACCACATCGTCCTCAACGGCTCGCACCTGGATTTCGAGGGTGACGGCGAGTTCAACGGGCCGGTCAAGGTGACCCTCACCGCCCCCGACGTCCGTCACTTCGGCCTCAGCGGCTCCGGCGACCTGACGATCGCCAACTATGCCCAGGATGACCTCGATATCGAGGTCAGCGGCAGCGGCGACGTGACCGGTTCCGGCAAGGCCAAGTCGGTCAAGCTCGGCATCTCCGGCGACAGCAACGTCGATCTCGGCGCCCTGGCCGCCGACAGCGCCCAGGCGGAGATCTCCGGCTCCGGCAAGGCGACGATCGCGCCGACCGCCGCCGCCGACCTGCACATCTCCGGCGACGGCGAGATCGACCTGAAGACGCGGCCCGCGAAGCTCAACAGCGACGTCTCCGGCTCCGGCAAGATCGTCGAAGGCGACGAGGTCAAGTCGAGCTGAGCGGCTCGGCGCTCTAAGGCTGCGCCGTGTTCATAGTGGGCGCGGACGCCGGCGCGGCCGTCAGCTGCGCCTTGCAGGCGGTCGCCGCCTGCGTCACTTCCGGCGAGTTGACGTTCAGCGCCAGTTTCTGCTGCACGGTCAGCTTGTCGAATTGGGCGACGAAGCAGCTGCAGTAGGTCTCGGCCATGGCGGCTGACGCCCCGCCCCCCGTAGCCGAGGTGACGCAAGAGTCGTGGGTGCTTTTGTCGAACGAGGTGTTGAAGCCCTGGCTGAAGGTGCTGTTGGCGCTGTTGCCGCCGATCTGACCGCAGCCGGCCAGGGCGGTCGCGGCGAGCACCGCCAAGCCGAGACGCCGCGGCGCCGAAATCCCGATTCGGTTGTGCATCGCCGAGTCCCGCCGCGTTCCGGGGCGATCATAGGATGATCGCGGCCGGTTTCGACAGCTAGGCTTTTTGATAGGTCGACCGGCGTCCGCTCAGGCCGCCGAGCTCGCCTCGTGAACCAGACGCAAGAGTTCGGACGGCTTGCAGGCGGTCAAGGCGTAAGTTCTGCCGAGATTGTCGGCGAATTCGACCTCGAACGCCTCGCCGTCTCCGTAGACGTCCACGATCGCGCCAACCTGCCCGCGATCAAGGCCAACGTCGGGCCTAGGTCGGAGAAGTGCGACTGAGTCGAATAGTTGGAGCATCGATCTAGGGCCTCAGGAACAGCGTCAACAACCGCGGCTGTCCACGGTCGCTTGGCTGAATCCAAGCGCTGACAATTGTCGGATCGCTGCTCGAACTGGAACTGGAATTCAATCTGGTAGCGCTGACCGTGAACGTCCAGGACTGTCGCTGTCGCTTCGGAGTCGGCCGCCGCCTTGAGCAGGGCGGCTCGAAGGACGGGCGCGTCCCTAACGACCAATCCCAGAGCGGCCTCGAAAACACGCGCCTTATGCCGGCCTCGCGGATGCGTCGGCGAGAGCACGTATTCGGTCAGCTTGCGCGGATCGACGACAGCCTCCTCGCCGCGCGGCATCCGCAATGGCTACTTCCCCGCGGCGCTCAGGGCGTCCATCAGCTCCGGCACGGCGGTCTTGTAGTCGGCGACGAGGCCGTAGTCGGCGACCTGGAAGATCGGGGCGTCGGCGTCCTTGTTGATCGCCACGATCACCTTCGAATCCTTCATGCCGGCCAGGTGCTGGATGGCGCCGGAGATGCCGATGGCGATGTAGAGATCGGGCGCCACCACCTTGCCGGTCTGGCCGACCTGGTAGTCGTTGGGCGCATAGCCGGCGTCGACGGCGGCGCGGCTGGCGCCCACGGCGGCGCCCAGCTTGTCGGCCAGGGGCTCGATCACCCGCTGGAACTCCTCCGCCGAGCCCATGGCGCGGCCGCCGGAGACCACGATCTTGGCCCCCGCCAGTTCGGGCCGGTCCGACTTGACCACTTCCTGGCCCAGGAAGCGGGTGTGGGTCTGCGGCGCCGGCGCGGCGATGGTCTCGATCGGCGCCGAGGCGCCGCCCTCGCCCGCCGCCTTGAACAGGCTGGCGCGCACGGTGATCACCTTCTTGGCGTCCGAGCTCTTCACCGTCTCCAGCGCGTTGCCGGCGTAGATCGGCCGCACGAAGGTTGAGGGGTCGACCACCTCGATGATTTCCGAGATCTGCGAGACGTCGAGCGCGGCGGCGACGCGCGGGGCGAAGTTCTTGCCCTGCGAGGTCGCCGGCGTCAGCACGGCGTCGTAGTTCGCCATCAGCGGGGTGATCAGCGCCTGGAACGCCTCGGCCATGCCCTCGTCGAGTTCGGCGCTCTCGGCGACCAGCACCTTGCGCACGCCTTCGATCTTGGCGGCCTCGGCCGCGGCGGCGGCGCAATCCTTGCCCG
>Ga0302311_10002377_pt1 | contig 21419 bp, 17 predicted proteins | sample III_Palsa_N1_3_FD_200449 | JGI IMG/M metagenome (GOLD analysis project Ga0302311, IMG submission 200449) | Peat permafrost microbial communities from Stordalen Mire near Abisko, Sweden - III_Palsa_N1_3 | ecosystem: Environmental > Terrestrial > Soil > Palsa > Peat permafrost | place: Sweden... | reverse complement strand
TTCGTCCCTGGGAGGTCTGCGCGCCGCGTTTGGCCGGGGCTACGCTCATGGGGGTACCTCTTGGAGAGATCAGTTGGTTACCAATGTAAGCATCTAACTCCTTGGTATCAATTGGGGTTAGGCTGAACCCATGAAACGTCTCCTCTTCTGCGCCGTTCTGGCGTTCGCTTCCATCGCCGCGGCACGGTCGGAGGAACTGCCGGCCTGGCGCGAGGGCTATCTCGACATCCATCACATCAGCACGGGCCAGGGAAATGCCGCCTTCCTGGTCCTGCCGGATGGCACCACGCTGCTGATCGACGCTGGCGCGGCGGACCAGGAATTCGCCCGCTCAGTGGCGCCGCTGAAGTCTTTTCCGCCCAAGCCCGACGGGTCGCGCAGCCCGGCCGCCTGGATCGCCGACTATATTCACCAATTCGCGCCGCCGGGCCGCAAGCCGGAGATCGACTATGCGCTGATCACCCATTTCCATACCGATCATATGGGAACTCTTACGGAGGCCAGTCCGCCTTCGGCCAACGGGCCCTATCGCCTGACCGGCATCACGGAAGTTGCCGACCTGCTGCCGATTCGCACCCTGGTCGACCGCGCCGCGCCGGACTACAAGGTGCCGGTCGATCTACGCGTCTGCCGCGACGGCAATGACGGGCGGTCGCTGGCCAACTACCTGGCTTATGCCGATTATCGCATGGCGCATGGCCAGACGGTGATCGGGCTGGCGGCGGGACAGCTCGACCAGATCGCCCTGACCCATGCCAGGAACCGCTTTCCGAGCTTCCATATCCGCAATGTCGCTTCGAGCGGCCGGATCTGGACGGGCAGAGGCGACGAGGCCTTCGACTACATCCCCAGGTCCGACATCAAGGATTGCCATTTCGACGAGAATCCCTTCAGCAACGTCCTGAAGATCAGCTACGGCAAGTTCGACTACTACACTGGCGGCGATATTCCCGGCGTGCCGAACTACGACCAGCCCTATTGGCGCGACATCGAGACGCCGGTGGCGGCGGCGGTCGGGCCGGTCGAGGTGATGGTGCTCGACCATCACGGCAACCGCGACACGGTCAATGCCAACATGCTGCGGGACTTGCGGCCGCGGGTGATCGTCCAGGAAAACTGGCTGTCGGCCCAGCCCGGCGAGGAAGTGGTGAACCGCATGGCCTCGCAAGGGATCTATCCCGGCCCGCGCGACGTGTTCGCCACCGGAATGGCCGAGGAAACCCGCATCGCCATCGGCCCGATCATGGACCGCATCTATAAGAGCTATCACGGCCATGTGGTGGTGCGGGTCGAACCCGGCGGCGACAGCTATCGGGTCTTCATCCTCGACGACGACGATCCGCGTCGCGCGGTCAAACAGGTATTCGGGCCTTACCGGTCGGAATAGGAAACCATTGAGGGTTGTCCGGGTGCCGGGTAATCTCGCGGTTCACTGGTGGCAGGGAGGCCGGCATCGCCGGCGGGAAGCATGGCAAGAATACTGATCGCGCTGGCTCTTCTGGTTTTCACCCTGGCGCCGGCGTCCGCCGCGCAGCCGCCGCTGATCGATCGCGAGCTGATCTTCGGCAATCCGGAAATCGCCGGGGCCGAGCTTTCGCCGGACGGCAAATATATAGCCTTCCTAAAGCCGTGGAACGACACCCGCAATATATACGTCAAGAAGATCGACGAGCCCTTCTCGGCGGCGCGGCGCCTGACCGGCGAAGCCAAACGGCCGATTCCCGCCTTCTTCTGGACCCGCGACGGCAAGCAGATCCTGTTCGTGAAGGACAATGACGGCGACGAGAATTTCAATGTCTACGCGGTCGATCCCGCCGCGGCGGGGACCGAGGCGCCCGAGGCGCGCGACCTGACCGGCCTCAAGGGCGTGCGGGTGATGATCTACGCGGTGCCGAAGGCGCAGCCCGACATCGTCTATCTCGGCCTCAATGACCGCGACAAGACCTGGCACGATCTTTATCAGCTGAAGATCTCGACCGGCGAGAAGACGCTGCTGCGGACCAACAAGGACCGCGTGGTCGGCTGGAGCTTCGACGAGGACGCCAAGCTGCGCCTCGCCACCCGCGTCGCCGAGAATGGCGACAAGGAGGTCCTGCGGGTCGATCAGGACAGTTTGAGCAAGATCTACAGCTGCAGCGTGTTCGAGACCTGCGGTCCGGTGCGCTTCACCAAGGATGGCAAGCGGGTCTATTTCGAAACCAACAAGGGCGCTGAGGTCAATCTGACCCAGCTGATGCTGATGGATCCTCAGTCGGGCGCCACCGAGCTGGTGGAGAGCGATCCCCTCAACAAGGTCGATTTCGGGCGCGCCGTCTTCTCCGAGGGAACGGGGGCGCTGATCGCCACCGTCTATGACGACGAGAAGCCCCGGATCTATTTCCGCGACTCGGCGTGGAAAGCCGATTACGAGTGGGTGAAGTCGAAATTTCCGGGCATGGAGATCGGCTTCACCTCGGCCACCGCGGACGAGACCCGTTTTCTGCTCGACGCTCACAGTGATGTCGAGCCCGGCCAGGTTCTGCTGTTCGAGCGCGGCACCCGCACATTGACGCCGCAATATAAGGTGCGCGAGACCCTGCCGCGCGACGCCCTGGCGAAAATGACTCCGGTCTCCTATCCCTCGTCGGATGGGTTGGAGATTCCCGCTTATCTCACCGTGCCGAAGGGCGTTCCGGCCAAGAACCTGCCGGCCATCGTCCTGCCGCATGGGGGGCCCTGGGGGCGCGACGAGTGGGGCTATAATGGGCTGGCTCAGTTCTGGGCCAATCGCGGCTACGCCGTGCTGCAGATGAATTTCCGCGGCTCCACCGGCTATGGAAAGAAGTTCCTCGACGCCGGCAATCTGCAATGGGGCGACAAGATGCAGGACGACGTCACCTGGGGCGCCAAATATCTGATCGCCAAGGGCATCGCCGATCCCAAGCGGGTGGGCATCACCGGCGGCTCCTATGGCGGTTACGCCACCCTGGCCGGGGTCACCTTCACCCCGGATCTCTATGCCGCCGCCGTCGATGTGGTGGGGCCGTCCAATCTCATCACGCTGTTGAACGCCATCCCGCCCTATTGGGAAGCGGAGCGCGCGATGTTCCGCAAGCGTCTGGGCGATTCCTCCACCCCCGAGGGCAAGGCGCTGATGATGCGGCAATCGCCGATCAATTCGGCCGACAAGATCAAGACGGCGCTGCTGGTCGCTCAGGGCGCCAACGATCCCCGCGTCAACCGCGCCGAGGCCGAGCAGATCGTCATCGCGCTGCGCGACCGCGGTTTCCCGGTCGAATATATCCTGGCGCCGGACGAGGGGCATGGTTTCCGCCGACCGGTCAACACCATGGCGCTCTATATGGCGTCGGAGAAATTCTTCGCCGACCATCTCGGCGGGCGCTGCCAGGATGGCGGTTCGAAGGCCGTCACCGACCGCCTGGCCGAGATCACCGTCGATCCGAAGAGCGTGAAGCTGACGGCTGGGAAAGGCGCGGGGACTCAGTAAAGACGATGACGGGTGTTTTCGCGATCGGCCGCCAGCAACAATACGGCGCTATCGGGTCAGCCAGTCCAGCGCTTCGTCCCACAACGGCGCGGCCTTGGCTCTGAAATAGCTCATATGGCCGAGACCGCCCGGAAAGCGGTTCGGCTCGATGTCGAACCTGGTGAGCGGCGCGTTGACGTAGGACCAGACGAAGGCCTCGCGCGACTGGGGCAGGGCCCACAGATCGTCCAGCGCGTTGGCGAAGGCGATGGGCGCGGTCACCGCGGCGAACTGCTCCGCCATGCCGGGCAATTCGGGATCGTCGAAGAAGTAGCGGGGAAAGCCGCACCAGCGCCGCCAGGAATTGGTGGCGTCGAGCGGCAGATCCTCGCCCAGTCCGAGCCAGCTCATCGGCGTGTAGCCCTTGATCGCATTGAGTATCGGCAGCAGCACGCCCCACAGCAGCCGGATCTTCAGACGTTCGAGCGGCGGCATCCAGCCATGCCAGCCGGCGCCGACGCCAAAGGCATAAGCGCGCGTTATGAGATGATGGTTGGGCAGCAATCCGATCGCGTGGCCGCCATAGGAATGGCCAACCACGTAAAGCGGGCCGCCATCCTGGGCCATCGCCTCGATCGCGGCAGCCAGATCGAGCCGGCCCCAATCGCGGAAGTCCATGCGAAAGCCGCGCAGATCGGTCGGCCGCGACAGCCCGTAACCGCGGTAATCGAAGGTCAGCACCGTGAAGCCGCGCTGGCGAGCATATTCGGCGAACCGGCGGTAGAAACCCTGCGGAACGGCGGTGGCGCTGGCCACGACGATGCTGCCTCGGCGTTCGCCGACCGCTTCGAATTTGGTTGCGCCGAGCTCGAAGCCGTCGGCCGCCGTCAGGGTTACGGTGTATTCCATTGATCAACCAATTGCAGTCGTCCGATGCGGGAGGAGGGGGTAAGCAGGGCGCCGGGCGCGATGACGGCGTTGGCGCCGATCCGGGATTCGTCGCCGACCAGGGCGCCGAATTTGTCCACCCCGGTGTCGATCACGCGGCCTTCATGACGGATCCGGATCCGCTTGTCGGTCAGTTCGTTGCGGTAATTGGCGATCATCGCCCCGGCCTCGACATTGACGCCCGAGCCGAGGATCGAGTCGCCGACGAAATTCAGATGCGCGATCTTGGACCCGGGAAACATGAAGCTGGTCTTCAGTTCCGCGGCGGGACCGACGATACAGTTTCCCGCGAGATAGACGCCGCCGCGCAGGTAAGCATTCGCAGCGACGAAACAGTCCGGCCCGATGATCGCCGGTCCCTTGAGCACAGCGCCGCTCTCGATCGTCGCGGAGCGATGGACCGCGATGCCGTCGGCGATGTGATACTCGCTGTTCAGGGTGGATAGGGCCGAGCGGATCAAGGTTTCGGCCTGTTGGGTCGCGATCCAGGGCAGATCCTCAGCCGCGAAGGGGGAGTTGGCCCAGACGGCCACATAATTGGCGATTACAGTGACCGGACGCTCCACCTAAGTCAGTTCCCTTTCTCCAGCCGGGAGACCATCTTCTCCAGCGCGGCCAGCCAGCACTCATAATAATCATCGTGGGGCGCCGCGGCTATCTCCGCCGACAGCGCCGCGGTCCAATCGGGCCAGGACAGATGGCCCTTTTCGTGCAGCGCGACGACCAGGGTGAAGGCTTTGGCCTGCCAGGGTTCGGCGAAGACGGGCCCCTCTCCGTCGCGGGGGGCGCGGCAAAGCTCGGCCAGGGTCTCAGGGGCGCTCAAGATAGGACTCCCAGCAATCGAGCGCGACGGTGAGATCTGGATCGGCTTCCTCGCCCCATAATTCCCGGCCGGTGAAGACGATTGTGTAGACCCGTTGCGGCGCCTCGCCTCCGTCATGCGCGCTGCTATCGGGGAAGACGAAGCCGCCATGGACGCGTTCGACCACACCGGTCTTGCCGCGGGCATAGCGGGGCAGGCGGGTATGGCCGGTCGGGTTGATGGTGCGGGTCCGGACCGTCTCGCCGGGGGTAAAGAGCGCCGCCGTCGCGACTTCCCGGTCGCACGGTCCACCCCGGGCCAGAACGGCGGCGACGTCGCCGCCGGCCAGACGGGGACGCCTGGTCTGGCGGGCGGCGTCGAGTGAGCGTCCCGCGGACATCTCCGCCGCGGACACCAGGCCTTGGCGATCCAGCAGCGTGGTCAGCGCCTCGATCCAGATTTCGTAATAGCTATAGGACAGATAGCGGACGGGGTGGATGGACTCGCGGACATGACGGCTGGTGTCGATGGTCCATTCGCCCAGAGCGCCGCAAGCCAGCGTCAGGGCCAGGGCGCGTGTCTCCCATGGCGCGTGGAAGATCGGTTCGTCGGCTTCCGGCCGCACGGCACCGAACCCCATCATGCCGCCGAGATCCTGGGGGCCGTTCACGCCGTGTCACCCGGCCGAAGCGGCTGGCTGGTCCCGATCATCGACTCGCGTGTTACCAGCGCCGCCAGCTTTTCTTCGCTCCAGCCCTCGGTGCCCTCGGGACGCATGGGCACCACCAGATACCGGAGTTCGGCGGTGGAATCCCAGACGCGAATCGCCGTCTTCTCCGGCAGGACGATACCGAAATCGGCAAGGACGCCGCGCGGGTCGAGCACCGCCTTGGCGCGGTAGGGCGCCGATTTGTACCAGACCGGCGGCAGTCCGAGCACCGACCAGGGGTAACAGGAGCATAGGGTGCAGACCACCAGATTGTGCCGCTCGGGCGTGTTCTCGACGATCATCATGTGCTCGCCCTGGCGCCCGCCATAGCCGAGTTCGGCGATCGCCTTCGTCGCGTCGGCGCGCAGGCGCTCGAGATAGGCCGGGTCGCTCCAGGCCTTGGCGACCACTCGGGCGCCGTTCCGCGGGCCGACCTTGGTCTGGTAGGTGTCGATGATGGCGTCGAGCGCGGCTTCCTCGATATATCCTTTTTCGATCAGGATCGCCTCAAGGGCGCGGACACGCTGGACGATAGGCGACACGGGCGCGCCATGATCGTGCGAATGATCGTGATCGTCTTCGTGATCGCTCATGGCTGCGCTCCAACAGGGCGCGTTCGTCGACGCCGCCGTTTTCGAGAATAAGCGTATAGGCGGCGATGGCCAAGGCGGAACGCCTTTCAGTTCCGATTGTTCGCCGGCGCGGTGTGCTGAACCGAAGCGGTGCTGACCGGCGCCGCTACGGCGAGGGCGCGGGCCATCAGAGCCGGATCGGCGAGCAGATGCTTGGCGATGGCGAGGTCCTGCTCATTGTGAGAATGGTCCTCAGCCTGGCAATGGGCGCGCAGCTTGGACCGGCGCGCCATATCGTCGGGGGCCACCGATCGCCAGGTGGCGAACAGAGAAGCGGGGGCCGCGCGTCCGTCGGCCAGCGGCTTGTCGCCGGCCGGAGAGCCCGCCGCCGTACAGATCGCCGGCAGCACGCCCAAGCCGTGCAGCGCATAGCCCGAAGGCACGTAGAAGCGTGACCAGGTGAAGGATATCTCGCCTTCGTTCGGCAATTGCTGAACGAATTGGATGATGCCCTTGCCGAAACTGTTGGTGCCGACCAGCACGGCGCGCCCGCTATCCTGCAGGGCGGCGGCGGCGACTTCGGCGGCCGAGGCGGTATGGCCGTCGACCAGCACCACCAGCGGCACCTTCTCGCCGGGATCGCCGCCTTTGGCTTCATAGAAGGCGACCGTGGCCGGATGGCGGCCGCGCGTGGTCAGCAGCGGGCCCCCGGCTATGAAGACGTCAGCTACAGCGAGGCCCTGATCGAGCAGGCCGCCGTAATTGTCGCGCAGATCCAGCACGATGCCTTTGAAATTGGGCGCCGCCTTGGCCTTCTTGACCGCTTCGGCGACCGAGGCGCCGGTATTGTCGTTGAAGCCATTCACCGCGATCACGCCGATCCCGTCGGCAATGCCGGTGGTCACGGTCGGCAGTACGATGAGTCGGCGCTGCAGGGTCAGGCTGGTGGCGTGGCCGTTCTGATCGATGGACAGCGTTACCGGCGTGCCGGCTGGGCCGCGCAGCTTTTGCGAGATCTCTCCCTGATCCAGGCCGGCGACAGGCGTGCCGTCGATGGCGGTGACGCGGTCGCCGATCTTCAGCTTGGCGTCGGCGGCGGGGCTGTCGGGCATCACCTCATTGAGGATGGCGGCGTTCTCGGCCAGATCGTAGCGCACGCCGATGCCGCCGAAGCCGCTGCGCGAGGCGCGCCGCTCGCGCGCTTCGGCCGGGCCGGCATAGTGCGAGAACACGTCGAGCTTGGTCATCATCGAATCGAACAGCGCGCCCATGATCTTGTCGGGGTCGGCATGGCCGATCAGCGCCGATTTGCGTCCGGCCTGGCGCGAGGCGCGCTCGAGCAGCATCCCCCAGCCGACATAATCGTTGGGGGCCGGCATCGGATAGGCGGCCAGGGACTGGCCCTCATAGGACAGCTGGATATGGCGGTCGGCGCTCTTGGCCACGCTGATGGCGGGATCGATCGCGGCCAGGCCCTGCAGCCCTTCCACGGCCAAGGTCTCGACCGAGATCGGCAGCAGGGCGCGGTCATGAATCTCGGACAGGCCGAAGCCCAGCGTGACCGCCGGGATCGGCGCCGAGGCCCAAGCCGGCGCCGCTATAAGCAAAAGACAGACCAGGACCCGCTTCATTTCCGCTTGATCTTCCTCGGCTTGCCGCTCTTGCGCGGCGGCAACTTCCTGGCCGGCTTGCCGCGGCCGAAAGGAACGCCCAGCGACGCCTTGCCGTCGACCATCAGGCGGAACACCAGCCCGCCGGTCAGCGGATTGGCTTCGCTGAGTTCGACCTCGACCGAATCGCCCAGGGAGAACGTCATGCCGTGGCGCTTGCCGATCAGGCGGTGGCGCACCTCGTCATGGTCGTAATAATCGTTGGGCAGAGAGGAGATCGGCACCAGCCCGTCGCCGCCGGTTTCGGTCAAGGTGACGAACAGGCCGAAGCGGGTGACGCCGCTGACCTTGCCGTCGAACTTGGCGCCGACGCGATCGGCCAGGAAGGCGGCGGTGAAGCGGTTGACACAATCGCGTTCCGCCGCCGCGGCGCGGCGCTCGGTGGCCGAGATATGCTGGCCTATCTCGCCGAAACGCTCCCAGCCGTCGGCCGGCAATTGTCCTTCGCCCAATTTGAGTCCGTCGACCAGGGCGCGATGCACCAGCAGATCGGCATAGCGACGGATCGGCGAAGTGAAATGGGCATAACGGGCCAGGCCGAGGCCGAAATGGCCGAGATTGTCCGGGCTGTAGACCGCCTGAGCCTGGCTGCGCAGGATCACTTCATTGATCAGCGGGGCCTCGGTCATGGTCTTGGCCTTTTCCAACACCCCATTGAAGATGCTGGCCTTGATCACCTGGCCCTTGGCGAAGGGAATGCCGACGGTGGACAGGAATTCGCGCAAATTGTCGAGCTTCTCCTGGGTCGGCAGATCATGGACGCGATACATGCAGGGCCGCTTGACCCGCTCGATCTCCTCGGCCGCCGCGACATTGGCGGCGATCATGAAATCCTCGATCAATTTATGGCTGTCGAAGCGCTCGCGCTGCACGACGCGTTCGACCCGGCCGTCGTCGCCGATCACGACTTTGCGCTCGGGGATGTCGAGTTCCAGCACGCCGCGCCGGGAGCGGGCTTTCTGCAGAGCGCCCCAGGCGGCGTAGAGCGGCTTCAGCACCGGCTCGACCAGCGGGCCGGTCAGATCGTCGGGATTGCCGTCGATGGCGTTGGGTGTAGGTGGTGCGCGCCACCGATTTCATCAGGCCGCGCACGAATTTATGGCTCTTCTTCTCGCCCTCGGCATCGAAGCGCATTTCGACCGCCATGCAGGGACGTTCTTCGTTCGCCTTCAGCGAGCACCAGCCGTTGGACAGGGCCTCGGGCAGCATCGGCACGACGCGGTCGGGGAAATAGACCGAATTGCCGCGCTTGAAGGCTTCCTTGTCCAGCGCGTCGCCGGGACGTACATACCAGGCGACGTCGGCGATGGCGACGATAACGCGCCAGCCGTCGCCGTCGGCTTCGGCCCAGACCGCGTCGTCGAAATCGCGGGCGTCCTCGCCATCGATGGTGATCAGCGGAATCTGTCGCAGATCGGTGCGCTTGCCGAGCGGCGCGGCGACGGCCGCCTCGGCCTGCTCGACGCAAGCTTCGGGGAAGACGTCGGGAATGTCGTGGGTATGGATCGCGACCAGGCTGATCGCCTTGGGATTGGCCATATTGCCGAGGCGCTCGATCACCTTGACCGGCTTCAGCCCATAGGCGTGCCGCCCGCCGCGGGTCGAGGGCAGCAATTCGGTCAGGACCAGCTCGCCGGGTTCGGCGTCCATGCGGTCGGCTTCGGGTACTTCATATTCGGCCCGCTGGCGGCGGTCGGTCGGGACCAAGCGCCCGGATCCATCGGAGGCGCGCTGGTACACGCCGAGGATTCGGGCCGGGCCGGTCGAGACCTTGCGGATGACGCGGGCCTCGTACGTGTTCTCCTTCAGCCGGCGCATCTTGGCCAAGGCGCGGTCGCCGACGCCCAGCGGCTCCTCGCCATGCTTGACCGGGACGACGAAGATGCGCGGCGGTGGGCCTTCCTCGCGCCAGACCAGCGGCTTGGCCAGCAACTCGCCATCGGAATCGGTACCCGTGATCAGGATCACGGTGGCGTCGGGCAGGGCGCTTGGAGGGGCAAAACGCTTGCTGACGCCGCGATGGATCGAGCCGGAGGTTTCCAGCTCCTTGATCATCTGCCGCAGCCACTGCCGATGTTCGGCGGTGATCTTGAAGGCGCGGGCGATTTCGCGCTTGCCGACTTGACCGGGTGATTCCCGGATGAATTCGAGAAGCTGTTCTTTTGTGGGGAGGGGGACTGGTTTTTTCATGTCCCTCTTTTTTATCAGGTGTCGTTCAGGATGGCGATGGCGAAGCGGTCAGTAAGTGAGCCTCGGCTCGACCGCGGCCTCATTGCTGTTGGGAAATAGTCTTTTTCAGCGCCTCGTCAATGCGGGTTTGCCATCCTGTCCCGGTGGCCTTGAAATGCTCGATCACCTCAGCGCTAAGGCGCAGCGACACGGCCACCTTGGTCGGCGTCTTTTGAGGCCCGCGTGTGCGCGGGAAGGCCGCAAGAACGTCGGCTGGAAGCTCACTTGCCGGTTTCGCCTTGAGAAAGTCGGCGGCGGTCCATTCCGGGTTGTCCGGATCTATCTTGTCCTTATTTGACATATTGCTTGATCTCCTTGGCGTGAGCCCGGCGCAAGCTGATCGCGCGGACCTTGCCGGCACGATGAGTGAAGGCAAGGCAATAATAGGCGCCGTCGATCTTGCCCCATGCGCGGTAGCGGGTCTCGCCATATTCGGCGCGGTCGTCTTCCAGGAACGCTTCGATTTCGATATCGGCGGCGCGGGCCAGGGAGATGCCATGCTTGGCGATGTTCCGGGCGTCCTTGTCGACGTCGAATTCGATGTTCATAGGACTGTATATACAATTTGACGGCGTCGTCGTCAATTAAATCGTATATACGAAAAAGATTTCCTGAAGTGGGCGCGGACTGCCCTTTAATCAGGTGCCGGGCAGAGAAACCGCCTTCTAAGTGGGATGTTGCTGGTTCAAATCCAGCAGGGGGCACCAAGCTCTAAGCGCCGACAGCGTCGGCGAGAAAATTCGCCACGATCTCCTGCAACGCCGTGGATTGGCTGTTAAGGGCCGAAGCGGCTTCGAGAACCGTTCCCGCGGCGGCGCCGGTCTGTTTGGCGGCGTCGGTCACGCCGACGACATTGCCCGTTACCTCCTGCGTACCCAGGGCGGCCTGCTGAACATTGCGCGTGATTTCCTGGGTGGCGGCGCCCTGCTGTTCGACGGCGGCCGCGATGGAGGAGGAGATTTCGTGGATCCGGCCGATGGTCTTGGCGATGCGAGCGATGACGTCGACGGTCACTCGGGTGGAATCCTGCACATGGGCAATCTGCCCGATGATGTCCTCGGTCGCTTGCTGGGTTTGGGTGGCGAGATGCTTGACCTCGTTCGCCACGACCGCGAAACCCTTGCCGGCCTCGCCGGCGCGGGCGGCTTCGATGGTCGCGTTCAACGCCAGTAGATTGGTTTGCGCCGCGATATGCGTGATCAGGCCGACCACGTTACCGATATGACTGGCGGCATCCGACAAGGCGAGGATCTGGCCACTGGCCGTCTCGCTTTCCGACCGCGCCTCGTCGGTCACCCTCCGCGATTCGGCGGTCTGGCGGCCGATTTCACCGATCGACGCGGACAATTCCTCGGTTGCCGCGGCGACGGTCTGGACGTTGGTGGAGGCCTGTTCTGCTGCCGCGGCCACCGTGGCCGCTTGACCGGCGGCATGGTTTGCCGCTGCCGACATGCCGCGCGACGTGTCAGTGAGGTTGCGAGCCGACAGGGCGACCGTGCTCAGGATCTCCGCCACGTCGGAGCGAAAGGCTTCTGTCAACGCCTCGATCCGGCGCCCGCGCGAGGCTAAGGCTTCGCGCTGCCGTTCCTGCTCCGCGACCAGCTGGTCGGCCTTGACGATGTTGTCGCGGAAGCTGCCCATGGTGGCCGCCATCTGGCCGACCTCGTCGGCGCGGTGGACGAAGCCGTCCAACTCGATCGCCAGGTCATGATCGGCCAGGCGACGCATTAGCCGGGTCATATCCACGATCGGCGCCGAGATGGCCCGGCCGATAATGAGGGCCGACAGAACCGCGATGACGACGGCGACCAAGGCGACCAGCAAAGCGGCGATGACGCTGGCGCGGATCGATCGGGTGGCCGTCGGGCCCAATTCGTCCTGCGCGCTCTCCACCGACCGCAAGAGCTGTTCGACTTCCCGCGAACTTTGCGGTCCGACCTGATCCCGCACCACATGGATCATGTCGTCGAGCGCCATCACGGCCTCATGCACCTCGTCGAACGCCGCCAGAAACTCCTTGAACCGGCCCGCGATCATTTTGCGGTTCTTCAGCGAGTCGGCCAGGGCGAGCAGGGTGTCGACATCGTCCTCGGAATGGGTCCGCAGGAAATTGGCCACCGCCAGATGGGCGGCGGTCATGCTCTGGCGGTCACCCGGATCGGTCAGCTGCTTGTCGAGGTCCATGCCGATGCGGTCGAGTTCGGTGATCGCCTTGTCATAAAGGCGCTGGTTCTCGATCAGCTTTGCGAATTTGCTGTCGCACACATCCAGCAGATGGAGGATGGAATCGATCTTCTGCCGATCATCGTCCGAGATGCCCATCGACTTGGCCTGCTCCGCGAGGCGGGCCGTTTCCTGGAAATGCTCTTTGACCTTGTCGATGGTCTCCTGAGACGCCGAGACCAGGTAATTCTCGATGCCGAGTCTGGCCGCGAGCAGATTGGCCTGGACCCGGCTCAGTTGGTTGGTTTCGCCGGCCAGGGCGCGGAATTGCGAGAATTTCCCCGCCGCGCCGGTCAGGCCCGCCGTCGTCACGCCGGACACGATCACCAGGCACAGAATCGCCAGTCCGAACCCGGTCGCGATCTTGCCGGTGATCTTGAGGTTTTTGAACAAGCTCATGGACGTCCCCCCAGTCGATCGCCGACGATCCAGGCGGCCAAAGCCGGCAGCAGGAGAATGGCCGCGACCATGTTGACCAGGAACATGAAGGCCAGCAGCACCCCCATGTCGGCCTGGAATTTGAGGGCCGAGAAGCTCCAGCTGGCGACCGAGACGGTCATCGTCACCGCGGTGAAGATCGAGGCGGTGCCGCGCTGCTCGAGCGCCGCCACGAAGCCGTCGCGCAAGGGGGCGTTGCGTTCCTTCATCTCGTGTTTCATGCGCTCGAACAGATAGATCCCGTAATCGACGCCGACGCCCACGCCCAGCGCCACGACCGGCAGCGTGCTGACCTTGACGCCTATGCCCAATGTCGCCATCAGCGCGTTGCACAGGATGGTCACCAGGGTCAGGGGCAAGATGATGCACAAGGTCACTCGGACAGAGCGGAAGGCGGCCAGGCACAACAGCGAGACCGAGCCGAACAAGGCGAGATTGACCCATTTGTCGGCCGCCTCGACCGCCTCATTGGTGGCGGCCATCACGCCGACATTGCCGGTCGCCAGGCGGAAGGTCAGGTCGGGCGTGTCATTGGCCGCCTTGAACCGTTTGACCGTGTCGACCAGGCGGCGGATGGTGCCGGCCTGGTGATCGCCGGTGAAGACCGAGATCGGCATCGCCGTGCAGGTCGAATTCATCAGCTCATTGCCAAGCCGCGTGGCATAGCCGACCCCTTGGGCGATCTGGGCGGTTTCTTCCGGCAGCATGCGCCATTTGAGGTAGGTTTCGGCATAGGCCTGGGTCACGCTTTTGACGAACCCGGCCAGACCGCGGACATTGGCGACGCCGGGATCCTGATCGAGGGTGAATTCGAGATCCTCGAGCTTTTCCATCACCGGACGCTGCACGCAGGGCGAGTCCTGCCCCTTGGCTTCGGCGATGATCTGGAGCAGATCGATGCCGATGGCGAAATCACGGGTGACGATGTCGACGTCACGGTTATAGCGTGAATCGGCCCGCAATTCGGGCACGCCGCGGCCCAGGTCGCCGACGCGCAAGTCGCTGGCCTTCCACAAGCCGGCCCCCAGCAGCAGTACCGAGCAGAGCAGCACCGGCAGGCTACCGCGCTTCGTCGCCAGCACGCCGAGACGATTCCACGGAGCGCTCTTGTCACCCTGCTTGCCGGCATGGCGTTCCGCTTCTCGGGCAGAGAAGCAGCGATAGGACAGCAGGATCGGCAAGAGCATCTTATTGGTGACGATCATTACCGAGACGCCAATCGTCGCGGTCAGGGCCAGTTCGCGCACCATTTCGATATCGATGACGGCGATGACGAGAAATCCCAGCGCATTGGCCAGCAGCGCCATGCAACCGGGAATGAACAGCTTCTTGAAGCTGTTGCGCGCGGCGGTTATTCCGTCGGCGCCCCGCAGGGTCTCGATCTTCCAGGCATTGGTCATCTGCACCGCGTGGGAGACGCCGATCGAGAAGATCAGGAACGGCACCAGGATCGACATCGGATCGAGCGCCAGGCCCAGCAGGGGCAACAGGCCCAGCAGCCACACCACCGGCACCAGGGCGCAGATCAGGGCGATCGTGGTCAACATCGCCGAGCGGGAATACCACAGCAGCAACAGCGCGGTGATGACGAAGGCGACAGCGAAGAACACCAGCACGCCGGCGGCGCCATCGGCGATGTCGCCCATGGCCTTGGCGAAGCCGATGATGTGAATCGAGATGTCCGGGGTTTCGGTCTCGGCGCGAATCCGCTCGAGATCACCGGCAACCTTCTGCAGGTCGAGGCGCTTACCTGTATCGGAATCGAAATCCTGCAAGGTCGCCACCACCAGCGCCGCGCTGAGATCCTTGGCGACGATCCGGCCGATCCAGTCGGATTTCAGCACATTGTCCCGCGCCTGGGCCAGCTGGGCTGGGGTTCCGGTGAAATCCGACGCGACGATGTTGCCGCCGCGAAATCCGTCCTCGACCACTTCAGTGTAGCGGACATTGTTGGTGAACAAGGAGGTCACCGAACTGCGCTCGATTCCCTTGACGTAGAACAGGGCGTCGTTGACGCGGTGCAGATCCTCCATGAAGGGCTTGGTGAAGATGGTGCCCTGCCGGCTTTTCAGGGCGATCAGCACCTTGTTGGCCCCGCCGAAATCCTTCTGATAGGCGAGGAAGGTTCGCATATAGGGGTGGTTGAGCGGGATCATCTTCGAAAAGCCCGCCGACACCCGCAATTGGGTGGCCGAGGCGGCCAGCCCGACGGTGATCAGGATGAAGACGATCAGCAAAGGTTTCCGCCACAGGAAAACCCGCCGGGCGATGAAATCGATCATTCAGGGAGCCAAGGTGAGAGAGAGGACGCCGCCCTCGCCGACGGCGATGACGGTGCCGCGCGCGGTCACGGCGGTTTGCGCGAATCCCAGCCCGCGCGCCGAGGTTCCGAGCGTGAAACTGGAGCCGTGGTCCCGGCTGAGCGCCATCAGGCCGGCATTGCCGACCAGCAGGATGCGCCCATCCGGCAATTGTCGGCCGCTCATCAGGGCCAGCTTGGTGTCGAGGTCGATCTTGCGCCAGCTGCCCCCCTGGTCGACGCTGCGGTAAAGGCTGCCCCGCATGCCGAAGATCAGCCAGTTGCCGTCCTCGACGGCGAGCGCGCCGAAGAACGAGCCGTCATAGGGCGAGGTCAGCGCGGTCCAATGCGTCCCATCATCGTCGGAGCGCGCCAGGCTGCCCGATTCGCCGACCAGCAACAGGCCGGTGGGGCCGATGCGGACGATTTGCGAGATATGGCGGTCGAAATCGGCGCCGAGGATGGCGCGTCTCCGCCACGTCGCCCCACCATCAGCGGACTCGGCGTACAGTCCGAAAGCTCCCCAGGCGACATAACGGCCGTCGCCCAGATGGATCACCCCCAGGACCGAGTCGGTCCCCAGATCGATGTCGGCGGGGTGCCAGGTGGCGCCGCCGTCGACAGTGCGCAGGATCGTTCCGCCATGCCCGACGATCACGCCATGGCGCGGATCCTGGAAGGCTATGCCCGTCAGGGTCCGGGTGGTCGGCGTGCTCGAGGCCAGCCAATGCTTTCCGTCATCGAGCGACCGCAGCACGATGCCGCGTTCGCCGACGGCGAGGATCTCTCCGGAATTGGCGACCAGGTCGAGCAGGATCAGGCGGTCGGACCTGACCTCCGGCATCGCCGCTCCGCGACAGAGGGAGGAGGTCGTGACCAGGGCGATCAGCAGGGTGGTTGCCCACCCTGCCGTCCACCACACCTTACTTAGTCCCGGCACGGCGCAGCGCGTCGGGTTGAAAATCGCTCCATTTGGCCGTGCCACCCCATTTCCACGGAGTCTTCGTCTCGTTGTCGAGACCGGACAGGAGGTAATTGCCGTTGGTCAGATCGTGCCAGATATTGGCGCGATAGAACGGCACCTGGGCGTCGTAGAACTGGATCAGCGGATGCACGCCGACGCGCCACAACTGGCCCTTGGTGTCATAGGCGTCTTCCAGGCTGACGGTCCAGCTATCCTCGTCGAGATAGAAGGTGCGCTTGCCATAGATGTGTTTCTGGTCGCTTTTCAGCGTCGCTTCGACCACCCAGACGCGATGCAACTCATAGCGCATCAGGTCGGACCTGACGGTGTTCTGCGCGATGATGTCGCTATATTTGAGCTTCTTGTCCGACAGTTTGTAGGCATTGTAGGGGATATAGATCTCCTTCTTGCCGGCCAGGGTCCAGTCGTAGCGATCCAGCGCCCCGTTGAAGCCGTCATACTGATCGGTGACCCGCATCGCTTCCGTGCCGTCATTGACGTTGTCATAGGCGAGATCGGGGGCGCGGCGCACGCGGCGCTGGCCGGAATTGTAGATCCAGGCCTGGCGGCTTTCCTTCACCTGGTCGGTCGGCTCATGCACCAGATAGACGGTGCCCTGCAGCGTCGCCGGCGCGGTGAAATAGCCATAGAAGGAGAATTGGTGATTGTCGGTATGGTCGTCGAAATTGCTGTCGGCGACACGCTGCTCGCGGAATCCGACACGATAGAAATCGCCGCTGGCGCGCACCGGGAACCAGTCATAGGTCCGATCCAGGGCGCCGCCCCAATAGCGCACCAGATGATTGTACATCGCCTCCACCCCGGTCTTGGGCAGCGGAAAGGGGATGCTCGAACCGCCGAGATTCTGGATGGCGTAGCCGTCCATCTCGATCTTGCCCGCCTGGGCATGGGCCTTGTCGAGAACCTCCTTGGGATAGGCGGCGGAGCGGCGGGTCTGATAGACCGGCATGGTGAAGCCGGGATATTTCTTCAGCATCGCCCGCTCGCCCGCGCTCAGGCGGTCCTTATATTGCTCGGCGTTCTGGCCGGTGATGGTGAACAGCACCTTGTCGTCGGGGAATGGGTCGACATAGCCCTGCGCGCTGGTCCAGCCGGACGGCGGCTTGGTCAGCCCGCCGTCATAGGCGGGAATGGTGCCGTCCTTATTGCCGGCCTTTTCGGCACCGACCTGAGTCAGATCCTTGCCGAGACGGTCCAGATCGGCCGCGCTCGGTTTGGCCGTTGCGGCCAGGGATATGCCGACCGCTCCCAGCAGGGCCAGGGCGCCCGTGATGTGATTCGTGATTTTCATGGAAGGTCTCCTCGGTGCGCCAGAGCTTCAGAACGACGCGCTGAACGTCAGGGTCGCGAAGTCGCGATCCCGCAGCGGGTCGTATTTGGCGTCGTGATTGAAGGTCGTGTAATTGAGCGCGACATTGTAGCGCTGCATGTAATTGAAGCGGGCGCCGAAGCCATATTGGCGGCGACCTTCGATGAACTGGCTGTCCATCGAATAGCCCTGCAGATCGGCGCTGACGCTGAGGCTGGGGAAGAAGGTCACCCCGGTGTCGAAGATGTTGGAATATTGCATCTGGGCCCGCAGGCGCACGCCCCAGGCGAAGTCGGTCACGAAGCCGGCATTCTGGCAGCCCTCGGCGCTGGGGTTGGCGACGGGGGCGGCGCCGCAGGTGTTGCCGGTCGGATAGCTATTGGCCGAAGCGGTGCCGAACACGAAGGCGCGGCCATAACGGATGGTATTGGGGTCTTTGTAATTGGGAACGTCGTTCCACTGGAAACCGGCTTCCCCGGCGACCACGGCCTGTTCCGCCCCGAGAATATTGGCGAAGGTGTTGACGGCGTTGATCTGATATTGGGTCTTCTCGAACCGGGTATAGCCGGGGATATAGGTCCCCGGGGCGCCGCCCAACGCCGGGACCGTCGCCGCCCTGGCGATAGCGCCCATCGGACCGGCTCCCAGCAGACCTCCGCTCAGCAGGTCGTTGCCGTTGATCTGCACCGGCGTATTGGGCGAATAGCTCAATTCCGACCCGATCGACCAGCCGAACAGATTGGTGGCGGCGCTTATCCCGAACAGATGAATGTCGCCTGGATATTCCCAGAAGGCGGTGAGAGGCCGCACGCCCAGCGCCGCCTGCTGCGCCGCCAAGGGCGCCATGATCGGGCTGGATGGGCTGACCAGCTTCAGGTCGAAACCGGAAAAGCCGGAAATGACCGGCGTGCGGGCGCTGAGATTCATCCCATAGAGGCCGAGCTCGGTATCCAGCGCCGCGATCTCATATTTCACCGACACGCCGTAATTGCCGCCATCCTGCGGATCCCGGCCCTGAACCAGCGGTACGTAGGACCCATGCGCGTAGGCGAGCGCGTCATTGGGCAGGGCGGCCGAGGTCACGATGGTCGCGGCGTTGCACCCGCCGGGTGTCGTCGAGATGACCGTTTCCGTCACCGACCAATAGGCGCCGCAGCTGTCGATCGATGTGTGGCCGCTGGTGAATTGCCAGAAACCCTCCACCGAGGCGCCGCCGCCGATGCTGAAATTGGCGTCGATCATCGGAACCGGCAGAAGTCCTTCCTTGACCTCGGTGCCCGGATTGCGCAGCGCCGACGTATCGAGCGGGCTGATCTGGTTCAGCCCTTGGATGAACAGACTCTCGCCCCAGTTCAAAGCCTGCTGTCCGACGCGAACCTGAAGATCATGCCCGGCGATATCGAACGTGTTGTAGGCGTAGAAATCGAGCAGATAGGCGCCGTCATGCTTCTGCAAAGCATCGAAGGCGCTGTCGCTCAGAAGGCTGTTCTTGGCGTAATTGTCGCTCATATTGCCATAGGCGACGTCGCGGTCGGGGTCGACCCTGTCGGTCCAGGCCTTGGCCCGCAACAGCATGCCGGCGCTGTCTCCCTTCAACTCGACCTCGGTGAGCCAGGTCAATTTGCTGCTGATCAGATCACCGGCGGCATAATTGAGATCCCCGGCATCGGCGCCATTGCCGGCGCTGCCCAGCTTCGAGCCGGTCAGGCCGATGGTGGCGCCGTCGCCGGACGTGTAGAGACGCGGATCCCGGTCTGCCGTGCGCCAGCTCGAACTGTCCGAGAAGGTGTTGTTCCAGCTGCCGGTGATCCCGTCGTCGATGGTGAGATCGACAGCCAGTGCCGGCATTGCCGGGATCGCCAGCAAAATGGCCGACAGCCCCCCTAGTCGCGTCACTCTTTTCATAGTTCCTCCCCCTTCATTTTTTGACTTATTCGACGGCCCGTTTCGGCTCGACGATCTCGAAACTGGCCGGGAAGCTGTCGAGCAGCCCCATCAGTTCGGTCAGTTTTGCGGCGTTTCCCTCGACCTTGATGAGCCCGCCCTGCATCGCCTGCGGGAAGCTGGTCCGATGCAGCGAGATCTGATCGAGAGTGTCGCGGGTCAGGGTCAGGCTGACATCCGCCTCGTTGGCCGTGCGGCCGGCCAGATAGCTCAGCGCCGAGTTTTCGAGCGTGAGGACGTAGTCCTGCCGGGTGTCGGTGAAATGCCAATTGATGATTGCGTGCTTGCCCTCGGCCTTGGGGCCGTTGAGGCGGACGGCGAGATAATCGAAGAACATGTCGAGCGGAATCGCCCGGACCACGTCGGCGCTGACCGAACTCATGGCCGGCTGCGCCGACACGCCATCGCGCAATTCCAGCGCGCCCTGCAGATAGGCATTGCGCCAGGTCGAGCCTTCCGCCTGATAGCCGAGCTGTTCCAGGGCGTCGGCTTCGAGCTGCCGCGCCGCCCGGTTGGCCGGATCGGCGAAGACGATCTGGCTGGTGACCTGGGCCACCCAGCGATACTCGCCGTTCTTGAAATCGGCCCGCGCCCGGGCCAGAGCCTTGTCGGCGCCCCCCATATAGGCGACGAATTTCTGTCCGGTCTCGGTGGGGGACAGGGGATCGAGATTGACCGGATTGCCGTCATACCAGCCCAGCACCCGTTGATAGACGGCTTTGGCATCGTGCTTGGCGGTGCCGTAATAGCCGTGTGTCGACCAATCCTCGACCAGGCTTTGGGGCAGTTTCATCTGTTCGGCGATCTCGGCGGGGGTATAGCCGTGATTGATCAGCCGGATGGTCTGGTCGTTGATATAGCGATATTCGTCACGTTGCCGGCCGAGCTGGGCGGCGATCCTGGCTTTGCCCCAGGTCGGCCAATTATGCTGGCACAGCATGACGTCGCTGTCGGCGCCGAAGCGGTCGAGCGCGAGATTGAGATATTTCGCCCAAGAATCGGCATTGCGCACCTCGGCGCCGCGGAATGGCAGCAGATTGTGCAGGGTCTTAGTGGCCAGCTCCGCCATGTTGAGCGCGTGCAATTGCGGGTAGTACATGATCATCTCGGCCGGCGCTTCGGTGTTCGGCGTGTTCATGAAGACGATCTCGACGCCGTCGATGGTTCTGGTCTCGACCGGCTGGTCGATGGTGTCGGTGGGCGGGATCAGCGTGATGCTGCCGAAGGGGACGGTCTTGCCGAGCCCGGCATCGACCTGGCCGCGCTCGCCCTTCGGCAAGACATGGCCGAACTGATATTGGGCGCGCCGGCTCATCGCGCCGCCGACCAGCACGTTCTCCTGCACCACCGCTTCCATGAAGCCGCGCGGGGCATAGATCCTGACCTTGCCGGCCTTGACGTCGGCCTCGTCCACCACGCCTTTCACGCCGCCGAAATGATCGCCATGGCTATGGGTGTAGATGACGGCGACCACCGGCTTTTTCGGTCGGTTCCGGTAATAGAGCTCGAGGCCGGCATGCGAGGTTTCGCTGACCGTCAGAGGGTCGATGACGATCAAGCCGGTGTCGCCTTCGATGATGGTCATGTTGGAGAGATCGAGGCCGCGCACTTGGTAAAGACGGTCCGAGACCTTGAACAGGCCGTTTTTCAGATTGAGCTGAGCCTCGCGCCACAGGCTCGGATTGACGGTGTCGGGCGCTGTGTCGCGGTTGAGGAAATCATATTCGCTCAGGGACCAGGCGGGATGGTCGCCGGGCCCCATGATCGCGCCCGCCGGTATGGTGGCGATGAAGCCGCGCTGGGCGTCGTCGTAATTCGAGCGGTC